>Ga0315277_10000250_pt1 | contig 91687 bp, 96 predicted proteins | sample YL17G05_15_MG_FD_203695 | JGI IMG/M metagenome (GOLD analysis project Ga0315277, IMG submission 203695) | Sediment microbial communities from Yellowstone Lake, YNP, Wyoming, USA - YL17G05_15 | ecosystem: Environmental > Aquatic > Freshwater > Lake > Sediment | place: USA: Wyoming | collected...
AATCATTGTCCACTTGAATCATATAGCCGCCCTGAACATCTCCATCCGGGTCAGCATAAGTAAAATGAAGTACTGGGTGCCTGGAATCAGCGCAATAGATAAATACTTCTGATGTTGGTGTGGCTGTAGGCGGGTTGTTGAGCTTAATCTCTATTATTCCTCCTTCTGCATAATTAGACCAATTATTGGCATTATCTGCTGCTCTGTATCTGAATTGATATTGGTAATTGCTCTGGCCAGTATAAGTAAAATCATCAATTGTTGACGAATAATCCTGATAAGCAGACCAAACAGAAGAAGAAGTTAATTTAGACCTTACTTCCACATCTCCGCTTAAAACACCGGAACAAGCATCTGATTCTGTTAATGTTATTGGAAAGGTTAATTGATAGATTATTCCTGTTGTGTATGATATGGCTGATGATGGAATATCTTTATCTACTTTGGCTAGCCAATAACCAGAATAACTGCTGTTTAAACCACCTGTGTCTTGAGCATAAGCCCGCCACCAGTTTTGATAGCAGGTTCCTACGTTCAAAGGGCCCCAAGATGATGTTTGTCCGCTATTTACCCAATTGCCCCAGCCATCTCCATAGCCCAAGACATTAAAAAATGTTCTTATCTGGTCATTGTCCGGATCAGTGGTTGTTGCTTGGTATGTGGGATTGTAATTGATCCAAACACTATTGGGAGGAGCTATTAAGGTAGGAGTATTGGGAGGATTAAAACAATTTCCTTCTTGACAAGTTCCCCAAGTTCCCCAGGCACAAGCAGATGTGCAGGTACTGGTTTGAGTTCCGCAACTGCCGCAGCCCTGAACTTTGGTAGAACCAGGAGAACAAACTCCTTGGCCAGTGCAAGTTCCCCAGCTTCCCCAAACACAAGCAGATGTGCAGGTTCTGGATCGTGTTCCGCACCAACCACAGGCCTGAGAATCTGTAGAACCAGGAGAACAAACTCCTTGGCCAGTACAAGATCCATAGGCTCCCCAACTAAGACAATTAGCTGCACAGGTTCTAGTTTTAGTTCCGCAATTACCACAGGCGAGAGATTGGGTAGAATTGGCAGTACAAACGCACGGCGTAATTATTTGTACATATTCACAGCGTTCACCACTATGGGCAGCGCCACAAGCAGAACCGGTCGGACATTTTTGAGCTTCTAATAGGGTGCACATTGGTTTGTAACCCGGTTGATTATCTGGACAATTAATTGAACGCGTAGCGCAACCAATACTATAACAATCAGTAGGATAACTAAAACATTTTTTATTAAAAGCATTTACTTCTGCCGAATAAAAGATAAAAAACAAAACAACAATATTAATAAATATAATTAACTTAATAATACCTTTAAATTGAATTGATTGTTTCATATGGTTATATTTTACCACTTTAAAAAATATTCAACAAGTCAAATATATAAATACCAATATAAGTAAATAAAAACAAATAAAAAAAGAGAGTGATAATATTATCACTCTCAATAAGGATTCTGAACTTTGCCACTTTTAAGGATGACCGCTGCCCATTCGCTGTTTTGGCTTTGAGCGGGGTTGCTTTCGATGACCGTTAATTTAACCCAGTCGGCATCTCTGTCCCCTTTCATATAAAGATCCCTTGCAATCGTATCTCCGTAGACCTTCTCAACCTTTTTATCGAGAAGGTAAACATGTCGTATAGAATCTTCATCATAGACATTGGGAAATCTGGCTGTCCACTTGTTTTCTCTAATTTTAGTAAAAAATGAAGAATTTTGACCCCCGGCATTACTCTCTAAACTAGCGCATTCTTTATCCACGTCCTTTTCGTTGGGATTTATTATCGGCAATACTCTTTCATACATAATCTCGTAACTGTGTGGCCAGTTTTCTTCTGGAGAAGCCGGGCTTTTGCCGAAATCGCAACAGGAAAAAAAATTGAAAAGAGCAAAAGACAAAATTAATAATACAAACATCTTTTTCATTTTCCTCACCTCCCTTGCCTCGCCGTAGCTTTATGCGTAGGCGGGTTTGACTTTAGATTTTGATTCCGCATACGCAGAATCTATATTGAAAAGAGCAAATGTGCTTCTTATTTTCCTATTTTTATTATACTCCTTTAAAAATAAAAAGTCAACCCTTCTACCAAATTTGCTGGCATTTTACAGTGCGGCGCGCCCCGCAAATGCGGGGGCCCTGTTCGGGCAAGCGCCGCAAATTTATACTCTGTCTAACAATAATTTATCATTAATCGTGTTAATAATGGCAAATTTGGTGAAGGGTCAATACCCTGTGAATTTCTGGCCTGTTCCCTATGTATCTCATCTTAGTTCAATTTTTCTGTTATAATTATAATTAAGTTGTATGTTTTTGCCGAAAATCAAAAATTTCATTCTGAATTTGTTTTTTCCCAAAAAATGCCTTGGCTGCGGCAAGTCGGATATTTATATTTGCGACGATTGTTTCAATAAGATAGAAATTAACCTGAATAATACCTGCTTTTTCTGCGGAAAAATAACCTGGCAGGGCAGGATTTGCCTTGAATGCAAAAAAGAAAATTATCTGGATAGATTAATTTTTGCAACTGAATACGCAAATCCTTTAATCCGTGAGTTGATAAAATCATTTAAATATTATTTTGCCCAAGAACTCGCCATTCCCCTATCTAAACTTTTAATAAAAACGCTGAATAATTGGTCATTGGATTTTGGTTATTGGAATTTTTTACTTGTTCCCATTCCTCTCCATAAAAGGCGGGAAAGATTTCGCGGATTCAATCAAGCGGAGTTATTGGCCCGAGAAATCGCCGATTATTTTAAAATCCCGGTTTCAACCGATGTCTTAAAAAGAAAACTGCATACTTATCCGCAGGCGAAAATTAAAGATATGGAAAAACGAAAAATGAATCTTGAAAATATTTTTGAAATCAACTCCAGAAAATCAGTCGCAGGCAAAACAATAATTCTTATTGACGATGTAATCACCACTGGCGCGACCTTAATAGGAGCAGCCAAAATTTTAAAGCAATCCGGCGCCAAAGAAGTCTGGGCAATCACGATTGCGAAAGGATGAAATATCTGCTATAATAGAGATATGGCTGAATTGATTAATTCTAAAAGAGCGTTTCTGCCTTCAAAACAACAAAGACAATTTATAAATAAAATCCTTTTGAAAATTCCGATTAAAAAAGCGGCTAATTTGTGTAATATTTCTGAAAGAACTATCAGAGATTGGCGACGAGGAAAATTTTCAATGGACTTAAAGTCAATTCAGATATTGTCCAAATTAACCAAAATCTCCTTGCCTAAAAATATTAAAACAAAAAACAAATATTGGTATGTAAATAATGGTTCATCGGCTGGCGGCCTTGCTGTGCTCAAAAAATATGGAAGAATTGGAGGCGACCCAGAAAACCGAAAGAATAAATGGTATGAATGGTGGGAAAAAGAAGGAAAATTTAAAAAACACCCAATTATTAATGTTCGTCTGCCCATTAAAAAACCACAAAAAACAAGGGAACTGGCAGAACTTTTTGGCATTCTTATAGGCGACGGCGGTATAACACAAAACCAAACAACTATTACATTAAATAGCGTAGATGATAAAGAATATAGTAATTTTGTAATTAAGTTTATTAAAAAATTATTTGGTGTTCAACCAAGTATTTATCATGATACCAAAGACTCGGTTAATAACATCACAATATCAAGAACCGAATTAGTAGATTTCCTTCATTCGCTGGGACTGCCAATCGGGAATAAAATAAAACAGAAAATTGATATCCCAAAATGGATAAAAATAAATAAAAAATTCTTAATCGCTTGCTTGCGCGGATTAGTTGATACTGATGGATGCGTAATTAAACATTCTTATATAGTTGACGGAAAAAAATATAATTATAAAAAATTAGCATTCTCTAGTCGGTCCGAGCCGTTAATTAAAAGTGTGTATAATTTTCTTAAAAAGATTGGCTTATCGGCAAGAATCACAAAAGACGGAAAAAACGTCAGAATAGAAAGCAAGGATGATGTAAAAAAATATTTTAAAATTATAGGCTCGCACAATCCAAAACACTTGAGAAGATACCATAAATAAGCTACAATAAATTATGCTTGGAGGAGTCGGATAATGGTTATTCCAGCAGGTTGCTAACCTGCGACCTCGAAAGAGGTCTTGTGGGTTCGAGTCCCACCTCCTCCGAAACGTAATAAATTTGCTTTGCAAATTTAAACGTTTCTGAAATGAATAAAGAAATTAAAATTTTAGAAAAAGAAAATGTTCGGCTAAAAAAGGAAGTTGAAAAATTAAAAGAATTAATCACTATTGATTTTTTGACCAAAGTTTATAATCGCCGCGCTTTTTCCCAATTTTTTAAAAGAGCTTGTAGGGAAACAAAATGGGCAAATAAATACAAAACTCGTCGCCAACGCGGAAATTTTTTCTCTCTTATTCTGATAGATATTGATAACTTCAAACAATTTAATGATAAATTTGGCCATCTCTACGGAGATAAAATATTAAAAAAAGTTGCGAAATTTTTGCAAAACTCGGTAAGAGATTTTGATATTGTCGCCCGCTGGGGCGGAGAGGAATTCGCCATAATATTAAGAGACGCCGATCTGGAACAAGCTCGAAAAAGAGCAAAAGACATTCTAATTAGAGCTCAAAAATATTTGCCCGTAACTTTCAGTATGGGAGTTATCCGGTCAAGCCCAAAATATTCTTCCAACCAATTATTCAATAAAGTAGACAAAGCAGTGTTTAAGGCTAAAAAACAAGGAAAAAACCAAATCGTAATTGGATAAGCGGGAGGAGTCGCATAGTGGACTAGTGCGGCGGCTTGCCCCGTACGAAAACGGAGGGTTGGCAGAATGGCAATGCGCCGGTCTTGAAAACCGGTGGGCGAAAGCCCTTAGAGGTTCGAGTCCTCTACCCTCCGTTTTCTGACGGGGTCTTGAGAAAAACCTTTAAAAATTAACAATTAAAAAAATTATGACTGAAAAAATTATAAAAACAGAAATAAGAATAAGCGCGATTTTATTTTGGATTTGTTTTTTTATAACAATTATGGCTATTGTTATGGCCTTGATAGAATTTTTTACCAAAGGCGCCTATCCTCCGTCAAATATAAATATTTTTTATGTTGGAGTATTGGCGATTTATTCCCTGCACAAAGAAGCAATCAGGTTTTTGGAACATAGCCAAGAAAGAAGCCAGAAAAAAGGAGAAACTTTTGTCTATGTCTGGATTTTGATGACCGCTTTTCTCTATCTTATTAATTTCCTGACAAAAAATTCTTTTTCTTATTCAAGCGGCGGATATGAAATTCATACATTAATGACAATAACCTATACAGCGCTTGAGGTTGGCGGCGTTTTCGTGATTGCCAGAATATTAAAATTAATAATGATTAAACTTTTTGAAAAAAATGGAAAACAATAATTTGGATAGTTTAAAAGAATTTGAATGGGAAGCGCAAGAATTCACTAAAAAAGAAAAATCAAAATCCTGGTTTGTCATTCCGGCGATTATTACCATTGCCTTGGGAATATTTTCATTGCTAACCGATAATGTTCTATTTCTGATATTCGTCATTTTGGGGTTTGTAATGCTCTATGTTTACGCCAACAAAGAACCAAGAATAATAAAATTCAAAATAAATGAAAAGGGTGTTGAAATAGACGGAAAACTTCACGATTTTGACAGCTTAAAATCTTTTTGGCTATTTTATGACCCGCCAGAACAAAAAGAATTAAGTTTACGAAGCAAGAAAACGTTTATTCCGTATATCAGAATTCCAATAGAAAACGAAAGTCCTGTTGATTTGAGAAAATTTCTTTTAAAATTTCTGTCTGAAAAACATCACAAAGAATCTTTGATTGACATTTGGATGAGAAGGGTTGGATTTTAACTTGCGCGCCTGTAGCTCAGTTGGATAGAGCGTGAGATTGCGCCTGCCCGCCATAGATAGAGCCCTCGTCGTTCAACGGATAGGACGCAAGATTGCGGATCTTGAAATAGAGGTTCGATTCCCCTCGAGGGCATAGGCGATAGCAGGCGGGGATCTCAAGGTCGCAGGTTCGAGTCCTGTCAGGCGCACTTGACAAATAAACCTTCTTATGATATACTTAATATATCTCAATAAGGAGGTTTTAAGATGGGCAAGATGGTTCACGTCCTCCCGACGCCCGTGAAACTCAAACATCACGGATGGGGAAGTCGGTCTTCCGGCAAAAAGAAAAACTGGAGCCGGAGAAACGAGTCGTTGAGCAAGTTCCGCACTTTTATGCAAAGAGCTTTCAGCAGGCCCGTCTTCTCCCGTCGCAAGGCCATGTAACCCTTCCCCTTTGTCTTCTCTCACCCCCGACGCTTAACCAGCGCCGGGGTCTCTTTTTTTATAATCATAGAAATGATAAGCTAAAATTAAGATGATTAAATACACAATAGACACTCCAATTGCGAAATTACCCAGAATAAATGAAAAAAATCTGAAAAAATTCGCCAAACTCGGGCTTTTCACGGTCCGGGATTTAATTTACCATTTTCCGAACAAATATGATGATTTTTCAAATATAAAAAACATAAGCGAATTAAAAATCAACGAAACTGCCACGATTCAGGGAGAAGTTCTGACAATAGAAAACACAAGAACCTTTAAAAAAAGAATGTTTCTAACCGAAGCCCTGATTAAAGACCAAACTGGTTCTGTAAACGTAATCTGGTTCAATCAGCCGTTTTTAATTAACAACATAAAACCCAACAAAAAAATCAGCTTGTCGGGTAAATTGGCAATGGGCAAAAAAGGACTGTATTTATCAAATCCAAGTTATGAAATTTTAATCCCGGGCAAAACAATGACCCACACTGCCGGCCTTGTGCCGGTCTACCCGGAAACAATCGGCTTGGGTTCGCGATTTTTAAGATACTACATTAAACTGGTCTTACCCGCAATAAGCCAGATAAAAGAATTTATCTTGTTGGATATTTTAAGAAAAAACAATCTGCCAAATCTGCAAACTGCCCTGAAAAATATTCATTTTCCCGCAAACCAGAAACTCGCTGACGAAGCAAGAAAAAGATTTTCATTTGAAGAATTGTTTTTACTACAATTATTCGTCTTGCGCCAGAAAAACAAATTGCAAAAAGAAAAAGCAATCAAAATCCCTTTTGATAAAAATTTAATTCAATCATTTGTAAATAGTTTGCCATTTAAACTCACAGATGCCCAAAGAAAATCTGCCTGGGAAATAATCCAGGACTTGGACAAAAATAAGCCGATGAATAGATTACTACAAGGAGATGTTGGCTCGGGAAAAACCGTAGTTGCCGCAGCAGCATTATTAGAAGTGGCTAAAACAGGATACCAAACTGCTTTTATGGCGCCAACTGAAATCTTAGCCCAGCAACATTTCAAAGAAATAGGTAAATTGCTTAAAGATTTTAATGTAAAAATTGGCTTATTAACTGGCGCGGAAAAAAAGTTTTCCCAAAATACGGAAATTATCGTTGGTACTCATGCCTTAATCCAAAAAGGAGTAAAGTTTAAAAACTTAGCTTTAGTAATTGTTGACGAACAACACAGATTCGGAGTTGAACAACGCGCAACATTATTGCGAAACAACAATTATATCCCCCATTTATTGTCAATGACTGCCACGCCCATTCCCCGCACTTTGGCTTTGACAATTTACGGGGATTTGGATGTTTCTTTAATTGATGAAATGCCGAAAGGTAGACAGAAAATTATTACCAGAATTATTCCGCCTGAAGAAAGAGAAAGTGCTTATGAATTTATCCGGCAAGAAGTCAAAAAAGGCAGGCAGGTTTTTGTGATTTGCCCACGCATAGAGCCCCAGGTTAACTCGCCTTTGGCGGTTAACGGGGCAAGCCCCCAACTCAAAATCGATACGCGAAAACTTTTATGGGCAGAAGTAAAAGCAGTAAAGGAAGAATATGAAAAACTTGATAAAAAAGTTTTTCCTGATTTAAAAATCGCAATAATCCACGGAAAAATAAAATCCAAAGAAAAAGAAAAAATAATGGCTGATTTTAGAAATAAAAAAACCGATATATTGGTTTCAACATCGGTTATTGAAGTGGGGATAGATATACCAAATGCAACTGTAATGATGATTGAAGGAGCTGACAGATTCGGCTTGGCGCAATTACACCAATTCAGAGGCAGAGTTGGCAGAGGTAAACATCAATCATATTGTTTTTTATTCAGTACTTCTGGCGACTCAACTTCAAGATTGCGGGCGCTTGTAAAATGCGAAAATGGTTTTGAATTGGCAGAAAAAGATTTAGAAATCAGAGGACCGGGACAATTCTACGGAGTGGCGCAGTCCGGCTTACCTGACTTGGCAATGGCCAGCTTAAAAGATTTAGACCTGATTAAAACCACACGCCAGGAAGCAATCGAATTATTAAAAAAAGACCTTGATTTAAGATCTTATCCATTATTATCCCAAAAACTTTCTGAATTCAAAAAAACGATACATTTGGAATAATTATTCTTTTCTCTTTTTCGCTGTCACCCAAAACCCCATATATTTACCAATCATTAAACGAGTTTGAGAAATGAGAGCTGGGATGGCACCAAAAATAATTGTTATTGCGGGAACCAAAACCCATTGTAAAATCATCCAAATATATTTTCGTGATTTGTGTTTTGGTGGCCGGGGAGGCAATAATTGCAAAGCGTAAAAAGCAGAACCAACCAAACCCACCATTGCCAAGGTCATAATTATTCTCGCCATTCTTGGCAGATTATAAGATAAAACAGTGCTGTTAAATCCGCTTCCACCTAAAATCAACGGCAGCCAGCCGAGCATAAAAATCATCAAAGAATTTGTTGCCCAAGACCAAAATGCTTCCCAATGATGAAAAAGGTGGTATATTTTTTTAGACAGGGCTATTGCCCTATTTTTTATACAACCAAAAGTGAAATATGGCACATTTTCTACTCCCCAACTCCAACGCGTCTGCTGCTTGAAAACATTAAACATTGTTCTCCAAAAACTGTCAGCTAGATTCGCATCCATTGAAACAGGATAATACAAAGGGATATTTCGGTAATTACCATCATAAAACAATAATGATTTCCAATAAATCCGGGAATCCTCTGAAACATTTTTTGTTGGCCAGAAATCCATTTCAACAATCGCCTTAAAGCTCATTGAATGGGATGAAAAAGTGGACATTCTTTCCGGCCTCTCCTGCTGAATCATATGCCAAAAAGTCGCACCGATCGCCACGACCCGCGATATGGCAGGCGCGTCCCAAATATTATTGTTATAAATCGGAACTGGCTGAAAACTCGAATGAAACGGATCAGAACAAGTCAAATAGTTGTAAGTCAGACAAGCAAAATAATAAGGATAAACCTGAGTATCAACATCAAAGGAAGAAACAATTATATTTTCGTAAGGAATTTTTAATTCGTCTATTAACTCTTTTGCCTTTCTTCCGGCCCAAGTTTCATTCGAGCCCTTGCCAGCTAATTCGCCCTCAATATCTTTCGGGTGAATCGTTATTAAAAATTTAAAGAATTTTTCTCCAAATTCTTTTTTTATTTCTTCGGCAATTTCTACGGCAGAGACGCCTACCCTTTTTTCAACACCCAAAACAACAATCATCTTGTCTGGGGGATATTTCGATTCAACCAATGCCTGAAAAGTTGACCTTATGACTTCCAAATTTTCTCCATAAAAAGGCAAAATAATTAAATGATAAATTTCCTTCCAATTGGTAACTGGCAACTCATCTAATTTTTTCAACCAGTCGATTTTGAGATTTTTTTTCATTCTCCCAAAAGAAAATCTCTGATGAAAGGACAAAAAAACCGTCTTTAAAAGCCAATAAATGTCAAAGGCGATAATAAAAAAAGCAACCCAAACAGGCCTTTTCCACGACAAAAAAATTAGTAAAACAAGAGTTCCCCAACTCAAAACCCCCGGCATTATTTCCAAAAACCGGAATAAAATTTTGTCTTTTTTATCGCTTAAATCTCTTGCAAATCCAATTTGCAAATATTCTTTTTTCATTTTTTATTGAAAAAATATTGCCACCAAAGATTAACATTTGAAACTTTTTTTGCTTCTTCGTTTTTGTTTTCCTCTTCTAAATTCTCCGGATGTTTCACAATAATTAATTTTTCGCCCGGCTTCAACACATTCAATTTTAATCTTGCTTCTTTTTCTAAAAAGTCCTTTGAATTAAAATATTCTTTCATTTTTATCAATTCTTCGTTTTCTTTTTTTGTTTTTTCGATGTTATTTTCCAAATTTCTTATTTCCTGATTAATCTCAAAAAAGCGATAGCTCTCCCTGCCAAGAGCCACCAAGATAAAAACCAAAACCGCTGTTAAAAAATAAATTGATTTTTTTGAATATAAAAAATTATCCATTTTATCTGATTAGGGGGATTATCAAAAACGCAATCATGCTCAAAGTTACAAGCACAACAACAATAAACCAAACTATTCTAATAAATAAATTTTGTTTTTTCATCTTTCTTTTAATACCTTTAAAAATACGTCTGGCGGAATAGTGACTTTGCCAAACTGAGCACGTAACTTTTTGCCTTTTTTTTGCTTTTCCAATAATTTCTTTTTTCTAGTCACATCTCCGCCATACAAATAACCGGTCACGTCCTTGCGAGCGGCTTTTTTTGTTTCTCTGGCAATTATAGTTCCGCCAATAGCTGCCTGAATTGGTATTGACCATTGATAAAAAGGCAAAACATCTTTTAATATTTCCGTTAATTTCTTCCCTTCTTTATAGGCCTCTTCTTTTCTCACGATTTTTGAAAATGCCTCTATTTTTTCTTTATTGATATAAATATCCACTTTAACCAAGTTCGCCCATTTATAACCGATTAAATTATAACTCATTGAAGCATATCCAGAACTGACATTTTTCAGCTTATCATAAAACCCTTTTAAAATAATATCAAGCGGGCCTTCGTATTTAATCAGGATCTTTTCTTCGGTAAGCCAATTAGATTCTTTGAATTCTCCGGGAAAATTGCTTAATAATTTATTGATTTCGCCAAGATATTTTTCTGGACTGATTATTTCTATTTCTATTCTCGGCTCCTCCATATTGCCTTCAACGCCTTTATAGGCAACGCTCGGTAAAGTAACGATCAGGTTTAAACCATAATCCCTTTTCAATCTTTCGCTTACAATTTCCAAGTGCAACATCCCCAAAAATCCGCAGCGGAACCCCCTGCCCAAAGTGCTTGATGACTCTGGTAAAAAAACCAAAGAAGCATCATTTAATTTTAACTTTCCCAAGCTATCTCTTAATAAATCATAATCATCGCTGTTTGTAGGATAAAAACTGGCAAAAACAACTGATTGAGGCTCCTTATAGCCCCGCAGGGGCTCAACTTTATGTTTTGTATCTTGATTATTGATTATTGTAATGGTGTCTCCGACACGGCATTCTTCAATATTTTTTAAGCCGGTTGCAATATAACCAATTTCACCTGTTTTCAATTCTTTATTCTCAACAAGTTCTGGCTTAAAATAACCAACTTCTAATGCTTCGCTTTTAACCTTTGACTGTATTAAATAAATTTTATCTCCTTTTTTGATCTGACCGGCAAAAACTCGAACATAAGCAACAACTCCTTTGTAAGAATCATACTCGGAGTCAAAAATCAATGCCCGTAAATTGTTTTGTTCTAACGATTTGGGAAAAGGGATTTTTTCAATAATTTTTTTTAGAACTTCTTCCACGCCCTCGCCTGTTTTGGCGGAAATTAAGATTATTTCTTCTTTTTTCGCTCCCAACAATGATTCTATTTCTTTGGCCGTTTTTTCAATATCAGCGGTCGGCAAATCAATTTTATTTATAATCGGAATAATTGCCAGGTTTTCTTTTTTTGCCATTTCTAAATTACTCAATGTCTGAGCTTGAACTCCTTGAGTTGCGTCAACCAATAAAACCGCGCCCTCAACAGCTGCCAAACTTCTTGAAACTTCATAAGAAAAATCAACATGACCCGGAGTATCAATCAGATTTAGAATATAATCTTTCCAAATCATCCTCACCGGCTGCATTTTTATGGTTATCCCACGCTCTCTTTCAATGGCCATTCTATCCAAAAATTGCGGTTTCATTTTTCTCGGATCAATTGTTTTAGTGATTTCCAAAAATCGGTCAGCCAAAGTTGACTTTCCGTGATCTACATGCGCAAAAATTACAAAATTTCTAATTTTATCCTGTTCCATTTTTTCGAAAAATTCTGCTCATTAATATTTTTGTTTCCGACGATTTAAACAAAAAAGAAGAGATAAAATAAATTATCGCTCCTCCGATTACAGCGATTGCGGTTTGAATAAATATGCCGACGAAAGTTCTGGTGTTTAAAAATAAATTACCAATGCGAAGCAAGGCATAAACGCTAATTGCCATTAAAACGCAACTGGCAATAATTTTAGAAAGGGAATTTAAAATATTTTGCGGTTTCCAAAAATTGATTTTTTTATTAAAAGCTTGAAGCAGAAAAATAAAATTAAAAATCCCGGCTAAAGCATAAGCCATTGGCAGGGCCAAAACTGAAAAATTATTGATATCTTCAAGTTTTAATGATTGAGAAATAAAACTGCTAAGCCAATTATGGCCCCTTAAAATCCAGACAAAAAACAAACTGGCAAAAATATTTATTAAAATGCTCCACAAACTTATTAAAACCGGAGTTTTCGTATTATGGACAGAATAAAAAGCCCTTGAAACTAAGGGGATTAAACTTTGGGCAAAAACGCCAAAAGTAAAAATTCCCAAAGCAGCAGCGGTTAAGCGCGTATCTGACCAGCCGAACTGTCCTGTTCCTAAAACTATTCTGACTATCTGGGCTCGTAAAAGAAAAAATAAAACCATTATAGGCATAACCAAAAAAAGAATCTGACTGAAAACAGACGAAAAACTGCTGGAAAATTCCTCTTTATTTTTATCGGCGAATGACCTTGATAATCTGGGAAAAACTGCGGTTGCAAAAGAAATGCCGATAATTCCAATCGGGACATATTGAAGATTGTAAGACAAATTAAAAACGGCAATGCTGCCCGACATTAAAGTTGAAGCTATAGCCGTAATCGCCAAAAAATTAATCTGGGTGCCGGCCAATCCAATTGTTCTTGGTATCATCATTTTGATTATTTTTCTGATGCCTTCGTGGCTGATTGTTAAAATTTTACGCCATTTCCAACCAGAATAAATCGCGCTGGGCAACTGGATTAACAAGTGTAAAAAAGCGCCCAAAACAACGCCCCAAGCCAAACCAACAATTCCTTTTGAGGGAACAAAAAATAAAATGCCGATAATGATTCCCAAATTATACATTATCGGCGCCAGAGAATAAATAAAAAATCTGTGAAAATATTGCAAAACTCCGCTGAAAATACTGCTGATTCCCAAAAGCAATGGGCTTAAAAACATTATCCTTGTCAAAGCAATCGCCATTTCCCGTTTTTCTCCGGTAAATCCCGGTGCGATAAAAGGCATTAAAAATGGAGCCAATATTATAAATAAAGCGCAAAAAACTATTAAAATAATTAAAATCAAATTCAAAAGCCCGCTTGCCAGTCTCCACGCTTCATTTTCATCTCTTTTAAAATATTCAGCAAAAACAGGAATAAAAGCAGCCGAAACAGCGCCCATTATTAAAATACTATAAACAAAATCAGGCAAACGAAAAGCGGCGAAATAAGCATCCAATTCGTCGCCTGCGCCGAATTTACCCGCCAACAATCTATCTCTGACTAGCCCCAAAAAACGGCTTGCCAAAGCCGTTGTTGCCAAAATAAGGGCAGCGGAAAAAATTGTCTTGGATTTATGGTTTAGTATTTTATTTACCATATATTTAAGTTATCATAAAAGTAATGAAGATAACAATCCCTGAAGAAAAAATTAACAGGATAATCAAATCGCATAAACCTTTAATCATTGCGGTAGTTTTATTATTTACCATTATTTTTTTTCTGGGCATCTATGCCGCAAACGCCAATAAATTAAACTGGGGGATGAAAATTGCGGGAATTTCTGTTGGCGGGATGCATTTAACAGAGGCAAAGGAATTATTAAATTCTAAATTTCAATTGTTTTTAGATAAAGAGGTGTCTTTAAATTATAAAAATTCCACCTGGAAAATTGATTTCAAAAAAATGGGCATTGAAGTTGGTGCCCAAGAAACAACAGAAAGGGCGTTTGAATTAGGGCATCAAAAAAATATTATAAAAAACTGCTGGTGGCAAATAAAATTTCTTTTGAGATATAATCTAAGCCCTATTTGGCAAATTGACGAAGAAAAATTGGAAAATTTTTTCCTAAAAAATATGTCTTCAGTTCATCAGCCGGCCCAAAACTCTACTCTTTTGTATGATAAAGAGAAAAACGAATTCATTGTAAGACCAAGTAAAAAAGGAACGGTTGTAAACAAAGAAAAATTCAAAAAACAAATAGAGTCCGATATAAATAATTTGGAAAATAAAGATATTGAAATTTTTTTAATTGAAGAAAAACCCACTGTCATTGAATCGGAAACAGAAAAAGCAAAAATAGAAGCGCAAAAAATCTTGAAAAACCTGCCAATAACTTTAGTCGTGACCGATAACGAAGAGAAAAAAGAAATAGACAGAATAGACAAAGACATTCTTTTCTCCATTATGGATTTTGAGCCGGTTCTTGATTCGAAAAAACCTAAAAATGAAATACTGGGAATTGTTTTTGAAGAGGAAAAAACAGAGGCCTATTTAACTTCTTTGTCGCCATTAATTGCGCGCGAGCCAATAGACGCCAGATTAACCGTTAAAAATAACAAGGTCATTGCTTTCACTCTTTCCCAGGATGGATTGAAATTAGAAATAAAAAACAATATTTCTGATTTAATACGGGGAATTTCAAAAGGGCAAAAAGAAATCCAATTAAAAACAGAAACAATAAAACCAAAAATAACAACTGAAAATATTGATAACCTGGGAATCACTGCTCTTTTGGCAAAGGGGGTGTCTAATTTTGCCGGTTCGCCCCAAAACAGAATACACAACATAAAAGTTGGAGCAAGCAGATTTAACGGAATCTTGATAAAGCCAAGCGAAAAATTTTCTTTTAATGAAAGTCTGGGCGAAGTCGGGCCAGAACAAGGGTATGAACCGGAACTTGTCATTAAAAAAGACAAAACAATCCCGGAATACGGCGGCGGGTTATGCCAGGTTTCAACAACTCTTTTTCGCGGAATTATTTATGCCGGGCTGGAAATCGTTGAAAGATTTCCTCATGCTTTTCCTGTTAAATATTATAGCCCTCAAGGATTTGACGCTACAATTTATCCGCCCCATCCTGATTTAAGATTTATAAACAATACTTCTAACAATATTCTTCTCCAGACAAAAATCAACAATTACGAACTAGCATTTGAACTTTATGGCACAAAAGACGGAAGAAAAGTGGAAATAATTGGACCGGAACAATATGATATTCAGAAAGACGGCTCAATGAAAGCTAAAATAACACAAAAAGTAACTGATAAAAATGGAAATATTATAATAGACAAAACTTTTTATTCTGCCTACAAATCGCCTGATTTATACCCAGTAGAACGCAACCCTTTGGAATAAAAAATGCCGAGGACAGGAGTTGAAAAATAACCATCCCGATAAAAATGAGCGAGAGAGGACTTGAACCTCCAAGGGCTAATGCCCACCAGGTCCTAAACCTGGCGCGTCTGCCAGTTCCGCCACTCGCTCATAAATTTTTATCGGGACGCGTATCCCAGTTCCGCCACCTCGGCATATCTATAATTTAACTTAAATTCAGTATAAAATCAATCCCCACCTTTTTATAAAAGGTGGGGATTTATCTAATTCAGATAAAACAAGGCCTTGTTTTGTCTTATTGTGGGGTAATGTAGCAAGTTGACTGCAAAAGGGTAATTCCTCCCCTTACTAAAAAGCTTTGAACCAAACCGATAAGAAACAACGCCACAAGCATTATTCCAACGCCAATCAATGCGTTAATTATCATCCCTCTCGCACTTTTTGCTTTTTCCGGATCTCCCTGACTTGTCATATATTTAATGCCTCCGACTATTAAAAGAATAACAGCAATACCAATGCCAAGAGCCAAAAGAATTGTCTTTACAGTGTTCATTATATTACATATTACTACTTCTGGTGGTTGTGTAGTTCCTTGCGCAAAAACCGGCAATGCCAAAATCGCAAAGCCCAAAATTACTGGAATATATTTCTTCATAAAACAATTTTATCTTAATAATAATTTCTCTCGACCTTTTATTATTTAACTCCTTTTAATACAGCTTCAACTGCCTGAATTATAAACTTAGCTGAAATCAATATTGAAAAACCTATTATTGCCCATATTATGGTTTTTTTTGCGCTTGTAGTCCTTTGCTCATTGCCACCTGAAGTCATATATTGGATGCCACCCCAAATAATCATAATAACAGTCACTCCTGTCCCGATAACAACCAAAAGGCTCATAATGGCATTTATTATTTCTCCCGCTGTTTTACCTCCTAATGGATCAGAGATAACTAAAGCATTTGAAACTATGGGTTCTAATATTAATAGTGCGAAAATAATCAGGAAAAATATTAAATTTTTATTTTTCATATTTTTATTGTCCCATTAATAAATTAATTTGTCTAACCGCTGTTTCGATAGCGCTGTTCAGGTTTGCTTCGCCCAAAACAATTGATTCAATGGCATCGGCGAAAATTGTTTCTATGGCGCCTGAATCTATCTGGTACCAGGTTCGCGCTGTCAAGCTCTGTTTTGCAAAAACTCCCAAGATTGGATCACTCATCTGCAAATCAACTAAATCCTTTCTGGCAACGGGCCTTTTTGTTCTTTCCAAATATATTTCAGCATTTTCCTTTGAGGTCAAATATTTTATAAACTCCCATGCCTGTCTTGTGGCTTTTGATTTGTTGGAAACAGTTAATGCCCAGTAATTGGCGTAATTTATATCAAATTCCCGTCCTTTAATTTGGGGCATTGGCGCCACGCCAAAATTCAAATAAGGCGCCCGATTTTTAATATCTGATAATTCATAAGCATAATCAAAAATCATAGCTGCTTTACCCTCTATAAAAGCGTCTATTGAATAATGCGTTTGCCTGTTCCATGTGTAAACCCTTCTTGAAGGATTGGCAAATTCGGTATAAAAACGCAGCGCGTCATAGCCCGGCCTATAGGATTCTCCTTTTAAAGTAATACTTTCGTCAAGTGTAACTTTTTGTTTATCGCTGCTCACCATTTGGGTTCCGTTCTGAAGCATTAAAAGAGAAAGAATATCAGTTGAACGATGAATGTTTTTTGCTGTCCCTATTGCCGCGCCTGCCTTCAAAATATTTCCCCATTGGTCTTTTTTTGTTAATTTATCCAGATCATCAACTAAATCCTCCCATGTTTCCGGAGGTGAGGAGATTCCAGCACTGTTCAAAAAATCTTTATTATAAATCAAAGCCAGAGTATCCACGAACAGCGGCAAGGCATAAATTTTTTCGCTCTCAACAAAGTCCTTTTCAACAACATCAACAAAGGATTGTCTGAAAACATTCAAATCCATAAGGTCAATCGGCATTTCTTTAATTTTATCTTTATGTTTTGGCAGCCAGGTATTGTGGACGAACCAAATATCCGGACCCTTATCAGCGGCAAAAGCATTAATTAACTCTTTTTCATAATCCTCAAAAGAAAATTTTCTGTATTCTATTTTGATGTGATTGTTTTGCTGCTGATATGCGTCTATAAATGGCTTTAAAACATCCAGTTCGTCATAAACCCCCCAAATTTCCAAGCTGGCGGGTGTCTTGGGCGGCTCATTTTTCAATCCGAATATAATCAAAACAGCAATTATTGCTATTACGCCCCCTATGATTATAAATATTTGTTTTTTGGCCATTTTAAAAAATTATTTACTAAAAACCACCCCCCAATGATACTTATCAATAGATAAATCGTTTAAAAATTTTAATCCCAAAGTTTGGGCAATTTCTTTTATTGATTCAATCGGAACTATAGAATCCGCTTTTGGTCCCATGGGCTGTTCCGGCTTCCAGTCAATTATTATAATCTGGCCTTCGTTTTTTAATATTCTCTGAGCTTCTTTAATTATACCATTTTTATCATCTGACTGAAATAAAATATTCGCCATCACAATTAAATCAATAGAGTTATTTTCAAGGCCGGAACTATTTTCTTTTTCCAGATCACAGCGCCTTGTTTCTATATTAAAAAGACCCTCAAGCCGGGCTCGTCCTTTAACCGACTCAAGGGCTGTTTCCAAAACATCAAAAGCAAAAACTTTGCCCTCTCCACCAACCAATTTTGCCAATGGAATAGAAAAATAACCAGCACCACAGCCAAAATCCGCGATTATCATTCCCCTTTTTACGTCCAATTGTTTTATTGTGTCTAAGGGATTTAAAAATCCACCAGTACCAATCATACAATTTAAAAACTAATTTTAGACGCAGGCGATTGAAACAACTTTGTCGCCGTCACCTAAACGCATAATTCTTACTCCTTGGGTCACCCGGCCCAATTTAGAAATATTTTTAACGCTTGTCCTTATAACATTTCCTTTTTGAGAGGTAACTATCAAGTCCTCTACTTCGGGATTAACCATTCTGATTGCCACTAAAGCGCCGGTTTTATCGGTAACTCTTGCCGCTTTTGTCCCAACTCCCCCTCTGTGCTGACCTTTATAACTATCTATCGGGGTTTTTTTGCCATAACCATTGCTGCTGACAATCAATATTTCCGGATTGGTTTTTTTTAGATTAGCGTCAATCACTTCCATTCCCACAACGCCATCAATAAATTCCTGGTCTTTTTTCTTTGAAAAAGTCCTTAATCTTATTCCTTTAACACCCCTGGCGTTTCTACCCATCGGCCTCAAATCCTTTTCAGAAAACCTTATGCCTTGGCCAAGTTTGGTTATAAGCATTATTTCATCATCGCCATTAGTAATCTTCACCCATTTTAAATCATCGCCCTTATCCAAGGTTATTGCCGCAATTCCGCCTTTTCTTATGTTTCTGAATTTGTCTACTGCCGTCTTTTTAATTATACCTTTTTCCGTGACCATTACCAAAAATCTTTCGGACTCGCCATTCTTCATTTTAATTAATGGCACAATAGCGTTAATTTTATCATCTGTTGAAATTCCCAAAATATTCACTATTGCTCTGCCTCGGGAAGCCCGATTTGCTTCTGGCACTTCATAGGCCTTTGTCTGATAAACCTTGCCTTTGTCGCTGAAAAACAACAAATCATCATGAGTAGATGCAACAAAAAAATGGTCAACAAAATCCTCTTCTTTTGTTTTTATACCAATCATGCCTTTCCCACCTCTGTGTTGAGCCCTGTAAAGCTTAGGGTCAACTCTTTTTATGTAGCCGGTATTGGTGATAGTAATAATTGTTTCTTCTTCTGGGATTAAATCTTCTTCTGAAAATTCCCCTATTTTTGAACTAACCACTTTTGTTCTTCTTCCGTCTCCATATTTGTTTTTGATTTCAATAAGCTCCTCTTCAACGACTTTTAAAATTTTCTTGGAACTGGCTAAAATGCTCTCTATTTCTTTTATCAGTTTCAATTTTTCCTCCAATTCGTCCATTATTTTCTTTCTTTCCAGCCCAGCCAGTGTCTGAAGTTTCATTTCCAAAATAGCCACTGCTTGTATTTCGGTCAGTTTAAAAATTTTCATCAGACCAGTTTTTGCGTCTTCTCTGTCTTTCGATTTCTTAATAAGAGCAACAACTCTATCAATATTTTTCAAGGCCTTGGCTAAACCTTCCAAAATATGAACTCTTTCTTTTGCCCTGGCCAATTCGTATTCATAGCGTCTGGTAACAACAACTTTTCTATGGCCTATAAATTGTTCTAATAATTGTTTCAATGAAAGGGTCTGGGGCTGGATACCATCGACCAAAGCAATGGTGTTCAAATGAAAAACTTTTTGGAGTTCAGTATATTTATATAATTTATTTAAAATCTTTTGGGGAAGCGCACCACTCTTAAGCTCAATAACAACCCTTATTCCATCTCGATCTGATTCGTCGCGCAAATCTTTTATGTCTTGGATTTTTTTTTCTTTAACCAACTCGGCTATTTTTTCAAGAAGCGTTGATTTGTTTGTCTGATATGTCAGTTCATTGATAATTATTTTAAGATGGCCTTTTTCTTCCACTATCTCGGCTTTTGCCCTTGTCATAATAGGGCCCCTGCCAAAAGCATAGGCCTGAATAATTTCTTTTTTACCATAAATTTCTCCGCCAGTTGGAAAATCCGGACCTTTTATAAATTGGAACAAATCTTCCACGGTTGCTTTTGGATTGCTTATTAAGTGGCGGATAGCGTCAATTACTTCATTTAAATTATGAGGCGGGATATTGGTTGCCATGCCAACAGCAATACCCAATATTCCATTTAGCAAAAGATTGGGAACCTTTGAAGGCAAAACTTTCGGCTCTTCAATCGTATTGTCGTAATTGGGCATAAAATCTACTGTATCTTTTTCAATATCCCTAAGAATTTCTTCGGCAATAGGAGTTAATTTTGCTTCAGTGTAACGCATTGCGGCCGCATTATCGCCATCAACAGAACCGAAATTCCCTTGGCCATTAACCAAAGGGTATCTCATTGAAAACGGCTGAGCCATCCTCACCATTGAATCATAAACAGCAACATCGCCGTGAGGATGATATTTGCCGAGCGTCTCGCCGACAACAGTTGCTGATTTCCTAAATCTGGCGCCAGCGCCCAAACCCATATTATGCATAGCAAAAAGAATTCTGCGATGGACCGGCTTTAAACCGTCCCTAACATCCGGCAAGGCGCGAGCAACAATTACGCTCATTGCGTAATCCAAATACGACTCTTTCATTTCTTCTGTAATTTCCCGAAGTTGAACTTTTTTGTCTGTATTCTGCCCTATAAAGGTTTTTTTGTTTTCTTCTTTTTTATTGTTGTTCTTCTTCATTGCTAATGTTTTTTAAATCATTTATATTCGCCTCCAGTCCCTGCTTAAACATATTGAAATCTTTTTCAATACTTTTAAAAAGAGAAGGAAATCCGGTCTGATCTATTTCGTCTTTTGTTTTCTTGCTTGTTCTTGAAAAAGAAAAAATCCACACAACAACAACAACAAACATTACGGTTACTGTTAGAAGCCAAAGGATTACAACTCTTGTTGACCGCGGCTTTTCCTGAATTTTTTTTACAAAATTTTTCATAATGGTTTCATTACTACTATTTTCATTTCTTCTTCGTTCAAATCTTTCTTCTGGATTGCGAGTTCTTCTGTTGTTTCTTTCTTTTCAGAGCCGACTTCTTTAAGAAATTTGTCAACATCGTCAAGTTTTATCGTTAAGTGCGGAATTTTATAATGCATAGGAACCACAATGCTTGGCTCAATTTGGTTGATAATTTTTATTGCCTCATCTCCGTCAATTGTATAAATGCCTCCAACTGGAACCATCAAAATATCAACTTCACCTATTTTTTCTAATTGATAGTCGGTCAGTTCTTTTTGGCCTAAATCACCTAAATGACAAACTTTTAAGTCTTCCGCTTTTATCACGTAAATAGTATTTATACCCCGTTCCTGACCTTCTTTATTGTCATGAAAAGAATAAACGCCCTTTATGAAAACTCCCTTGACGTCATACTCGCCCGGGCTATCAATCACAAAAGGTTCGTTGCTTACGGCCTTAATATTGTTATGGTCATGATGGTCATGAGTAGTTAAAACAATATCAACCCCGCCTCTCGGAGGAGTTAACCCCGTTGCCTTGTCAAATGGGTCTATTAAAATAGTAATTTTATCGTTATTGTTGGATCTGACCGTAAGCTTAAAACAGCTCTGGCCATACCAAGAGATTTTCATATAGTTTGATTGTAGCATAAAAAAAAATTTAAACAAACAATTTTTACTTGCCCCGTAGTGAATTTTGGATTTACGGGGCTTGCCAAAAAAATAATTGTAGCTTATACTAAAAAATATCATGAAAACTTTAATCAATAAAAAATCAAACTTAATGGAAAGTCTTCTCGCAAAAGACGATTTTAATATGCCAAAATTTGGCGATGTTGTTGAAGCAAAAATAATCGGCATAAAACCAAACATGATTTACCTTGACCTGTTAAATTTTAAAACCGGAGTGATCTTTGGCGGAGAGATAAAAAAAAATCCGAAAGCATTTAAAAATATAAAAACCGGCAATCCAATGACGGTAAAGATTATAAATATTGATAATGAAGACGGGCTTATTGAAGTTTCTTTGTTAAAAGCTGGCGAAGAAAAAAAATGGCAGATTCTTAAAGAAACAATGGAAACCGGAGACACGATAGAAGCAATAATCACAAAGGCCAATAAAGGCGGCTTAATGATAGAAGTTAAAGGGATTGAGGCGTTTATGCCTGTTTCCCAGCTTGCCTCTATCCATTATCCAAGAGTTGAAGGCGGAGACAAACAAAAAATATTATTGGCGTTAAATAAATTAATCGGCCAGACAATAAAACTAAAAATAATTGATTTAAACTCCAAAGAAAACAAGCTTATTGTTTCAGAAAAAGCGGCCGAGGAAAATAAAATAAAAGAAATTCTAAACAAATATAAAGTCGGTGATGTTGTTGAGGGCGAAATCACGGGAATTGTTGATTTTGGCGTATTTGTAAAGTTTGAAGACCTTGAAGGACTAATCCATATATCGGAAATCGATTGGCAGATTATTGATAATCCAGCTGAATTTTTCAAAGTTGGAGATAAAGTAAAGGCGAAAATAGTTGAAATAGACAAAGATAGAGTTTCTCTTTCCACAAAAGCACTGAAAGATAATCCCTGGGAAAAAATCAGAGACAAATACGAGATAGGCCAGATTGTCAAAGGAACGGTTGTAAAATTCAATCCATTTGGCGCGTTTGTAAAATTAGACCAGCACATCCAGGGTTTAACCCATATTTCTGAATTCGGGACAGAAGCAAAAATGAAAGAAGCGCTTGAAATCGGGAAAAAATATGAATTTAAAATTATTTCCATCAAAACATCGGAATACAGAATGGCGCTAAAACCAATATTGGAAAAAGTCCCGACCGTAGTCCCGACCGGGGTCGGGACCAAAGTCGGGAAAAAAACAGAAAAATAATTTTTAGTAAAATTATATGCAAAAATCTGTCAAACTATTGACAGATTTTTGTTTTGGGTGTATAATGATAATAGTACCCTAATTGGTGCTGACAGTCCGCAGGACTGCCAATTTCAAGAGGAGGTTCTTTAATGTTTCTTCACCACAACGATTTTATAGTGTGGAGGAATGGCAACGAAATGGTCGTTGCCAAATTCCGAATCGTGGGCGAGGTCCAGAGAGCAGATGGCTGTATCGGGCACGTGTCTCAGCCCGAGTTCTGGGACACAAGCAAGAACACGGATCCGACCATCCGAGTCCTGACCTCGGTTCAATTCCAGTTCGCTGGAATCAGACCCGATGAGCTTGCAATGCTCAAAGTCAACGTTGCCACCAATAAAGGCACGGAGACCGAGCACTGCCAAAGCGGCCTGGCCCAGGACAACGTATTCGTGATCGAGTACGCTAGCCGCTGGCCGATGACCGTGGTGGTCAAGAACTTCTTGACCAACCATGAAACCGTCTTCGAAGTTCGCTGGGAACGTAAACCTCATGCGACCTTCTCGGACGAGTATGTCTTTTGGCTTCGGGTCGAGAAGTCCGAGAAGTCCATGGAAGACATCAAGAGCCATCTCGCTCTCGCGCCCGACAACGGCGATGGCAAGGGCCAGGACGACGGCAAGGACCATCGGCACACCGAGGAAGACGAAAGGCCCAAGGGCAGGCCGCGCCTCAAACCGGAACACGAGGTTCAAATTCGTGCCGGCACGCCGGCCAGTGAAGTCGCCGAAGAACTAGCCAGTTGACCAAGGAGGCAGCACAACAATGGCCACGTACCCGCAAGGGAACGTGGCCATCTTTCTTTTTATTTGAAAATTATTCAAAATATGCTATATTGATATAATATGAAAACAATTGTCAAAAATATAATTATAGTTTTTGTAATCCTGCTCGTAATATCAGGAATTTTTACTCTTTACTCCTCTCCATTGAAATCAACAGAAAAAATTCCATTAAGCAAGCTGGTTTCTTATATAAACAATGACGAAGTTGTGAAAATAACAATAACCCAGAATAAACTGGAAATAGAACTTAAAGACAATTCTAAAAAAATCAGCCAAAAAGAATCAGAGGCCAGTTTAACAGAATCTCTGAAAAATTACGGAGTTAATGTTGAAAAATTGAACAAAATATCTCTTGATGTAAAAGAAGAATCAGGACTGGTTTTCTGGATAAACACTTTATTGCCTTTTATCCTGCCCTTGGTTTTAATTGCCGGGCTTTTGTGGTTTATGCTCCGCCAGGCGCAAAAAGGACAAACCCAAGCGCTTTCTTTTGGCAAATCAGGAGCGCGAATCAACCAACCGGATAAAAATAAAAAAATCACTTTTAAAGATGTTGCCGGCGCCTATGAAGCAAAAGAAGAATTAAAGGAAATTGTAGACTTTTTGAAACATCCTCAGAAATTTCTTGAAATCGGCGCTAGAATTCCAAAAGGAGTTTTATTGATGGGGCCTCCGGGCACAGGCAAAACATTATTGGCCAAAGCTGTTGCTGGCGAAGCTGATGCTCCATTTTTCCATATTTCCGGTTCGGAATTTGTGGAAATGTTTGTTGGCGTAGGTGCGTCCAGAGTAAGAGACCTATTCCAAACAGCGAAAAAACATTCACCAGCAATTATTTTCATAGACGAGATTGACGCTGTCGGAAGGCACAGAGGCGCTGGACTTGGCGGAGGCCACGACGAAAGAGAACAAACTTTAAATCAGATTTTAGTTGAATTGGACGGATTTGATACAAACACGAATTTAATCGTCATAGCGGCAACAAACAGACCGGATATTTTAGACCCAGCGCTTTTAAGGCCAGGCAGATTTGACCGAAGGGTTGTTCTGGATATGCCGGATATTGACGAAAGGGAAGCAATTTTGAAAATTCACGCCAAAAACAAAAAACTGGAAAAAGATGTTAATTTGCGGGAAATGGCAGAAAGAACTCCGGGATTTTCCGGCGCTGATTTGGCAAACCTAGTCAATGAAGCGGCGATTTTGGCAGCCAGAAAAAACCAAAAAACAATCAACCAAAAAGAATTACTGGAATCAATTGAAAAGGTCTTGTTGGGGCCAGAAAGAAAAAGCCATATTCTTACTAAAAAAGAAAAAGAAATTGCTGCTTATCACGAAGCAGGCCATGCTTTAGTTAATGCCAGTTTAAAACACACAGATCCAGTACATAAGATTTCAATTATTTCTCGTGGCAGAGCAGCTGGCTACACTTTAAAACTTCCATCAGAAGATAAACATTTGAGAAGTAAGTCAGAATTTGTTGATGAATTGGCAGTATTGCTTGGCGGCTATTGCGCGGAAAAATTGATTTTCAACGAATTAACAACCGGCGCATCGTCTGACCTGGAACAAGCATCTGAATTAGCGCATCGGCTGGTCACTCAATACGGAATGAGTGAAAAATTAGGACCAGTAACCTATAAAGATAAAGGTGAATTAATATTTTTAGGCAGAGAATTAGCAGAGGGCAGGAATTATTCGGAAAAAGTGGCAGCTGAAATTGACAAAGAAATTGAAAAATTAATCCGCGACGCGGAAAAAACAACAGATAAAATCCTCAAGCAGCGCAAATCAAAACTCATCCAAATCGCCAAAGTTCTCACTGCAAAAGAAACAATTGAGAGAAAAGAATTTGAAGAACTGATTCACCCCCACACCTAATAGAATTATGTTCTATGTGTATATATTAAAAAGTTTAAAAGACCAAAAACTATATTTTGGTTCTACTAATGACTTAAAAAAAAGATTTAGAGAACATAATTCTGGAAAAGTTTTTTCTACAAAATACAGAAAACCATTCAAGCTTATCTATTATGAAGCTTATTCCATAGAAAAAGATGCTCGGCACAGAGAAAGTAATTTAAAATTAAGAGCCAATGCTTTCAATCAATTAAAAAGAAGGATTTCGGAAAGTATAAAATAAATTAATTTAGGTGTGGGGGTAAAGAAATAAATCAGGGCATGTAGCTCAGTTGGTCAGAGCACGGCTCTTATAAAGCCGGGGTCGATGGTTCGAATCCATCCATGCCCATTTTTTACAATTAAAAAATCTTCCGCACAGCGAAAGATTTTTTAATTCTGATTTTTGGTTTATTTTTTATCAACCATAATTGCTCTTTGGATAAAATCAACTGATTTGGGATTTATTTTTTCTTTAAAAATTTCATAGGTCTTCCTGCCATCTCCTTCCCCCCTGCAACTATACAAACCAAAATACAACGAATTATATTCGGGATAGGTATGGATTGAAACATGAGATTCTGCCAATAAAACCATTAAAGTAAATCCCTTTGGACTGAATTCGTGCGAAGCTTTTTCCAGTACTGTAAACTTGTCTTGCTCCAACGCCTCCAAAAGCGTTCTTTCTAATCTAAAACTATTATTCAGTATTTCTTGATTTATGCCATGCATAACGCAAGAAATTTCATTCCCCACTGACGGGGATTCATAGTTCATAGGCCGTTCTTTTTATCCCCACACCTAAATTTATATATTTCACTCTAATTATTAATTTTCTGAACTGATAAAATAATTCTAAAAAATTGCAAATTTCAAGATTTTAGGTGTGGGGATTATCTTGATTAATTATTAAGGTTCTGATAAGATAAATTATATTACAAATTAATTTTAAAACAAATTGTGGATAATTTTTTAAAACAATTTCGGGCAGTTAGCTCAGTTGGCTAGAGCGTCACATTGACATTGTGAAGGTCATAGGTTCAAGTCCTATACTGCCCACCTTTATGAAAATTCCAATTATTTTTGAAAATGAAGATGTTTTGATAATAGATAAGCCAGCCGGTATTTTAGTCCATCCCGTTCCCGCTTCCGCCGAGGCTTCGGCGGGCAAGAAAGACGAAAAAAATACATTAATTGATATTCTCAAACAAAAATATCCTAACGCACAATTAGTTCATCGATTAGACCAGGATACTTCAGGATTAATGGTAATTGCTAAAAATGAAAAAATTTCCGAATGGTTAAAAGAACAATTTGAAAAAAGAACAATAAAGAAAAAATATCTGGCTTTGGTAGTCGGGAGAATAAAAGACACAAAAGGAATAATTACAAAAACAATTTCCAAATCCAGAAAACGCGGAGGAAGCCAAACAACAGCGCCAATCAGAAAAAGACGGGAAGCAATTACCAGATACGAAGTTTTAAAAGAACTTGAAAACTACACTCTTCTTGAGGTTTCGCCTGAAACAGGCAGAACCCATCAAATCAGAATTCATCTTGCATCAATCGGCCATCCCGTTGCTGGCGACGAAAAATACAAATTCAAAAGACAGAAAAAATTAGAAGGACTAAACAGACAATTTCTTCATTCCCGATACTTGCAAATTCCAATGCCGGATGGTAGCATAAAGGAATTCCAATCCGAATTGCCCGAAGAATTAAATAAAATACTAAAAATAATATGAAATCAAAACTAAACATATTCAATAAATCCCAAATAAAGCAAGAAATACCCAATATTAGGTCGGGTGATGTTGTTCGTGTCCATGTAAAACTTTTAGAAAAAACCAAAAGAGGGGGGGATAAAACCCAGGTTTTTGAAGGCTTAATTATCGCGGTCAAACACGGCAAGGGACTAAACGCAACCTTTACGGTCAGAAAAATATCCGAAGGCATTGGTGTGGAAAGAATATTCCCAATACACTCTCCGTCTATTGCTAAAATAGAAATTGTTAAGCACTCAAAAGTCAGACGGGCAAAATTGTACTATATGCGCGAATTAACTGGCAAAAAAACCAGAATGAAAACAAAAGAATTATTGGGAGTTGAATGGGAAAGCGAAAAAGAAAAAGTCCCGACTGCGGTCGGGAAAAAGCCAAAAGAAAACAAAACCGAAGAAAAACAAGACAACCAGGAAAATAAATAATAAATTGGGCGAGTGGCGGAACCGGCAGACGCGTTGGACTTAAAATCCAATGGCTGTATAAGCCATGAGGGTTCGAGTCCCTCCTCGCCCATTTTTTATGGCGGTGGGGGCGATTAGTTCACCGGTAGAACGCTTCGTTTACATCGAAGAGGATGGGGTTCGATTCCCTAATCGCCCATTTAACGGGGCAAGTCCGGCAGGTCGGGGGTTTCCCGCTGAACGGGATCCCGTTTGCGGGACAAATCCCTCAGTGCCCAATGGCCTGGTAGCCAAGTGGTAAGGCAAGGGTCTGCAAAACCCTTATGCGTGGGTTCAATTCCCACCCAGGCCTCAATAAATTACGTCGAGGTGGCCCCGACGCACGAAGTGGTCGGGGTCCCGACACGAAGTCGTCGGGACTCAGTATAATAATATTCGCCGAGGTAGCTCAGTGGTAGAGCACACGACCCCATACTAAAATTTTGCCTGGGTAGCTCAGTGGTAGAGCACGCGACTGAAAATCGCGGTGTCGGCAGTCCGATCCTGCCCCCAGGCACAAATAAGGCAAAATTTAGTACGGGGCAAGCTGAAAATTTTACCCCGTAATTTGCGAAGCAATAGTTCGGGGCGTGGTGTCGGCAGTCCGATCCTGCCCTCCGGCACATTGCGGGAGTAGTTCAGCAGTAGAACGTCTCCTTGCCAAGGAGAAGGTCGCGGGTGCGAATCCCGTCTCCCGCTCCAAACAAAAAATACGGTTTTAAAGCCGTATTTTTTGGTGCGCGAGAGAGGACTTGAACCTCCACGGGCTAATGCCCACTAGCCCCTCAAGCTAGCCTGGCTACCAATTACAGCACTCGCGCCTATGTTTTTATTTTCTTTAAAATCTTTTCTATTTTGTCCGCTTTTTCTTCTGTTTCGTCTATTTTAAATTCTATTTTCGGCAAAAATTTTATTTTAACGAAATTTCCCAATTCTTTCTGGATGTGAGATTTTCTTTTTTCCAAGATTTCCAGAACTCTGCCCGATTTATTGAAAGGAATCACGCTTATCCATATTTTGGAATATTTCAAATCCTTGGAAGTATCAACCTTTTGAACCGTAGCCAAAACATCTTTGCCTAAAAAAATTTCTTTTAAAAGAATAATGGCTGTTGTCTTTCTTATCAATTCGTTTATTCGATTTATTCTTTCTTTCATAATTCTCTTTTAATTTTATCCTCTCTGTAAAAATTCAAAATATCACCTTCTTCAATTATCGGCTCGCCTTCAATCAGTAATCCCGCTTCCCTGCCCTTTTCAACTTCGCCAACATCTTTTTTATTTTGCTGTAATTGAACAATTTTTCCAAAGCCTATTTTTTCGTCATTCCTCATAATGTCAGCCGAGGATTTGTTAACTGCTCTGCCTTCTAAAACTTTCCCGCCAACAATCATTCTTGATTTTTCTTTTCTGAATATGGCAATTACTTTTAATTTTCCCAACTCCTCTCTTGAAATTTCCGGCTCAAGTAATTTTGATGCTTCTTTTTTAATATCTTCAAACAATTCATAAATTATTTCATAGCTTCTGATTTTGACCTTGCTTCTTTTTGCCATATCAAAAATGTTGGCTGGCGCTTTAACCCTAAAACCTATTATTACGGCACCTGATGGAGAAGCTGATTTAACATCTGTTTCGGATATTTCTCCGACTTCGGCTTTTAAAATATTTAATTTAATATCGGCTAAATCAATCTTTGACAAACTCTCCAAAATCGCCTCTAAAGAGCCATGAACATCTGTTTTAAGAATAATATTCAATAACTTCCCAGTTCCGGACTGATCAACCTTTTTGGCAACAGGTAATACTCTTTTCTTTACTGTTTCCATGGCCAAATTCTTTGCTTCATCCTCCGACAAAACAACTGAAAATTTCTCTCCTACAACTGGCACCTGGTTTAATCCCAAAACAACAACTGGCGTGGATGGCGTGGCTTTATCAATTTGATTTCCCTGAAAATCTTCCAAATTTTTAATTTTTCCGTACGCGCTTCCGCAGCTTATCCATTGCCCTCTTTCTAATTCGCCCTCCAAAACCAATAAAGTGGCAACTGTTCCTTTTTTTTGATCCAAATATGACTCAACAACAACTCCGCTGGCTGGTTTTTCTACATCTGCTTCTAATTCCTCCATTTCCGCCATCAATAGAATCATTTCCAGTAAATCATCTGTGCCGATTCCGGTCAGTGCTGAAAGTTTTATTGCTGGAACTTTTCCGCCTCTTTGTTCAACAATCAATCCTTCTTTTTCCAATTCTCCGAAAACTTTTTCAGGATTTGCCTGCGGCTTGTCCATTTTATTTAATGCGACAATAACGGGAATTTTCTCTTTTTCAATGCAATCTATAACCTCTTTTGTCTGAGGTTTTACTCCTTCCTCGCCAGCAACAACCAAAACAGCAATATCAGCGACTTTCGCGCCTCTTGAACGCATCTGGCAAAACGCCTCGTGGCCGGGCGTGTCAATAAAAGTAATTAATTTCCCTTTATGCTCAATTTGATAAGCGCCAATGTGCTGGGTAATTCCGCCTGATTCTTGCCCAACGACGTTTGTCTTCCTAATTGAATCCAATAAGCTCGTTTTGCCATGGTCAACATGCCCCAAAACAACCACTATTGGCGGCCTGACAATCAGATTATTTTGTTTTGATTTTTGAATTTTTGTCATTTGAATTTAAATTATTCCATAGCTTCGGCAATTGCTTTTTCTTCTTCTTTGGATAAATTATAAACTGATTTTCCTTTCTCAATCGGTTTTGTAAAAACTCTGTTGCCGTCACGGGCATAAAGAGAAGATAAGACCAAACCATTATTATTGCTGTCTAATAAAGCAATCACAAAGCTCTGGTCTCCGCCCGTATCATTAAAAGGATTAAATCTTACCAATCCGATTTTTGTAATGCTTATATCAACTATTTCTTGAAGTTCTTTATTCCATTCGGACAATTTTTTAATATTCACTTCTGCTCCTTTAATTCTTTTTAATTGGCCTGAAATCACTTCTTCCAAGTCCTTAACTTTCTTGCCTTTAAGAAAAATTTTGACTTTCTTTTTTAACTGCAATATCCCTATCAATAAAAAAATATTTATGACAAGCAGGATTGCCAAAATTATCAAAACTATTAAGTTGTTATTCGAAAAATTCTGCATAAATTTATAATCGGAGGAGGTGAGATTCGAACTCACGATACCTTTTCAGATATACCGCTTTTCGAGAGCGGCCCCTTCAACCACTCAGGCACTCCTCCTCGCCTCCCCAATTTTGGACCCACGGGGAATTGAACCCCGGACTCCTCCATGCCATGGAGGCATTTTACCACTATACTATGGGCCCGCTTAATATTTGCCCTCGCGAGGAATCGAACCTCGATTTACGCGTTAGGAGTGCATCGTTCTGTCCGTTGAACTACGAGGGCAATATGGACGAGGGCTCAATAAAAGTTATCATACCACAGATTTCAGAAAAAACAAATCCCCCACCAATGTCTTGGTGAGGGAAAAGCCCTCCCCTTAAAAAAATTAAAATAAGCTATTCTTCCACTATAATAACTTGGACAGGACAACTGGCAGCCGCGTCTTTATTGCAAGCAACATCCTGAACTTCCAATTCAAACCTCCCCTCTCCAATATCTTTTGAGTCCTTTAAAATTGATTTTCCGTCTGCTCCCATTTCCCAAAAATTAGGACAAACTGCAACACAAGTGCCGCAGCCAATACATTTATCTCTTTGTTGTATGATTTTCGCCATAAAAAATTAGTAGTTAATTATTGCTTATTGTTTTATTATAGCTTAATTTAAAATTTCTGCCAAATTATTTTTTAATTTCAATTATTTCGCCTGATTCTGCTATTTTTGGCTGACTATCTGTGATTGAAACAAAAAATGTTTTATATATAAATTTGTCAGAGTAAACCCCCTCACCAAAATTTTTGGTGTGGGGGTAAATTTCTAAATTAACAATCATTCCTTTCTGGGTCTCTTCTGAAAAATATTGGTCAAAAACAAAATTGCCCAAAGAATAAAAAATCATTTTGTTTTTATATTTTTCAACGTTTTGGACAACATGAGGATGATGGCCAATAATCAAATCAGCTCCATTGTCAATTATTTTATAGGCCAATTCTTGCTGCTGTTTAGAATTTTTTAATTGGTATTCATTTCCCCAATGAGCATTTATTATTAAAAATGATTCCGGATTTGATAATTTTATTTCTTTTATGGTCTTTAAAATGTCTTCGTCCGGACATGTTGAAGGAAATGTTTTATTAAATCCTAAAAATATCAAATTGTCTTTTTTGAATAAAAAATCTTTGCTGCAAACTAAAGGGTCGCCGAAAGAATCCATATTCGCTGATTTTAAAATTTCTCTTGTTTCCTTTAGTCCGTCCTGTCCCATATTCTGAGTATGGTTGTTTGCCAAATTTAATAAATCAAATCCAGCAAAATTAAGACCATCAATCGTCTTTTCCGAAAAAGCAAATTTTAAAGAAGAACGAGAAAATTGTATGGGTTTTTTGACAATCGGACCTTCTAAATTACCGATTGCCAAATCCGCTTGTTTTAAAAAATCGGATATTTTTTCAAAAGGATAATTTGCGCCATTTTCATCAATTAATTTTTCAACGCTCCTATCAAACATCATATCGCCGACAAAAACCAAAGAAATTGGCTTTACTTCTTCCTGAATTATGTTTGCCGCCTGATTTTTTATTGAAATCTCTTTTTGAGTATATAAAAAAACAACGCCCACAACTATTCCGAGCGCCAAAAGTAAAATAATTAAAAATATTATTTTTTTATTTAACATCTCCATCTCCAAAAACCTGAGCCGTGAAAACATAAATTTCTGTTTCAGAGTCTTTCCAGCAATCAGAGGGCAGACCGGCTTTTTGAGAACATAAAATGCTTAAAAATTCATCTCTGCCCCAGTTATTCTCAGTCGCAACTTGCGGCAAAAACACTCCGCTTCGCGAACCTTTCTTGATTTGCACTCCATGCTTTCCGATTTCAACGTCTTTATATGAATCAACTTTTTTTAATGGGCTTAAAACTGAAATTTCGTATTCCAAATCCTTTAATTCGTCTTCTTTTACAGGATTAAATCTCGGATCCTGTGTTGCAGCCGCAATTGCCATTTCAATAACATTTTCATAAAGAGGGGTTTTTGGCTCAAAAGTTCCAATACAGCCCCTCAATTCCTCATTCTTTTTCAGGGTAACAAAAACTCCCAATGGTTCGTTTAAACTCTCATTATTTTCTTCTATTTTTATTGTTTTTTCTTTTTTAACATAATTTTCGACTGCCTGCTTTGCGATTTCCAATAATCTTTGCTGTTGTTTCAACAACAACCCTGAGCTTGTCGAAGGAACCACAAACACTATGCTCGCATAACCAACAACTTGCGACTTCTCGCCTGTAATGTCCCCCGAATTAGCATATTTTAACAATTTAATTTCAGCCCCGCCCAATAAACCCATCACCACTTCAATTGCGTCTTGTCCGCAAGCACAGGTTTGCAAATTATTTATTCCCTGTCTTTTCAAATCAGCGATTGTTTTAACCAAATTTTCCCTTTTGCCCGTTAAAATCGCCTCTATAACTTTATTGTCAGAATATTTCGCATCTTCGTATTTTGGATAATGAGACAAATCAGAACTAACAACAATTAAAGTTTTTTCATTTATTAAATTTTTTAATGCATTTATCAAAATATCGACTGAATCCGATTTATTGCCCAGAATAATCGGCACAACCTTAAAATCTTTTAAAACCTTTTGCAAAAACGGCAACTGGACCTCTAAAGAATGTTCTTGCTGGTGAGCACTTTCTTTAAAATATATTTTATCGCTGGAATCCATCAGTTTTTTGGCAAAATCCTCGTCAATTTCAATATCGCCCAAAGGAGTCCTAAAATATCCTTTTGCAAAAACTGAGGCGCCGTCAAAATACTCTTGATGGCTGTTGCCGATTAGAATAACGGTGTCTATTTTTTCACCAATCAGCGCCTTATAAGCATAGGCTGCCACTTGACCGGAATAAACATAGCCAGCGTGAGGCACGATAATTGCATTAATACTGCCGTCGATTTTCAACAAATCCGCTTTTTCAAAAAACCCGTCAATCATCTTGCTAAGCGCGGCCTTATCGCCTGGATAAAAAGAACCTGCCACAACAGGTTCTCTGATTAATTTATTGTCTTGTTTTATTGCTCCTTGATTATCTTTTTTCATTGATTTGTTTTTATCAAAAATTAAAGCCGCACCGACAATTAACAATATAAATATGGTAAAAAATAATATTTTTTTCATTTATTCTTCCTTGGTTCTGCTAACATATTCGCCTGTTTTGGTGTTTATTTCAATAATCTCGCCCGATTCAACAAACAACGGCACACTTATCATTGCGCCTGTTTCAATTTTTACTGATTTTGTACCGCCTTGAGCAGTATTTCCGCGAACTGAGGGCGGCGCCTCCACAACTTTAAAGGTCATTTTAATCGGCAGAACAATAGTTATGATTTTTCCCTCAAATTCCATTATTTCCACTTCTGTGTTCGGCTTTAAATAAGAAATCATATCGCTTAACTGCTCTTTTTCCAGTTCAAACCTTTTTGATTGGTCTTTAATATCGCAAAAAACATATTTACTGCGACTTGTCCCGTTAGAAATCGAAGATTTTCTGTCGGGATGGCCGTAAAGAAATTTGGCTGTCTTATAATTAATTTCCGCCTCTCCAAAACTTTCCGTATGCTGAAAATTCCGACTTATGGTTTTCCCGGTAACAAGATTTCTTATTTTTGTCTGGGCAACGGGCTTTCTCTGCTGCATTCTCATAAAATTAAATTCAAGCACCTGATATGGCTGCCCTTCCAAGACAAAAATTGTCCCTGGTTTTAAATCATTATAATTAATCATGGTGTTTCTACTTTATCAAATTCCGCTATAAAAATCAAGCTCATCTCTGAGCTTGATTTTTATTTGAATGATTTTTAAATCAATTCTTAAGCACGAGTTACGTTTGTTGCGTTTGGTCCTTTTGGAGAATCGGTTTTTTCAAAAGACACTTTATCGCCCACTTTTAATTCTTCAAAAGTTACGCCCTTAAGTTCATTTTTATGAAAAAATAAACCTTTTTCCTCGCCTTCAACCTTAATGAATCCAAATCCTTTGTCTTCTATAAGTTTGTCAATTGTTCCTTCCATAGTTTCAAAATTAATTTAATTAATGTTTTAAGGTTTACCCCGTTAAATAGCTACGAAGCAAATTTAACAAGGTGAATCCTAAAGTTTGGTTTCAAAAATAAATTCGACTAAATCTTTATTAAGCAACCATCTTATATAAATAATGCTAACATTTAAAAATTAATCAGTCAATCTCGCCTCGGGCCGAGAACCTGTTTAGTATATCATCAATGAAAAATTCATCATGGTTAGTTGGAGTATTGAAAATATAAATCTGTTCCGTTCCAACCGTCAGCGTCCTTGAATACTCCGCTTCCGCCTTTGGGCGTTGGCTGAATAATACTTAAAGTAACCGGCTCTTTGTCATTTTCCAAATTGGCGTATAAAGCGCATTTGGTTCCGTCGTCACTAACAATATATCTGTATCCCGACTGAATGTCGTTGCCGCTTTTCGGATCTTTGGGCACGTTTCTTAGGTATTGACTATATTGAGGATTTTTCGCAATCAGTTCTTCGGCAATGGGCAGCAAATCGTAATCTCCTCCGCCAGCATCGGGCAAATAACAGGACAGGATTAAAAACCTGGCAATTTGGGAAATCTCGGCTTTTCGTTTCACGTCCCTGGCCTTATTTCTGACCGAACCCAAAGAAACCAGAATAATACTGGCAATTATTCCGATAATCGCAATCACCACCAAAGTCTCTATCAGGGTGAATCCTCTTCTTTTCATACTTTAATTCTATCAAAAAATCGCCTTAAAGACGATTTTGCCAGGGGTCGCCTTCGTCCCTCGACAAGCTCGGGACTTCGGCGGACTAAATCGGCGACTGGAACAAATTAGAACCTATTTACTAAACGTTTAATCGGCAGATTAGATACTGTTAGAGCCTCTCGTAATTAATTTTTATTTTTCCTACATTTAGGATAATATAAAGATAATGAAGAAACCAATCATTTTTTCAATCATCGTCCTCGGCATTTCCTCGGTCATTAGCCAATTATTGGTAATTAGAGAATTTACCATTAGTTTTTATGGCAATGAATTTTTTATTGGCTGGATTTTATTTTCTTGGCTTTTTTGGGTGGGAATGGGGAGTTTATTTTTAAATAAATTCTTTACCAATAATAAGACTTTTAAAGTCCTTATTATCTGTCAGTTCTTGGTTGCTATTCTTTTGCCCCTAGAAATTTTTCTTGGTCGTTTATCTCGAACTTTACTTTCTAATGCTACGGGTCAAATTCCGAATTTAATCCCTGCCCTTTTGTATTCATTCATTATCCTTGCCCCATTGTGTCTAATTTTAGGACTCCAATTTGTCCTAGTTAGTCGCTTTTGGAAAATATCTGACGAAAAACTAATTTTAAGTCAACTCCTGGGTAAAAGTTATCTTTTAGAAGCAATTGGTTTTATTATTGGAGGGGTGGTTTTTGGTTATTTTCTGATTTTTATTAATGAATTTAAAGCTGTCTCAATTTTAGCTTGGTTAAATCTTTTATCTATTGCTTTTTTTGTTCTTCTAATTAAAAAACCGACCCCTATTTTAAAATCATTATTAGTTATTTTAATTATTCTTTTTATGGGAATATTTGCTTTTTCTAAAAACATTAATAATTTTGCTAATTCTTTCCTCTTCCCCAATCAGAAACTAATTGAATCTAAAAATTCTATCTACGGCAACATCACTGTAACTAAAATAAAAAATCAATATAATTTTTATGAAAGCGGTTTAATTTTGGGTCCTGATAAAGAAGAATTTTTTAATGAACAAATTGCCCATCTTTCTTTGCTTTTTCACCCTAACCCCAAAAAAATTCTCTTAATTGGCGGTGGTTTTAATGGTGTTTTAAACGAAATCTTAAAGCATCAGCCCGATAAAATTTTCTATGCGGAAATTGACCCATCGCTGATTGAAATTACAAGAAAATATATTCCAAAAGAAATCCGCCAAGGATTAGAAGATAAAAAAGTAAAAATAATTAATGTTGATACTCGCTATTTTATTAAAAATAGTTCAGAAAATTTTGATGTTATTATAATCAATCTCCCTAATCCCTCTACTGCTTTGATTAATAGATTTTATACCCAAGAATTCATCAAAGAGGCTAAAAACCATCTTAACCCCGAAGGAATTATAACAACTTATTTGTCGTTTTCGTCTGATTATCTTAGTAAAGAAATGGAAAATTTAGATGTTTCTTTATTTGGATCTCTAAAAGAAATTTTTCCCTATCTATTAGTTTTGCCAGGAGACGAACATTTATTTATTTGCTCTTTAGATAAAGTTGATTACAACCCCAAAGCATTAATCCAAAGATTAAAACAAAGAAATATTAAAACCAACTTTGTTAATGAGGCGTATATTCAATATCGTTTAACCAATGACCGAGTCCCTAAAATTATTTCTGGTCTGGGAAAAAATAAAGAAGCAAAAGCCAATCAAGATCAACGGCCTATAAGTTATTATTATAATTTTGTTTATTGGGTCTCGTCTTTTTATCCCAAATTAGCCAAAATTCTTAACGCATTTAGTAAGATAAAATTTGTTTGGGTCGTTATTTTTCTTGCTCTTGTTTTGTTATCATTAATGTTTGTTCTGAGAAAACGAAGAGATAATATCAAAAAACTACTAGCAACAACGATGGCAATTGCTGGTTTCTCCTTGATGGCAACTGAAATAATTATCATTCTTGGCTTTCAGATTTTTTATGGCTATCTTTATTATGAAATTGCTTTAATTATCACGGTTTTAATGACCGGTATAACTCTTGGTAGTTGGCTTGGGCTTAAAAAAATTGAACAAACCAAAATTAAAACCATTATAAAAATTCATAGCTTAATAGTGGTCTTTTTATTGGCTTTTTTAACTATTTTTTATTGGCTATTTCAAGTCCAGCCAAAACCATCAATTATTATAGAAATAATCTTTTTACTGATGGCGGGTTTAATTGGTTTAATTGTTGGCTTTGAATTTCCAATTGTTAATAACCTTTATCTAAAAAATGAAGAAAGGGATAAAAAAGCCGGCACCATTTATGGTGCCGATCTCCTTGGCTCTTGTCTGGGTGCCTTATTAATTAGTATTCTTGTTCTTCCAATTTTCGGAATTTTTCAAACATTAATTCTTTTAGCTATTTTGAATATTCTGATTGCAATCTATTTATTCTCTCTAAAATCAATAGGTTAAACGCTCACTTCCAAATCCCAGGAATCTGTTCTCCATCCGGACATTTGCCATCAACCAAATTATTGACTGTTATCATATAACCTTGCCGGCCAATGGCAAGCGTTTTTGATTGAGGACAATAGCTGGATTCGCCTTCAGGATAAACGATATTCCCAGTATAAACAAATTTCAAACCTTCTTCCATGGCAATCTGCCGGGCCCTGATCAGCGTTTCCGGCGGAGTTGATGGCAAATTTTGCAGCTTATAATCCGGATGAAAAGCAGAAAAATGTAACGGCACATCATCACCCAAATTTTCTTTTATCCATTTTGCCATATCTCTAATTTCTTCCTCGCTATCGTTTTCTCCTGGAACCAGTAAATTCACAATTTCCAGCCAAACTCCTTTTTCCTTAATAATTTTCATTGCCTCCAAAACCGACGCCAAATGACCGCCAGTAAATTTTTGGTAAAATTCTTCTTTAAATGACTTTAAATCAATCTTGTAAGCATCAATGTGGGGCAATAATTCTTTTAACGGCTCGGGATTAATATAACCAGAACTAACTACCGCGGTTTTTAAACCTTTTTCATGGGCTAATTTCGCCACATCGAACATGTATTCGTAAAAAACTGTTGGTTCGTTGTAGGTAAAAGCAATTATCTTGTTCCCGTTTTTTAGGGCATCATCAACTACTTGTTCCGACGTCATCTCTACTGATTTAACTTCCCAGGGGAAAACTTGAGAAATCTGCCAATTCTGGCAAAAAGAACAGCGCATATTGCAACCAGTAGTGGCAATTGAATACGCTGTGGCGCCTGGCAAAACATGGAAAAATGGCTTTTTTTCAATTGGGTCAATGTGCTGGGTAGAAACTTTGCCGTAATTTAAGGTATAAAGTTCGCCATTAATATTCTGTCTTGCCTTACATAATCCAATCTGCTTTTCGGATAAAATACAACGATTAGGACAAAGACCACATTGAACTATTCCATTAGATAATTTTTCATAAAATTTTGCTTGATGCAAAGCCTCATTACTCTGTTTCGCGCCCTTTTCCCGACTATAAATTAAGTAACCAGCCAAAGCCAGTATAATTATCAGGAATAAAATGGCAAAAAATTTTTTTACCCCGTTAGAAATTTTTGATTTAGACATAGTCCCATTTTATGAACCCCATATTTCTAACGGGGTTCATATAAAATAAAACCACAAAAATAAAATCAGCAATAAAATGGCAAAAACAAAAGTATAAATGTTTACTGATTTAGCGGTTTTAAATACGCTCCATCTTCTTAGGGCATAACTTGTGGCAATTCCAACATGTAAAACAAAAAAAATAAAAAATGGAATAGCCAATAATCTATCGTGAAGGTATCTAGAAAAAACTGGATTTATAATCATCTTAGTTATTCCATAACCAGAAACAATATATAAAATCACCAAAACCAGCAAAACCCAAGCACTGAATCTTTCTAATTTAATTAAAAATTTATCCATATTAAACCGAATGGAAAATTGTTAACCCTCTAATAATATAATAAATCCCATAAACTAAAAAGGCAAAGCCAACGACCAATCCGGCAATCCTGGCAATTAAGCGAAACTCTTTCATTTTTCCTAAAAACCCCAAAAAAGTTACTGGCAAAAAATAAATCGTTGTTCCTAAAAAAAACATTAAAAAATAAATCATCCCTCTCAAGACACTGTGAAGAGTAAAAACATAAGCCAAAGACATCAAAAATGGCGGGCAGATATTTATACCCATTAAAAAGCCCATTAGAATCGGGGATTTTTCCCTGAATTTAACATATTTAGCTGAACAAAAAATGCCTTTTGGCTTTAAAAAACCCAGGGCATAAAAAATTAAAAGAATAGACAAAATAATCAAAGAAAAAATCAAAATTAAATTTACGGTCTGATTATTAACTCTTTCTCCCAAATAACCAAAAATTGCTCCGAAAAGAATATAGCCACCCAACCGACCCAAAATAAATTCTAAGATTATTTTGAAATTTTTTCCAAATTTTCTTTCTTCCGAAACTAAATATGGCGCAATAAACGGCACGCAATATGTAAAACAGAAAATCCCGACGGAAATCCCTAAAAAAAATGGTTGGACTAAATAATCACTCATATCTTATAAATTACCATATTTTTGAACTAAAAGCACCGTTTGACACGGTGCTTCAAGCGAACAAGTATTCTAATTGGGGTTAACGACTGGAACAAGTAAAACAATTTTTACTTATAAAACAAAATAACCGAGATAAGTAAAAATAATCCCCAGAACAAAAACAATTGTCCCATAAATGCTTAACTGTCCCCCGGATATTTTTATAGAATTATAAAGCTTGATAGATTTTTCCGGGATAACTATCATCATTAATCCTTTTAACAGCGCCAGCCAGCCAAAAATCGTTATAATTATTGTCCAACCACCAATCCAAATATTGTGATAGGCAACCAAAAAATAACCAATAACAAAAACTAACAACCCCGTCACAAAAAGCACTGCCTCATTATCAATCATTTTCTTTAACATTTCCTTATAAAAACGAGGGCTAACTAACATTCCAAGGCCAATGGCCAAATAAGCCAGCCCCAAAATTTGAAAAATGCTTGCGTCAGTCATAATTTTAATCTTAATTATTATTACTTCAATTCTACCAAAAAATCGCCAAAAAGACAATTTCTTAAAATTAAGATAGGTGGGTCGGAGAATGGAACGAATTAGAACCTGTTTGATAAATAGTTTAGCGTAAAATTTCTACCCTACCCCGCTACTCACTATATTGTGAAGCTTGATGAATTTTTATTACTCATTTCTTTCTCTCTTCCCTTTCCTTCTAAACCAAGCCAGGGGTGATAAACGGATTAGTTTCTTTGCTAGTCTGGCCCCTCTTTTATATTTTGCTTCTTGTCTACCTTTATTTTGCTTCAATTCTCGCTGGAGTTCGTCTTTTACTTCATCAATGGCCAGTCGTAAATCCTTTTGCCTGCTTTCTGACCTCAAAACCCTTCCTTGACCAGGCAGTCGAATATCTACTTCAGCATAAAATTGTTCTGTTCCTTTCTGATGATGTTTCGATGGCTTACCAACTTCTACCCAAGCCTGAACACTACTATCAGCATCTTCAATAAATTTATCCAAGGTTCCAATCTTTTCATAAATATACTCATAAAGAGAATTATCCAATTTTATATTAGTTACTTTAATGTTGAGCTTTAGCATAATTTAATTTTTACAGAATTTTATTATAAAAACAAGCCCCTTTTGATAGGACTTGTTTTAAGCAAAAAATAACCAATAATTGCCAATTATATAAATTATCTGCGACTTTCATGTGTCTCTATCTTAACACAAAAAACCCGAGAAAAAATCTCGGGCTTATCTTTGGGGTGAGCGAATGGACTGGATTAGAACCTGTCTGGCTTGAGAATAAAAACAATTTGTTCAACTTCAAACTTTACAAAAAAACAAATCAAGCAACTCGCTTCACAATTTTAAATCTGAATCTTAGAAAAAAGATAACTACCGATCATTAACATTATGACAGTGATTATACCTAAAATCAGAAAATCTGACATTAAACCAAACTGTGCCCCGCCCATTAATGCTCCACGCAAACCGTCTATTCCATAAGACAAAGGATTAATTTTCGCCACTATAGTTAATGCTTTCGGTAAACCCTCTAAGGGGAACAACGAGCCGGACAAAAAGAAAAGCGGCATTAAAAGAAAGTTCATAATTAATTGAAATCCTTGCATATCACGAAGCATTGAGGCAATAGCAGTGCCTAAAGCAGTAAAAAACAGAGAGATTAAAGCCATAAAAACCAAGGCAAGTAAAATTAAATGTATGCCACCGGGCTTAAAGCCAACCAATAAAGAAATTAAAAATACAATCAATCCTTGTAATATCGCCACCGTTCCCCCTCCTAAGGTTCTGCCAATCATAATTTTCATTCGCGAAACCGGAGCAACCAAAGTTTCTTTTAAAAATCCGAATTGCCTGTCCCAAATTATTTCAATTCCGGAAAAAACCGCAGTAAATAAAATGCCCATAGCGATAATACCCGGAGCAAGAAATTGAATATAATTACCTCCGCCGGCTCGCTGATAAATGGAATTGAAACCGAAACCAAAAGCCAGCAAAAATAAAAGCGGTTGGGCAATTGAACCAACTATTCTGGATTTGGAACGGAAATATCTTTTTAATTGTCTTAACCAAAGAATATAAATTATCTTCATATTTTTATTTTAACGATGATGCATTTTTCTTGCCATTCTCATTCTTTCCATGGAACCAGACTCTTCTTCACGAATCGTCTTTCCCGTAAGAGCCAAAAATGCATCTTCCAAAGAATTAGTTTGCGTTTGCTGTTTTAATTCTTCTGACGTGCCTTGGGCGATGATTTTCCCATGGTCAATAATCGCAGCCCTTTGCGCAACCCGTTCTGCTTCTTCCATATAATGAGTAGTGAGAAAAACTGTCATCTGTTCTTTTTGATTCAATCCTTTAATATATGTCCAAATATGATTTCTCGTTTGCGGATCTAGCCCCAGAGTCGGTTCATCCAAAAACAGAATTTTGGGATGATGCACCAAACCACGTGCAACTTCCAACCGTCGTTTCATTCCACCAGAAAAATTTTTTACCAAATCATCTTTTCTATCCCAAAGTTCCACAAATTTCAATAATTCTTCAATTCTTATTCTCCTTGTATCTTTCGGCACTCCGTAAAGTACGCCGTGGAATTCCATATTTTCGTAAACCGTAAGTTCATCATCTAAACTTGGATCTTGAAAAACAATGCCAAAGGAACAACGCACTTCATTCTGGTCTTTCAATGGATCGAATCCGTTAATCTGAATCCTACCAACTGTCGGACGTAAAAGCGTAGTTAACATTTTTATGGTTGTCGTCTTCCCCGCGCCATTCGGACCTAAAAAACCAAAAATTTCTCCTTTATCTACTTTAAAAGAAATATTATCAACCGCGGTAAAGTCGTTAAACTTTTTTGTTAGATTTTCTACTTCAATCATGTGTCTTTATTTTATCAAAAAATCGCCTTAATTAAAAGACGATTTTGGTTTTACCATACCCCGCTACTCACTATTGTTTGGGGTGGACGAATGGACGCTATTAGAACCTGTTTAATGTCTAAATTTGTCATTGCGGAGTCCCCGATAAACTCATAAGAACTTATTTTAAATCTTCCTCTTCTGGCATTTTAGAGGGTTCTGGCTCAATATAGTCCTCGGGTAATTGAGTGATAAATGAATTTTCTGAAGAATAACCTTCCGACGAATCAAATACTAAATTTCTGCTTTGTAAAATTTTAACAAACTCTTCGAGGGCTTGATTTTTTTTATTATTATCTTCATTTATCATATCCGATAAATGGCTGTTCAATAATTCGATATAAGTACTATTTGTTGCACTACTTTCTATGTATTGCCTGTATAATTTTTGTGCTTCAATAAAATCATCTGCAAACTGAATAGGATGTATATAAACAATTTCTTTGTCTTTAATGTAATTTAAATGTTTATCCTTATCGTACACAAAAGATGATGCCCCAAATCCTTTTTTGAGTGTGGCTTGATGCGATATACCACACCTCCAACTATCATAAATTAAATAGGCTAAGCTTTCTTCGTTGTATAACGTGTTGATTTTGCCCATCCATTTAATTACAAACCATTTAAATCTCTCTCCTCCTCGCGTAAAGCCTTTTTCGATACCGCCGAATAAATCGATACAACTACAAACCAACAGAATATAAGGGTAAGAAAAATTGAGCCTATCGTTATTTTTCTTTAATAATTCAATATCCCGTATTAACATTTTATCGATATAGTCTTTAAAATAGTTATTCAATTTTTTTAAATTTTCATCTAACATATTTTGTTTTTTATTATTTTCGTGAATTGCCTCGTAATCGCCATTATCCCAGAAATAAATCGTTAGCATTATCGCCACTATAAAAAATGTGATAGTTTCTCCGCTAAGAATATGCTTATCTCCCACTAAAAAAATACCGCCGATCCAAACAATAGCAGTCAATATAATTCTAAATAAGTTATCCCATCTAAGATTTTTAAAAACCCTATTCATAGATTTATTTTTTTACACCACCCTTATATCTAAACGCTCTCCTAAAGCCGGCTTTCTCCGCCTCTTTAACTGTTTGGCAATAAAATTCGCCTTTAGATGTCTCTATTTTTGTCTTATCGTATTGTTGGTCAAAAGGTAGGTGATAAATTTTTGTTCCGTCAATTCTTGAAATATTACATTTTATTGCTGGATATTCTTTATCAAGTTTAAAGTTTTCCTTAAGTTCAATATTAAGCTCTTTAGAGAAGCGTCTCGCCAAATCAGAAAGACTTGTAGCGGTATAAAAAATAGCTTTAACTTTTTTATCCTTATTTTCATCTTTATATTGAAATACCGTCCCAAAGAATTGGAAAATATGTTTTTCATAAATTGTTCTGAACTGCGCCCAATTTTTACATTGAATTACGATAAATTCTTTTCCCTTCTGACAGATTAAATCCCTACCCAAATCTTCAAATCCCCTGAAAATTCCCACATACTCAACATCATAACCTTCTTTTTCATAAAGATAACCGACATACCTTTCATAGAGACGACCTATAAGCCATTTTGATTTTGGTCTTTTCCAAAAGCGGTCAAGAGCCATTTGATTACGTTCAATGCTTGGTAGTTTTCTATATTCTTCCTTGGTTAGATAATGAGTTGCTTCGTCTTGTAATTCTTCTTCGGAATATTCTTTAAGTAATTCGCGTTCTATGTCTTCGGCAATATCTACTTCTTCTTTTAATTCAATAAGAAAGGGGGCAATGTTTTCGTAATATTCAACTAAATATTCTGCAATTTTCCTATCTTTAACCGCCTCCCTTCTTAATCTTGATTGTTCTTTAACAATTTCACTTGCGGAAATGGCTGGATGATTTTTAAATCGTAAAAAATCAACAATATTTCTATCTTGTAGTTGAAAAAATTCTTCGTATGCTTTTGCAAGCCAAGGAAAACCAACTTGTCTTTCTTTGGCGATTTTAGCCACGTCTTCTTCCCTCTTTTTAAGCATATTAAAAGAAGCATCAAAATTCTGTGATGCCTTTGTAAAATCCGACAACAAACTCGTTAATTCTTGTTTTATTTTATCGTAATAATTCATTCTAATGAATATGCCTTACGCATAGCATCAATAATTTGTTCGTTAATGGATTTTTTATTATTTTCTCTGGCTTTTTCAATGTTTATAGTGTAGTCGCATTTTGGATATTTTGTGCAACCCAAAAACTTTCCATATTTACCCTTTCTAATTACCAAATCTCCCTCCTTACACTTTGGACATTTATCTATCAGCGCAGCGTCTCTTCCCCAGATTTGTTTTTTCAGGCCTTCAATAAGTTCCCGTGTCGAATCAGTCCTTGCATATTTAATGTGTTCTAATTTCTTCTTATAATTATTTATAACTGATTCTATATGCAAATCACCAAAAACTTCTTTGGCTACTTGTTCTCGCGTTTCCGCTCTTTGTTTTTTGATGGCTTCGCTTATCAATCCTATAAGCCATATACCGCCAAAAAAAATAACGAGAAAAATTATAACTTCCATATAGATTATATTGGATAAATTATGCTTAAGAGGTTTTTCATAGATTTATTTGTTTAGAACATTGTTGTTAGAAATCCTATTAAAAATGCTGAGGCAAGTATTACTATAATTGCGTCAAGAATTTTCTCAACAACATCGTTTTTTACTAATCTTATTTTTCTTTTTTTGACGATATGATAATAGGTAATACCAGCCATTATGGCGACAACCATAACAATAAATTTATCTATCGTTGTCGTCACAAAATTTTTATTTCCTAAATAATAAACTAAACCTGCGACTATAAACCAACCTGCCCACAAACTTCTTTTTTTGGTTAATATATTAGATTTATTTTTTTCTTCCATATATTTATTTATTTGTCTTATTTTTACCGATTTTGTAAGCGACTACACCAACACCAAATATTCCGAGTATCCACCAAATCCAACTGTTAGATGATTGTTTTTCGGTGCTGGCGCCTGCGACCATTCCCTGGGTCTTATCTAGTGGATTAGTGTTATCTGGCTGTTGGGTAGTGGAACATGGGCCACAGTCACGAGGACAAGAAGAGCATGTTTCCGAACCGTTGCAGGAATTATCACCGCAATAAATACGAGAGGGCGAAGGTGAAGAACAGCCCGGATAATATGGCGCACAAGTTGCGGAAAGAGAAGTGCCATCGCAACAACCACAACCACAGACGCCACCATGATGAGAACAACAACCACTTCTGGCATTTGTAATCTGAAAAGAAACAAAAACCGACAGCAAAACAATAAAAATTATAATAATTAATTTAATTGGTTTCCCCATAAATTATAAAATGGTATCTTTTCCATTTTTATTTAATTATTTGGCATCCTGCCTCCACTTTGTAGGCATTTGTCTATGGAATCAAAAATTTTATAATTTTTAGTACGATAATAATATGTTGAACCTTCTTCGTGACATATCCCTGTGTTACTTTTTTTAACTCTTGGTTTTAAATACAAATGCTCTGAACACAAGAAATCACTTTGACCGATAAGTTTTCGCCCATCAGAATCCCAGTTTTCCTGATTTCTAAGACTATCATTCCACTTATATTGCTCACAGTAATTTATGATCGCTTTGTTCCTTTTTTCTTCTTGCGCTTTTTGATAATACTTTATTGAACTAAAAACTATGGCCACAATAATGACTAAAATTATAAAAATTTTATAATGTTTTTTAAAAAAATTAAGCAATCTTTTCATAGATTTATTTAAAAATTCTGTTAAAAATTTTAACAAAAAATCCCGATACTCCTTGCCAAACGTTCCTTATAAGGTTTTTGGATTTGGGTGACTTATTTTCTGGCATTGGTGGTTGGCTCGATTCCTGATTTGACGCATTTTTTTGTTCCGGCGGTACGACAAAGCAAGCATTATTTACCTCTTTATATCCGTCATTGCAAAGCCAAAGATCTGTGGAGCTACTTACTGCCGTTGCATTGTCGGGAACTTTAATACATCTGTCTTTTTTAAACGAAAGTACATAGCCATCTTTACAGCTTAAGTCTTTTTGTGCTTCGGGATTGTTTATAGAATTATTAATATTAGATGTGGTCTTTACAATTTCACAACCTGTGTGTTGAGCATCCCAAACATAACCAGTATTACATACACAGACATTATTAACTTTAGTGGCATTAATCAGACAAACAATACTCTCTATGCAAGTAGTTTTATCGGCATTAAATTTATAACCAGTCGAACAATAGCAATAGTCTTTATCCCCGTATGAATTCTGGCCATATTGATTTTGGCAATTTTGATTATAGGTTATACAAGTATTGTTCTGCATCATATATCCTTCATTGCAATTACATTGATTATTAATTTTTTTAGAATTTGAAGGACAAATAACACTTTTAATACAGGCAGTCTTATCAGAGTTAAACTCATAACCAGTTGAACAATAACAATATTGTTTATCGCCATAAGAATTGTAACCATATTTTAATTGACAATTCTCAGTATAACTTATACAGATACTGTTATGAGCAACATACCCGGCGTTGCAAGCACAAGTTGTACCAATTTGTGATGAATTCGAAGGACAAAAGATGTCTGGATTATAAGAAGATCTGGAAGCATTTAAACATGACTGATAAGCTATTTGTGCGGCCTGATATTGAGCGACTTGACTTTCACAATCATAAATAATCCCCATTGCAATTTCTGGGGCATATCTGTTCCGACCACTTTCTATATTTTGTATTTCAAGCCCTCGACATTGCTCTTCGCTTGTATATCGATAACCATAACTACTTGGGGAAATACAATAAGATGTTGACGGGGATTGCATACACTCTACCATGTCATAATAAAGAACTGAACTTTCCCAACCATCATTGCAGATGGCATTACCGGTTAGGCCATCTTTAATATTACAATTTACGCCACCATGATCAGAACAAGCACCACTGGTTGCAAAAACAGATAAAGGAAACACTACAGCAAAAGTTAAAAGAAATAGAAATATTATTTTATTTTTTTCCATGAATTTTAGTCTGGAAGAAAACACAAAGCTCCCAGCCAGCGATAGCCTTTCGGCTACCCATACCCTTTCGGATATGACGGTTCAGGTGCTCTGACTGAGAGCTTGATGACCTGAACCGTATTTTTATACCATACCTTACAAATCGCAAGGGTTAGGCATTTTAGGTAATTTTTAAGGCTTCAATTATAGTTTAGCACATTTCATTTAAAAATAAAGCAAAAAAGCCCTTGAAAATTGGCTTAAAATGGGGTAAAATAAGGGGGAAATTACAATTATAATTAAAATAATTATGTTGAAGTTAGGCAATCTTTCTATAAAAAACTTAACACGCATCCAACGACTATTAGAAATAATTTTGGATTACTTTGATTTAAAAGGGATCAGCTCCTTAACATCCAATAGAATTCCTTTTAAAATGTTTAAGAAAGAAGGTTTTATTTATGAGGACATGGAAACAATTATTGGAAAGATAAATGAAGAAAAAAATATAATTGAAATTAAAGATAATTTAGAGCCAAAGCCCATAGGTTCAGATGTTGTAGTCCCTGGAGCAGTTACCACGCTTTGTGATACCGAAATTTCAAAGGAAGATCTAGAAGAACATATTTTTTTGGAAATAAAAGATATAAATAGTTTAAAAGAAATCAAAGAAGAACTCGAAAAACCAGAATATAACCAACCAAAAAAATTAAATTTTAATTACTTAGACTCCTCATTATCGCTTGATAACGAATTTTATAAACCACGAGATGAATTAAGAAAAAAATTTATTAAAGAACTTTGGGTTAAACATCAAAAACAAACTAATTCTGGCAAAGTCAAGGAGTCGGGCGAAAGAATGCGAGAAAGTCATTTTGCAGTACTTATGGGCATGATCGGAAGTGAAAACGAGTTTACAAATCAAAGTATTAAAAATAGATTTAAAAGAATAAAAAAGGAATTAAAGAGGATTTTTGACGACAAAAAATTTCTATTGAAAATAGATTCTGGGCCAGAAGGAATTTTACTTATTGAAACCTTAAAATAGCTCGTTTATTGGCATTAAGCTGGGGTAAGAAAAAACACCCATTCGGGTGTTTTTTTATTTAATTGCGGGGGTAAATTTTTACTCTTGTTATTTACCCCATTGTATTCTCGTCATATACGGTATAGAAGATAAAATTAACAAAAATTATTATGACAAAATTACTAAAACAAAATGATTATTGGGAAAGCTCAGATTTGGCACTCTCATGCGCTCTTTGCTGCTATGGATACGAGATAGAAAAAATAACCCAAGACAATTCCAGAAAAGCTACATTTTCAATCAGGAGCGATGAAAAATTAGAGAGTTTAATTAAAAAATTCTGGTCTCACCAACTCAAAGTAGATGCTTTGAGTTATTTTAATTTTATAAAGGAAACGAAATCAAGAATATATAACAAAGAATAATTATGATTCCCAAAGAAGCATTAAAAGAATTTAAAGAGCTTTACCGAAAGAAGTTTCGGGTAGAGTTGTCCGACAAAGAAACTTATCGCCGAGCGTCTAAGCTTTTAAGTCTTTATGAAACCGTTTATGGTCAAAGCCATAAAACAAAACCCGATAATATAAAATATGATTATCAAGCCCGACAATAAAGCATTGGTTCAAAACCTAGAAAAATGTCATCACTTTGATCGTTGCAATCAAAACCTGTGTCCCTTGGATTTAGAGCTGGGATTGTGTTATGGCGGGAAACAAGATAGGTGTCGTTATTTTCGCGAACCCAAGAAGGTAAATATCGCCGGACGAGAGTTTATGTCGGGCGGGGCTGTTATGCCAGATGCCCCCTTAAAATTCGTCCCACAACGCAATTTAGAGCGGCTTAACGAGGCATCAAAAGGGCGTTGGCAAGAAGTTAATAAATTAAAATAAAAATTACTATGAATATGGAACAAATAGAGTTTGAATATCTCGGCATCAAAATAGATGACCTTAAATTCTACTTTAAAATCGTTGAAATGGACAAACTTAAAGCAATTGTTTCAATTGATTTTGGGGATTTTAAAATTAAAGGTTTTAGGGTTAATACTTCTGATTATGAAAATGAAAGAGGAGAAAAGATTTGGATTACCCCTCCAAGCTATAGAGATGGGGCTGGAAGATACCATCCGATATTTTTTCTTCCCAATAAAGAACTTTGGAAAAAGATAGAATCTAAATTATTAGATGAATACCATAAAGCATCTACGGAGCATTATAAAAAAAGACTTGATTTGGATGATGAAGAAAAATAAATACTAATATAGTTAATATTTATAGTTAACAATATAGAATTAACTTATTATATTTAATATCAAGTTAACTTAATAAATTTCCTATAAGGTGAAAGTTAAATATAGATTAATAAATATAAGTAAAAAATATGACAACAGAAAAACAAAATAAGAAACTTATAAAAACGGAGGACCGAGGGAATAAAATAAAAAGAGCAACCCAATGGCTTACTGAAAGTTTTGACGCTTCTGACGTCGCGATCATGGAGGAATATGCTGACTTAAAAGAAAAAAATAAGTTAACTCCCACAGAAGAAAAAAGAAAGGATGAACTTCGAATAAAAATTGCAATGATACATGGGCTTAAAAATGGAATTTGGTTAGGCAATCTTAGTTATGAAAAATACTTTTGTGCTTTGGTAACGATGCGAAGCAGTCTGATAAAAGAGCATGATTGTAAGACCTCTTTAGAGTTTATGTTAGTGGACAGAATAGTGGCGAGTTATTGGCGGGCGATGAAGTATGATATGTATTTTAACCATCTTACAGAGAAAGAAGATGGAAGTTGGTCTTATGACCAATTGAAGATAAATGCCCTCAAAGAGTTCAACAAAGGGATAGAGCTTGCAAACCGGCAACTTAATGCAAATATAATTTTACTCAAAGAACTAAAACAGCCAAAACTAAACGTTAATGTAAAAACTAAAACGGCTTTTGTCGCTCAAAATCAACAATTTAATGTAAATAAACAAGATGATCAACAAAATGAAAACATTGAACCCAAATGATTTAGGAAAAAAATATTTAGTGGAAGAATGCCAAAAAATTCGGATAGAAGATTTTTTAGAAATTTGTCGCAACAAAATGAAAGAATTGATTATAAACTCTGAATTAGAGACATTGGGAATAAAAATTGAATTGACTACCTCTAAAACTTATTATAATGGCATCCGGTTGTGGTTTAAATGTCCCCTGTGCGATAGAAGAATAGGAATACTATATAAACACCCTTTAATCAATAAGATCGGTTGTAGGGGCTGCTTAAACCTTGAATATAGGAAGATAAGGTACAAAGGAATGATTGAAAATAATTTGCTTGACAATTAAATCTAGTGTATAATGAAAGCGTGACCCATTCATAAGCAGTCCCGAAGAGTTTTTAAATGCCTCGCTACCTTTAAGGGGCGGTCTGCCAGTGAGGCTACTCTTCGGAGCAAGTGAATTGGGTCACCAGACCGTCCCTTTGAGTTTTATGAAAGAAGAAACGAATAAAATTAAATACCTTCTTTATGCGAGAAAATCATCGGAAGCAGAGGATAGACAGGTTGCTTCTATTGATTCGCAGATAAAGGAATTAACCGATTTAGCCAAAAAAGAAAAATTGGAAATTATTGATATTCTTTCTGAATCTCAATCAGCTAAAGCTCCTGGTCGTCCTATTTTTAATCAAATGATTCAGAAAATTTCTGGCGGTGAGGCTCAAGGGATTTTGTGTTGGAAACTTGATAGATTAGCTCGCAATCCCGTAGATGGCGGTGCTATAAACTGGATGCTGCAACAAGGTACTATCAAACATATTCGGGCTTACGATAAAAACTATCTCCCGTCTGACAATGTTTTGATGATGAGCGTTGAATTCGGAATGGCTAATCAATTTATTAGAGATTTAAGCCAAAACACCAAAAGAGGATTAAGGGCAAGGGCAGAAAATGGTTGGTTGCACGGACTTGCTCCAATTGGATATTTAAATGACCAATTCAAGCCAAGGGGTGAAAATGGTATCATAAAAGACCCCGATAGATTTGATTTAATTAAAAGATTATGGGGAATGCTCTTAACCGGCAATTATCTTATTCAAAAATTATATGAATTAGCCGTTAATGAATGGAATTTAAATATAAGGTCGGGAAGAACAATAAGCCGCAGTAAGTTTTATGAAATTTTTAAAAACCCGTTTTATTGCGGGTCTTTTTATTACGACGGAGTTCTTTATAAAGGCAAACACGAGCCGATGATAACAGAAGACCAATTTGATTTAGCTCAAAAGATAATGGGATTAAGAAGCAAATCACCATTCAATACGCATTCATTCGCCTATACCGGCTTAATTAGATGTGGCGAATGCGGAGCGAGTATTACTGCTGAATATAAAATCAAACGACAAAAAAACGGCAATGTGCATTATTACACCTATTACCGCTGCACCAAAAGATTAAATCCGAACTGTACACAAAAGACAATTCGGCTAGAAAGTCTTGAAACTCAGATTTTAGAAATATTAAACCAGATAGAAATACCAGCTGAATTTCACGACTGGGCGATGAATTGGTTTAGAAAAGAAAGTGAAGAAGAAGCCGAAAGCAGAAATAAGATTCTGAAAAACCAACAGAAGAAATATAACGACTGCGTAAAAGAAATAGACGGGTTAATTAGTATGCGGGCAAAAGGAGAATTGGATGAAGAGAATTACAAAAGAAAAATAAATTTCCTTAATCAAGAAAAAGACCGCTTACAGGAATTATTGGAAGACACCGACGACAGGGTAAATAAGCTGATCGTAAAAGCTGAAAAGGTTTTTACTCTAGCCCGTGATTCCAAAAAAGAGTTCGAAACCGGCAACTTAGATGCGAAAAGACGGATACTCCAAGACATTGGTTCGAACCTCTTGTTAAAAGACGGGAAACTGCACGTTTCAATACAAAAACCACTTATCCATATTGGACAAGCGGCTCCGGTGGCTTGGCAACTTAAAAGGCGGTTAGAACCTGTAAAAACAGGCGAATATCAGGCTAAATTGGAAGAATTATACTCAAAAAATGCGTTCTTGGGTGGCTAACGAGATTTGAACTCGCTCTGAGAGCTCCACAAACTCTAGTGCTGCCATTACACCATAGCCACCATATATAGATATAATACCTTAAATTTCTAAAAAATCAACTCTGATAAAATTAGGAGCGAGGCTTATTGCTTCGCTCCTTTTTGCTTTTTTGTTTTTTTGTTTTACGCTCCTCCCTTCGTTTTTAGTGTTCTTTTGGTAAAGTCCCGAGCTCTTGTAAACTCAATGGGCGAGTTCTTGCCATCTTCGTGGATGCCCCACAAAAGTTCGTTGATGATGTCCAATGACTGAATGCCGTACTTCGCCACTATTCTTTGAATCCTACTGACGAGCAACGGGCAATTTACTATTTTGCCCTCTCCCAAAAAAAGACCGGAAAAACTGCTTGGGTTTTCAAGAAAAAGATCGGTCAGTTTTTTTTCTTGTTCTGTGATGTTGTTCATCCATCCGGAAATTCCATTCTCCAAAAAGGCATTCAGAGCCAGACAATCTTTCGCATTTTTCAAAAAACCCTCCTTTAGAAAAATTTAAGAACTTCCTTTATATTACCAAAAAACAATAAAAAAGTCAAATATTTATTCTTTTTCTAGACCTTCATCGGTATAAATATTCTTTGGATTCCACAAAAGCCAGCCAAATGCGCCTGCGTCATAAACAGCTTTTTTCTGTAATTCTATCATATTGCCGTCATAAATTGCGCCTAAATTAAAATCCTGAAGCCATGGCCTTAATTTAGCAGAAAAAGAACCGCTAGCTAATCTTTCCTGACCAGTTAGAAGCGCTTTATAAATCACTTCGTAAGGATAAAGAGCCGGGTTTTCAAAACCCTCATATCCGACTGGATAGTGCGAAGGATAAACCATTGGACAAATATAATCAAAATAAAGAGCAGCATCCTCTATCCATTGACCAATATTCAAATCTGTTTCGCTGGTTAGAGTTAAACCAAATAAATCAACAGAAATAAAAACACCGGTTGGCTTTATTCTCTGGCTAAAATATTCAAAAAACTGCCGAATAATTTCTTTTTTAGGAGTTTTCCTGTCCCAAAAAGGATAAATAATAGAACCCGTTTCGCCATCAGAAGGAAATCTTATGTAATCCAGGTTTATCTCATCAAAACCAATTTTAGCTGACTCTCTTGCTATTTCAACTACATAATCCCAAACCTCTTTGGAAGAAGGGTCAAGCCAAGCTAAACCTTTATTATCTTCCCACAAACCGCCTCCTGCTCTTTTTAGCGCCAAGTCCGGTCTTTCTCTTGGCAAATAATTATCTTCAAAAACAGCTATTCTGGCAATTACATAAATTTCTTCTTTATGCAATTTTCTGATTAATTCTTTCATATCCGAAATGAAAATTTTCTCAGAGCCGATTTCTTTAATTAACTTGCTATCGGTGCCAAATGGAATCCTGCCTGTATAATCTTTTATATCAATAACTATGCTGTTTAATTCTGTATTTTTAATTAAATTAATAATTTCTTCTATTCTGCTGCTTCCGGCTGTCCGAAAAGTAACATAAACTCCCTTGCTATATATTGGCTGTTTTTTAATAAGTAAATCTTTCAAAAAATCAATTCTGCTCTGCATTATCAAGCCATAAATGTCAAAAATAATAAAACTGGCCACAGCAATGGCCAATACTAGAAAAAGAAAAATTTTATCTTTTAGTCCCATTTTGCCCCCAGTAGGAATCGGACCTACATGTCCTGCTTAGAAGGCAGGTGCTCTATCCATTGAGCTATGGGGACTAAAATTATTGGCATCCGCAACCCGGAATACTGATATGGGTATGATTGGTTTCCCAGTTTGTCCAAACACTTGAATTGCATTGCTTTGCGGCGGTATTTGTTGTTGAGTAATCTATATTGGAAGCAAAATCAACCGCATAAGAAGTGCCCGTACAATTGGTTCCGCCAAAATGGCAGGAATTTGCTGCATGTCCGCAACTTGGACCAGTTATATCGCAACTAGGATTATTGCACAATACACTGCTTGAAATTGCCGTAATTACAAAATTTGAAAGTTTGCCATACATGCAATTTATAAGACCAACCAATCCAGACGAAGCATCTCCGAATTGATTTTTAGACATCGGCCCGCCAATCTTCCAGTTTTCCGAACCGCTGGGCGCTGATCTTTGACACCATTGTCCTTCTATCCCCTCACAAACATTGTCTTGTCCGCCCTTGTTTTCCCCAAGACAACACCAGGCCTCACAATTTTCTCTAGGAATAACCAAATCACATAATTTAGTACATTCCTGATCACAATCTTCTTCTGTATCGTAATTTAAAGCCATAACATCGGGTTCACCTTTATATTGCAGGTGACAATAAGTATATACCTCTTCTCCGCCGATAATGCCACCTCCTTCGCATTTAACTTCATTCCACGGCCAGGGAAAACCTGGGCCAACGCTTACCAATGCATTAAACCCCATATTAAGACCTGTCCAGGCAACAAGCGCTATAACAATACCAACCACGGCAGCTGTGATTTTCTTTTTGCCGTTGCTGACTTTGCCGGTTTCGCCGGCTGAAGTTAAAATTTCAAAACCGCCCCATAAAACATAAATCGGCGCAAGAATAAAAATCGCCACAAATATAAAATCTATAATATTCTGAACCATTATAAAAAAGTCGCAAAGAGTGCAGGGATCCTGCCCCTGCTTTCCGCACGGAACAAGAGGCCCTTCTAATCCTCCTGCCAAAGCACACAAAGGAATCACAATAACAATAATCATTAAAAGACCAAATAAATATTTTTTCATATTATTTAAAGAGATTTAAATATTGTTTATTAATAATAATATTGATATTTTCTTGTTGCTTGAAATATGCGTCCATTAGATTTTGGTAAGTTATTTTGTCTATCTCAAGCTCCTTGAATTCAACATCTTTTATGCCGTAAACAGGCACGTATACATATTGAAAAAGGGCAAAAAGAATATAAATAATAATAGCTAAAACAGCCAAAATTGTCCAGTAGTGCCAGTTATTCTTTAAGATTTTCTCAATTTTCAACGACATTTTTATTATTATTGCTTGAATAGGCTTTAATTTTTAAAGTCGTCTTAATTTCGCCCATTGAAATATTTCCCGCTTCGCTAAAAGACAAATCTTTGTTGCTTATCCTTTTTATTTGTATGGAGTTCAAATCAACGAAATATTTTCCATTCTCCAGCCAACCAATAAATTTCATAAGATTTGAAAATTCTCCAGTCAAAGAAAGCGTGAATTCGGGAAATTTTTCTGTTTTTATTTCTAATTTGTTTGACGTTTGCAAGGCAATATTCTCTAATTCAATAAAAAATTCAACAGCTTTTTTTTCATCTACGAATCCTTTTTTAAGCAAGAATACATCGCTTTTTATTTTATTATAATCTTGCTCTAATTCTTTTAAATATTTTTCTTCTATTTTCGCTAACCCAAATAATTTTTCTTTTTGCGCCCCAACCAGAATAGATGTTTGCTTCAATTCAAAAAATAAAGGCCTAATCAGACCAAAAACAATAGTAGCCAAGACAACCAGAATAAGCCCCCCAGATAATGAAATTTTTTGATTAATTGTCATATTTATATTGAACTAAAAGATTTAAGAAGAGTAAAACTAAAATGAAAATCTATATTAGAAGAATTGGTTAAATTGGAAAGGGGGAAGTCAATTTCTTTAAATTTCGGAGATGTTTCCAGGATATTTTTTATTCTGAGCAGCTTTGCCCTGGTATCCGAATAACCATATACGCTGACCTTGTTTAAGTTATTAATTTCCAAACTATCAACCCTTACTTCGTTCAGCAGCTCATTGGAGATTTCTTCTAAAAAATTATAAAGGACTTTTTTGTCGGTATTTATCAATGATAATTCCCTTAATTCTTTATTTAAATCTTTGATATTTTTCTCTACGTTCTTTACTGTTCCTACTTGCGTTATTTTGGATTGTTCAATGCCAATTTTATTTTCCATTTCCTGATATTGAAAATTTAAAAAAATAAGAAATCCGGATAAAAATAATATCACAATCAAGGACAAAAGAACTAAAATCAAACCAGAAGAAACAATATTTTGGTATAAAAGCAAGCTTTTTATCCTTTTTTTCTGTTCTAGTGGTAATAAATTCATATTTTTATTCTAAATTTTCTCGCAGCGCCAAACCCAAAACAGTGGAATACGCCAATGATTCACGCTGGTATATTAGAGGAGTTTTTGTTATTGGCTGCTTTAAAATATTTACCCAGGGATTACCCGAAGCAACTGGAATTTTTAATCTAGCATTAAGATATTGTGGTAAATTTTTAAGATAGGCGCCTCCGCCACAAATAATTATCTTGGAGATATCGCTTGAACAGAAATTTTCAGAATGATGATGTCCTTTATAAAAAGTGAGGCATTCTTCTATCTTATCTATTAATTTTTCAATGGAGAAAACTAAAACGTTAAAAACTTTTCCATTTTCTTTTTCATTGTCTAAACCGATTTTAATTTTTAAATCCCTCGCTTCTTTTTGACTCACATTAAGCTTTAAGGCAATATCGTTTATCATTTGTTGGTTAGAAATAGAAATACTGCTTGTGAATCTTAAGCTGTCGCCCGCAAAAATAATAAAACTGGTGCGGCTATACCCTAAATCCATAATCATTATTGATTCTTTTGAAAATCCTCCTTCTATCAAGCTTCTGGCAGTTGCCACTGATTCTATTTCAAAAGCTATTGGCTCTACTCCTGATTTTTGCAGAACCCTTAAATAACTGTCAGCTATTTTTTTGGGAACAGCATTTATTAAAATATCAAAATGATCTGATTTATCATCATAACCAGCCAATTGCCAATCCAAATACACATCTTCAATCGGCAAGGGTATATTGGCTTCCGCTTCCCATTTTATCGCTTGTTCTAATTCTTCCATTTTCATTTTTGGCAGATTTATCATCTTTATAAATCCATGCTGTTCTGACAAAGAACAAATTGCATAAGGAGTTTTTATTTTCTCTCCTTTTACTTCTTTAAGCGCTTTTTTTAATATGCTTATAAGTTCTTTCTCATTTTTTATTTCTCCTTCCTCAATTATTCCTTTTGGTATTGGCTCCCTGTTAAAATTTAAAAGTTTGAAATTTTTGCCTTTTCTTTTCAATTGAGCGATTTTTATTGAAAAATCAGAAATATCCAAGCCGAATGCCGATGGATTTTTTTTATATACATTCGAAAAAATTAAATTTTTTAAATTCATAACAATATTTTTATTCTATTTCTTTCCATTCACTTAATTCCCAGGAACCACCTGGACCACTAGAGAAATTTACATCCTCAAGACCGGTTTCATATTCTATAATCGCATTATTATCAAGGTAAAGTTTATATCCCGTAACTTCTCGAACTTGCATATTGTTACGAAGCCTAATTAATCCCTTCGAACTGAACAAGATAGCTCCTTGAGCATTATTTTTTACGTCTATGGCAGGCAAAGCGGCATCTAAAGATGGGCTGGTTGTGACTAACATAACGTAACTTCCCACTTGCCCTGATCCCTCTATGTTAGCTCCATTGATTATGTCAATCCGGCCATCAACAATAATCATGCCACTAGTCGAACCATAGGCATTATCTAATTTGAGCATAGATTCATTATTAAGTATTACATTTCCCGTCACCCAAATAGTGCCCGTGATTACCAGGGTTGAATTGTTTTGCAAAATCAAATTTCCCTCAATTTTCTTTGGTCCCAGATAATTAGTCTCTCTCCCGTAAACTGTATAAGTATCACCAAAAACCCCACCTTTTAAAGCATCGTTTTTCCATTTATTTATCTGCTCATCTGAAATGGGAAGATTCTCTGTCTCTTGAATGGGATGATCTTTAATTCCTTGGCTAGCATTACAATTTTCTTGTCCTCCGCCGGAATAATAAAGCGTTCCATTAATGATGCAATCTTTACAACTATGAGTATAAGCATCCTGGCCAATAATTAAACCTTCTATTCTGCTTCCTATGGTGGCTACTTTTGCAGAATAGTCTATATAGCCTTTTCCTTCTACGCCCACAATACTTCCATTGGAAAAAACATTCCCCTTAACTCGACTATTGTTTTCCATTATCATTCCTCCATCTCCGACTTGAGCACCATAATAGAAAGAAACACCATCGGTTGTTATTGTATAAACTATCCTTACTTTCCTAAATCTGCCAGAAAAATCTGCGGAAGATTCTATTGTTTTGGATCCGCCTACCAAGTTTTCTACTTTTATTGTAGCAATTCCGTTGTTTATTGTTAAATTATTTAAACTTGGCAAATTCATTCCCTTTTTTAATCTAATTAGACTATCTTCTATCCCCGCTTCGGAGAGATAATAAGATTTTAAAGAATAAATATTATTTTTTATTGCTCTTATGTTGTTCAGGCCGATATAGCCAACACTGGAAATTATAATCATCCCTGCTGTTAATATTAAAATCGTTGCTAAAATTACTACAAAGCCGTTTTTCATAATTATTTTCTAATTGTTGCCACCGAACTTAAACTGTAAGAAAATTTATAATCGGGGTTATTGATATTGTACTCTAAAGTCAAATTAATTTTAACAGATTCTTTTATTGACCCTATTTTTTCAAATTCCAAATTAGAAACCCTAAGATTCTCAGAGGTCAATAATTCGGGAATATGCCCTTCTCTTTTAATATAAAGCCGGTTATTGCTGTCTTTATAAAAATCGACATAAGTTATATTTTCATCATCTGGCAAGCCGCTATTTGTTTCTAAACTTAATTGTCCCGAATTATTGCTAAAGACACTTGTAGGGGTATAAATTTTTTTTGCCATTTTTATTTCGTAAGTCATCGCCTTCAAGGCGGAAAAAACGCCCAAAGAAACTTCTTTTTTTATTTTATTTTTGGCAATGCTTTGGATAAAGGACAAAACAAAAAGAATAATAATGGTTATCAAAATAGCAAAAACCGCGATATAAACCAAGGTCTCTATTAAAGTAAATCCCGCAACATTTCTCGTGCCTCTAATTTTAAATCTTCTATTGTTCTGCAAATGGTGCAGGGTAAATCCTTTTTTGTTCATTTCTGCCAATTAGTTACATAGGTAATTAATGTTTCATTTTTTGAGCCCGTCCTGTCGTTCCAACTTACAGTAATGGTTACTTTTTTTGTATCAGGATCGTTGTTCGCTGGATTATAAGAAGATTCAATATTGCTGTCTGCATCCCTGGACACGCCCGAAAAAACAACTGAACGGGTAAATCCGTCTGTTGTTTCTGTTCCTAAAACAAAACTCCAGCCAGAGCTGGCAATCACAGGGTAATAATTGGAACCAACAACTAAACCGCCAATTCCGGTTGGAAACCAAGCCGTATTGTCTCTGAAATTTCTTACCGACTCTATTGTTTCTTCTAATGTGGCTATTGCTTTTAATTTTAATCTATTCTGCTCGGAAATTTTTGATTCAAGACTTAATAATCCTAAAATTGTAACCAAAATCAACGACATTACCGCCGTAACAACAATGATTTCCATAACAGTAAATCCTTTATTGTTTTTCCATTGAATCCCAAACATATAAACCTTTATAAATTGTTGCGTATTGGTCATCGTCATAATGGGCGATTTCCTTATCTACGCTGTTTTGATTTATATAAATATAAACTTCTTCGTTGTTTTCACCGTTGTTTCTGTCCCTGTGAATACATAAAATTGTCAGATCTAATTGGTGAGTATGAATTTTAAATTTTTGAATTTTGTCATTGATTGTAAATTGCCCTTCCCAGTCAAATCCATTACCAATAAAATAACCGGCCATTGGAACAAATTCTGTTTGGCTTCTGTTGATAAAATTAAATTTTAAAGTCGTGGCACCTGATATGTTCCAGCCCAAATCAAAATGCACGTGCCGAGAATCAGAAATCCGGCCCGTCCCCGAAACCGACTCCGGCTGATCGCCTATTTCTCCCGACTTATAAATATAAATTGTTCTTGTTTCATTCGCAGATGAAGATTCCAAAGACAAAAAACCGTAATTATTAGTATTTCCATCTAAGCGATTAAAAACAACTTCATTCCCGCTGACGTTAAGACTTAAATTCGCGATATTTATTGTTTTGGGTAAATTACATATTTCATCAAAATTTATATTTCGCGAAACATAACTTGGCCCCTGAAAAAAAACATATTGGTCCGGATTTGCCACAATATTAAAATAAATTCCGTATTGAGCCGGCCCTTCTGACGCCAAGGTTTTATTCTTGGCTTTGTTTAGGGTACTGGTAAGGTTATTTTTTGCTGAATCAATTTCCGTTTTTTTGTTTAATAATGAAAAACTGCCAATTGATAACGCTGAAACCAAAAGCAAAACAGCGATCACTACCATAATTTCAATCAAAGTAAACCCTACACTATTTCTCATGCCTCTAATTTTAAATATTTTATTGTTCATATCCCTTCCATCATTGAATACATTGGCTGAATCATTGAAACGGCAAAAAAACCGACAATCGCTCCGACTACAATCATTAAAATCGGCTCAATGATTGAAGCTAAATTGCTTGTTATATTTGTAACCTCTTCTTCATAAAAATCAGCCAAACGATTAATAATGTCAGATAGTTCTCCTGTTTCTTCGCCAATAGCCACCATTTGAGAAACCAAGATAGGATAAATCTCTTCGTATCCCTGCATTAATTCATGCAAGTTTTTGCCCTTTTTAATTCCCTCGGTCATTTCTATAAGGGATTTGGAATAAAAATAATTATCTAATGTTTGAGAGGTGATTGTAAGTGACTCAACCATTGAAACGCCGCTATTCATCAAAGACGAAAAACTTCTTGAAAATCTAGCGCAATTTATTTTTTGGATAAGCTTTTTAACAAATGGGGTTTTTATTGAAATCCAGCCCAATACTTTTTTTCCTTTTTTGGTTTTGATAATTTTAATTGTCATAAAAATTAATACAAGAATCAGCAAAGTCCCAATAACAAAATGCTTGCTCATAAACTTACTGACAGACATGACTATTTTAGTGGTAAACGGCAAATCAACCTGCAGATCTTCAAACATAACTGTTATTTTCGGCATCACAACTACCATCATTAAAATAGCAATGCCTATCATGGTCACAATTATCACTGCGGGATAAACCATCGCATTACGAACTTTGCTTCTGAAGTCGTGCTCTTTTTTCAGATATTGGGCTAAAATTTTTAAAACTTCCTGCAAATTGCCGCCTTTTTCACCAACTCTTACCATGCTTACATAAAAATTATTGAAAATTTTTGGATATTTGGCCAAACTATCGGCAAAACCCTCTCCTTTTTTAATCCTGTCAATTAAGTCAGAAATTGTCTTTTTAAACGCAAAATTGTTTGTTTGCCTTGCCAAAACTTCCAATGCTCTGTGCAAAGAAAAACCCGCCTCTATCATTACTGAAAGATGGCGGGTGAACATTAATTTTTCAACCAATGAAACTTTTTTTATGAATCGAAATATTTTAACTGCTGATTTATTTTTTGACTTTTCTTTTCCGGGATCAAGCGATTTTGCCGAAACCAAAACAAGATTCTCCTGACGGAGAATTTGGGCTAAATCTGATTCATCTTTCGCGTTCTCTGTACCTGTTTTTGTCTGGCCGTCTTGCGTCTTGACGCTGTAATAAAATGTCGGCATAATTATTCGCTAATAACTCTTAAAATTTCTTCCAGGGAAGTAAGACCCTGGATAGCCTTGACAAAGCCGTCTTCAATCATTACCAGCATTCCTTCTTTTTTGGCCTGTTTTTCTATTTCGTCCGCTGTCGCTCTTTTTACAATCATATCTTTTATTGTTTCGCTGATTTCTAATGCTTCTCTAATTCCTATTCTGTCTTTATAGCCGTCCGGGCATTCTTTCGTTGATTTAGGCCTGTAAAAATAAATATCGTTCCACTTTGCGCTCTCTGCAACTATTTTTTCATTTTTTAAAATTTTTAATAAATTTTCCAAATCAATTTGTTTGCCCATTTCTTCAATTTGGGCTTTTGAAAGCTTATATTTTTCTTTGCCCTCCTGGCATAATTTTCTGGCCAATCTCTGGGCTAAAATCAAATTAACACTTGAAGAAATCAAAAACGGTTCAACGCCCATATCTATTAATCTTGGTATTGCGCCGGCAGCTGTATTTGTGTGCAGGGTTGAAAGCACTAGATGGCCGGTCAAGGCCGCATTTACGGCCAAATTAGCGGTTTCTTCGTCTCTAATTTCCCCAACCATTATAATGTCGGGATCCTGTCTTACCAAAGACCTTAACCCGTTTGCAAATGTAAATCCAATGTTTGGCCTAACCTGCGTCTGATTAACTCTTGGAATTTGATATTCGATAGGATCTTCTATTGTGCAAATATTTACTCCCGGTTTGTTTAAATTTTCCAAAATAGTATAAAGAGTGGTTGTTTTGCCACAGCCAGTTGGCCCTGTTGCCAAAATCATTCCATACGGTTTTTTAATCGCTCTGTGAATTGTTTCCAATGTTTCGCCCCAAAATCCAAGATTCTCTAAGGTAAAACGTTTTTCTTCCTCAATCAGCAGGCGCATTACTATTTTTTCTCCAAAAAATGTCGGCATTATTGAAACTCTGAAAGAAATTTTCTGACCTTCTGTTTCTATTTTAAACCTGCCGTCCTGGGGTAGACGGTGCTCGTCTAATTTTAGATTAGAAAGAACCTTTATTCTGGCCGCTATGCCAGGATGAACCTGACTTGGCAAAATCATTGCATCATGTAAAATTCCGTCAATCCTATAACGAACAACAACTTCTTTTTCTCCCGGCTCGATATGAATATCCGAAGATCTTTGTAATATCGCATGCCTTATTAGAGTGTCAACTATTTTGATTATAGGCAGTTCTTCGGCTGTTTTTTTTAGGTCTTCGCCGCTAATTTCTTCTTTTCCCTCTTTAACCAGTCCGATTTTAAAAAGAGAGCTTTTCTTTGTTTCTTTTTTTATTATGTCTCCGAATTCTGCCTGAAGGCTTTTTTGATATTGCTTAAGAACTTCTTTGATGCTTTCCGAAGAAGTGAGGCGCGGCTTTATCTTTAAGTCGGTTGTTTTTTTGATAAAATCTATAGTTTGCAAATCTTTGGGATCAAGCATTGCCACTTCTAATTCGTCCTTGTTTTTGTTTATGGCAACTATATTATGTTCTCTGGCAATCGACTCTGGAATTATCTTTAAAATATCCGGGCTTATATCAGATTTTTTTAAGTCAATAAAAGGAATACCCAGAATATAGGCCTTGAGTTCAACAAGCTTCTTCTCGACAATCACTTTTTCAGAAAGCAAAATTTCTTCTATTGATTTACCTTTTTTGTCGGCAATTGCTTCAACTTTAGCAAGCTGCTCTTTGTTTATTAAGTTTTTATCAAGAAGAAAAGCTTTTAATTGTTGGTTTGATACCTGCATCAAATTACTTTAAGAAATCCTTAATCTTAACTACGACATCATCTAATTTGTAATTTGCCTTAACAAGATAAGTAGTTGCGCCCAGTTCTAGCGCCTTTTCAACATCACCCGTGCCTTCAAGATTGGTCAAAACAATTACAGGAATATCTTTTGTGTTATCATCTTCTTTCAGTTCTTTTAAAACTTCAAAACCGTCTTTTTTGGGAAGAATCAAATCCAAAAGAATAAGATCTGGCTTTTCTTTTTTGGCAATTTCCAGTCCTTCTACGCCATCAAAAGCACCAAAAATTTCATATTCCTCCTGTTTAAGGACTTCGTGCAATTCTTTCTGAAGCGTTGGCTCATCTTCTATAAAAAGAATTTTGGCCATATTTTTTTGTTAAATGTTCCGCGCATTAAAATATTGTTGCGCAGCATTTAACATAATAAATTAATTATTTATCTTTTGGTAAGTGGTCTTTCACCAGTTTCAAAACATCATCCAATTCGTAATTTGCCTTAACAAGATAAGTAGTTGCGCCCAGTTCTAGCGCCTTTTCAACATCACCCGTGCCTTCAAGATTGGTCAAAACAATTACAGGAATATCTTTTGTGTTATCATCTTCTTTCAGTTCTTTTAAAACTTCAAAACCGTCTTTTTTGGGAAGAATCAAATCCAAAAGAATAAGATCTGGCTTTTTCTCTTTAACCAATTTTAATCCTTCTTCGCCGTCTGAAGCAATCAAAACTTCAAATTTTTCCTGAGTGAGCACTTCTTTTATTGCCTTTTGAAGACTCGGCTCGTCTTCCACAAATAAAATTTTTTTCATAATGATATATTGTTTTAATTAATTATTAGCCACAGGCAAGGTAAACCCTAACACCAATTCGTTGGTGTTACCTATTGCTAAAAAACAATAGGCAAGGTAAACCCTAACACCAATTCGTTGGTGTTACCTATTACTAAGAAGCAATAGGTAGGGTAAACCAAAAAATGCTTCCTTTGCCTTCTTCCGATTTGAATCCGATTTCGCCATTAGAAATTTTTACAATTCCCTTGGCAATAAATAGTCCCAAACCAGTTCCTTCGACTTTTTGCTTGATTAAATTTTCTCCTCTGAAAAATTTTCCGAAAACATGTTTCTGCATAAAAAGAGGAATGCCAGTGCCATCATCTTTAACGCTTAGTTTTATTTTTTTATCTTTTTCTTTGTCTCTTTCGGCTGTAATTATCACTAATCCGCCCCCTTTTTTAGAATATTTTATGGCATTATCAATTAAATTTTGGATAACCATTCGGATTTTATCCGGATCAGCAAAAACATTCGGCAAGTCCTTGTCTTTCACTAAACTTAATCTGATGTTGTTAACCGAGGCTATTGCTTCAAATTCTCTAATTGTTTCGCTCACCATTTCGTCTATTGCAAAAGATTTTGGCTGGATTGTGAATCTGCCCTGTTCAATCCTGCTGACATTTAAAAGATCGTTGACTAATCTAATCATTTTATCTCCGCTGTCGTTTACAATATCTAAATATTCTTTTTGCTTTTCATTGATTTCTCCCAATCGTTTACTTCTTAATAAATCTAAAGACCATTTCAAGGCTGAAAGGGGAGTGCGTAATTGGTGGGAGACAATACTCACAAATTCACTTTTCATTCTGTTCGCCTCGGCCATTCTTGTAAAACCATTTACCAATGAGTGACCTATTATTAGAAGCACAATCGTTACAGCACTTACAATTACTATTATAAGTTCCGGATCAATGAATTGAATTCCTATCCAATAAGTTAAAACCATTGCCGCGATTATAATTCCTCCCATTAGCAAAAACAAAGAATTCGGGCATTGTAAAAAACCAATACTGTACCTTCGGCAATCAGCCATCGGGTCTAATTTTTTTAAAATTCTCTTTATAAACATACAATTTCATTATATCACAAATAAAGAAAGCAAATAAATCTACTGCGGAGTTGACCATAAAAAAGAAAAAAGATATACTGAAAAATATTAACGGGGCGTGGTGTAATGGTAGCACGAGTCCTTCTTGCCCCGTTAAATATAGCGGAGAGTGGTGTAATGGCAGCACGAGTCCTTTGGGAGGATTTAGTCCGGGTTCAAGTCCCGGCTCTCCGATAGAATAATTTAACGGGGTGAAGGAGGACCTGCCTGACGGCAGGCAGGTTTAGTCCGAGTTCAAATCTCGGCGCCCCGATATAAAATTTATGTGTTGCGGGTATAGTATATCGGTATTACCACAGGTTTCCAACCTGTTGAGAGGGGTTCGACTCCCCTTACCCGCTTTTATAAAAATAACCCCGACCGAAGTGTCGGGGCTATTTTTATATTTAAACCTTAATGCTTAATTATTATAAGCAATAAGGGTAACCACATTATCGAGCATACTCTATTGCTCTGGTTTCTCTAATCACAATTACTTTGATTTCGCCGGGATATTTAAGTTCTTTTTCAATTTCTTCGGCAATGTTTTTTGCGATTTTATAGGCCTCTAAATCATCAATCTTTTCCGGATTTACGAAAATTCTGATTTCCCTTCCTGCCTGAATAGCATAGGCCTTTTCAACTCCATTAAAGCTTGTTGCGATTTTTTCAAGTTCTTCAAGACGTTTCAAATAATTTTCCAAACTTTCTTTTCTCGCTCCTGGCCTGGCCGCGGAAACTGCTTCTGCTGCCTGGACTATTGACGCCTCAATTGATTCAAACGGATAGTCCTCGTGATGCGATTTCATTGCATCAATGACTTTCTTGTCGATTCCGAATTTCTGCAAAATCCTTATTCCAATTTCAACATGGGAACCTTGAACTTCATGGTCAACTGCCTTGCCAATATCATGCAATAAGGCCGCTTTTTTGGAAACAATTACATCGGCGCCTAATTCAGCAGCCAGCATTCCCGCCAAATGCGCACTCTCAATTGAATGAAGCAAAACATTTTGTCCGTAACTTGTCCTAAATGTCAACCGCCCTAAAATATTGACAAGCCGCTGATCCAGTCCGACAATACCCACATCATATACCGCTGCCTCGCCAGCTTCTTTTATTTTATGTTCAATTTCTTCTTTTACATCATTAACAACTTCTTCAATTTTCGCGGGCTGAATTCTGCCATCTGATATTAGTTTTTCCAAACTTAATTTGGCAATCTGCCTTCTTACAGGATTAAACCCGGAAATAATTATTGTTTCCGGTGTATCGTCTATAATAACTTCAACACCGGTCAATCTTTCAAGGGTCCTAATGTTTCTGCCTTCTCGGCCGATAATTTTTCCTTTTATTTCTTCGTTTGGCAAATTAACTACGCTTGTTGTTGTTTCTGCTGCCTGCGAAGAAGAATATCTCTGAAGAGCGGAAACCATTATATCTGTTGCTCTTTTGTCTAATTCTTCTTTGCCGCCTCTTTCAAGTTTCTGAATTTTTGCGAAAATTTCTTCTTTATTTTTTTGTTCAATCGCTTTAAGTATTTCTTCTTTTGCCTGGCCCTGAGAAAGATTGGATATTCTTTCCAGATTTTTAATTTCTTCCTCTTTTAATTTCTCTACTTGAGTTTTTATTTCTTTAACTTTTTCAACCTTTAAAAGAAGTTCTTCCTGTTCTTTCTCTATTTTTTTGTCTTTTTCGTCTAGTATTTCCTCCTTTTTTTCCTGTCGCTGCTGCGTTCTTCTAAATTCTTCCTCTCTCCTTAACTCTTCTTTTTTGATTTCATCTAATGCTTTTACTGCTTTGTCTTTGGCTTTTAAGATTATCTCTTGGGCCTGAGTTTTTGCTTCGGTGATTAATTTGTCAATTTTCGCTTCTGCTGTATTAGCTTGTCTTTTGGCAATGGATTGCCTGGCCAGATAACCCAAAACCGAGCCGGCAACCAAAGAAATTATTGCCACTACTAGTGAAATTAGTCCTGTCATAAGTTTTATTTTTTAGCAAATTCATAAATATTAATTATAATTAAAGTTTATCAAAATTATCATATAATGTCAAACTGTGATAAAATAAAATTATGCGACCGATAATTTTAATGATTCTTGATGGTTGGGGTATTGGTGAAAAAACCCAAAGCAACGCGATTGAAAAAGCCAAAATTCCCAACATCAAAAAAATAGAAAAAATTTATCAAGGATGCTCATTACAGGCATCTGGCATTGCTGTTGGTTTGCCCTGGAATGAGGCTGGAAATTCGGAAGTGGGCCATCTTAATATGGGAGGCGGGAGAATCATATATCAATATCTGCCCAAAATTTCTCTTTCAATAAAAAACAGCTCTTTTTTCAAAAATCCGGCTCTTTTGAAAACAATAAATCATGTAAAATCAAATAATTCCTTTCTCCATATAATGGGATTATATTCCAGCGGGAACGTCCATTCTTATTTAGAACACTTATATGCAATTTTGGAATTGGCCCAACGAGAAAAAGTGGAAAAATTAAGATTGCACTGTTTTTTGGACGGAAAAGACGCGCCTTTAAAAGAAGGGGCAAAAATAATAGAAGAATTGCAGGAAAAAATGAAAAACCATAATTGGAAAATCGCCAGTATTATTGGCAGATTCTATGCCCTAGACAGAAATAAAAATTGGGACAGAACCCAAAAAGCATACAATCTATTGGTAAATGGCGAAGGTGAAAAAACTCAAAATCCGATTGAAAAAATAAAAGAATTTTACAGCAAAGATATTACCGATACTTATATTCCGCCAATAACAATTACCGATGAAGACCAAAATCTAATAGGAATTATAAAGAATAATGACGGAATAATATTTTTTGATTTCCGCGAAGATAGTGCAAGACAACTGACAAAAGCCTTTGTTTTAGATGATTTTTCCGGATTTTCAAGGCAAAAACTGCAAAACATAATCTTCTGCACAATGACTCAGTACGAAAAAAATCTGCCCATTGAAATTGTTTTCCCGCCAATTGAAATTAAAAATCATTTAACAGAAATATTAAGCAAGGCCAATAAAAGAATTTTAAAAATTGCTGAAACTGAAAAATACGCCCATGTCACCTATTTTTTCAATGGCGGAAAAGAAGAGGCCTATTCCAACGAAACACGGCAATTAATTCCCTCCAGAATTGTTTCCTATTATGATGAAATTCCGGAAATGCAGGCCGAAGAAATAACCAAGACAATTATTGAAGGAATAAAAAACAATTACGATTTAATTATTGTAAACTATGCCAACACGGATATGATAGGCCACACTGGAAATTTCAAAGCAGCTGTAAAAGCCGCTGAATGCCTGGACAAAAACATTGAATCAATAATCAAAATAGCTGAAGATGGCGAGTGTATTTTAATAATCACTTCTGACCATGGGAATATTGAACAAATGATGAATGTCCGAACAGGCGAGAAAAAAACAAAACATACCGCCAATCCTGTGCCGTTTTATTTAATAGGAAAAGAATTCAAACTTAAAAAGCCAAAAACAAAAGAACAAATAGAAAAAAATTATAAAATCCCATCCGGCCTTCTTTCCGACATCGCTCCAACAATCTTAGAATTATTAAAAATCCCCCAGCCATCAGAAATGACTGGGAGAAGTTTATTGGGAATTTTAAAATAAATTATCTTTTGTCAATTATCGCATCAATTAATCCGTAATTTTTAGCTTCTTGAGCTGACATATAATAATCGCGGTCGCTGTCTTTTTCAATTTTGGCAATTTGCTGGCCAGTATGTTTGGCCAGTATTTTATTTAGTTTCTGTTTTATCTGCAAAATATGTTTGGCGGAAATTTCAATATCGCTCGCCTGTCCGCCTGCCTCGCCCATAACTTGATGAATCATAATTTCGGCATTGGGTAAGGCGAATCTTTTTCCTTTTTTGCCCGCTGCCAAAACAACAGCCGCACCACTGGCAGCCATGCCAATACAAACAGTTGAAACATCGGATTTCACAAACTGCATTGTGTCATAAACCGCCATTGTGGAAGTTACGCTTCCGCCCGGGCTGTTAATATAAATAGTGATGTCTTTTTTGGGGTCTTGATTTTCCAAAAATAAAAGCTGGGCAATCACGGTATTTGCCACATTGTCGTCAATCGGCCCGCCCAAAAAGATAATTCTGTCTTTAAGCAAACGGGAATAAATATCATAAGCCCGCTCGCCATGTTGTGATTTTTCAATAACCGTAGGAATTAAATTCACCCCGTTGTAGACTTCCGACTATTTATAACATTTTGTCAGAAATCTTGGTTAATTATTATTGATAATCTTATCGCTCCCCGATAGTAGTCTACTACGGGGTTCATATAATTTCCGCTTCTCGCTCCAAGAGCTCAAAGACTTTTTCATTTTTTAATATATTTTTATAATACTCTTTAAATTTAATCGGGTCAACGTCTTTTTTTATGTCTTTGATATTTTCATAATGCTTTAAATCTTCATTTATCCTTGATTCAGCTTCTTCGTCCGATATCTGGATATTTTCTTTCTCGGTAATGGCATTCAAGCATAATCCGATTTTTACTCTTTTTTCTGCCTGCTCCTGCCATTCTTTCTTGATTTCTTCAATTGTTTTTTTTATTTGTTCTAAATATTTCTCAAAATCCAAACCCAGTCCAGCTATATTCGCCTTTAATTCGTTTAACATATTTTCTTTTTCCTGTTCAATCAATTCCGCAGATATTTCCACTTCTGAATCATCAGTCACTTTTTCTATTAATTCAATTCTCATTCTTTGTTTTTCTTTTATTTCTTTTTCCTGCATTATTCCGTCTTTAATGCTACTTTTTAATTCTTCCAATGATTCAAATTTTCCCAAAGATTTCGCAAATTCATCATTAATATCAGACAATTCTCTTTTCTGAACTAATTTCATTTTAACTTTAAAATCAAGGTTTTTGCCAATAATTCTTTTATCTGGCCAGTCAAAAGGAATTTTTAACGAAAAACTTTTTTCCTCTCCTGCTGACATTCTTTCCAAATTATCTTCAAAACCGCTCAAAAATCTGCCTTGGCCCAAAATCAATGGATGATTTTTGCTTTCTCCGTTTTCAATTTTCACGCCATCCTGCCTAACTTCAAAATCAATTTCAATTCTGTCACCTTTCTGGGCTGACCTGTTAACCGTGATGATTTTCGCTCTTGATTCTTTTAAATAATCCAGAGATTTATTTATTTCATTGTCATCTGCTTTAATCTCGTTTTTTTTAATTTTCAGGCCTTTGTATTTTCCTAATTTCATTTTATTTTATTTTTACTCTGGACCTTGTTCCCTCAAACAAGATAGCGGGATTTAAATTTTTTAATAAATTTTTTGTTTTTGGCCAAGTTAATTTTTTTATGGCTGTTTTTTTGTCTACCCATTGGTATTTGTCGTGTTCTACGATTTCTTGCTTTAGGAAAATTTTTTCATTCATATCTGCTTTTGCCAAATAGGTTTCAACAATTGAATAATTTATTCCTTTTGCCTGCCATTTTTCTTTTTTATCCAGTTTTCTGATTATTTTAAATTTTCTGAGTTTTGTCTCTTCTTTTATTCCTCTTAATAGCGCTTTTTCCGGGTTTTCTCCTTTTTCTATTGTTTCTTTAAGAATCTCCCATCCTTCCCACCTTAAAATTCTATGGAGAATCAAAAAATACGGCTTATTATCTTTAATGTCATAAATAATTGCCCTAACTTTTTTTATCGTCATCTTTTTTTTCATCCTCCTTCACTAAAGTTTCAGAAGACAAATCTTTTTTTGATTTTTTTGTTTTCTTGGCTTTCTTGGGTTTCTTCCCGACCTCTGTCAAAACTACTTCTTCTTTTTTGGTTTTTTCTGCTGCTTTCTCTTCCTGAATCGCTTTTTCGCCTTTAATATCAACTTTCCAACCAGTTAATTTTGCAGCCAATCTTACATTTTGGCCTTGCTGGCCGATTGCCAAAGACAATTGGTCTTCCGGAACAATGGCTGTGGCTATTCTTATTTTTTCGTCAATTTCAACGTCTAAAACTTTGGCTGGAGACAAAGCATTGGCAATATATTTAACTATATCTTCGTTCCATTCAATAATATCAATTTTTTCACCGCCTAATTCACTTATAACTGTCTGTACTCTGCTTCCTTTTTGGCCAACGCAAGAACCAACAGGGTCAACTCCTTCTTCTTCGCTATAAACCGCTATTTTGGTTCTGGAGCCAGGTTCACGGGCAATTGATTTTATCTGAACCGCGCCTGTTGAAATTTCCGGAACTTCAATAGCAAAAAGACGGCTAACCAACTTCGGGTAAACACGGGATAAAATAATCACAGGACCTTTTGCTGCTTTGTCCACTTTTAAAATATAAACCCTAAGGCGCTGGCCAATAAAAAGGCGCTCTGAAGGAACTTGTTCTTCTGGGAATAAAACCCCGGATGTTTTGCCAATATCCATAAAAACGTTTCTGCCTTCAATTCTTTGGATAATGGCACTCACGACTTCACCTTCTTTGCCCTTGTATTCATTATAAACAACATCTCTTTCTGCTTCGCGCAATCTCTGGATAATGACCTGTTTGGCTGTTTGAGCCGCGATTCTGCCGAAATCAGTGTGAGCTTCCAGTTTAATCTGGATTTCATCATTTATTTTTGCGTCTTTTTTGATTTTTTTTGCCTCGTCAATCATCATATGCTTATAAGGATTAAATCTGATTTTTTTATCCTCCGAAGTTTCATCGAGAGCGAAAGAAGATTCATCTTTTTCCATTTCATCTATTTCTGCTTCACCTTCTTCTATCGGCCTTAACATTGTTTCATCAACAACAAGAAAAACCTGGTAAACATGGATTTCACCGGTTTTTGTGTCAAATTTAACCTTGATATTCTGGCCTTTTTTGCCGTAATCTTTTTTATAAGCAGCCGCTATTGCCATTTCCAGGGTCTCAATAATCTGGTCCTGGGCAATACCCTTTTCCTCGGCGATTTCAGACATTGCTGATAAAAATTGTTTTTGATCCATAATTTTATTTTTAAAGGCCCGCCTGAGCGGACCTTGTTAATCATTAAATTTTATATTATCTTTTAAAAATTCCGATGTCAAGATCTACCACGTGTCGCCAACTGCATTTGGAGTATGGCGAATATCATATGAGCCATTGCGATAAATTTCTACTGCCAAAACATCTATTTGCCAAGGGATGTCGCGCGGCGCATCCAAAAACTTTTTCTTTGCCAAATAAATTTTTGCCAACTTAACTAATTTTTTCTGCTTTTGAACCGTAATATTGTCTTCTGGTAAAAATTCCGTTGGCCCTGTTTTATTCCTTGTTTTAACTTCAAAAAAAACAATATCATCTCCTTTTTGGGCAATAATATCCAATTCTCCTAATTTACTGTATCTGAAATTTTTATCTAAAATCTTATAGCCCTTGTCTCTTAAATATTTTTCGGCAATTCTTTCTCCCAAATCTCCTAATGGTTTCGTGTTTTTCATTTTTCTTCGCTTTTTAATTTGCCCGCGATTTCTTCGGCCTTTGCCAGCCCTTGTTCGCTGCCAATGTCGGTCCATAAACCGCGATGGACATAAGCCAAAAATTGACTGTTTTTCGCGATTTCGGAAAAAACAATCCTTTCAATGGGAAACGCCCGATTTACTTTTTGCGACTTGTAGATTTTCGTTTTAAAAATTTCCGGAGACAAAATGTAAAATCCAGCATTAATATATCCGGAATATTGGTAGTTGGGTTTTTCAATAAACTCTATAACCTTATCGTTCTTTGTCTTGACCAAGCCCAATTCCGAGGTGTCTTGCGTGTAAAAAATCGCCATTGCGCCCAAATTTGTTTCATAAGAAACTCTTTTTCTGATTGGCGAACGCCCCAAGGGAAAAATTCTCGGGGAAATTTTTACCAGTGGAGCTAAAATATTGAATCTCGGCTCTGAAATATTTTTCTTATAAAAATTAATAAAATCAGAAATATTTAAATTTGACAAAACATCACCGTTCATCACCAAAAAATCTTTTTTAATGCCCTTTGCCGCGCTTCTGATTGCGCCGCCGGTTCCCAATGGTTTTGCTCCGACAATATATTCCATTCCCGCAATTTTTCCCTGTTTCTTGGAAATATCGGCTTTCGGGTCTTTTTTCTTCAAATATTTTAAAATTTCTTCTGATTTGTATTGCAAAGATAATCGGATATCTCCATCCAATTTATATTTTTTCAATAAATCCAACTGGTATTCTAAAAGGGGCCGTGCTTTGACCTCTATCAAGGTTTTAGGAATATTTTTCAATTTTCCAGGCAGATTAGTTTTTCCCCCTGCCAAAATAATGACTTTCATATATAAGAATTTATTATAGTCCCTCAAATCCAAAAGTCAATCCCACAATTGCGGAATTGACTCTTTGGTGGACTTGGCGAGAATCGGACTCGCGTCTCAGCAACTTGCCCTGCACCAAAATTATCAATGGAGACACCGGGAGTCGAACCCGGACTTCAGTCCTTCACCTTTTTGTTTTGGACCTAGCGAGAATCGAACTCACGTCTCAGCAATGCGAATGCTGTGTATTGCCACTATACTATAGGCCCGAAAAGGTGATAGGACGAATGCTGCGTAATGCCATTTTACTATGTCCCCAAAATTTGGTGCAGGGTGAAAATACTGCGTATTACCACTATACTACAAGCCCCTATTCATGCCTTAATGCTTCTATTGGGTTTAATTTTGAGGCTTTTCGTGCAGGGTAAATCCCAAAAACCAAACCAACAATAGCTGCTACGCCAAAAGACAAAACAACCGCGCCAATTGGTATAACAAAATGCCAACTGGAATTCAATAATTTACTCAACCCGATCGAAGCAATAAAAGAAAAAAACAACCCCCCAATAATTCCAATCATGCCCCCTGCAACGGTCAAAGTCACTGATTCAATTAAAAACTGCCTTAATATGTCTTTGTTTCTGGCGCCAACCGCTTTTCTTAGACCAATTTCTCTTGTTCTTTCTGCTACTGAAACTAACATTATATTCATAATTCCTATCCCGCCAACTAATAAAGCGATAGCGGCAATTGAAGAAAGAAAAGCAGTCAAAATTCCAGTGATTTGTTTTACCATATCAGCTGCCTCAACCTGGCTCATTATTTTAAAATCGTCTTTAGATAAATCGCCTTCTGGATTGTAAATATTGTGCTCTTCTCTAAGAATCAGACGAATATTTTCCATTAATTGGTCTATTACTTTTTCGTTTACGGCGCGGACCGTAATTGCATTCAAATGATTGATTCCCAATAAAAGTTTTTGAGCGGTTGTTACCGGGACATACACATATTCATCAAAATTTTGGAACATTTCCATTCCCCGTTCCTCCATTACGCCAATTACTTTTAAATTGATTTTTTTAATTCTAATTGTTTTTCCGATCGGATCTTCTTCTCCAAATAAATCCTCTGTAATTTTATGGCCCAGCGTTACTACTTTTGCCGTTCCCCTAATATCTTCTTCGCTAATATCTCTTCCAACAACCGCGTGCCAATTATCCATTTCATAGGCTTCTGATGTAGTTCCTATAAAAGTTATTTTTTCGTCTTCGTTCCGATAAATAGCTCTTCCCGTACCATAGACCATTGGATAGGCTAAATCTACTAATGGGTCTTTTTTAATTGCTTCCAGGTCTTCAAGTTTAAGAGTTTTTATAGTCATTTCTTCCATGGCCGTATTCATAAAATCAGTTCCTCTTTTGGGATCGAATGAACCCGGTTCAATATAAACACTATTTGAACCCATGGTTTGAATCTGTCCCAGAATTAAGCTTTGTGCTCCTTTGCCCAAAGACATCATAATAATTACCGAACCAACACCAATGATAATGCCGAGCATTGTTAAAAATGAACGGCTTTTATTTGCCCTTAACGCAGTGGTTGAAATTTTTATTGAATCTTTAAAAATCATACCCAGTAGTAGATTTTCGACTAATTAAAATTATCTTTTGCTGCCCAGCAGCAGTCGAAAATTCACTACTGGGCATAATTATTTTAATAGTCCGTTTTTAGCTATCCGTCTATTATCAACTATTTCATCAGAAACAATCTGACCATCTTTCAATCTGATAATTCTTTTTGCCATTTCAGAAGTATATTGTTCGTGAGTAACTAAAATTATTGTTTTTCCGGCGTCATTCAAATCCTGCAAAATTTCCATAATTTTCTGGCCAGATCTGCTGTCCAAATTTCCAGTTGGCTCGTCAGCAAAAATCACCGAAGGATCATTGACAATAGCTCGGGCAATTGCCACTCTTTGCTGCTCTCCTCCGGAAAGCTGATTTGGCATATGCTTTATTCTATGCGACAAATCAACTGCTTCAATCGCACTCATAACTTTTTTGTCTTTTTTCTCATTTGGAATTTTTGAGTAAATTAAAGGAAGTTTCACATTATCAAAAACGCTTGTTCTTGTAAGTAGATTGAAAAATTGAAAAATAAATCCCATTTTCTGGTTCCTAATAAATGCCAGTTCGTCGTCTGTCAATTCATCAATGCTTTGATTTTCAAATTTATAAATACCCGAACTTGGCCTGTCTAAAAAGCCCATAATATGCATTAAAGTTGACTTGCCCGAACCAGAAGGACCCATTATTGCTACGAATTCCCCTCCTTTAATTGTAAAAGACGCACCGCTTAAAGCCGTGGTCTTTATTTCGTCGCCATCGCAATATTCTTTTTTAAGACTTTCAACAATAATCATTTTTTATTATTAATATAAACAATGACTTTATCTCCCTCTTTTAATCCTGAAATGATTTCCGTTTCGCCGTTATTTCCTTTCAACCCTGTTTCAACTTTTATTTCTTCTATTGTTTTGTTCTTTAGAATTTTCACAAGTCTAGAATCGTTCTTATAGCTAATTGCCCTTTGCGGGACATATAAAACATTCTCTTTTTTATTGGTCTCAATTGTGGTATCGGCTGTCATTCCGGATTTAATTTTATTTTCGGCATTATCAAATAAAATTTTAACCCTGTAATAAACAATTCCTTCAACGATTGTTTTTCCTGACTCAACTTCAATAATCTGACCAGTCAATGTTTCTTCGGGAAAAGCATCTAATGTTATCTTGACCGGATTACCTATATTAACTTTTTTAATATCGGCCTCTGAAATGTCAGCTCTTATCTGAAAATTGCCCGGTGATATTAAAGAAATAATTGTTTTATTATTCGCAATTATATCTTCGCCGATTTTGCCGTCAATTTTCGCAATTATTCCGTCAAATGGAGAAATAATACTGGCATCTTTTAATTTCTGGAAATATTCATTTACATTAGCCGAATATTTGTCAACATCTGCCTGATAAACCGCAATATCAACGTTGCGAGGCGCGGCTTTTAATTCTTCTAAATCTGCTTCTGCTTTTTTAAATGCGTTTTCTGCTGAATTTATGTTTGTTTGGTTTGCAATTTTTTGATTAGCAATGTCGGCTTTTGCAGTATTTATATTACTATAAGCGGTATTTATATTCACGATATCGGCATCAATTGTACTTCTGTCGGTTGAAGAAACATTTTCTCTAATAGACGCATCCGCCATTGCTTTTTTGGTATAATCCAATGCGTCTATTGTTTTTTCCAGTCCTGACCGCATGATAATTAAAGCTGAATCTATGTTTTCGCGTTTCGGATCGCTCACGGCAATGTCAACTAATTCATCGGCTCCTTTTATATTTAAACTGGAAACGCCCAAATAGGCCTCTTCTGCTTTTGTTCTTTTGTCTTTAAATGCGACTTCCAATGAGGTGGTTCTATAAAAATAAATTTTTTCCATATCTTTCAAATCAGCCAGCGCTTTGTTATATTTGCTTGAAGCGTCAACAAGATAAACCAAGGCGGAATTATAATCCTGATTAAGATCATTGCCGGCTTTCGCCTGAACGTCAGCGAGGGCGATCTTGGCATTTTCGGTAATTTGCTCATAAACATTTATTTTTTCAGAACTTGCGCCTGCCAATAATTGGTCCAATTTTGCTTTTGCCTGATTATAAGACGCCTGTGCCTGTAAATATTGGCTAAAAGCATTGCCCGAAACCAATCTTGCTAAATAAGTTCCTTTTTTGACTTTATCGCCAATTTTTACATTAATACTTTCTATTGTTCCTCCTGTTTTAAATTTTAAATCAACTTCCTCGGCCGCCTCAACATCTCCAGTTGCCGAAATTTCTTCTATGATGGTCCCTCTTTTAACTTCTGATAATTCGTATTGCTGCTTGTCTTTTTTAAAAATTAAAGGAATTAAAATGGCCAAAACAATAATCAAAATAACCCCAATGATTATTTTAGTTCTTTTTTTGGTTTTTCTGAATTTCTTAATTATTTTTTTAACGCCGTGCTCGGCTTGAATTTCTAAATTTTGAATCTCGTTTTCCACAGATTTGCTCTGTTAATTTTTAATTATTGTTTTATCACTATAACACTATTTTAAAAATAAAAAAAGGGGACTGGTCACACGACTCAAGCTCCAAGATTATAGAAGAAATCAATATTTATTTTTAAATAGCTCAAAACAAAATGGGGCCGATTGTATAAATTAAAACCAACCAAAGAATAATCTTTACAATGAATTCAAACGGCGTCCTAAAGTAAGAAATTTTTTTATTCCCCAAAAAACACTCAATCGCAAGAAGCAAAGATGTTACTATATCCCACCAGATAAAAAATTCAAATATTGCAAATCGGTAACCAGTAACACCGAAAAGAACAATAAGTACGGCAATATTGCTGAATTTATCGCTAAGATGGTCAAAAAATCCGCCAAAATAAGTAGTCTGGTTTTTTAAACGCGCCATGGCCCCATCAAGTAAATCCAGAAAGTAAATACCAACAAAAACAAAAACCTGGGCAAGGCTTGGGTGGAATATCGCAAAAGGCAGCCAAATTAAAAGCCCGACAGAACGAATTATGGTTATATGATTAGGCGATAACCATTTTGGCAAAATATTAACTAAAGGTATAAATTTTTTATCTTTACTGAATCTAAGCTTGTCATGAATTTTAGAAAGTTTATATCCCAGCTTCAAAATCATATACTCTAATTCTACCTCTAACCAAAAAACAAAACAAAAAATCCCCGCAAGGATGAAAAGTTTGGTATTGACTAATTTATATTTATAGGATACTTTTTATAAAAGAGAAAAGGAGGAAATAAAAATGCGTTCTTTGAAAAAAACTTTTTGGGCTGGCTTTATTTTTCTAATTGCTATTTGTTTTATCTATAATCTTTTTCTTCTGCTCTATAATTTTTTAAGGCTATTTTTAAGGCCACTAAAAGAACTCTTGTTTCTGGCAATTAAGTACCACATTCCTGGTTTAGAACTTGTTTTGCTTGTTGTTTTTATTCTGATTTTCGGCCTTCTTGCTCATTTTTTAAGTCGTCAGGCACCCTCGAAAATTCCGATTATCAACCAGATTTTCAAATTCAGTAGAGCTCTCCATAAAATTGCCCACCAACTCGAGACAGGAGAAATAAAAACCGCAATAGTAAAAATCAGCGAAAAACTGTATCTTCTGGGCATTACGAGCGGAGAATCAATAAGAATCAACGGGAAAGAAATGATTATTGTTCTCTTGCCCTCCACTCCAAACCCAACCACTGGTTATGCTTTCGTTGTCCCCAAAGAAGATATAGAATATCTGCCAAAAGACCTGAATAAGTTCGTTTTGAAGACCATTCTCACTGCCGGCCTGCTGAAATAGGGGGCCAAGAAATCGCCACGGGGATCCTCTCGGATCCCCGGTTTTTTATTTTAAAAATCACCTCGAGGACGGGAAAATTGGAAAGCAAGATTAATTTTATCAAATCTTACGAGGTTCGACCTCGTAAACCTCGTAAACCTGTCGGCAGGTGGGAAACCCGGCCTAAAAATTATTTTTTAAATTCACATTATACTTCAATTATCACTGGTAAAATCATCGGTCTCCTTCGGGTTTTGCTATATAAAAATTGGCCAATTTTATCCCGTAAATTATCTTTGACATATATCCAGTTAATCGGCGCGCCGGCAATAGTTGTATGTTCAACAATTTCTTTGACTTTTTTGCGCGCTTCTGTTAAAAGTTCTTTTGATTCCCGCATATAAATAAATCCGCGGGAAATTATATCCGGATTATTTTTAACTTTGCCAGTTTGCCGATCTATTATGGCTATAATCACGAACATTCCGTCTTCGGCCATTGTCTGACGATCACGCAAAACAATATGACCAATATCGCCAATACCCAGTCCGTCGACAAAAACATAATTAGTGTCGGCTTTTTTATTTAAAACTTTAGCTGTTCTGTTTTGAAATTCAATAATTGAGCCATTATCAAGAACAAATATTTTATCTTTGGGGATTCCGACTTGCATGGCCAATTTTGCTGCTTCTTTCAAAAAATAATGATTGGCATAAACCGGCAGAAAAAAATCTGGCCGGATTTGTTTTATTATTTCCTTAATACTGGCGGCATTAGAATGACCGCTGGTGTGAACATCCATTATGTCGTTATGAACAACATTGTCGCATTTGCGATAAAGACTATCTTTTAGCCGCTGAATTGTCCTTTCGTTGCCGGGAATAACCGACGATGAAAAAATTATGGTATCGTTTTTTTTGATGCGGATGAATCTATGATCACCAGTAATTATGCGGGATAAAACCGCATTGCCCTCGCCTTGCGCTCCAGTACAGATAATTATAATTTTGTTTTCTGGATATTTATGAATATCCTTGACAGAAATAAAAACTTCTTTATCGACTTTCACGTATCCCAATTCTTTTGCTATTTCAATATTCATTTTCATGCTGTAGCCGTCGAGAGCTATTTTTTTGCCAATTTCTCTGGCATATTCAATAATATGGCCGATCCTTTTTATCTGGGAAGAAAAAGTGCCAATAATTACTTTGCCTTTTGCTTCGTTGATAAGCTTTTCCAAATTAGCATACATATCTTTTTCCGAAACCAGTTCATGAGTGGTATCAAGCGAACCTAAACTTTCAAGCATCAAAATTTTCGGCCCTGGTAATGAAGATAAGTGATTATAGGTAATTATTTGTTGATTAATTGGGTTTTTTTCCATTGTCCAATCGCCCGGATGAATAACTGTTCCGGTCGGCGCATTAATGATAACGCCAATCGCGTCCATAATTGAATGCTCCACATTAAAAAAACCAATTCGGAATTTACCCAAATTGAGTCGGTCATTAATTGATTTAATCTTAATAATTTTTAGATGCTTAATTGATTCTTTGGCATATTCCTCCATTCTTTTTTCAATCAGGGCAATGGTCAAATCTCTGCCAATAATCGTGGGGTAACCAAGTTTTTTCAAAAGTAATGGAGCAGCGCCAATATGATCAAGATGGCCGTGGCTAAAAATTACCCCACGGATATTTTTTTCTTTACCGCGCAAATAATTAATATTGGGGATTATGAAATCAATGCCGGGCATATCTTCTTCTGGAAACTGAATACCCATATCCAAAATAACAATATCATCGCCATATTCAAAAACAGTCATATTTCTACCAACTTCTTCCATGCCTCCCAGAGGAATAATTCTTAAAACAGGTTGTTGCCCTGTCTTTTTTTGCCTTGCTGGTCTATGTTTTAATTTTTCCATTGTATTTCAATACTTTTTATTAATTTCTTAATCGGGGCACCCAGATTTGAACTGGGACTACTGACACCCGAAGCCAGCGTACTACCATTATACTATGCCCCGGCAATTATTTTATCCAATACTTTTCTCTGATTTTTAAATCTTCTTCCTCCTTTTTTTCTTCAATTTTTCCCTTTGCCATTTTGCGAAGTTCGTCAAGATTTTCTTTGTCTAATTCCTTGATTTTGTTTTCTAAATATTTTTTATTATTCTTTTTCGGGTCTTCAATAACTTCTGCCAATAATACATCCAAAATCGCACCGACTTTGGGGCTTGGCTGGATTTTTAATAATTTCATTATATCATTGCCGTCAATTTTCAGCATTTTGGCGGAAATCGGATCTTTGGAAACTTTTTCAATCATATATTCAATAGTTCTTAATCTGTACGGCTTTTCTTTTGGCCTGCCCATTCCCAGTCGGTCAGCAACCCGAAGGTTAATCAAATCATTGATATTTTCCAACCCAACTCTTTTAATCAGCCGTCTCGCGCCCGCGTCAGTCAGCCGCTCCGGGTCAGAAACAAACATATGATTTTTAACCAACAAAACCACTTTATCAATAAATTTATTTGGGAATTTTAATCTCTGTAAAATCTTAAAAGTGAATTTCGCGCCAATATAGTCATGATTGTAAAAAGTTGAATCCGGTCCTTCACCTACTTTAGTTTCCGGCTTGCCAATATCGTGAAAAAGGGCGGCGAATCTTATTTCCAAGTTAAAATTTTTCTCAACCGCCACTTTTAAAGACCTTAAAGAATGTTCATAAATGTCGTAAATATGATGCTTGTTCTGGCTTACTCCCACGCCTTTTTCCAGTTCCAATAAAATATATTTTAATAATCCCGCCTGCCTTAATAAATCAATCCCCTCGGCTGCTTTTTCTGATTCAAAAATTTTAATCAGCTCATCTCTGATTCTCTCATTGGAAATTTCTTCAATTGATTTTGCGTTTTTTATAATTAATTTAAAGGTTTCGCTTTCTATGGAAAAATTCAGAGTGCAGGCGAAACGCACTGCTCTTAACATTCGAAGGGCATCTTCATTAAATCTGTCATCAGGATTTCCAACTGTCTTGATGATTTTATTTTCTAAGTCCTGTTGACCGCCAAAATAATCAATAATCTTATTTTTTTCATCTAAGGCGAGCGCGTTAACCGTAAAATCTCGCCTTGCTAAATCTTCTTTAATTGTCTTGGCAAATCTAACTTTGTCTGGATGTCTTTTGTCGGAATATTTTCCGTCAATCCTGTAAGTTGTTATTTCTATTTCTGACAATGTTTTGTCTTTAGAACCGGTTAAAACTGTAACCGTGCCGAATTTATTTTCATAAAAGGATTTTGTAAAAATCTTTTTTATTTCATCCGGTTTGGCATTGGTAGTAATGTCCCAGTCATTCGCTTTCACGCCTCGTAAAATATCCCTAACACAGCCGCCCACGACATACGCTTCGTAGCCAGTTTTAATTAATTTTTTCAATATTAAATTAACTTCTTTTGGGATAATCATTCTGTTTTAACCATATCTTAAAAATTGTGTTTTTGCAATATAAAAATGCCCCCACTAGGAATCGAACCTAGGTCAACTGCTTAAAAGGCAGCTGCTTTACCACTAAGCTATGGGGGCAATATTTCAATCCTAAATATTACGACTAAGTCCCGACGATTCTGTCGGGACCCCGACCTTTTCGTGCGTCGGGGCTATGAGGGCGTGCTTATGCGCTGTGAGGGATTCGAACCCCCGACCATCTCCTTAAGAGGGAGCTGCTCTACCAGCTGAGCTAACAGCGCATTACTTAATGCCCCCAGGAGGACTCGAACCCCCAATTTTAGTTCCGAAGACTAACGTGATATCCGTTTCACCATGGAGGCGAAGATTATATTTTAGCTCTAAAATTTGTTTTAGTCAATGTTTGCTATTGACAAATATTTATGCGTATGATAAAATTATCTTATGAAAGGAGGCTCCTATGCTACAAGCAGGAAGATATTATCAGCTGAATATGTGGAGGTTCGGCCTAAACCACTATCGTTCTTTCGCTCATGTACGAGGCAATGGAAATATTTTCCATGTCATTTATCTCCGAGTTTTATCAAAAAAAATCAAACGGCTGCCTCGAAATATGGGTTTTAACATTTTTGTGGAAAGAGTAATCCCCGGCAAATCCATAGAAGCCCGGATTATCGAAGTAGCAAGCGAGTTTGAAATGAGCGAAAAAGGAAGGAAGTGTTTTAGGGGCCTGGATATTGACTTACAAATTTATTAATTCTCTCTTTGTTGAAACGGCGAACCGATTCAACAAAGAGAGAATTTTTTTACTCAAAAATTAAAATCCAATCAAATAATAAAATCCCAGCCCAAACAAAACAATTGCTTCAATCAAATTCAGCCACGTCATTGCCTTGCTTGAAGCAATTTTAATATTCATTGTAAAAACAGCAATCAAAAAAACAATTATTTCATCAATCATGTAAAACAATAAATATATCGCTATGTAAAAAATATAAGCCCCGACTGAAACCTGCACCTTTGCCAATATCCCGGCAAAAAGAACAGGAATAACGGCCGAACAAGGAAATTCAACAACCGTAATCACAACAGCAAAGATAAAAACACTTATTAAAATCGCCCACAATCCCTGCGACTCTTGAAAACTCTTCTGTATTTTTGAAGAAAATTTATTTACCAGGCCATTATTGTTATTCATATCGCAGGTTGGCCCGTATTTCTTGTATTTTAAAAACTGCTTCAAAAAATAAATTCCGCCCATAAACCCTAAGATGCCGACAAAAATATCCATTATTTTCAAATAAGGACTGAGAAAATAAAATAATTGATACCACAAACCGATCAAAATTCCATAAATAATGGCTGTGGTTAAAATGAAAGTCCCACCAAAAAGCAAAATCTTTTTTCTGGAACGCAAAATTATAACCAATCCCAAAATCAAAACCAATGCGCCCAAAGAGCAAATATTGAATCCGTCAAAAAATCCAAGAACCATTGCCTGAGCCGACAAAGAATATTTTCCCAAATCAACATTGCCGATGAGCGGAAGATTAATCTTTCGCTCGTCCTCTGTGGTTTTGACGGGGGGAGATTCAGCCATTTGCCTGATAATGGAATCTTCAATTTTTCTGCCAACTCCACTTTCATTGTCAAAGCCGGCAATAAATTCATCTCCCACAAAAGTTAAAGGCACGAGACCGAGATATTTTTCAGCGCTATGCTTTTTTAATAAATCAATTAGTATTTTCCTGTTCTTTGATTCATTGGCAAGATATCTGTTAATTTGAATCTCGGGATATTTTGTTTCTATGTTGTTTAAAAATTTCTCCTCGGCAGCGCAATGAGGACAAGTTTCGCTATAGAAAAAATTAATTTCTGGACCCCGCAGACTTGTTTGCGCAAAAATAGGGGAAGATAAAATTATCCCCGCAAAAATTAAAAAAATTATAAAAATTTTCTTTGTCATATTTCATTAAATAATAGCAACAAAAATAAAAACTGGCAACAATATTTGCCAAATCAATTATTATATAATATACTAAAAACGTGTTAACAAAAAGAAAAAAGAAACAAATTGTGGAAGGGCATAAAACGCATGAAACCGACACTGGGTCGGCCGAGGTTCAAATTGCCATTTTAACAGAAGAAATATTAAAATTAACAGACCATTTAAAAAAACACCCAAAAGACAACCATTCAAGGCGGGGACTTTTGGGAATGGTCTCGAAAAGAAAAAAATTATTGGAATGGCTGGAAGGCAAAGATGAAAAACGCCACGCCAAAATAATAAAAAACTTGGGACTAAAACAAAAATAAATGACAGTTATTAAAAATAAAGACCAAAGAGTGGGAGTTTTAATTGATGTCCAAAATATGTACCACTCCGCAAAAAACCTTTATCAAGCCCGAGTTAATTTTCGGGAAGTTTTAAAAACAGCAACAGCAGGCAGAAAATTAATTCGCGCCCTGGCTTATGTTGTCACAACGGAAACAGGCGAAGAAAAAGCGTTTTTGGAAGCGCTGGCAAAGGCCGGTATTGAAGTCAAAAGCAAAGAACTTCAGATTTTCCCGGGCGGAATGAAAAAAGCCGACTGGGATGTAGGACTGGCGGTTGACGCAATCCAATTAAGCGACAAAATGGACGCAATCGTAATTGTGACGGGCGATGGCGATTTTGCCCCGCTTGTCCAATATTTGAAAGCCAAGGGCCAGCAAGTTGAAATTATGGCATTTGAAAAAAGCGCTTCTTCAAAATTAAAAGAAGTAGTTGACGACTTTATTGACTTAAGCAAAAACCCTACCAAGTATTTGCTTAAATCGTACAGATAAAAATTAATAATTATTAATTGCTTCTCTGGTCTGCAGACAAAAAGATTGTGGCCAAACCATAGTCTGTAGTTTGCGGATCAGAAATTACCTGCCTATTGTCAGGCAGGCAGAAAATTATGGAAATAAAAACATTTAAGACAGAAATTGAAGGCAAAGAACTTTCAATTGAATTGGGCAAATTAGCCCAGCAAGCCAATGGCTCGGCAGTAGTCAAATACGGCCAAACAGTTGTTTTAGCAACAGCCGTTATGGGCGAAAAAGCCACTGGTAAAAATTATCTTCCTCTGACTGTTGATTACGAGGAAAAATTCTACGCTGCTGGAAAAATAAAAGGCAGCAAATGGGTAAAACGCGAAGGCAGGCCGACTGACGAGGCCATATTAACGGGCCGTTTGATAGACAGGTCTATCCGGCCTCTTTTTGACCCAAAAATCAGAAACGACATACAGGTTGTTTTAACTGTTTTATCATTTGACGGAGAAAACGACCCTGCTCTTCCTGCTTTAGTCGGCGCGTCAACGGCTTTATCAATTTCCGATATTCCGTGGAACGGTCCGATTGCGGGCATTTCTGTTGGCCAAGACGAGGCCAAACAATGGATAATCACATCAACTCTAAGCGCCAAGGCAAAGTCCGGCCTGGAACTTTTTATTAGCGGAATGGAACAGGACAATGAAATATTAGCCAATATGATAGAAGGCCACGCTCCGGAAGCAACAGAAGAAAAATTAATTGAAGGCATTAATATTGCCAGAAAGGAAATTAAAAAACTTTTGGATTTCCAAAAGCAGATAATCAAAGACATCAACCCAAAGAAAAAAGAATTGTCTTTAGTTGAGCTGGATGAAAATCTTAAAAAAGAAATAGAAGAATTTGTTTCCGGTAAATTGGAAAAAGCGATTTACGGACCAGATAGAAAGGAAAGAATGAAGGCAATGGAAAAATTGCGCGAAGAATTGCTATTATCTATTGAAGAAAAATACAAAGATGACAGTAAAAAAATAAGCGATACTTCAAATTATTATGAAGGTTTGCTGGACACTATTGTTCATAAAAACATTTTGAGCGATGAAAAACGCCCGGATGGAAGAAAGCTTGACGAATTAAGAAACATTGAAACAGAAGTAGGGATTCTGCCAAGAACTCATGGTTCGGGATTATTTAAAAGAGGCGAAACGCAAGTCCTTTCTGTTTTAACCTTGGGCTCGCCAGGTATGGAACAATATTTTGACCAGATGGAATTGGAAGGAACAAAAAGATTCTTTCACGATTATAATTTTCCTCCTTTCAGCGTTGGCGAAACAGGCAGAATGGGCGGGCCAGGCAGAAGAGAAATCGGCCATGGCGCTTTAGCTGAAAAAGCCATTCAATCAATTATTCCTGACAAAGATAAATTCCCTTACACAATAAGAGTTGTGTCCGAAGTGCTTTCATCAAACGGGTCGTCTTCAATGGCCTCTGTTTGCGGAACAACGCTCGCTCTTCTTGACGGCGGGGTGCCGATAAAAAATATGGTTGCTGGAATTGCGATGGGATTAATGATAGATCCCTTCTCTGCTAAGGCGGAGGGTAAGTGTAAAATCCTTACAGACATTCAGGGGCCGGAAGACCACTATGGCGACATGGACCTTAAAGTCGCCGGCACCAAGAATGGAGTAACCGCAATTCAAATGGATGTTAAAATAAATGGCATAAAAATAGAAATTCTTGAAAAAACGTTTATCCAGGCAAGAAAAGCGCGGTTGGAAATTCTTGAAAAAATGGAAAAAACAATCAAGGAACCGAGGGCAGAACTTTCTCCATTTGCGCCAAGAATTTACACATTACAAGTTAATCCCGCCAAAATCGGTCTTATTATAGGCCCTGGCGGAAAAACAATAAACGAAATGGTTGCTGAAACCGGCGCAACAATAGACATTGAGGACGATGGAACGGTATTCATTACCTGCGACAATGCTGACGGCGCAAAAACAGCAATCAGCAGAATAAAATCTTTAACCCGCGAAGTAAAATTAGGCGAAACATTTAATGGCAAGATTGTAAAGAATATGGAATTCGGGGCTTTTGTTGAACTTTATCCAAAACAAGATGGATTACTGCATGTTTCGGAAATGGGCTCTCAGAACCTGCGGGAAGGAGATTTTGTTGAAGTAAAAGTGAAAAGAATTGACGAACATGGTAAAATAAGTTTAGAACTGGCAAGCGCAGAAAAAAAGCAACGAGAAAGAACTGAACCATCGCCAGCCAAAAGAAAACCATTATTAAGAAAAAGGGGGAAATGATTTTCTTCAAAAAATCCAAAAAAAAACAAAACACAGAAAAAGAAGCAAGCTCAGAAAAAATAGAAGAAGCGCCCATAAACGCCCTGCCTGAATATACAATCAGAACAATGCCAGATGATCTGGCTAAATTAGGACTTGGCGAATTACAAAAAGAAGCAAAAACAGAGATTAGAAAAAAAACCGTAAAACCGCCAGAAACATTGCCCGCTGTCGAAGAATTGATTTTAGAGCTTGAACAAAAGCCAATACAAAAAGCTCCTCTGCCTCAAACAGAGGAGTTTATTGCGCCAGCCCCTCCATCCGACGAGGTTTATCTTGAGCCGGAATTGCCAAAACCAAAAGAAGAACCGCCAGAAACCTTTGCTATTCCTGAGCCCGAAAAAATAGCCGGCCCGAGTCCAATCAGCCCTGAACTGAAAATATTGAAGATTGAAAAACCTAAAAAGAAAATAAGCAAAAAATTTATTTTTGGATTAATAATAATATTAATCGCAATTGCTGTTGGTGCCTTTTTCTACTGGCAAGGACAAAAACCAAAACCCTTGCCGCCGCCGCAACCAGAATATCCCGAGCCAGAGCAATCGCTCATAATAATAGATGAAACAAAAATATTAAAACTTTCGCCTGGCCAACGGCTCACTGATTTGATAAAAGAAGAAATTATCAAAGACCAAAAAGCAAAAACCCTTAAACGATTGGCGATCTTAAAAAACGACACGGAATTTTTGTCATTGGCAGATATTATAAAAGAACTAAATATAACAATCGCTCCTTATGCCTTATCAGAATTAGAAAATGATTACACGCTTATTGTTTACGCCCAAAACAGCAAAAAACACCTCGGGATAATAACTGAAATAAAAAATGAGAACAACCTCAAAGACCAATTGCGTTTTTGGGAAAAAACAATGGGAGATGATTTGCAAAGTTTGTTTATAATTGAAAAACCCGGATCTCCGGCAACCACGGATTTTCAGAACAATATTTATAAAAATATTGCAATCAGATATATTAATTTTCCAAAACCGGAACTTACCATTGATTACACTGTTTTTAATGGTCTTTTTGTCCTAACCACAAGCCGAGAAACAATTTATAAAATAATAGATAATTTCAATCAATAAGTTGCTTGCACCGAACTTACTAAAATGGGGATAACTTGTTTAAAAATCCATTACTACGAAATATTTTTCAGCGCGAAGTCAATACAAAAAACCCTATTTTTAAGCTGAATTTAGGGATTTGACCAATTTTAATAATTTTATTTTACTTATAAAACTTTTCCACAAAAATGAACCCAGTAGTGAGTTTCCGACTGCTCCGATGGACATCGAAGCAAAAACTACTGAGTTATATAATAGTCATAATAAACTATAATTAATCTAGATTTCTGATAAAAGTTGTTTTAATAGTCGGAAATCTACTACTGGGTGAATAAAGTATATTCTGCTGCTATAACTGGCCTTGAAGCTGAGCTTGTTGAGGTGGAGGCGGATTTGTCGTCCGGCCTCCGTTTTTTTACTATTGTCGGTTTGCCGGATAAATCTGTTGAAGAATCAAAAGAAAGGATCGCCGCGGCAATAAAAAACAGCGGAGCTGAACCGCCTCAGAAACACAATAAAAGAGTAATTATAAATTTGGCGCCAGCTGATTTACGAAAAGAAGGTTCTGGCTATGATTTACCCATCGCAATCAGTTTTTTGTTGTCTTCCCAGCAAATAGATTTTAATCCGAATGACAAATTATTTATTGGCGAACTTGCCCTTAATGGCGATTTGCGGGGAATTAACGGCATTTTGCCGGTTTGTTTAATGGCGAAAGAAAAAGGTATAAAAACAGTATTCGTGCCGAAAAATAATTCTCCGGAAGCCCGGCTGGTTGACGACATTGAAATAATTCCAATACAATCTTTGGGAGAATTAATCGGATTTTTGGAAAAGAGAATTGAAATAAAGCCATTAGAGCCAATCAGTTTAGAAAATATTGTTTTTGATTCCAATCCCTATCCAATTGACATGGCCCATGTCAAAGGGCAAGAAAACGCCAAAAGAGCAATTGAAATAGCTGCCAGTGGAAATCACAACCTGCTTATGACCGGCCCACCTGGTTCGGGCAAAACATTACTGGCAAAAGCCATTCCTTCAATTCTGCCCAAAATGACAAAGGAAGAAATTCTGGAAGTGACGAAAATTTACAGCGTTGCCGGAAAATTGTCACCGAACAAACCTTTTATGTCGCGCAGGCCATTCCGAAGCCCCCATCACAGCGCTTCAGAAGCCAGCTTAATCGGCGGAGGCGGGTTTGCCAGGCCCGGAGAAATAACATTGGCCCACCGCGGAGTTTTGTTTATTGACGAATTTCCGGAAAT
>Ga0315277_10000253_pt1 | contig 90542 bp, 69 predicted proteins | sample YL17G05_15_MG_FD_203695 | JGI IMG/M metagenome (GOLD analysis project Ga0315277, IMG submission 203695) | Sediment microbial communities from Yellowstone Lake, YNP, Wyoming, USA - YL17G05_15 | ecosystem: Environmental > Aquatic > Freshwater > Lake > Sediment | place: USA: Wyoming | collected...
TCCAGGAGGTTGCCTCCGATCCCTCTGCCCTCCCCGGCGTCGTCATCACAGTCCAGAGTTACGGCGGCCGGCTCAATCACCATCCGCACATCCATGCTCTCGCCAGCAGGGGAGTCTGGTCTTGCGATGGCAGCTTCGAACCGATCCCCGCCCTGGATGGTCCCCAGCTCATGCTCCTGTTCCGCCACCATGTACTCCAAAACCTCCTCGCCTGCGGCAGGATCGGCCAGGCCACCCTTGACATTCTGGACCGCTTTCACCATCCCGGCTTTTCCGCCTACGAGGGAGAGGGCGTCGCCCCAGGCGACAGCGCCGCCCGCGAACGCCTCGCATCCTTGTCCACGCACCGTTTTCTCTCGCCCGGCTCCACTATGACCGCGACGCCAGCATCGTTACCTACGAGCAGCGCGCCTCCTCCCGCTCGCACCTGCCCGCCCCCGCCCCTGAACGGTTCTCCCCTTTGGATGCCCTGGCTACCCTGACCGCTCATATCCCGCAAAAAGGGTTTCAGCTCGTCAGCTATTGCGGCTATTACAGCAACAAGGCCCGCGGACAACGCCGCAAGCGACAACAAAGCACTGCCGCCCTCACACCCGCTGCGGGCTTTTTGCCCGAAGCCGAACAGGACGACTTCCGCCGCCACTGCAGACGAGCCTGGGCACGGTTGATCCGCAAAGTCTGCTCAACAGATCCGCTCGTGTGCCCGAAATGTTCCGGCCCATTACGCATCAGTTTCATCGAAAACTCCTCGGTCATCGAAAAAATCCTGCGCCACCTCAAGCTTTGGGATCCGCCCGAGCGTCCCCCTCCGCCCCGCGCTTCAACAACACTAGAATATGATGCGGATTTTCTTGCCTGGGAGGCTGGCGGCCGGTTGTTTGACGGCATCGACTGAAGCAGGCGGCGCGTTGCGCCGATGGCCATCGCAAAACAGAACCGGGCTGCAACGACAATGGTGTGCCCCGCCGCCGACTGAAAAAGGGTGAGGAGAAGCGTCCCCCGAGCTTGGGGGACGCTTCTCCTCACCCTTTTAGCCGATTTGGTCCCCGGGCTTCGGGAAAACTCTCGATCTCACTCGCCGGGTGGGATAATTCCGGGTGATTTCCACCCCAGCCGGTGCTATTCTTGTCACACTAGGAAAAAGCGAACTATTATCTTTTGCTCAACATACTGACGGGAGCATTCGCCGTGGTCTTCGTTGGCCGCAGGCTTGTTGTATATGGCGACGCCGCCAACCTCATCGCGACCGCGTGCTATATCGTTGTGACGCTGCTCTTCTATGACATGTTTAAGCCGGTGAACAGGAGCCTCTCTTTGCTCGCGGCGTTCTTCAGCCTCGTGGGATGCGCCATTGGGGTTCTTAGCCTCTTTCATCTCGCCCCCTCCCACATCAGCCCCCTGGTATTTTTCGGATTCTATTGCCTCCTGATCGGCTACCTCATTTTCAGGTCGGCCTTCCTGCCTCGAATTCTGGGTGCGCTGATGGCGTTTGGCGGTTTGGGTTGGCTGACCTTTCTGTCACCGCCCCTCGCAAACCATCTGTACCCCTACAATCTGGCCCCCGGCATCCTTGGGGAAGGATCGCTGACCCTGTGGCTCCTCGTGATCGGCGTGAACGAACAACGATGGAAGGAGCAGGCCAGCGTGCGTATAACTTTCTAACGATCAGGCCAGTCGTGTGTGGATACTACAATGCGGCGAGCCGCCGCCAGGAGCGATGCAATGACACAGATTGGAATGGAAGACAGTTCGACGGAAAGAACGCAACGCATGTACGCGAGAGTTGCGGGCTTTCTGTTTCTATGGCTGATCATCACCGGTCTGGCCGGTATGTTAACTATCCGCCATATCGTTGGGTCTGGGACGTTCGCAGAAACAGCGAAGAGAGTCGTAGCGTCGGAACACTTATATCGGGTTGCGCTCTCCTGTGAGCTGATTGAGACTTTGAGCGCAGTCTTGCTTGCCTTCGCTCTCTATGTAACGCTCAAGCCCGTCGATAAGCTTCTGGCTCAGATCGCAATGTATTGGAGGTTGGGAGAATCATTCATCGGCGGCGTGGGAATGATCTTCGGCTTTCTGAGGCTGGGTCTTTATAGTTCCCCACAGTCGATCGGGGCATTGGGAACCGACCAGTCACAGGCCTTAGTGGGTCTGACACGCCATGCGGGTTTCGCCGCGTACAACATCAGCGCGATATTCTTCAGTATCGGCTCGATCCTCTTCTTTTACCTGTTTTTCAAGTCGAGATACATCCCCAGGATCCTGTCGGCATTCGGCGTATTTGCCTCGGTCGTGGTGACGGCCATCTGTTTTGCCAGTCTGATCTTTCCCGAGTACGCAGCGACGTTCCAGTATGGATGGGCGCCGGCCGCCATCGCCGAAGTCACAACCGGCTTCTGGCTGATGTTGTTTGCGGTAAAGACCCAAGCCCCTAGTGATCAGCAATCCGCCAGGCCGGCGGTTATCCGCGCTTAGCAGCGTTTCGCCGTGACGATGTCGGGATTTGGGGAAGCGAAATGGCCATCTACACCATCGACGAGTCACAACGCAAAGCTGCCAAAGTCGCCGGGTTCCTTTACCTGTTGACGATGGTTACCGCGAACTTTGCGGAGTTCTATGCGCGCGGTCGACTGATCGTGCCCGGCGATGCCTTGCAGACCGCCAAGAATATTGCGGCGTCTGAACGGCTTTTTCGACTCGGCACTGTCAGCGATCTGATCACGTTCGCGGGTTGCGTCATATTGCTATTGTCTCTTTACGTCATACTCAAGCCCATCAACAGGAATGTGGCCTTACTTGCGGCGTTCTGGCGGCTCGCCGAATGCTCCATTTTTGCGCTGATCACCTTGAATGATTTTGTGGCCTTGCGGCTGCTGAGTGGCGCCGATTACTTGCGAGCGTTTGACACGCAGCAGTTGCAGGCGTTGGCGTACACGTTCGTCCGCGCGCACGACGCGGGATATCTCATCGGACTGGTGTTTTTCGGACTGGGGTCGACCGTGTTCAGCTATCTGTGGTTCAAGTCGCGCTACATCCCTCGAGGACTGGCCGCTTGGGGAATCTTCTCGTCGTTGGTGGTGGCAATCGTCACTTTGGCCATCATGGTGTTCCCCAGTTTGGCAGCCGTCGTGAGACCGGTCTACTTTGCACCGATTTTTATCTTCGAAGTCACTCTAGGCCTTTGGCTGCTTATTAAGGGCATACAAGCACCGATTGTCGAGTAACGACCGCTACTGGGGGCCTTCCCGCAAGACACAGGCGGGGACAAAGCGCAACGAGAAGCTGCGCTACATGCATCGCAATCCGGTCAAGCGAGCGCTGGTGAAGTCGCCGGAGGAATGGCGGTGGAGCAGTTTCCGGCATTATGCTAACCGGAACCCGCCGCTGATCCGGGCTATCGTCCTCAGCAACTTAGCGACCCTACAATATCCGCACCCCCTCATTCGTCTACAACCGTAGAGGAAGGACGCGGCGAGCCTGGAGCAGATGGCACTCGAACAGGACCAGCGGATCTCCGAAGTGGTTAAGCGGGAGCAGTCCCGGCTGCGCAATTTCATCCGCCGGCGTGTGCCCGATCCCTCCGACGCCGAGGACATCGTGCAGGAGGTCTTCTACGAACTGGTAGAAGCCAATCGCCTGCTGATGCCGATCGAGCACGTCACCGGCTGGTTGTTCCGTGTTGCGCGCAATCGCATCATTGATCTCTTCCGCAAGAAGAGGCCGGAGAGCTTCAGCGATACCGCCGTCGCGGACGAGAACGACGAACTGCTGCAGTTGGAAGACCTGCTGCCTTCGCCCGATGGCGGACCGGAGGCGCTTTACGCCCGCAACGTGCTTCTCGATGAACTCGAGTTGGCGGTCGACGAGCTGCCGGAGGAGCAACGCAAGGTGTTTGTTGCGCACGAGTTGGAAGGGCGCAGCTTCAAGGAGATGGCCGCCGAGACCGGCGTGAGCGTGAATACGCTGCTCTCGCGCAAACGCTATGCGGTGCTGCATCTACGCGAGCGATTGCAGAGCATTTACGACGAATTTATGAAAGCGTGAGGGACTGAACATGAGTAGGAGATTGAAGAGATTGATTTTCATTGCTCCGCTGGCGATCCTGGGGGTTCTGGTATTTGTCGCCATCGGCGGCGAAATAGTGCTGCATCTGTGGAATTGGCTGCTGCCGCCGCTCTTCGGATGGCGCCAGATCACCTTCTGGCAAGCGCTTGGGATCCTGGCGCTGTGCCGCATCCTCTTCGGAGGACTTGGATTGCACGGTTCCGGTCGCTCCAATATCCGCCGGCGCATGGAAGAGCGCTGTGAGCACATGACCCCTGAGGAGCGGGAACGATTCCGGCAACGGATGCGCGAACGCTTCGGCTTCGGCCCATCCACCGGCGAGAGCAAGGAGCAATGAAGCCGTGTCGACAGCGCCCAAAGCACTGCCGCATCGCCCGCTAGGGAGGCAAAGAATATGAGCACAGCTGCATCGAGCAACCGGTTGGACAGGCCGGAAATGACACGCCGCACGATTGAGCCGGCACAACAGACGGCTGCAAGAGTCGCGGGATTTACTTACCTATTCACGATGGCGACCGTGGTCTTTGCTTACTTTGGTATCCAGGCTCGTCTCATTGTCGTGGGCAATGCTGCGGAAACCGCTCGGAATATCATGGCGCACGAACGACTATTTCGTATCAACATCGCCTGCAATCTAATTTACAGTGCAGGCGTTGTAGTACTACTCACAGCGCTTTACGTGATTCTCAAGCCAGTAGATCGGAGCGTTGCATTGCTTGCGGCATTCTGCAGGCTGGTATATGCCTTGATATGGGTTGTTGGTGCGCTCAATCTTTTTGCCGTTCTGCGGCTCTTGAGTGGCGCTGATTACTTGCGAGTATTTGAAGCAGATCGATTGCAGGCCTTGGTGAGGCTATACCTCGGCGCGGGTTTCGACGCGTATTACGTTGGCTTGCTGTTTTATGGATTGGGATCCACAGTTTGCAGCTACTTGTGGTTTAAGTCGAACTATATCCCTAGAGCATTGGCTGCCTGGGGTGTGATCTCGTCTGTATGGTGCGCGACGTGCGCCTTCGCATTCATCATTTTCCCCAACTTCGGCAAGACAGTTAACCTGTACTGGTTCGATTCGCCTATGGGGATCTTCGATATAGCAACGAGTTTTTGGCTTCTATTTAAGGGAATACGAACACCGCTCGTCGAGTAACGGTCCCTGCGTCAATCATTGGGCGCCGCCGCCTCTTGATCGAGCGGTTGTAGCGCGCGCCACGTCTGCGGCGCCATCATGCTCAACCACGCTCCACTTCGTTCGCGGAACTCGCTTATGAAAGCAATTGTCTATTACAACTACGGTTCACCCGATGTTCTCAAGTGTGAAGAGATTGAAAAGCCGACCGCTGGGGACGATGAGGTTTTGATCAAAGTTTGCGCGGCTTCCGTCAATCCACTGGACTGGCACTTCATGAGAGGCACGCCATACTTCGTTCGCATACTGGCCGGGCTGCGCAAACCAAAGGACACACGACTAGGCGTTGATGTGGCCGGCCAGGTCGAAGCGGCTGGCAGGAACGTAACACAGTTCAAACCAGGCGACGAGGTGTTCGGCGCGTGCCGTGGGGCCTTTGCGGAGTATGCGTGTATTTCCGAGTCAGCATTGGCCATGAAGCCAGATAACGTGACGTTTGAGCAAGCGGCTTCTGCACCTATCGCGGCATTCACCGCATTGCAGGGTCTTCGCGACAAGGGACAGATTCAGCCGGGGCAGAAGGTCTTGATTAACGGTGCGGCGGGAGGCGTGGGTACGTTCGCTGTGCAAATCGCCAAGTCGTTCGGCGCAGATGTGACCGGCGTATGCAGTACCAGGAATGTAGACATGGTCCGATCCATCGGCGCAGATCACGTCATTGATTACACCCAACAGGATTTCACCAAAGGCACGCAACGCTACGATCTAATTTTCGACTGCGTTGGGAACCATTCGTTGTCAGCATGCAGGCGCGTCTTAAATCCCAATGGCATATGCGTCCTCGCCGGAGCACCCCACAAAGTCTGGATCGTTCTGATTCGTGCGCTCAAAGCGCTTGTGTTGTCACGGTTCGTAAGGCAGAACTTCGTCATGTTTATTGCGAGACGGAGCAAAGAGGACCTGACCATCATGCACGATCTCATGAAGGCCGGAAAGGTAACACCGGTCATCGACAGGCGTTACAGGTTGAGTGAGGTCCCTGAGGCTATCCGGTATCTGGAAGAAGGGCACGCTCGAGGAAAAGTAGTAATAACTCTGCAATTTAATCAGACACAATGAAGCGACAGGAGGATCACATGTCGAAGGTATTGAGGTATAGCTTCCTTCTCGCCGTTGCAGGCTGCCTGCTCCTGGCGCAGCCCTTGATGGCAGCAGACGGAATCGAGGGCAATCTTGTCAATGTCGAATGGCTCGGGAAAAACCTGAAGAATCCCGACGTTCTGATACTCGACACCTCGCCCGCTCAGGTCTACACGGCACAACACATTCCCGGCGCAGTAAGCGTGGACCTATTCGCCTATGGAATCCAGGAAATGCCGGTTGCCAAAACGGAACAACTCTACCAGTCATGGGGAATCAGTACCGGGAAGAAGATAGTAATGTACGACCAGGGCGGCGGAATGATGGCCACCAAGCTCTTTCACACTCTTTATTATCACGGCTTCCCCGCCAAGGACCTTCTGATCCTGGACGGTGGGCTTTCCAAGTGGCAGCAGGCAGGATCGCCGGTAACTAAGGACATTACACCTGCCCCGAAGAGAGGCGCTTTCAAAATCGAGAAGATAAACGAAGATGCGAGGGTCAGGCTGCCGGAATTCCTTACCGCATCCGGGGACCCGGTCAACAATGTTTTAGTGGAAGCACTCGGGGCGGACTGGCATTTTGGACAAGTCGTTGCCTTTGACAGGGCCGGCCATGTCCCTAATGGTATCCTGTTGCCCAGTGCCGACTTTTACAATCCGGACAAGACCTTCAAATCAGCGGAAGATATAAAGAGAATGCTGGCCTATTTGGACATCAGGCCTGAACAACAGATCTACACCTATTGCGGGGGCGGGGTAGCCGCCAGTGTTCCGTATTTCGCCCTCAAGTTCATACTGAATTACCCCAGGGTCAAACTTTACAAGGAGTCCGAGATGGGATGGTTGTCTGACGAAAGAGGACTCCCTTACTGGACGTACGACGCCCCGTTCCTGATGAGGCAAGCAAACTGGCTGAAGTCTTGGGGCGGCCAGATGCTAAGGATGTACGGAGGCGCACAGGTAAGCGTCGTGGATGTGCGGCCTGCGGACGCATTCAATCAGGGACACGTGCCTTTTGCGCTCAACATCCCCGCAGATGTGTTCAAAAGCAATATCACCAATCCAGGCAAGCTGGCTGAAATTCTGGGTCCGGCCGGCGTCAATGCGTCTCACGAAGCGGTAGTGATTTCAGGCGCAGGGTTGACCAAAGACTCGGCCCTGGCGTTCGTAATGCTGGAGAAACTGGGACAGAAAAAAGTATCTGTCTTCATGGACTCCGTGGATAAATGGGCACAACTTGGTTTGGCCGTGACAAAGGATGCAACTGTTGTGGGCCCAAAGAAGGTCCCCCAGGATTTATCCATCCCTCCTACGACTTATCCCGGGAATTTCCGCAAGGATGTGGTAATTGCGGACCCAAAGGGCACCCGGGGAGTCTATCCCAAGGTATTCATTGCTTCGGGCAAGGATGTGCCTGCCAAAGCTCAGGACGGCAAAGTGGTTCATGTCCCGTACACGGATCTCCTGAATGCCGACGGCACTCCCAAACCCGCGAAAGACATCTGGAACATCCTGGCCAAGGCCGGGGTCCCGAGATATGCGGAGCTTGTTTGCTTCTCAGATGATCCCGGTGAAGCGGCAGCCAACTATTTTATCCTCAAGCTGATGGGCTACCCTGATATAGAGGTGTTGGTGATTTAACAGTTATTAACACCCTTGTCCACATTGGCTAGGCAAGTGGCGTGGATGAACGACACAGGGGTTGGCGAATCCGGTAAGATGCGCGCTGAGCTACCAACTCGACGCTCATCAGCGGAGGCCAACCCCTATGACCAGATTCTGCAGCATCTTCAGCCAGTTGCTCCAGCTCCTTCCACGGACCGAGTTTCAGCACGCGGTGGCGCCGACGAAGGCCGAGCGGCACGCCCGCGGGTTTACCTGCTGGGGTCAGTTCGTCGCGATGATGTTCTACCAGCTGGCAGGGGTCGATTCGTTGCGCGGGCGATTCGCTATGATGACTCCCCTCAGGCGTCAGTGCATCTATCGCTAGCCCTGAAAAAAGAAACACGCGCGTTTGAGGCCCTTTTGCTTCGCGCTAACCTTCGTGCATTGGCGCACAATATCGCCGGCGTGAACAGTGGAAATGCCGTGCCTCGCTATGTGCGTCGAATCATTACACCAGGCTCCTCGGCGCCGAATCGATGATCGCGATTTTTCTGAGAATCTTGCGCTGACGACTGGCAGGACCACTACACAACCATTACAGGGGATTTCACGGTGGTTCGCCCTGCAGCTGCAAGCTATTGCGTGAATGGTATATAGCGCACACTCGTGTAAGCACTTCAATCAGGCGGTTGGGTTTTTCATTGTCAACAGCGCATTTTCATACTTCCTGTCGTGTGCCATCCGTAGAGAGTCTCGAAGTGCAATGGTAATAGTTGTTTAGCGGAGGTTCGTTGGCGCCACCGATTCAGATTCCCCCGTTTCGACCATGGGATTTTGCAAAAGAAAGTGGGCGAAAAACTGCTTCTCCCGCTCGCACCTGCCGGCCTTCGCCCCTGAACGGTTCTCCCCTTTGGATACCCTGGCCACCCTGACCGCTCATATCCCGGAAAAACGGTTTCAGCTCGTCAGGTATGGCGGCTATTACAGCAACAAGGCCCGCGGACAACGCCGCAAGCGACAACAAAGCACTGCCGCCCTCACACCCGCTGCGGGCTTTTTGCCCGAAGCCGAACAGGACGACTTCCGCCGCCACTGCAGACGAGCCTGGGCACGGTTGATCCGCAAAGTCTGCTCAGCAGATCCGCTCGTGTGCCCGAGATGTCCCGTCACACTCGATGATCAGGAATGTATAATCTGTCAGGCAATGATTGATGAGATCTCTCCTGAACCCCCCGAGGGCGACCAGATCACGTTCAGCCTGGTAAATCGTGCACGGCCGTCCAACGCACTGCGGCGGTCAGGCGCCACTAAAGGCAGTGCAATCGTTTCGGCATAATATCCGGTTCGTGATCGTTTCTGGTTCTGGGCAGATGCAGCAGAAGGAGCGAAGTAGACATAAGCACCCCATATCGGAAGCTGGATCCGGGCGGAGCTTCCGGGGCACAGGCTTATTTCACCTATCCGCAGCAGGGGAGCCGTTCTGATTTCTCACGCAAGATACTGCGCTTTTAGCTGTGTCTGTGAAATTCGGATTTGCCGCGAAATCCTTCTATTCAGCCGAACCATCAAGCCAGATGGGACCGAACTTGAACTGAAGAAGGACAGCGTGTATGAACGCGATCTCGTCAAGGGAAGCGGCAGCAAGAGGAAGGTGAAGTCATTCGTAATGCCTGGCAATGGACACCAACTGCTTGATGTGGGTATCGAGGAAAGGACGCCAGGATTGAGAAGGCGGCTTTGGTCGTCGAACCATATGCTTGGCGAGTGTTGCTTGCGACACTTCGATGCCAGGTTTTAGCAATTCCCCGTGGATTCGCGGCGCGCCCCAGGTAGCGTCAAAGGCTAACAATCAAATCCCGTAACTGCAACAGTTTCAATCCAGACCAAATTATTGGTAACGACAAGGATGATGCTTCCCCTATACCGAGTTACCCGTTCGGCAACATCACGGCCTTGATGATCGGCTGGCTGCCGTCAACCGCGGCGCCCATTACCTTCCTGGCGTCTTCGAAACCGAATGTGTGCGTTACGAGCGCACGGGCATCGATCAGCCCGTCCCTCAGCAATCGGTTGGAGATAGGAAAGTTGATGGCCGGCTCCGCAAAGGTCGGCCGCAAGGTGATTTTCCGAAAAACCAGGTCGTTCACGTCGACATTGATAACGCTTTTACCGCCAAAGTGCAGGCCAAAGAAATTGATAATGCCTCCGAAGCGGATGATCTTGAGCGCATCATGGAGACTCTGAGGAGGAGAGCTGACGATCACACGATCAACACCGCCGGGGAAGCGTCTCTTTATTTCCTCCTCCACATCCTGCTTGCCGGCCTCGATGAACAGCTCACAGCCGAACTCCGCAGCCAGGGCCTTCCGAGCTTTTTCGCGCGCGTTGTCGGCCGGCCTCCCGGCCATGGCCACGAATCCTGCTCCCCGGAGTTTGGCCAGTTTCGCGCTCATCAGCCCTAACGGACCCGGTCCAAGAACGACGACGCTGCCCCCCAGCGGAATTTCGGAGCCCATAACTGCAGTCAGACTCACCGCCAGCGGCTCGGTCAGACAGGCTGAGACATAGTCCAACCCCTCGAACTTGACGAGGGAGTTGAATCGCACCGACATGTACTGCCCCATGCCGGGTTGTCCCTCCATGTTGAACATATTGCGGCAAAACTCCGGATGGCCCGCTTTGCAGTCATCGCAAATACCGCACAGGGTGCAGTCTTCGACGATCACGCGTTCTCCCGGCTGGACGCTGGTGACGCTTTTGCCGACTTCAATCACCTCCGCGGCGATTTCGTGTCCCAGGGGCATTGGATCTTCAGCCCAGTCGCGCACGAAGTTCAGATCGGTCCCGCACACACCGCAGGCACGAATCTTGACGATGACATGGTTTTCATCCGGAGGAGAAATCTCCGTTTCTCTCTCCTGGATGTCCAGAAACTTCTTACCCCACAGCCCTCGACTCTTCACGGTTTCCTCCTTCTATGCAGCACCGTACAGTTTGCCATCGGCGCCAGGATAAATCGGATCGTCGGCATGCTCGAGTGCCAGGCCCAGGTTGCCGAACACCTTGTGAAACGCTTCCACAATCTTTTGCATAAGTTCCAGGCCATTCGGGGCATGGATACCATGGACGGCCGTATAGGTGTCGCAGAGCAGCTTTGCGACAGGGAAACCTTCGACGTTGTAATCGTATTGGATCCCTCTGGCCTTATTCACTGCCCACGGGTAACTCGACTGGCCATAGCCCAGTTTGCTCTGGAAAATGTCCTGTGCCGGTACCGGCATCGTCTGCCACTGCCCTACCAACATGCCTTCTTTGTAAAGTGCTTTTTCCACGGCGATGCGGAAACGCCTGGGCTCGCAGTCCACGCCGGCGGTTTTGGGATCAAAGCGGACGTTGTACATGAAATATACGTGCTTGCATACAGGCGGGCAATAAGGCGGGATCACACCGGGAATCCTGCTCAGTTCCCGGGTCAGATAATTGGCGTTGGCGATGCGCACCTCGTTGCGTTCGTCGAGATGCATCAACTGCGCGCGTGCCAGCGCCGCGGGCAATTCCTGGTTGCGGTACATGTAACCCAGGATGGAGGCGTTGTAAAGGCGCCGGTGGCTGACCTCATCCACCTCGTCGCCGAAGCACCGGATAAGCATTCCCTTTTTCAAGTAGGTTTCGTTGTCGGTGGTGAAAAGGCCCCCTTCGCCGCCGCACAGATTCTTGAAGTTGTTCAGGCTGAACGTCCCCACATCCCCGATGGATCCTACTTTCTTACCCTTGTACAGGGCGCCGTGCGCCTGGCAGGCATCTTCAATAACGAACAGGTTGTGCTTCCTGGCAATCTTCAGGATTGGATCCAAGTCCGCCGGCAGTCCCTGGATGTGCACCGGGATGATGACCTTGGTGCGCTCAGTGATCGCCGCTTCCAGTTTTCCAGGGTCCATGTTGTAAGTTCGAGGGTCAATATCCACGAATACGGGAATGGCGTTCTGGTGCAGCGCGCAGGAGGCCGAGGCCAGGAACGTGAAGGCGGAGGTAATCACTTCATCTCCAGGCCCGGCACCCACGGCTGCCAGCGCCATATGCAGCGCTGCCGTTCCGCTGGTTGTAGTCAGGCAGTGCCGGCTGCCCACATAGGCTGCCCACTCTTGTTCCAGCGCCGAAACCTGCGGCGCGGTGCCCCCGGCAACGATGCCGCTGTCCAGCACCTCGTTGATCAGCCGCCGGTCATCTTCGGTGATAATGGGCCAGTTTCGATAGTCGCTTCGTTTCAGGACCGGTTGTCCGCCAGCAATCGCCAGTTTTTCGGCCATTTTTTCCTCCAGATTTAAAATGCGACTAACCCGGAATATTTCGCGATAACAAGTGACACTCGAATTTGGCCGCCGATGAACGCAGTCTAAAGCGGACCCATTCCGTTGAAGGTCCGTGCCGTTGCTTTTGTCTCCACTGTGACGGGGACGAGGGCCTTGTGCGAGCCGCCGCTGGCTATGGCGAGGTAGGGCGCCTCGAGGCGGAAGCCACCCACCTGCGGAGTGAGGCGCAGATTATCTGTCTCGCGGCGATGGCGCTCCATCTGCCTCGCGCTCTCGGCCGGTGAACAGAATAGCGTCGGGTAGAAGGTTGTCGTTCCGTGGGATCCTTCGAACCTGGTAAACTCGATCAGGGAGCCGGACTCAGCCGATGTCGTGTGGATGCCGTGTGTGTGCAAATCGATCAAACCCGGCAGTATCCACCCGCCCGCGGCGTCGATTTCAAGATCCGCCCGAAGGTTCTGTCCAACATGCCGGATTTTCCCATCTTCCAGCTGGACATCCCCGTGGTAAGTTCCGCCGTCCGATAACAGAACTCTCCCGCTTTTGACGGCCAGTCCGGTCCGTTCACTCATACATCACTCGATGTCTATGAATTGAGCAGTCCCGCCGTGCCAAAATTCGCGGAGATCTCATTCTCCCATTCCACGTCGCAGGAACCAAAGGCTTCGCCGCCTGAATCGCGATTACCCTCTGAGATTTTCCAGCAGACGGATGGCATTCCTGATGTCCGACAGGTGCGAGAGTCCCTCCTTATGCCGGTTATCCATTTCCTGTTCCAGCGAGACCTCGCGCTCGATGGTCAGCGGACCCTTGTAACCGATTGACTTGAGCTTGGCGACAAAACGGTCTATTCCCACCGAGCCTTCTCCGAGCGGCATCTCGGTCCCCAGCGATCCCGGCCTGTCTTGGGGCGGCCAATTGCCGTCCTTCACGTGGACCGAACTGACCCAGCGCGCGAGCTCTCCCAGCGCTTCGATGGGATCACCGGTGCCGTACAAAATGAGGTTGGCGGGGTCGAAATTGATGCGCAGGTTGTCCCGCCCGACGTCCTCGATGAAGGCCTTCAGCGCGTGCGCCGGTTCCTGGCCGGTCTCCAATGCGCAGATCATCCTGCGCTGTTCCGTGTAATCGCAGATCCGCCGTACAATTTCGCGCACGGTGACATAGTCCGGGTCCATCCTGTTCTCCGGGATGAAGCCGATATGACAGGCGAAGGCCGGCACGCCCAAACCTGCTGCCAGGTCAATCACCTGCCATGTGCGCGCCTCCCGCGCCGTTCGCGTGCCTGCAGGAGTGAATCCCACGGTCCTCTGCACCGCCGGAATGTCGGCATAGCTTTCTCCCTCGTGGGCCGCAAAAACCGTCGTCACGGCAAAATCCTCTTCGGCCAGAGTGGACTTCCAAAGGGGGGCGACTTCCTGGATCGGAACGTGGCCGGCGATTCCCAGCTGGCCGCAGCGCAGGCCCAGCGCCTTGACTCCACGCACCGCCAGGCGGGGATTCCTCTCCCCCCAGAACATGAGCCCGATCTCCATGTCTCTTAGAACCGGCATTTCACCTTCTCTCCTTTCATTTCCCGGGCTTCGACCATGAGCTTCGTCAGCTTGACCGCAAGAGAAGAGTCGGCAGGAAGGCATTCCTCCGGTTGACAGCCCTTGATACAGCAGCTCAGGAAGTATTCCAGCTCTGCCTGGTATCCGTCTCTTTCCTCCGGTGCCAGCGGTTCTTTTCGGCCGTCAGACCAGTAGACCGTTATGGGACGGCCTGCCGAGCTGTATTCGACCACGCCCTGATCGCCTATTACGGTGAACTCCATGGAGAACGGATATTCTCCCAGATGGTACCAACCACCCGTGATGGTGACATCTCCTATATCGGGGTAGTGAAATTCAGAGACGATGGTATCGATTCCGTGGGCCATATCTTCATGGCCGGTCGAGGAGATTGCCTCGGGCAGTCCGAAGAGAAGCTGGCTCTGATCCACGTCATGAATCAGCAGGTCGAAGATGCCACCTCCGCTTTCGTCCTTGTTCATCTCCCATGGCCCCCAGGTCGGGACGGCGGTCCTCCGGCGGAAAAACGCCGATCGGATTCGCCCGAGGCGGCCCGACTTGACAAGTCGGGAAAGCTCGCAGTAAGCCGGGAAGAAGCGCAAGACCTGGCCGACCATCAAGACTCGCCCGGCCCGTTCCGCCTCAACAATCATTTTGTCGGATTCGTTCCAATCCAATGCCATCGGCTTTTCGCACAGCACATGCTTCCCCGAGCGCAAAGCCTGAATGGCCGTGGGGGCATGCAGGTGGGTAGGCAGGCATATGTCGACCACTTCAATTTCCGGATCGTCGAGAATGGCATCGACGGACCGGTATCTCCTCAAATTGGAAAAATCCATTTTCAGACCTGGCCCGCCCAGGTTTCCCTGGATCGAGCTCAGGTCGCCGGACAGCCGCGTTTCATTCCGGTCCATGACCGCGAGCAGCTCCGCCTGCGGGATTCTACTGCAGGCCTGGAGGTGAGTACTTCCCATGAATCCTAAACCAAGCACGCCAATTTTCATGCCCACTATGATAGGGCCAATCGGGCTGACAGACTACTATTTCTCCGCTGCCGCCGACCCTGCCACAGAATCCGCATCATGAAGGCGCGCTTTCAGGAACGGCTGCAAGTCCGGCTCGAGATTGAGCTTTCCACCCGGAAGTGTCTCGTGCCCTTCCTGATTCTGCAACCCCTGGTGGAGAATTCGATTAAACATTGCACCGCCAGCGTCTCGAGCAACTCTTTTGTGACTGCATTCGATGAATTCGCGCTGTGCGCTTTCGAAGCCGAAGCGGCCGACTACCTGCTGAAGCCCTTCGATCAGGAACGTTTCGATCGGGCCTTTGAACGATGCGAGCGCAGATTGAAATCAAAAAGCGGGGATCAACAGCAGGTCGCCCAGCTGTTGGAGCGGGTGCTGCCAGGAAGTCCGTGCCTGCCGCGCCTCGTTGTTCGCGAAGCCGGCCGGCTCTTTTTCGTGCATGTCCGGCTTTATTGCAAGGGACAGGTAGCTGGTATTTGTTGCCTTTCTCATTCCTCGCGTTTAGCATCGCTGAAAGACCGATACAAAGGAACATGGTATGGCCGGCCTCGGCTGGTGCACCGGCGTCTTATTGATGATGAAACTGGATGATTCATTGCCTGATCCTCTATGGAAGGATGCAAAACATCATGCAAAAGAAACTGAGTAGGCGGCAGTTTGTGGGGGCAACCCTGGCGGCAACCGCCACAGCGGCGAGCTTTGCCCGAATTCCAGGCGCCAATGACCGTATTTCGATTGGGATTATCGGCTGCGGTGACCGTGGCCGCCAGTCCCACATCAAAGACATCCTGACCTTCCAAAAGGAAACCAACGTCGAGATAACCGCTGTCTGTGACACCTGGCGGCAGATGCGCGAACAAGCCGCCGCGCAGGTTAGTGCGGCCTCAAGCCAGGGGCCTGCCCAGTTCGCACGTTTTGAGGACCTGCTGGCAGCGAAAAATGTGGATGCCGTCACGATTGCAACACCGGAACATCAGCACTGTACCCAGCTGATCGCTGCCGTGATTGCCGGCAAAGACGCTTACGTGGAGAAGCCGCTCGCCATGAACATGGAAGAGCTGATCCGTACCGTCGACACCGTCAAGAAACACAGCCGCATCGTCCAGAATGGGACGCAAATCCGGAGCCTGCCCCAGGCGCTGGCAGCCCGCGCCTTTATTGCCTCTGGAGGGCTGGGGAAAGTCCTAAAGGCCGCGCAGGCGCGCAACGGCTATAAGCCTTATTGGCTGCAATACGCTGAGCGACCCGTCAAACACGAGGACGTGGACTGGAAAGCGTTCCTGATGCATCTGACATATCGCCCCTTTGATCCGGACCAGTACGCTTGCTGGTACGGCTATCGTGAGTTTTCCCGAGGACCGCACACCACTCAGGGTCTTCATTTCATCGACACGGTCCACTTCATCGCGGAAGCCAGCATCCCGAGCCGGGCAATCGCTCACTTCGGCACCTATCGCTGGAAGGACCGCAGAACCGTTCCGGACTCCGTGGAGATGACGTTCGAATACCCGGAGGGTTTCGTCGTGCAATACGGCCAGTTCTTCGGCAATGGAGCCGGCCGCTACAACAGGATTTATGGGACTCGCGGTTCCATTGACTGCAGCAACTGGTCCTGGGACGGAGAGTGGCCCGTAAGCGGCGAAGGATCCGAAGAGCCCGACAAGGTCGAAAGCGGCATTAAGCTGCCTCGTGTGGACAGCGTCCACCACATGAAGAACTGGCTCGAATGCCTCAGAACGCGCAATGCACCGAACGCTCCGATGGAGGCAGGTTACGCGCATGCCGTGGCCGGCATTATGGCGGATGAGTCATTCATTAGAGGAAAGCGCATGGCTTATGACCCAGTAAATCGGAGGATCTACGAGGCCTGATCGCCCGCTTCCTGTCATGGGCGGGACAATCCTGCATCTGAATACTCGTATGCCGAGGCCTCCACCGGCGTTATGAAGCTGCTTCCCTGTTGGGTGCTGCAAGTTAGCTATCATCCAATCCAGGGCGCCCAAAAGTCCGAGGCGGCTCGGTCTGTGCGTGCCAACTTTCGCTCAGCTAAAGGTTTACCGATGTGACGCAGTGCTTTTGAAATTTCTCCGTGTATTCGACGACCTTCCAGCATTCCTCCAGTATCAGCGCGCCGTGAAATTCTGTCGCTGCGTGCTTTCCCGTCTTCAAGGAATGCCTTGGGTATGCTGTGTTTGCCGTGATAGGCGCGAACATGACCGTCGACATACAGGAAGCCAACGAGCCGCCCTCGCTCCCGAACCCGGCGTTGGGCGAGTTCCCGTCCGAGTTCCCGGCTCCTCTTCATGTTGGCAAGCCGGGCGAGCTTGCGACGCAGGGTTTTGACCTCCGGCATTCGATCCAAACCGACAATATGGCCCAGACCGTCAGGGGCATATTGCTTCAAGGTTTCCGGGCGGGGGATGCGCAGCAGTGCCAGCAACACATAGGCCACTAAAGTCGTGCGCAGTCCGTAGAAAGCAGGACCGAGGCTGCCGCCTACTTCTCCGTGCAGGGGGTGCGGTCATATCAGAAGATCCGCTGGGCGAAGGAGGACGCCCTCCCGGAGATTGTCCGCCTCACCGAAGATGAAAAATATTTCGCCGCATTCCGGCTTGCCAGGCAGGCTGAGAAGTATATCCGCGGCGACCCGAAGCTGGTCGAGTTGTGGTCGAAAATCGGCCAGCGCGTGGACATCGAAACCGTTCCTGAGGGGGCAGAGATCTTTTATAAAGAATATTCTGCCGTGGGGGAACCATGGGTGCACTTGGGGATTTCTCCTCTGAATGGCGTCCTTGTCCCCCGCGGATACAAGCGGAGGCTTATCCGCAAGCCTGGGTATGCAGAAGTGGAGCGCACGGACCTGTCGGCCACAGTCGCTCCGATAAGCAGACTACACATCCAAACCAATAGTATTGATGGCGTAGCTTCGCAAAAGGGCGTTTGACGATGTGTGCACTCTATGCCGTGCCGGGAGGTTTCCTCGAACGCGACTTCGGGGGAGCAAGGCTCCAGTTATCGGTAACATGCACGTCACGTCCGCAGCGATCTGGATTCCGGCCAGTATCCTGCTTTGAGTACACGCAGATAGTCACGCTTGACGTTAATCACGTATCACGTTATTATCAATTGGTGATCAAAACATTCAAGTGCGCCGACACGCTGGCTATTTCGAAGGGAGAGCCGGTCAAACGATTCGCGAATATCGCGGCCGTCGCGCGCCGCAAGCTACGGCAGCTGGAAATCGCAGGTCGATTGGACGATCTGCGGGTGCCGCCCGGCAATCGTCTGGAAACCCTCAGGGATGATCGGGCGGGACAGCATAGCATCCGGGTAAACGATCAATTCCGCGTATGTTTCCATTGGACGGACACAGGCGCCGAAGACGTCGAGATCGTCGCTTATCATTGAAGGAGAATGACGATGCGTAAACTCAAACCGGTAACGCCCGGCGAACTCCTGCTGGAGGAATTTCTGAAGCCGCTGGCAATCAGCCGGTACCGACTGGCCAAAGAGATCGGCGTGCCGGCGCAGCGCATCGGCGATATCGTGAAGGGCAATCGTGCCATTACTGCCGACACCGACTTGCGCCTGTGCCGCTTTTTCGGTCTTTCTAACGGTTACTGGCTGCGCGCCCAAGCGGCGCATGACACCGAAGTCGCAGAACGCGCTTTGGGCGCGAAGCTCGCGAAGATCAAACCGTGGGCGGCTGTCCAGGAGCATGCAACTGGCGCCCTAACCCGCCCTTGAGCGCTCTCCTTGCGAGCTAACCTTTTGCTGCTCGATCCCAGTGCGTTGCATACCCTCAGCCTCATGCTTCATGCGCTTTCGACAAACGGTTTTCGGGTCAATAGCGCACCACAACAACATCCGCCACGCCGTAAACGGCCTACTCGGGCTGGATGATGTGTAAGGGTTTATTGACCCGAACGCGGGAATAAGGCTCCCAGTTTCCAAGTTTACGCGTGATGCGGAGCCGCTCAGAGATGTGAAAAGATCCGAGGACAGGCTATCTACTCCAAATATTCAGTTTGAACCTTTCTTGGGAGGGAAAAACTCGTCGGCATTATTATCAATTTAAAACTTCCAACATCTCGGCGATTACTTGAACGCTGCCTTCGTCGTCGCGGGTGAGTTCGATTGGCGAAAAATCCGGGTTGTTCGGCTTGAGCGTGACCTTGAGGTGGCGCCATGTGCCGTCCGAGGCAGTGACCTTCTCGCTCTCGTAGCGCTTTACCGTGTATCGCTCACCGGTTTCGGGATCCTTGTCGTCTCGCAATTGCACCAGAACCGTGCGGCCCTGGCGGGTGCCGGTCACCGGAGCGGCAAAGAGGCAATAGGAGCCGTCAGGAATCGCAGGTTCCATGGACTTGCCGACCACCTGCGCGACGAACATCCCGGCCCGCAGCCGATGGTGCGTCTCGACGGCTACCCAGTCCCAATCGCCTTCCTGAAAGCTCTGTGGTTCTCCGAATGCTCCGGCGGCGGCCTTCAGGGGCACAAGTGGCACGCAGTTGACATATCGCTCTTCCGGCCGCGGGCGGACCAGCCGCAGAGCAAAGCGTTCTCGCGAGGCTTCCGCGCCGGTAGCCTTCTGATACCAGGACCTATCGGCGCGAAGCCGATCTCGAAGGTCCTGGGCCCCGAGGTAACCCGCGAGTTTTCGGAAGTGCCGCGACATTGCCTCCTCATCGTGCAGTTCGTTCGCCGGGATCTCAATTACTTCGTACCCATTGTTTCGCAGCCAGGTGCGAATGCGCTGGTCCTGCTCCGCCGTTGCCGGATTGCCGTGAAGATGTCCGCTCAGCCCGTCGAGGTATAGGCACACTCCCTCGTCTTTGGCATGATGCGGTGCGCGGTACACGACATCGGGCGTGGTCGTACCGATCATCCGATCCAGCCGGATCGTCAGTCGCCGAATCCCCTCCTCGAAACCGGCCGCAAGCAGCAGATAGCGGAGCCGCCGCTCCGCTTCGTTGACTGGGTGAGTCCCGTCCGCCGGCTCCTTCGAAGGTTGCTTCGCCGGAATCTCGTGAGATTTCGAGAGCCGCGATCCCCAAGCTGCCAACTTCTCCAGGGCCACTTTGCGGTTGAGATGCTTGTGGTAATAGCCGTTCCGGAACGTCTGGAGGCAATCCACACAAGCAGTTTCGCAAGCGGACGGACAGCCTTCGACAACATCACGGGCAACAGCAACGATCTCCTCAAATCGTCCGCACATTTGATCGAGCAGTCCCGATCCACCGGGCATGGGATCCCAAAGCAGAGCGTCAACCTCATCACGATCGACATGACCAATGACAAGAATCTGAAGATCTTCCATATGCATGTCGAGCACACGGGTCGCTCCAAAGCGCAGCGCTTCGAGGACACTATAGGCGGTCGTCTGATCCGGACAGGTTGGCAGCGATACGACATCGGCAACGACGTCCGCGTAAAACCCGATCGGATCTACTTTGCGGCCACACCGTTCCAGATGCGACTCCTCAAACTGTTCGCGCTGCTTTTCGGACGAAAGAGGGGACACGCTTTGACCGCAAACGGTGCAGACTGGGTAGCCGAAACGGCCGAACCGATCAATTGCACTGGAAGCACCGACATTCACGAGCCGCAACCTGACGCCGCGGCGATGGTGCAGGCTCTGCTCGCCCCAGCGATATGCCTGACCACCATTATGCTGGTCTCGTTCGAGACCATAGACCGCAACACCCATCTGGAATCGCAGTTCCTCTTCGTCGGAGATGTGAGACTGATGGACGAGGTCCACGTCGCATACCGCGATCGTTTGAAGCACGGTCGCATCCAGGCTTGCTGGAGTAGCCGCCAGATTCGTCTGCTTGACAGCCCGGCGCTCGGTCGAAACCTCGAAGACAGGCATCTCCGCCCGTTGCTCGTCGATATCTCGATGAAAACGCCTGGCAACAAATCGATTTCCGTTGGCATAGATCAGGTTTCCGGGCACATATTCGCGCAGAGCGACACTGGGAGGCCGCGGCAACGCAAATTCCATGGCACCCAGCCGCCAAAAGGGAATCTCGGCCGTACCTAAAACCGAACCGACTTCGAGTCCGTAACCGGGCAGGAAGCCCTCGGCCGCCAAAACACCATAGGTATTGACGTCGTCATATCCTTCCGCTTCCCGGCGTGCGCGCCGCGCGGTGCCTTTGAGGCGCTTCACGAGCGCGTCGCAGCGTCTGAAGAGCGCATCATCCTCGGGTTCGAGATCTCCTTGTTTCTCGCGGACCGCGTTCAGGCGCTTTATCTGCTCCATGGCCCACCGAAGGCGCCGTTCGAGCCGCCCAAGCACTTCGCTGAGGTTGGCGACCATCCCGGTCACGTGGGCACGGAGCTCATCGGGGTGAGTCACATCTGCGTCGGCATCCGGCCATCCCTGACGGAAAGTACTCTCGACGCAAGCCGCGAGATCTTTGAGGTTCCTGTCGATCAGCTGCTGGAGCGATCCTAGGTCGAAGGGCTTCTCACGGACGAGACCGTCCTCGAATAGGTATGAGGAGACACGGTCCGGCAAGCAGGTCCTGAGCGTTTCTTCGATAGTCTGGCGCTCCTGTTCTGATCGCGAGGCGTCGCGTGTGTACTGGTGTAGACGCGTGATGACTGTCGCGTGCACGTGCTTGGCGACCATCAGCTCGTTGCGCAGGTTGAATGCCGGGGGATCGACGCGGCCAGCCAGCAACTTTAGGGGTTCGGCAAAGTAAGCGCGGTCATGAGAAACAGGCCGGCAGTAGGTGATGTCAACAGCCATTCGATGGCGTCGTCCCGCCCGGCCCGCTCGCTGCCAGTAGTTGGCTGGAAGTGGGGGAACGTTACGCATCAGCACGGCATCGAGCTGGCCGATGTCCACACCCAGTTCCAAGGTGGGCGTGCACACGAAGGCGTTGATCGCGTCCGAGTCCCCCTTGAAGAGGTTTTCCAGCCGCTCGCGTTCGTCGTGGGGCACCATGGCGGTGTGCTCCTCCGGACGGAGCATCGAATAACCCTGATCGAGCACCTGAAGGTCGTAGTTGTCCGGGTCCTCGCGCACGAACTCCAGCTCCCCATCACAGCGCCATGCGGGGCAGGCCTGGTGGGGGGTCCGGCGCGGCATGCGCCGGCGACAGCTCTTGCAGCGCCACACGCCATGGTTCTGCTGCAATCGCAGGCGGTCGGCATCAACCTGGTAGACTCCGCTGACGTTGGGAAGCGGGTTGCCCTTCGAACCCTTCAATCGAACAGGGGTAAGCAGATGCTGATCCACCAGTAAGCTGAACAGCCCCTCGAGGAAATCGGCCACCTGCTCCGTCGTGACTTCCCATTTCTTCGCGATCTGCTGGATTGTCGTTTCGCCCCTATCGCTCAGCCACTGTGTCACCAGTTCAGCCTTTTCGTCGGCCCCGCGGCGAAGCTTGGTCCCCGCAGGCGCCCCTACCTGGGGGAGATAGCCCTGCTGTACTTCGAGATCACCATCCATCCAGTACTTGGTGAATATCTCTCGCTCGGGATCGTGCAGCACGCGCTTTCGCCTCAGGTAGTCGAGAAGACTGGCCACGCCATCGCGGAGATCTTCGGGGGGCATGCCGAGCTTGTACGCATGCTCCTGAATCCAGGGCAGCGCCGCGTGGAGTCCTTCGTACTCGACCTTCATGCGGCCCCAGGGCTCGAGACCTATTGCCTGTCTGGATGACAACGTTACTTCTCTGAGCACCTGGATCCGCAGGAACTTCCTCCGTTCCTGCTCGTGGCGTCCGCCGCCGCCCTCCTTGCGGACCACCTGCCACACCTCGGGAACGAGTGCTCGGGACAACGCCTCGTCTTTTTCGAGGATGTCGTCGAGGTAGAGCGCCAGATCGCCCACCGACACGGCCGCATTTTTCATCCCAACGGCCATCAGGGCGCGCAGACGGAAACGGCGCGCATGGTCTTTCATCCAGCCCGCCTGAAAGGCGGCGTCCTGGCGGTTATCACAGAACACGAGCAGGCGTTGGCGGTCCGAGCGATGAACCATATCCTGGGCCAATACGTGGACATCGGCGACATTGGTGGCGCGAACCGGACGGGCGGGCTCGCGGTAGTTGCTGCCGATGCGCCGGCCGTTTGCGCCACAAGAGAGACAACTCGACAGCAGCCCCTGGTTGTCTTTCTTTTGTCGCACGGCGTACAGCACCACCATCTCTCCGGCAGCGCCGCAGTGCAGGCAGCGGCCGGCAGCTTCAGGATGGGCAGCTCCGCATCGGCGGCAGAAGTGAAGCGGGGCCGTTCGCTCGAGATCTTCAAGGTCCTCGTCATCGCTCCCACCGACGATTCGATCCAGAAGCACGACCCGGCAGCCGCCCTGAGCTGCTTCCAGTGGTTGCCAGAATGATGTGTTCCCCGCGGCGTCCCCTCCGCCGGGAACCTTGCCTGTGAACTCGAAATCCTTCAGGAAGAAAATGAAATAATGCTGGCCGCACGTGGTACACGTCATTACCGGAAAGTGCGCGTGCCGTGCCTCGCCCCCACCGGCCTCGATCTCATCTTCGGCAGCGAGCCAGAGGTGCGGCCCGGGTTCACTCTCGGGAAAACTCACCACGGCGCCGCTGATGCCGCGTATGAATCCGTGAACGACCGGCCTAAGTAGCGGACGGCCCTCGCTCCTGGCCGCCGCGCCTAGCGTGAGCCAGCTAAGGATCTCCTCCTCGCACACAGGCCGGCCCGCCTTTTGCTCGAGTTCCGGGAGCAATTCGTGCAGAGGGCGCGGTCCGGCGAGCGCCTCGCTAAGCTGGAAAATCAGTTCGTTCTTCGACAAGGCCGTGTAAAGGGATTCGATCCAATCGCCGGCTGGAAGGTCGCAACCGGAGAGACTGCGAAACACATCTCGTACGCCCGCGCCGGTCTCGTCCTCCACCGCTCTCACGCAGTCATTTAAGATGTCCACCGGGTTCTTGGCAGGCACAGGCGGCAAGACTCTTCCCTCAGCCCAAACCTCGCGTTCGTATGCCTCGCCAACTGTGGCGATTTCATCATGGGGAACGCCAAAGAACCGTGAAGCAAACTCGCGTGCCGCATCAGGATTGTTTTTGTCGACGATCGTCGCCGACGTAGCAACACAAATGGTGTCCCGGGCACTGCGGCCGCAGAACGCCCGCAGGCGGCGGATCAGGCATGCAGTCTCTGCGCCCTGCGCGCCAGTGTAGGTGTGAGCTTCGTCGAATACGAGAAAATCGAGTCGGGCGCCATTGAACAGCTCCACATCCCGCTGGCGAGTGAGCAGCAGCTCGAGCTGCTTGACGTTTGTCAGGAGAATGCGGGGCTGCCGGCCGGCCGTTTGCATCACCTCGCGTGAACATACTTCCTCGGGAGGGTAGACGGTCTCGCTCCGTTTCTCGCGCCGCACCTCGGCAAGCTGTGCCTCATAGTCCGCTTTGGATGCCCAAGGCGGAAGCCGAATCCCGGCGACCTCGCTCTCTCGTTGTGGAGTTTTTCCAATATACATGCCGAAAGAGATCCCGGTTCCCGCCAAGAGAGAGCGGAGACGGCCGAGCTGGTCTTCGGCAAGTGCGTTCATTGGGTAGACGATGACGGCGCAGATTCCAGCCGGCGCGTTCGCATCCCGGAGTTCCAGACACTTACTCACAATCGGGTAGAGAAAGCACTCTGTTTTGCCCGAGCCGGTCCCCGTGGATACGAGTGTCGCCCGGCCCGCCCGAATTGCGCGGATTGCTTCTTCCTGATGGCCGTAGACGTAACTGATTTCTGCCGGTATTCGCTGCCGCATGTGCGGGTGAAAGATACACTCGCGAATCAGATCTTCTACCGATGCTCCCTGACGAAACGGGCGCGATAGGCTGAGATATGGACCTTTGAGCAGGGGGGATTCCCGGGTCTCGTCGAGCGAAAGCAGCCGGCGCATCTGGGCGTGAAGCCGAGTATCAGCGAACGGGTATGCCGTGAGCTGGTAGCGCAGGAAGCTGCGCACAACTTTTTCGGTGAAGACGATAGGATTCAGTGCCATACCTAAACCTCGTCCGAGTCGTACTCATTCGAACGGTTCGATCTGTGTCCGGTTTGTCGGACATGCTCTCGAACATTCTGGGCCTTCCACCGCAAGCCAGGGTGAGAATGAATGATGCTTTGCATCTCCCTATCCCCCGTCAGCAGCTCTGCGGCAATCTTGCCTTGATCATTGAGTAATGTCAGGAATTCCATGTCGCGGGATTTCAGCGGCAATAGCCGCGCAACCAGGTTGCGGCAGGTGGTTTCAAGCTTCGTGCTCCACGACTTGATCTCCTTCCGGTCAGGCGCCAGCTCCGCCTTCAGAACCGGGAGAAGCTGTAGCGCCACGTCCTTCGAATCCGCACGAATGTCGTCGATGGAGATTGTCCTCCAATCCCGGCCGCTGGTTCCACCATAGACAACGAATGCAAGCCGGAGCCGGGCTTCATCGAGCTCCAACTCGCCCAACAGGCTCCTTGTATCGTAAATGTCCCGAGCAGCACTTCGGTCGAAGAGGGCCGTGAGCTTGCCTGCGGCCAACTCGTGCACATCGAGCAATGGTATTTGCCTTGCGACGAATGAGCCGATCGGATTCGAATCGGCAAGCGTGGGCGGCCAGAGCGGCGTGCGCTGAAGGAAGTTGATGTCGAGTTCGAGTGTGCCCGGGCGGCCCCACGCGCTGGTATAAGAAAATCGCCACTTTCCACCGGCATGCTCGGTCGGCGCACGGCGGACCTGCATTCCGAGCCGCCCGCATACCGCCTGCACAGCCTGCTCGACCTTGGGCCGCTCGCTGATCATGGTTTCGCGGTCAGCCGCGCCGATGTAATTCAGGTCGATGTCAACCGATAGGCGGCGCGCCTTGAAGACGAACAGGTTCAGCGCCGTTCCCCCTTTCAGGACGAGGCGTTGCTTTAGAAACGGATGGCTGCGCAGAGACGCCAGCAGATCCAGAAGGTGGGCCACTTTTTCCAGAGCCTCTGCCTGAAATCCGGTTGCTGCAGCCTCTCGAAGCAGTTCCTCGCTGGAAAGCATCAACCCGCCTCCTCCCACCGCCGGTTCAGCACATACTCGGGAACGACCAAGTTCCAACGCTTGATCAGCTTGCCCGATTGGCGGTCGCTGTCGAGATAGCGGGGTTGCGCCGGTGCGAGTTTTTCAAGCTCTTTCAGGTGCTTATCCTCGACCATCAAGACTTCGCGGTGCTGCTCGAGGAATAGGCCAACGCGGGCAGCGGTTAGCGCAGAGCCGAGCGACCGCGTGCAAGCAATTATGGCATCGAGGTCGAAAAACTCGACCATCTCCAGCGAGCGCCAGATCTCCTCCCAGCCGCCGCCCTTATCCGGCGCATCCAGAACATCCACTAGAGCTTGCTCGAGCGTCGTTACGCGCACCCTTCCGCCTGCGTGTCGCACTTCGGACACTCCCTCCGCTTCACCGAGCCGGGAGCGATGTGTGCTTTGCTCCTGGACGGGTAAAAATTCGAGACCCTGGTATGAGAACGCCCTCGACCGCTTGGCTGTGAGGTAATGGAATCGTCGCCACACCGAGTACGCCTTGCCATAGAACTGGAGCGCAGCATGATAGGCAACAACTGCGTCATTGGAGAGTCTGGATGCGACGAGGTAGGGATCGGCAACTGCTCCACTCGCCTCGACACCGCGAGGAACAGAGGCATAAAGCCCGCGCCGTATCCTTACGAGGCGGCCCGACGCCAAGTGATTGGCCAGCAAATTATTGCTGGTGCTTGGACTCCGGCCCCGCGCCGTCCGCACGGCCAGAAACTCCGCATGAGTAAAAACGGGGTGGCCTTCGAAGAAATCCGTTGAGCGCACAAGTTGCTCCCATGCACATTTATCACTAGTTATAATAGTGATAAATGTGCATGGGAGCAAGTATAACTTGCTGATATTTCCATTTATGCCCAGTATCAGTAGGCACTATTGCGCGCTTGAGCAAGTTTCGATGGGGCGATCTTCCACCCCACTGAGCCCTGATTGAATGGCATTCGCAGGCGCCATCACTTGGTGCTCGGGTTCCGAGAAGGGGACTATTTCCCCGTCTTGCTCGTTAGCTGTCAACTGCTGCCCGCCGACAGGGATCTATAACCCATGGCCGAGAACCACGGGACATTTACGGAAGGCAAACATGCGGTTGGTGAAGTCCGCCTAAACCCGCGAAAGCAGGAATCTTTTGAGCGAGGAAAATAGATATGCGTCCTCGGATTTGAGTCGATTCAGCCACTGCCGGTGGAATCCACGAATGAGCCCAGGTTGACCACCGACCTATCGCTGTCCGCAGCAATCTTATTCGCATAGTGCTTTGATTTTGAAAGCCATGCTCTGGAGGTGGCCGGAATCGAGGCCGCCGCGCTCGTCTTCCTGTGAGGTGAATAGCGTCCTACCTTCAATCAAGCCGTTCTTGCTATACCACCGGTGTTTCCACTCCCAGCCGCGTCGGTAGTCCTCCCGGTCTAACATGCCTAGGTGTTCCCAGACGATGACATCGCCGTCCGACGTGATGAATGAGAAATCCGGGCGAAAGCGTCCAGCTTCGATGGAACCCTCGTACACTCGCTCATATTCGTACTGAATTCCGTGCTGGAACAGCATGTTAGCGATGACGAGCTCGGACTTACTCCGCACCAGGTGACCTTTGGAAGTCTTGTGGATCAGATGCTGAGCGTAGGGCATCTCGTCGTCGCCAACTCGGATGACCCCTTGGAATAGATTGGTGTTCCGGCGCGCTATTTCAGACCGCTCGGGTCGAGTGAGGTCGAACAGGATGGAAGCATCCTCTCCCTCGATGAGTAGAACCAGCGTCTCCCGAGACCGGGTGAGCGCCGTGTAGATTAACTCACGCGACAAGAGTCGACAGTTCTTAGGGAGGATGACAAAGACCTTTTTGAACTCGCTTCCTTGCGCCTTGTGAACGGTGAGCGCATAGGCGAGTTCAAGGGGAGCCCGTCCTTCACCAAACTGGCTGGCCCAGTAGTCGAACGTCAAATCGGGGCGACCGGCAAAGGCCACTTTCAAGTAGCCTTTGACTTTGCCAACGAGACCCACTTCCCCGTTTGCGATGTAGTGCTCCTCGACTTCGCGGCTGGTCCACTGGTATCCCTTTCGCCGCTGGTTCATCGTTTGAATCACTTTGTCCTTGGCTACAATACTCTCGTCACCAAGGCTCACGCCGCCAGGCCTCAAGGCTACCTCCAGCTCATGAGCTCGAAACTGTCTTTGCACCCATCTGTTTATGTCGTGCACGCCGTACGGGTGCATACGCACTGGCGAGAGAACTTGCCAATGCTCTGAGCCCTCCGGAGTTTTGAATGGGACCCAACCCTTTTCATCAAAGCCAAGGGATTTGTCAAATCCAGTCACATCTTTCGCGTCCCGCACTCCCAGGTGCCTCTTAAACGCCTCAATGAACTGAGTGCGGAGATTGTCGGGGGTCTTCCAGAAGATGATGTCAAGGTCATTGAAGCGGCCGCCCGTCTCCAGATCGCTAAGTACACGGTCGGCATCGATAGGTTGAGGTTCCCGGGTGAACCACGACGCCAGGCGAAGCGTGTCGGATGCCTCGCTGGCGGTGGCAGCCCGCACCTCGATCGAAAGCCGTGCCAGCGCATGTCCGACGACAGTGCCGTCCTCTGACGCCTGATTCGTCATCTCGAGGAAAGATGCAAGGTCCGCAAAAGGACGTCCGACACCAATTGGCGGCAGTTGGTTGGGATCACCGACCAGGATGAGTCGCTGCACGTGCGCAAGGTCTAGGGCCTCAAGAACCGCGAAGAGGTCATCCATGGTGAGCATCGAACACTCATCGATGACGACGGTCTTCTCCTTCCGGTATTTCTCCGTGCCATCAAACCGGGGCCGCTGTCGTGCGCCATCGTAACGACCGAGCCGATAAAGGAACTGGGCGACGGTCATTGCCTCCGCATTCGTTGCCTTCCCGAGACGAACGCGAGCCTTGCCCGTAGGAGCCAGCAGAAGGATGCCGTCTTTCGCAAGGGGCTCGCACAACATGAGGGCACCCATGACCGAGGTCTTGCCTGTCCCGGCGCGCCCTACAAGCACGCTCAGGCGACGAGAAGTGAGCCGCTCGAGGGCAACCGCCTGTTCTGTAAGGGCACGCACGTGTCGCATGTTCTTGGGATCGAACTCGCCACCCGCTTCCGAAATTGCATGAAGGAGGAGTTTCTTCCAGTCTGCCTTGATCGGAGGGGTCGTTTTGCCCGCCCTCTTTGAGAGAACCGATCGGAGCCGGTCTTCGCGTCCTTTGAGCTCCGACAGCTGAAGAGCGGCAATACGTGCGGTCGCCGCATCATCCGTTGCGACATCGACGATTTCGACCACGCCCGCGAGCGTTGCCTTGTTTGCCGCGGGCCAGTCACCGCCGATAGCGCAAGGATGAGCGAGGTCCAGCAGCGCTACCCGCCTCAATGAGTCCGCCGTAGCCAACAGCGCATCACCACCCTTTGCCGCTTCACGCAGCACGGCGACGATCGCCGCGCGAACACGCCTCGGGTCGTTTTGCGATCCTACCGCGGACGGCGCCGGGACGGGATGCTTGGCGGCGATTGTACTTTCCGGAAGCAGCCCACGGTCGATCATCCCTATCGATAAGGGAGAGTCGTTCCAGTCGCCCAGATCAACCTCGCTCATGCGGTAGGGGTTATCAAGGATGTCGCTGTCCGTGATCTTGACCGCAGTGCCCTTCGCGCGTTCCGACCAGTCGAACCAGCGGATCGCCTGCGTCGGTGTCAGTGCAATACGCGACAGGAGTGTAATGAGCGAGCGGCGTTCTTCGGGGAGGTTCGCCCATGTATCACGCACCGACTTCAGGTCTGCGGCGTAAGCAGCCTGCGGAGGCTTGATCTTCCCACGGAGCATCCCATCGATGCAGGTCCATGGATCGCCATCCGGGGAAACCATCTTTGACGAGAGCAGTTCCAGGGCGAGCGCCGTGCCGAGACGCATGCCGAGCGCCTCGAGCGCCGGACCTAGACCAGGGAACGCTCCACGATCCTGCCATGCCAGTGCGATCTCCGCGTTGAGCCATTCTTCACGTCGCTCCCATGGGCCTTTGGCGATGCCGTGCTCACGGATCTTACGTACGGCCTCCAGACTACGCACCAAGGTCGAGAGCGCAATGTCCGGTGGCGCGAGCTCGGCCGCATACGAGAAAACCCGAACATGAGCTGCATCCGCCGGGACGGCGATCTCGCGCAAGAGATCGAGACGGCGCTCGTCCTCCGCGGAGTCGCCGGTCGGCTCAAGATAATCGTGGTATGGAAGAATAAATCCGTCGTCGCCATCCGGGCGTATGGAATGCCGGAAAAGACGGTCCCACATCGGATAACTGGGCTTTTCCACCACTGTGTCGTATGTATTCATAGATGCGATCGAAGTGATGCGGCCGATTCCCATTACAAGCCGCGAGATCGTGTCGCCAAGTGGCTGCCCCTCCTTACAGTAGAAAAACACCAGCGATCTTTCGGGTACAAGGCGGCTGAAGAACAGGTTGACGAGGGCCTCCTGGCGCGCTCGCCCAAATACCCACGGGCTCGAGAACGGAGACTCCTCGTCGGGCGGCAACGGCTCCGGCAATTTCTCGTCGATCGCCTCCTGCTCACTTGTGAGCATCCATGCGAAGGGCACCGCGAAGGTCGCATAAGGAGGAACCTTCACTAAGGTCCGTTTCAAGTGTCCGTGCGTCGCTGCCGCCTTCTTGGAGTTTGCGTACGGGTGAATGAAGGATCGGGTCCACTTGTCGGGGCTCATGAACACTCCCGACTCCGCCCGGCACGGAGGCAGTCGATCCGGTTCCATTTCGTTCCACGAGCGGCCTGCGATAGCGTCCTCCGCTTCGTCGTCACGCTCCTCCCGTATTCGGTCGAGTGAGGTGCAGAACGAGTTGCAGGAAGGGGTCTTGCACACCCTTCCGTTCCATCGTGAATCGTGCCAAGCAACGCGAGCAGTAAGGTGAAACATGGGCAATTACCTCCGTAATCTCACTCGAAAAGGCCCCCCTGGCCCCTGGGCGCGCCTGAAGAGGATGCGGGGACTGTAGCGGCACGGCGATTAGGCTCACCCCGTTCTTCGGCCTCCATGTCGGTGAGGAGCTGGCGATAGCCGGACTCGCCGAGGAGGTTGCGGGCGTGGAGGTGGCATTCGCGCCAGGATTCTTCGGCGCTCTGTGCGAGTTGCCAGTCGTAGAAGCGCGGACCGAGCCGGCTGGCGACCGGCTGAGGTTGCTTGGCACGCTCGTCGCGGCCGAGGCCGTAGTCGGCAAGCCGGAGCATTTCGGGTAGCATCCATCCTTTGCCATCGTTCTGGCTGAGGAACGCCTCGATCCCTTTCTCGCGATCGCCGCCAGAGGTGCGGATCTTCTCTTCGAGGTTGTGGAAGGCCACGAGTGTCAGAACGGTTTGGCGCAGCTCCGGGGGAATGTCCTTGTCTACACGCCAAAAACCCTTAGCGTCGCTGAGACCGAGAGAAGGCTGGGGTTTATCACATTCTCTCAACAGATAGCTCATTTCACCAATCCCAAGGCCAAATCGGAGAGCGATCACGCTGTCCAGAATGCAGCGGAGTCGAAGCCTTTCGGCAATTGATAATGCCCAGAGATTCTTCCACCCTTCAGACTGAGTCTGGTTTTCTTTGAGCCAGAGCACTGCAAAACGCGGATCCGGGAATGAGAGTCGGAATGCGAACGCAGCCAACTGTTGTGCCTGGACTAGGCTGCAACGAGGCAGGACCGACTCTTCGACTACGAACCAGTTGAGGTGAACACCGCCACATCGGAGACGTATAATACTGTCGTACACAAATGAATTAAGCACCGCAGCCAAAGCAGTCGCTGTTGGCCGGCACGTGAGCACGGGAGCTGTGTTTCCGCAGGGAGAATCCGCTATTGCCGCGGCGAACATTGTCCGTGTGTTGGTTGCTGAAGTGATGTCAATGAAGGCAACCTTCCGTTGCTGAGCCGACCACCAATCCGTGAACTGCGCTGGATCTCGCAATCGTTCTACCTCGGCGGCACACTGCTCCTTGCCGTGGCGTTCGGTATACTCCTTCAGATATTTCGACAAGACGTCATCCTGCCACGTTTTGAGCTCCATGAGGAACTGTGGCTCGATCACCTTGTATTCCCACGGAATCTCCCGCCACAGAGCGCTCCTCCCCTTTCCACTCACCCACCCTTTTTGGCTGAAATCGAATTGGCCAATAAGCCGTCCTTCATAGAGTGGCAACGCCACACCCTGGATTCGGTCCTCGTGGATATAAGCATCGGTATGGCGTGACAGGATGATACCCGGAGGTATTTTTGCTCGGGGCAACGGTAGGGCGTCATAAAGGGGTTGGTTGCGACGTTGCCTAATTGCCGCAACCTGCTGCATTTCCATCTTGGCCCAGAGTTCTTCAGCAGGTCTCCACTCGCCCTTTAGCCATCGATTGTATTCGTCCGGACGATAGCCGTCAGCCTCCCAACTTGGTTTCGGCGGAAAGAGGCGCACGTCCGTATTCATCATGAATTCGAGTTGAAACTTAATTTCCCATCCCCCGGCCGTATTATCGCCAAGAAGCACAGAATTGCTGTAGATCTTATCCAATACTTCGAGGTCGTGAGGTGACTGGATTTCTAGAATGCCCTTTGAACGTGGGCTGAAACGCTCGATCTGGGCGCGGCTGTAAGATGTGGCCAGTGTTTCAGCACTCTCCCAGTCCTCGAGTTTGCGGCGCATGAAAGCGGTGCGGATCGCCGCCGTGGCACCTCCCTTCTCGATGATGACGGGATTGAACTTGAAGCGGCCGTCAATCTCAAAAACCCTCTCACGATTCTCGAAGCAAAAGATCCATTCCCAGCGGCAGTGATTAAGGAATAGCTCCCGGAGAGGCTTGGACCACGCGTCGCTGTAAATACCCGAAGGAACTATGTTACCGAGCCGCCCGCCTTTCCTCAGCAAGCTATAGCATTGTTCGAGAAAAAGCTTGTAGGTAAACAGACGTCCAACCTGATATCGGAAGGGGTGATCGTCCGAGGTGTATCCCTTGGATAGCCGCCTTTGTTTGCACCAACGTGCATGCAACTCGCCCCCGCCCCGACCAATCGAAAAGGAATCGGCTCCACCAGTTGCGTTTTCAGGATCACCAAAGGGATCAGCGCTATGGCTCACCCAGTGCGAGAAACTATTGAAGTCAGCTGAGTAATCCAGCCACTGCTTCTCGATCGCCTGGGAACTGCTAAACATTTCCTGTTGACGTTCCAGTTTGACGAGTCTTCCGTAAGTACGAAATAACGGGTCTATGTTGGAAAAAAACTCTTCAGCATTAGGTTGAAGGTTCTCCCATGGTGGATTCCCAAGGATGGCATCAAAGCCAGAGCACGTAGCACGAAAGACATCCGGGAACTCGATTTCCCAATGGAAGAACCGCTTCAGGGCTGAGACACGCTCGGCAAGCGCGTGGGTCGTTTCCGAGGGAGTGGCGAGCGTTGTGGGCAACGGTGCATGCTCCAGTTCGTCGGCGGGCCAGAACCAGCAGGCGCACCAGAGATTCATCGCAGCCTTCAGCGAGCGATACGCCGCCGAGCCAATCAGCTCCTCTCGGTAGATCCGCGTCCGCTCTGCGCTGTCTTGCACCGGCAGGTCGTGCAGGCGCGAAAGCGTGGCGAGCGCGTCGGCGTGGACCGCGTTTGCCTTCACTTGCAGATCTTCCGAGAAGAGAGTGCGACCCGAGAGGAAGGTGCGCAGGTCGGGCGTGAGTGTGTCTTTTACGAAGGCCTTGAGCGCCTTGCCACGCGTCTCCTGCTTGTAGTGCACACCATTCGAGTGGCCCTTGTCGCCCCCTTCGCGGTTCTTCCACGCCATCACCGGGTAGTGCTGGAATTGGTCAAACCACGCGCCGACGAGGGCGTTGCCGCACTTGATCTTGTGGTCGAGGAACGAAAAGGGCAGTGTGCGATCCATCGTCTCGATCCAGAGCGAGAGGCGGCATAGCTCCACCGCGAGCGGGTCGAAGTCCACGCCGTAAATGCACCGCTCGACGACGTGGCGGCGCAGGATGGCCTTCAGGCGTGGCTCAAAGAGCGGGTCGTCGGGCCGGCACGGCAAGAGTTCCTGGCCCAGGTGCTCCTCCGGCGAACCCCCGTGCGCGGGGCCACCATCAAGCAGCCGCACGACGGCGCGATCGCCGTCCGCCGACACGCGACCGTGGTAGTGGAGAGAGGCGAAGAGTGCTTCGGTGAAAAAGCGCAACGTTGCCACCGGGAAGGTGCCGGAGCCGCAGGCGACATCGCAGACCTTGAGGGCAAGGATCTGCTCCGGCTTTTTGGGGGTCCACGAGGTGTGCGGAGCGTCGAGGTCGGGCGCCCCGTCCGCGCCAACGGGCGGATTGTAGGCCAGCGGCCGCAGCGTCCGCTGAACCGTGGGCACCGCAAGTCCGGGGCGCGTATAGAACGTTCCGGCCCCCTTGCGCGTACCGCCCCAGCGCACGAGATACCACTCGCCCGGAAGGATGACTCGAATCACGAGCTGCCTGGCCTTGCGCGCAACGGCATCCTCGTACACAAGCCGCTTCTCAGGCGTCATCGCCCCCTTGGGCTTCCTCGCAAGATTGCCGACTTCGACGGCGCGGCGAGCCCACGTTTCAGCACGGGTTCGCGTTGTATGCCGCTCGTCACCCGAATCAGCAGTCGTATCCTCGACCGATTCATCTTCACCGGTGGGAGTCTCCTCTTCTGCAGACTCCTCGCAAACCTCGGCCTCACCAGACTCGGCCGGCTCCGGTTCTTCGATCTGTTCCTCTTCTCCCTCGCCCTTGCTCGTGTCTTTCATCTTCTCGAGCAGGTTGGCGAGCGCGATATCGTCCATGGCCTCCAGGCGCGACAGCGGCAGCGCCGGCTGGTTACCTACCGCCAGGAAGACGACAGGATCGCCCGCGGGGGCGGTCTTCAATTCGAAATCGAGCAATCCCTCATAGAGGATGCCGATGTACTCGCTGGAGAGATCGGAAAAATCGACCGGAGCGGGAACCCAGGTGCTCGCACGTCCCTGCCGCACTTTTACTCGGGTGCGGGTAATGCGATCGAGCATGCGGTGCACATCACGGTCCGGAAGAATCTCGCTATCGAAGGCTGCGGACTCGAAGACCGCCAGCGCCCGAATTAGCCCGTCGGCTGCCGCCGGATCGCCGGGAGCGAAGAGCTCTCCGCCATAAGCGGGAACAGGCAGCGCCGGGTGGTGTGAACCCTGATGGACAAGCCTGAAGAGGGCAAGGATCCGCGGCCAGGCATTCCACGATCGGGCCAGCCGGTTGCCGCCCCTGGCCGCGACCTTCTCGAGTTCCTCGAGGAGTCCGGAAAGGCCATAGGCGTTGTGGTAGAGAGCGTTGTACCGAGGCAAAAGCTCGCGCGACTCCGCAAACAGCACGACCACCATGCGCATGACCACGCGCACAGCCGCGCGATAGATGTCGCTTGGATCGACGCTGGCGCACCTCTCCTTCAGCGCATCGCCATGTCCCTGCGCGAGCAACTCCACCGCCTCGCGGACGCGCTCACCCAGAACGGCCGACAGTTCCGCCTGCCCCTTGCGGCTGTCGAGGATGGCCTCGAGCAGAGGTGGTGGGGACTCTTTGGCCGCCGGTGTCCAGAGCGCCGGGGAAATGAGCGTGCGCAGTGCATCGACCTGCGGGGAGAGCGATCCCTCCTCGAACCACAGGTCAACGTCCCACTCGCACCAGGCGTCGAAGTCCAGGCCGGCAAAGATGAGCCGCCACTGGCGTCCGTTGGTCAGAAGCGCCAGCTTTTCGTTGCCTGCGCGGAGCCACTGCACGGTCTGGCTGGCTGCTTTCCGGCCCCGGCCCATGCCCAGGCGGTCCTCTGAATCAAAGAAGACCGGCAAAGGCGCGCCCTGAGGGCCAAGCCAGAGGTGGCGCGGCTTGACCATTTCGCCGGTAACTGCGCGCCGTCCCCATTCGGCACCGACCTGCGAACCCCGCTGCCAGGAGCCGCCGGCGGAAGTGAATCCGCAGACCCTCTCGAGGACGAAGACCACGAAATCGGAAACGCCTGCGCTCTCATCGAGAACCCGGGCCGCCAGACGGCGCAACTCGCGCTCGTAGAAGGCGTTGAGAGGGCCGGGAGCGTTCTCCGCTATTCGGCGCAGGCGGGGTGTATCGAGCAGCAGTCCTCCGTGCCGAAGACGGTCCCAGCCGATCAGGTCCACTGTGCTCATGCGGCACCTCCCGGCAGGCGCACCTCAACCGAGACTGGGAAGACCTGAGCGGCACCCGCCATCGAGTGGCGCTTCGGCAGGAGATTCTTGAGGATCCGTTCCCGCTCGCGTTCGAGTTGGTTGCGAACCTCCTCATAATGCCGGGTGCGGCGGGCGATCTCCTCCTGTTTCTCTTCGATCGACCTGTCGATGGTGTCAATCCGCGCGGCCTCGTCGAACAGAAGGCCCTGCTGACGTTCCGCTTTCAATTTGACGATCTCCCGTTCGAGTTTGGCCAGCGTGTTCTCGGCAATGAGGCTCGAAACCTCGCCCTGACGACTTCTGTAGCGTTCCTCTTCCCGCTTGCGCGCCCGCTCGCCGCTGCTCTCCAGCTCTCGCGTCAATGCCGATGAGAGGCGTTCGGCGTGCTGGCCGAGGAACCGGCTCAGGTCCGGGGTCACTTCGTCCAAGAGATCACGGGCGCGGGCGAGATGCCGGGCATCCTTTGTGAGCTGTACACGGCGCAAATCCATCGCCGGGCGATGCGGGAGAGGCTTACTCAGAGAGCCATTGCGAATCGGGAAGATCAGCGTCTGCACCCAATGGTGGAACGTCTCACGCAAACAGTTAATAGCCAGCTCCTCGACGCTGAGTAAAACGAGGGCATCGAGGTCCGACGGAACACCATCCAGACAAACAGTCCAGCGCGATACCTCGTCGCCGGTGCCCGGGAAGCGGCGGCGTGTGAGTGCGGAAAGGGCGCGTTGCAGCATAGGGTGAGAGAGGTGCATCAGGAAAACATCGGGCCGGGGGCAGAAGACGAGCCGCCCACCGACGTCCTCGAGAAACGGTTCCGGGCTGAAGGCAATGCGAGCCACGGGGCCCCGGCTCCCGCGGCCGGTAACCCGCCGGAGAGAGTCATCGATCACCTCATTCCAGCCCGGAAGGGCGGGATTCAGGACCTCGCAAGTTTTCCTGGCCGCGGAGCATTCCAGCTGAGGCCTTCCGGCTCTTATGGCCATGGCGGCCTCGAGAGTGTCGCGGAGCGCGAGGGGATCGAGATCGATTTCCGCCGCGAGTGCCCCGAGTTGATCTCCAGCGGCGCGTCCATCTGCACCCGTTTCCACGGTTTCGTCAGCCTCAATGGCCGCACGGCCGCGGGCTGCAGTTACGCGCCGGTCGAGGTCGGCCTGGACCGCGGCGGCGCTCTCACCCTCGACCAGACGACGATGGGCGGCTTCGTCGAAAAGCTCGTTCGCGGAACCCAGGTCTTCGCGGATTTCGTCGGCTTTGCGGATGACGTGCGCCAGGAAGTTGAGGTCCTGGTCCTGGTCGGTCACGAAGTGGTGGACCGTCACGTCGCGTGCCTGACCGTGGCGATCCAATCGTCCGTTGCGTTGCTCGAGTTTCGAGGGATTCCAGGGGCAGTCGAAGTGCAGCAGGTAGCGGGCGGTACTCTGCAGGTTCAGGCCTTCGGCGGCAGCGTCGGTCGCCAGCAGGATTCGGACCGAGTGGGCCGGGTTATTGAACGCATGCTTAACCAGGTCGCGCTCTATCTCGTCCATGCCGCCGAACAGGGTGAGGATTCGGTCGGGTTCGAACCGGTCCCGGAGACGGCGCACCAGGTAATCGAGCGTCGTTTTGTATTCGGTGAAGACCACGAGACGCTCGTCGGAAAGCCAGGCGCCGCCAGCACGCAAGGTTTTCTCTATGAGGCCAATAACGGCGTCGAAGCGAGCATCGGCGACAGGATTCTGTTCAACGATGTCATTTTGCCTCAGTTCCAGGCCGATCCCGGCGACCGCAGAGTCGATTCTGGTGATTTCTTCTTTGAGGGAGTCTGCGACGCCTTTCATCCAGGCTCCGATCACGCCGGCGGCAGTAGCCTCGCGTGACTGGGTCTCGCGGTCATCGCCGGTCTCGCGCTCCACGCTGCGGCGCGCCGAATCGACATCGGAATCGGTGGCGGCACTCTCCTCCTGGAGTCCCTCCTTGCAGCGTCGCCAGGATTCGGCGAACGCGGTGGGGCAGCTCAAGAGGCGCTTCCCTAGAATCTCGACAGCGAAGCTCCCGGCACGGCGCCGCGGGGTCGCTCCACTGCCGATGAGGGCTCGAATCGCGGAGCGGAAGCCACCGAACGCCGCATTCAGCGAAACCTCTTTGGCCGAGAGACTCAGCACGAGTGCCTGGGGCGGATTCCGGGTGCAGAACTTAGGAGGGTTGGTGCGGGCGTTGATCTCGCGTTTCAGGCGCCGGATAACGATCTGTTGGACGCGCTCCCTTTCGGCCGGCTTCAGCTGGTCGGTCTGGCTGAACCGGACCGGGTCCAGGATCTCAAGCAGGCCGGTGAAACAGCGCGTGTGACCATTGTGCGGCGTGGCACTGAGGAAGAGGCGGTGCTCGAACTCAGGGGCGAGAAGCCGCAGCATCCGGCAGAGGTCACTGTCATCGCCGAAAGCCGAAGGCATCAGGTTATGGCACTCGTCGACAATGAGAAGATCCCATGGCAGGTGGGGCGAGCCCTCGGGCGGCTTTGATGCCGCCAGGAATTGCTCGAGCACATCTTCCTGCCTGAGGTAGTGATAAGACGAGATGATCCGGCTGAACGAGCGCCAGGGGTTGGCATCCATACCCAGGCGCCTCCGCAGGGCGTGAGTTTCTGCGCGATCGACGAGATCGAACTGCAGCGAGAACTTCTCCCACATCTCATCCCGCCACTGTAGACGGAGTGAAGCAGGCGTGAGGATCAGCACGCGCTGGATGCGTCGGCGTAGCAGGAGTTCGGTCAGGATCAGCCCCGCTTCGATCGTCTTTCCGAGTCCAACATCATCGGCGATCAGAAGATTGACCCGGGGCATCCGAAGGGCTTTGAGGAGCGGGACGAGCTGGAAGTCCTCGATCTGCACAGCGCCATGGAACGGACTCGAAATGGGCAGGGCTTCGAGAGGACCCTCACCATCGGGATCAAGATAGGGCGAGGCAGCCGCCCAGCGGGAGGCGCGCAGCACCGCATCGAAATCCTCCGGAGGCATCGGGTCGGTTGTGGCAAATTTCGGAAGCGCAGTCGGTTCAAGAAGGACTCTCCTGGGTTCCAGCTCCCAGAGCAGCCGCTCCTCGACCGGGAGCTGGTCGTCCTTGTATTCGAGATGCACCAGGTGCAAGCGGCCGGCTTCGCCGTCGAACGGCTCTACGGCCGCAACGACTCCGCGTCGGTTCCTGACAGTGGCAAACATCCCGATGCGGGGAATTTGAATTGGCGAGCTCTCGACCATCTTCCTTATCGCGCTCCCTTATCATTCAATTGTCAGACGCGCGTGGAGCGGGGCCCGGCACCACCCAACAACTGGACTTCTCCGGGGATCTACTGCGGTGCTTGATGCGGCAAGGTAGCATTGTAGCAGCAACACACCGTCCGCTTGTCGATCCAGCGACACACGCACGCCATCGCTCCCACACTGCCACCGAAGGCGGCATTCTATCACGATGGAGAGACTCTGCACACAAAACCGGTCCAAATCCCAGCAGACTGCACTATTCGTTGTATCTGTACGCTATGGCTCAAGTCAGCTCGTTGTCCAGCTTGTACCATCGCAGTCTCTGCAATCCGTCGAATCAGACGATATCCTGTTGCGCTGAGCGGCCCTTACATTCCAAGATATTCCACGCCACAGCTGAGGTGCAGTGCTAATGGCTGGCAGACACGCAACCAATTCCGGTGATCGGTTTTCAGAAAAGGATTGCGCTCCTGTCTGCGGTCTATATTCTCGCCCACGGGCCGCGGTCGTTCGTGGTCGTTAAATTGGAGGATTTATCAAGATGGATGGCGCAAAGATCATCACCGGCCAAGACGAGCCGTTGCGAGCATTTTTGAGCTATGCCAAGGAAGACCTGGCGCAGGTCGCTCAACTTTAATTCTGCGGAGCGGCCATACACTGATTTCATTGCACGGAAAACGACCCCGCCGCACACTCGGGCCGAGGCGGCACAAGAACACCGTTCAACGAGACGCGAGGGATCACCGGATTTGCTCGCCGGGCGCTCACATTGCCAGGACGTTGCCCGGGTCACACCGGCGCCTTGCTCATTTCAGACCCGTGACCTCCTGTTGGAGAAGCTTTCGAAGACAAAATGCAACGCCGAATTCCTCAGCTCCCTCTGCGGCGGCTAGGAAAAGAAGCAGGCAGATGGCACCAGACAGAATGCAGTAAGCACTCCATGCTGTCTACTGCCCACTGCCTGCTTTCAGTCTCTCATACACTTCAACGGCCCGCGCAAATTCTGCTGACAGACTTCCTTCCCTCAACGCGGAGCGCATCCGTTCGAGGTACTCGATAAACTCTCCGAGGAAGCGATCCACGTGGTCCTGATTGGTCTCAACAATGCTCTTCCAAACCGAGTAAGGGCTGCCCGCCAACCGGATCATGTCGCGAAATCCACTGCCGGCGATTCCCAAATTCTCCTTGCCGGCCAGATCGGCCAGCGCCGTGGATAACAACTGTGGAATGTGACTCAGCCAAGCGATGGCGTGGTCGTGTTCCTCGGGGCTCATGATCCAGGGTTGCGCGCCCAATCGCTCTACCAGAGCTTGCAGCCGTTGTAGACTATCCGGAGCAGCACCGGGCCTGGGACAGAAGACGTACGGCGCCTTCGCGAATAGGCTCGCGGTGCTGTTCTCCACCCCCACAACTTCTCTACCCGCCACCGGGTGCCCCCCGATGAACTCCACACCTGTGGGAAAATGCGCCCACGCCTCGGCGCAAATGCGACGCTTGGTGCTGCCCACATCTGTAACGACGGCTTCCGGTTGGAGTCTATCGCCCAGCGCCCCCAGAGTGGAGAGTATGTGCTCCACCGGCGTGGCAAGGACGACGAGATCGCAATCGCGAAGGTCTGCTGTCTGCTCGGTCTGCCAACTGTCGACCGCACCCAGGTTCCGCGCGATCTCGAGCCTTTCGGGATCTCTCCCGACACCTAGAAGGTAGATCCGCGGATCAAACCGCTTGATTGCGAGACCCAGCGATCCGCCAATTAAGCCGACGCCCCAGATTCCAACTTTGCGAAAGCCTGCTTCCATCGGCTTAGTTAGCGCCCCAGGGGAAAAAATGACGATTGACGATTGAGGATTGACGATTGAAAAGCAAGACAGGGCTCAAGAGTCTGATTGGTGTCTTGTCATCACAGTCGTGGATTCCACGCATTTGGGTCCAGAGGTTGATGGCTTTGCCACGATGATTATTGATGAATATTGAGCACATTTACCCCGCCTTTCATTCGTCAATCGTAAATCGTCAATCGTCAATCAATAGTGCGGTGAACAGCAGCTGCGATCAGCTTAAGTTCTCCCATCAGCTGTTCGAACTGTTCGGGCAGCAGCGACTGCGCCCCATCGCAGAGCGCTTTGTCCGGTTCGGGATGCACCTCAACGAGCAACCCGTCTGCGCCGGCGGCGACGGCCGCGCGAGCCATCGGCGCAACTTTGTCGCGGCGGCCAGTGCCGTGACTCGGATCGACGATGATCGGGAGGTGGCTGAGCTTCTTCACAACCGGGATTGCGGACAGATCAAGGGTGTTTCGCGTGTAGCTCTCAAAGGTTCGGATGCCGCGCTCGCAAAGAATCACCTGGTGATTTCCTCCAGTCATGATGTAGTCCGCCGCCAGCAAGAGCTCTTCGATTGTGGCGGCCATCCCGCGTTTGAGAAGAACGGGCCTCTGGATTTTCCCGAGCTCTTTCAGCAGACTGAAATTCTGCATATTGCGGGCGCCCACCTGCAGAATATCCGCGTATTTCAGGAACATTGGAATCTGTGTGAAATCCATGATCTCGGAAACCACGTACATGCCTCGACGCCGCGCGGTATCATGCAGGAGCTTGAGTCCTTCCTCTCCCAGCCCCTGGAAGCTATGTGGAGACGTGCGGGGCTTGAATGCGCCGCCGCGCAAGATCCGCACTCCAACCTTGCTCACAGCTTCAGCAGCGGCGTTGATCTGATCCCGGTTCTCGACTGTGCAGGGACCAGCCATCATGACCACAAGGTTTCCTCCGATCTGCACCTCCCCTACCTGCACGATTGTCCCTTCCTGCCGGAAAGTCCTGCTTGCGAGCTTGTAGGGCTGCGTGATGCGGATGACCTCTTTGACACCCTCCAAAAGCTCGTAATCTCTGTGGTCGACAATCTTGCCGCCGACGACACCCAGAACCGTTCGTTCCACGCCAGTGGATCGGTGCACGTCGAAGCCGTCGCCGATCAATCGATCAATGACCTGTTGTATCTGTTGCTCTGTGGATCCACGCTGCATAACGATTACCATCGCAAATACACCTCTTGTGGACTGACGATTTCCGATCGACGATTGCAAAAACAGTCAGCCTTGAATCGTAAATCGTCAATCGTAAATTGATCCAATGCCAAATTAGCTGTTCTCCTTGTCGGCCGTTAGCCGTTCGATCCTCCGGGACTCGTCGATGATGCGCTCGAAGAGCCGCTTCACACCCTGGGCATCCAGCGGCCCGTGGTTGTGCTTCAGCATCATCCGGACGATCTCTTCCTCGCGCTTCGGATCGTAGATTGCAAGATTCCGCTGGCGCTTGATTTTCCCTATCTCGATGGCGCATTGGGCCCGCTCGTTCAGGATGCGCATCAGCTCCATGTCGAGCTCGTCGATTCTCTGGCGCCACTTAAAAATGTCTGAGTTGTCGGAATCAGGCATCCTTCCCCTCCGTCAACCACCTGCAAAACTCTCCCACACGGTACAGCAGATCCCCGCAGTTCACCGCCCTTTCCATCTGCGCGACGATGGCACTCCCGACCACGGCACCGTCGGCGATCTCCCAAACGGCTCTTACTTGCTCAGGCCGCGAAATGCCGAAGCCGACGGCCACCGGAAGTTGCGTGTGCCGGCGCACCAGGCTGATGGTCGGAAGAATAGATGCCGAGAGCTTTTCCTGAGCACCGGTCACACCCGTTCGCGAAACCACATAAACAAAGCCGCGCGAACAGCGTGCGATCTTCTCGACCCGGTCAGGGTTGCTCGTGGGTGCCGCCAGGAAAATCGCGTCCAGCTCGTGCTTCTCCAGGCACGCGCAGTAATCCTCACTCTCCTCTGGAGTCAAGTCCGTCACGAGAACTCCATCCACCCCGACAGAGCGCGCGTCGCGTGCCAGATTCTCCAGTCCATACTGCAGCAGCGGGTTGAAGTAGCTGAAGAGGATGATCGGCATCGCGGTTTCCCGCCTGATGATCTTCACAGCCTCGAGATAGTCCGCAAGCCCGTAGTGGTGCCGCAGGGCGCGCTCCGACGCGCGCTGGATGGTCGGCCCATCCGCCAGCGGGTCCGAAAACGGGATGCCCAGCTCCACGAGGTGTGAGCCCGATCTTTCCAGTTCAGGCACGAGGCGTATCGTCGTTTCTAAATCCGGATCCCCCGCCGTAATAAACGGTATGAAGGCTTTTTTCCCACGTGCTCGCAGCTCGTTGAACTTATTGCCAATTGCCCGACCCATCGCCTACTCCCGATTGACGATTGACGATTAACGATTGAAAAACAAGATAGGGCTTCAGGATCCGATTGGTGTTTTCTGGTCATCGCGGCCATGGCCTCGTGATTCGACCCATCGATTCCATCTCTCATGACTGATCGACAATTGACGGTTGGGAAACTCAGAGTGGTTCAATCGTCAATCGTAGATCGAAAATCTGTGTCTAGATTCACTTCGTTTGCGCCTACTTGATTCCCTGCCCAATAAGATCCGAAACCTGGTTTACGTCTTTGTCGCCGCGGCCGGACAAGTTCACAATGACGATGCTGTCTTTATCCAGTTGCGGGCCGATTCGGATCAGCTCGGCAACGGCATGCGCGCTCTCCAACGCCGGGATGATTCCTTCGAGCCGGCTCAGCAGCTGGAAGGCTTCGAGCGCCTGTTCATCGGAAATGGCCGTGTACTCAATCCGCCCCATGTCGTGGAGATAGGAGTGCTCGGGACCGACGCACGGATAATCGAGGCCGGCCGACACTGAATGCGTCCCCGCAATCTGGCCGTTCTCGTCCTGCAGAACATAGCTCATCGTTCCCTGAAGAACTCCTTTTCTGCCGCCGCCGAAACGCGCCGCATGTTCGCCGAGAGCCTTGCCCCGGCCGCCGGCTTCAACGCCGATCATGCGGACCTGCAAATCCGCCAGGAAGTTGAAGAAGAGACCGATAGAGTTGCTCCCTCCACCAACACAGGCAAGCAGCAGGTCGGGCAGCCGTCCCTCGGCCTCGAGAATCTGGGCGCGCGCCTCGCGCCCTATAATAGACTGGAAATCGCGGACCATTCCAGGATAGGGATGCGCCCCAAGAACAGAACCCAGGAGATAGTGCGTGTTGGCAACGTTCGTCACCCAGTCCCGCATCGCTTCATTGATCGCGTCCTTAAGCGTGCGGCTGCCGGAGTCTACCGGCGTAACCTTCGCTCCGAGCAGGCGCATGCGAAAGACGTTAAGCGCCTGCCGCCGCATGTCCTCCGTCCCCATGTAGATCTCGCACTCCATGCCGAAAAGCGCCGCCACGGTTGCGGTTGCCACGCCGTGCTGGCCGGCGCCGGTTTCGGCGATGATGCGGGTCTTTCCCATCCGCCGCGCCAGCAGTATCTGACCCAGCGCGTTGTTGATCTTGTGCGCACCCGTGTGGTTAAGATCCTCCCGCTTCAAATAGACCCGTCCCTTGCCGAGATGGCTCTCCAGCCTGCGCGCCGGCGAAAGCGGTGTCGGCCGGCCGGAGTACGTCCGGAACAGTTCGTCCAATTCCGCCTGAAACACGGGATCTTTGCACGCTGTCTTATAGGCCTCCTCCAGTTCCTGCAAAGGTCCCATGAGCGTCTCGGGAACAAATCTGCCGCCGTAGGGGCCGTAGCGGCCCCGATCGTCCGGACCCGTGAACGGCAGGGTACTAGCGATTCTGGATGACATTTCTTACCTCGTTCATGAATTCTCTCAGCTTTGCGGGATCTTTCTTGCCCGGCTTGCTCTCCACGCCACTGCAGACGTCGACGCCATAAGGCTGCACGGCACGGATTGCGTCTCCAACGTTTCCCGCGTGCAGCCCACCCGCAAGGATGATCGGGCGCAGCTTCGTGATTCCCACGGCAAGGCTCCAGTCGAACGTTTTCCCCGTGCCCCCGAAGAGAACATCGTCCTTCGCATCGAGAAGAAAAGCCTGGGCGGGATAGTCGGCCAGCGACTCCTGCGCAAGACTCTTTCCGATGCGAATGGCCTTAATCAGGATCCAACCGGAAAGCTGCCGGCAGTAGTCGGGTGACTCGTCCCCGTGAAGCTGCAGTATGTGAACTCCAGCGCAACGTGCGGTCTCCGCAAGTTCAGCAGGGTTACCCACGTTTACGAACAGACCGACGGCTGCTGCAAACGGCGGCAGGCGGCGGACGATCGCCCTGACCTCCGGTGGTGTGATGTAGCGGGGGCTGCGTGGGTAGCAATTGAAGCCGAGCGCGTCCACGCCCTGATCCAGCGCCAAGGCAGCGTCCTCGTAGCTCGTTAGCCCGCATACCTTCACTCTCATAAAGCTCTCCGGAGGGAACCCGAGGGCAGCAGCGCTTTCAGGGCCGCACCCGGAGACTCGGCACGCATGAGATGCTCGCCTATCAGAAAGCCACGATAACCGGCGTCGGCAAGTCGGCGGATGTCGTCCGCGGTGCGGATGCCGCTCTCGGCCACGGCCACCACCTCTTTCGGCAGCAGGGGCGCCAGCTTCAGGCAGACATCCAATGAGACCTCGAAGGTGCGCAAGTCACGGCTGTTCACACCGAGCAAAGTCGCGCCCACTTCCATAGCCCTCTCCAGCTCGCTCTCGCTGTGCACCTCCACCAAAGCCTCCATCCCATATATCTCGATCTCTGTGCGCAGGCTTTTGAGCGCAGCGGTGTCGAGGAGAGCCGCCATCAGCAGAACCGCATCCGCGTTGGCGTGGCGCGCCTCCAGCACCTGGTAAGGATCAATGATGAAATCCTTCCGCAGCAGGGGAATGTTCGAATTCCAGCGCAGGAGGGCGAGGATCTCCAGGCCGCCGCTGAAATACTTCACCTCGGTCACCACGGAAATTGCCGCCGCACCGGCTTTTTCGTACTCCTGAGCAATCTTCACAGGATCGAAGACCGGGCACAGCACTCCGGCCGAGGGCGACGCTTTCTTGATCTCCGCAATGATCGCAGGCGAGCGCCGGAGCAAGGCCTTCTTGAGCGAGCGTACTTCGGAGCCACGTTCCAGCGCATTCCTGATCGCAAGCGCGGGCCATTTCTTCTTGGCACCAATGAGCTCATGCACCTTGGCGTGCATGATATCTGCGAGAATGGTTCCCTCGAGATCCTTCGGCAGATGATAATCGCGTACGGTTTGTAACATGATCACTTCTCCATGATCTCCGTGTCTCTGTAGTATGCCACAAAGTTGGAGAGCAGCCGCTTGCCCACGTCCGTCAAGATGGACTCCGGATGGAACTGGACGCCCTCGACAGGCAGATGCCGATGACGTAACCCCATGATTACACCATCCTCCGTCTTCGCGGATATCTCGAGGCAGTCCGGCAGTGCCTCCGGCGACACCACCAGCGAATGGTAGCGCGTGGCGCGGAACGGGTTTTCCAGACCCCGGAAGAGTGTGCGTCCGTCATGGAAGATCTCACTCGTCTTTCCGTGCATGATGCGCGGCGCCGAAACCACCTGTCCGCCAAAAGCATGGCCAATTGCCTGATGCCCTAGGCAGACGCCGAGAATCGGGATCTTGCCGGCCAGTTCGCAAATTGCGGAAACGATGATTCCGGACTTCTCCGGGCGTCCCGGCCCCGGCGATATGACGATGCTGTCCGGGGCCAGCCGCTCGATCTCGGAAACGGTGATCGCGTCGTTGCGAAAGACCTTGAGCTCCTGGCCGAGTTCTCCAAGGTACTGCACAAGGTTGAATGTGAATGAATCGTAGTTGTCTATGACCAAAATCATCGCGTTTTCCGAGTAATCAACTGACAACACAAAGACACAAAGGACACGAAGGCGATCGCTGAAGATGCGCTGTTGAGAGTTCTTTGTGTCCTCTGTGTCATCGTGTTGTCCTTTTTCTTTTCCTTTCAGCGGAGGCCTTCGTGTGCGAACTTGATGGCGCGGAGCTGCGCGCGGGACTTATATACCACTTCCTCCCTTTCGCGCTCCGGTTGTGAATCGGCCACGATACCCCCGCCGGCCTGAATGTAGGCAACCCCGTCCTTCAGCACCAAGGTCCTTAGCGCGATGCAGGTATCCAGGTTCCCGGAAAAGTCGATGTATCCCACCGCGCCGCCATAGACGCCTCTCCTACAAGGCTCCAACTCTTCGATGATCTCCATGGCGCGCACCTTCGGAGCACCGGTGACCGTTCCGGCCGGCAGGCAGGCCTCGAGGGCATGAAAGGAATCCATTCCGTCGAGGAGTTCGCCCTCAACGCTGCTCACCAGGTGCATCACGTGGCTATAACGCTCAATGCGCATGAGGTCGCCCACCTTCACGGTCCCGAACTTGCAGACCCTGCCGACGTCGTTCCGTCCCAGGTCCACGAGCATGATGTGCTCTGCGCGCTCCTTCGCATCATTTATCAGTTCTTCCGCCAGGAGCGCGTCCTCTTCCGGCGTCTTCCCGCGGGGCCGCGTGCCAGCAATGGGACCATATTCCACACGCCCGTTCCTCACTTTGACCAGCATCTCCGGCGAAGCCCCAACCAAGTGCAGATTATCCATGCGCAGGAAAAACATATACGGCGAGGGATTAATGAAGCGCAGCGCGCGATAGATATCAAAGGGATCGCAGCTGACCTTCATCGCGAAACGCTGGGAAAGGACCACCTGAAAGATATCGCCGGCCTCGATGTAGGACTTCGCCTTCAGCACCATACCGTCATATGCCGCTGCGGTCAGGTTGGACGTGGGCACTGGAATTACTTCGCGGGACAGCGGCGCCGGAAGCGAAATGGGCGCCGTGAGCCTTTTCTCGACCTGTTCGATGCGCAGCATGGCGTCGCCGTACTTCGCTTTGAGGCTCTGGGAACCTCGGTTGTTAAAGATGTTCGCAATAATGTGGATGCGGTGCCGGAGGTGATCGAAGGCCAGAATGGTAGAGAAATACATCACGTGAAAGTCATCCAACCTTAGATCATCCACAGTCCTGGCAGGGAGCCTTTCGAACTGGCGAACCAGATCGTAGGAAAAAAAGCCGACCCCGCCGCCGATGAAAGGCGGCAGATCCGGCAGGGGTACCGGCTGAAACTGCCTCGATATCTCGCGCAGCTTTTCCAGAGGGCGGCCTTCCTCCTGAATCGTATCTCCTTGTTCCTCGATCCAGATGGTACTGCCCTTCCCACGGACGGAAAGGAAAGGGTCCCAGCCGATGAACGAGTACCTGGCAAGCCGCTCACCCCCCTCAACGCTCTCGAGCAGAAAGACCCGGCGCCTGCCCTGGACAACGCGTAGGAAAGCCGCTGCGGGTGTGAGGAGGTCTCCCAGGATGTCCTTTCGAACAGGTATAACCGATCCCTGAGCTGCAAGCTTCTCGACTTCCTGCAATGAAGGCTGAATCATCTCGAACTCCCGGCAAGTCCCGGCTGCCAGACGGGACCTTGTGCCCTGTAGGTCCCGTCCGGCGGCCGGGACCTACATGCGTTAAAACAAAAAAGCCGTGAACGCCTCGAGTCGTTCACGGCTTCCCTCACCCCTGATTTCCTTCAGTTTCAGGAGACTGGCAGCGGACGGACCCGGGCGCACGCAGCCGCCCATCGCTCATACCAGTAATATCCCTGAAACTTCGAATCCATAAGTACCTTCCTAAACTGTAACAATTATCACAAAGCTGAGCATTCAGGCAACCACAAAGACACAGTGATCGGCGATCAGTGGTCCGTGGTCGGACTATTAGAGCAATATCTCTGATACAGATCACTGGCCATTGTGGTGTGTCGTTGATGCAACAGGGAGGGATGTGAGCGCCTTATAAGTTACCTGTTTTCAAGACAGTAAGTCCTTCATAATCAATGTATTTCCAAATATCTGACATGTCGTCGAGTTTTGGAACGTAACTTGCTACACAAGATGTTTTTGGACTCTTCCAAGGGAAAAAGTGTCATTTATGCGAAGGAATGCCGTACATGCTCAAATACCAGCGAACCCTGCAAGATGAGATTCACCTGGAGGGAATCGGCCTGCACACCGGCTATCCGGTAGAACTGAACCTTGTGCCTGCGCCGGAGAACACCGGAATCATCTTCCGCCGAACCGACCTGAGAAACTTTGAGATCGAAGCCACCCGAGCTCACGTAGCCCGCGTAAGCTACGCCACAACACTGATGAAAAAGGGTGTAATGATCGCCACCGTCGAGCACCTGCTGTCGTCCCTGTATGGCCTTGGAATCGACAACCTCTACCTCGATCTCAACTCCCTGGAGGTTCCCATTCTCGATGGAAGCGGCCAGCTCTTCATGGAAGAGATCGAGAAGGTCGGCATCGCCGAGCAGAATGAATTGCGTCGATATATTCTCATTCGGGAACCGATTGAAGTGCGCCACGGCGATAAAGTCGCCGGCGTCTATCCCGATCCCGTCGCGCGAGCCACATACCTCATCAACTTCGAGCACAGCGCCATCGGGTATCAAAACATCCATGTCGAGCTCACTCCAGAGTCGTATCGCCGTGAGATTGGGACAGCCCGGACTTTCGGGTTCATGTCCGACGTGGAGTACCTCAAGAAATGCGGACTCATACGCGGAGGGTCGCTGGAAAACGCCGTAGTGCTCGACGACTCCGGCATCGTCAACAATAACCTTCGCTTTCCCGATGAGTTTGTCCGGCACAAACTCCTGGATCTGCTCGGTGACATCTCGCTCGTCGGGTATCCGATCATCGGCCACCTTTACGCGGAGAAGGCCGGACATGCCATCCACGCAGCCCTCGCCGACCAGATGGCCCGGCAGAAAAACCACTACCGCGTGTGCACACTGCAGGACCTCGAACCTGAATTGGCCGAACAAGCAGGCTAACAGAGATTGCGGATTGAACAACATCCAAATCCGCAATCCGCAGTCTACAATCCGCAATTGACCGGTTCCTTTGTGCTCTCCGTACCTTATTTTCGGAGGATTGCTCGAACGGGAGAGCCGTCCAATCCCCCTAGTTTAAGCGGCAGGCAGATGAGCTCGTAATCGCCGGGCGGGACGTGTGCGAGCCGTGTTCCTTCCAGAATGGCAACTCCGTGCTTGGACAAGATCTGGTGGGAACCAAGTATTTTGCTTTCGAACGCGTCGATGGAGGGTGCGTCGGTGCCCACGAGCAGCAGGCCGCGCTTACCCAGGAACTCCGCGCCGTCTTCTCTGAGGTAAACGTAATTCCGGTCGAACTGATCTTCGGGAAGATCGCTGGCCCGAGTTTTGAATAGAATCCGCTCAACGGCATGCCAGTCCAGTCTCTCCAGGTCCGCGGCGGTTATGGCTCCCTCGGCCGGCAGCTCCAGAACCCGCGCCGATCCCAGGTAGTGAGTCAGTGCGACAGCTCCGATGTCGGCACCCGAGTTGTCGAAGTGGTAGGGGGCATCCAGGTGCGTTCCTGTGTGAATGCTCATGGTCACGGCGGAGACGTTGCATGAATCCCCTGCACGGAGCCGCATCGTCCAGTGGAGACGGAACTCCTGGTCACCGGGCCAGACCGCAATGCCTTCGCGTATCGTCTTTGAAATATCAAAGATTTCCATAATTGCCCTTATTTAGGGTGCCTCTAGTGACGACTTACGATTGCCTTAGCTGCTTTTTCAATCGTAAATCGTCAATCAAGTTACGTAGCTGCGGGCGCCGATGTGCCTCTCATAGGCGCGGGAGTTGAGAATAGCACGGATCTCCCGCACTACCGCCTCCAGTTCGGCATCCGAAGTGTAAAAATGCGGCGAAACCCGGATCCCGGCGCCCGGCCGGTAGTCCACGATAAACTCACGCCGGAGAAGCTCACGCGAAACTTCGTAGGCGTGCAGAGGATTGATTGCAACCGTTCCCCCACGCTCCTCCGCTTTCTCCGGAGCCGAGAGCATAAACCCTTGCTGCCGCGCTAAATCCATCAGGCCCCGGGTCTGGCGCATTGATTTCTGCCGTACTCTCTCTATCCCGATCGCTGTGAGAATCTGCAGGCCGGGACGCGCCGCATAGAGACACGGGATGTGGGGCGTGCCGTTGAGAAAGCGGAAGGAGTCTTCACGGAACCGCAGCGCCGGTTCGAAGGCAAAAGAACTCCGATGCGCCATCCAGCCGGTCAGCTTCGGCTCGAGCCTGGAGCGAAGGTCGGGACGGACGTAAAGAAATGCAGCACCGGGGCCGCCGCAAAGCCACTTGAGGCACCCACCGATTGCGACATCGACGTCCAGAGTTTTCACATCGATGGGAATGGTGCCGGCCGACTGATAGACGTCCAGGATAACGAGTGCGCCGACCTCGTGGGCCCTGTGCACGATCGCCCGCACATCCATAATGTATGCGCTCTTGAACAGGACATGGCTTATCGGGACAAGGAGGGTCTGCTCGTCGATCGCCTCCAGGAGCCGTCCGATGTCGACCCTAATGCCGTCGTCCGACTTGACAATGCAGATCTCGGCACCCCTCTCCTGCTGCGCCTGGTAGAGGTACATGACGGAGGGGAACTCCATGTCCGTGTAAACGATCTTCCGGCGCTCTCCTTTGAATTCGAAGCAGGACAGGATGATCGCTTCTGCCAGGGTCACGTTTTGGTGAAAGGAAACTTCGCCCGAGCTCGTGCCGAGGATCGGTCCCATCAAGTCGCCCAGGTGCACGGCCATCTCCCACCAGGATTCGGCCCAAGCCCGCACTCCCCTGTCGGCCCAGGTGTCCGCGTATTCTCTCAGGGAGTCGTACACTGGCCGCGGCATTGCCCCGAGGGAGTTGCTGATCAGGTAGACCGTCTTTTCCAGAATCGGGAACTCGGACCGCCAGCGCAACAATTCATCCTCGTCGGAAGCTGCCGTAACGGGTTCCTCTTGAATCATAAGTGTTCCACGAAAAGAGGCTTACGATTGACGATTTTCGATTGACGATTTAGAACCGCATGGGATTGCATGAGATCCTTGCGAAGTTCCAACTGCAAAATCACCAATCACTGCCACGATCCAATAGCCGCCTGATGTTGCCTCCCTCCAGTCGGCAGACTTAGTCTGGTTTTTCAATCGTCAATCGTAAATCGTCAATCGTCAATAGAATTACTTCGGCTGTTCAGGCTTCGTGAACAGGCTGTCCGGGATGTTGGTATTGTAGCTGATCTTGAGGACGAAGCTCTGGGTCCTCGGCCTGCCGTTGACAAAGCTATCGATGCGTAGCGGAGTGTTGACACCTTCGATTACGTGCCACTGGCTGAACTCCCCGACATGCCGTTCCCGGACTCCGCGTTTGCTTATGCCTCGATACTCGATCTTCGCCGGCAGTTTTGAGATCCGGTCGAAATATATCGTCACCTCGTCATTTTCCGGATCCAGGAGCTTGACCATCTCGAGCGTCACATCCTTACCCTCGCCGGGCCCCAGGTAGAAAAGCTTGTTGGCCGGATCCTTCCAACGGGAACGGAAGATGTTGTCGATGCTGTGCTTCACGTCATTCTCGAAATCCTTGATCTCCTCGGGTGTCGCCGCGCGCAAGTCTTTCGGATATTCGAGGATCCAGCCTTCTTTCTTCTCCAGGTTAAAGACCTGGATGTCGCGCGCTTTTTTCTTGTTGCCCAGCTCGAAATGGCTCTTGTCAGGGAGCTTGGTATAGTCGCTGTACTTGACGAGGCCGGAGGAGTCTCCCTGCGCATTAAAGAAGAAGTAGTTCCCTTCGGACACCATGTCCTTCACCTTGAGAAATGTGTCTCCTCCCATGGCTTGAATGGCATCCTGGAAGAGCTTCTGTATTTTCTCTTCGTCCTGCCCACGGGCAGGTGAAAGCGAAACAGCTAGCAGTCCCATGCTCAGAAGATGTCGAAGCCTTATCATATTTCCTAAGGTACCCTTTCCGATCGGCGATTACCCAAGTTGCAATCGTCAATCGTAAATCGTCAATAGCAATATATCCTATCACCACAGAGACACGGAGAACACAGAGAGATCCTGCGTGTTATAATTAGTCGATGCCTCGACCGAAAACCAAACGTCGCATGAGCGGTCCGCCACGGACGAGTCCAATGGCTAGAATTCTAAAGATTTGTGCGCTGCTGATCGCCATTCCCGCAATCGCGGCCGCTATCTTCCTGATCCACTATTACTACGTCTTTAATGGGATCATCGAGGAAAAGTTCGGGAAGCGCTACAACCTGTCGGAAACGGAAATCTATGCCGCGCCGGCCGTGCTATATCCAGGCAAGCGCATGCAGCTTGCCGAGCTTCAGCAAAAGGTTCGCCGGCTCGGCTATACGGAACGCAACTCAGCCGGCGTCTCCAGCATGGCGAATTACCAGCTGGTGAAGGCAAACCAGTTGATGGTTTTCAACGATGCCTCTACACCTGAAGACGCCAATCGCCTGGTGAGTATCACCTTCGAGGGCGGCAGCATCCGTTCAATCATCGATCCGAATGCGCGCACGAGCTTGGCCAGGTTCGCACTCAAGCCGGAGATGCTGAGTACCGCCATCAATAAAAACCGCGAGAAGCGCCGCTACGTCACCTACCGAGATCTGCCCAACGTGCTGATCAATGCCGTGCTCGCCTCGGAGGACCGCCGTTTCTTCAGCCACAGCGGGGTCGACCCTATCCGAATTATGAAGGCCCTGATCGTGGACGTGCGCGAAGGGGAAACGGTGCAGGGAGCCAGCACTCTGACCCAGCAGTTCGTGAAAAACTACTTCCTGACCCAGGAGCGCACCTGGCGACGCAAGTTTGCCGACGCCTATATGTCCATCCTTCTCGAAAAGAGGCTGTCCAAGGAGCAAATCTTCGAGCTGTACGCCAATGAAGTCTATCTGGGCCAGATCGGCTCTTTCAGCATCGTGGGATTTGGCGAGGCTGTCGACGCCTTCTTCGACAAGAGCATCAAGGATCTAACCCTCGGAGAGGCTGCTATGCTGGCGGGCATTATTACGGCGCCCAATCGCTATACTCCGATCCGCTACCCGGACCGGGCGAAATCGCGCCGCAATCTCGTGCTGGATCGAATGGCCGAATACGAAATGATCTCAGCCAAAGAGCGAGATGAAGCCAAGGCCAAATCCCTCGAGATAAAGCCGAGCACGATCTTGAACTATTCGGACGCGCCCTACTTCGTTGATTACATCCAGGATATTCTGGTCGAGAAGTATGGTGACGTCGCCCTGGCAAGATCGAAGTTCCGGGTCTACACGACATTGGACATGGATCTCCAACAGGCGGCTTTCGAAGCCATGCGCGGAGGCATCGTTGCGCTGGACGCTCATTTTGCCAAAGGCAAGCATCGCGTAATCCCACCCGGAACCGTTCAGGCAAGCCTGATCGCTGTGGATCCCCGAAACGGCCAGATCCTGGCAATGATCGGAGGCCGGAATTATGGTGCCAGTCAGTTCAATCGAATTACGCAGTCCAAGCGACAGCCGGGCAGCATATTCAAACCTATCGTCTATGCCGCCGCTCTGGAGACCGCCTATTCCAATTCATTGCCCCTGACCGTCGTATCCACCGTGCTGGACGAACCAACCCAGTTCACCTTCGAGAATCTGGTCTACGAGCCCAGAAACTTCAAAGATGAGTACTTCGGCCAGGTCACTATGCGGCAAGCGGTAACAAAATCCCTGAACATCGCCACAATCAAGTTTGCCGAGAAGGTCGGCTACGGCAAGATTGTGGAACTCTCCCACCGGCTGGGATTGAATGAGCAGATCAAACCGTACCCCGCCATGGCAATCGGCGCTTTCGAGGTCACTCCCCTGGAGATGGTCCACGCTTATACAGCCTTCGCCAACGGTGGCTTGATGTCCCAGCTGGCGCCGATTCTGAAGATCGCCGACGACAAGGCCAATCCAGTGTATCTGGCCAAGCCTCAGACACAGCAGTCCCTCACGCCGCAGATTGCATTCATGGTCACATCTCTCCTGCAATCGGTGATAAACAAAGGCACCGGCGCCGGAGTGCGAACCCAGGGGTTTACCCTGCCCGCCGCCGGTAAGACCGGCACCTCACACGACGGCTGGTTCGCCGGGTATACCCCTGACCTGCTTTGCATCGTCTGGATCGGCTTCGATGATAACCGCGAGCTAAACCTTTCCGGCTCCCAGTCCGCGCTGCCCATCTGGGCAGAGTTTATGAAGAAAGCCCAGATCCACCGCCCGCTGACCGGTGAGGAATTCGCTGTTCCGGAGGGCGTGGCCGAAGTGGAAATCGATCCCTCGACTGGGATGCTGTCCACGGAACGCTGTCTCGAGCGCCAAAAGGAGTACTTCCTCAAGGGAACAGAACCTGCGATCCGCTGCTACGGGAACAACTACGAGCAGATGATCACTGGGGGAGTTCCTTCAAGCATCTACTCTACCCCTGCTAAAGAACCGGCAAGCGGGACCGATAACAAGAACGGGGCTCCCGACGAAAAGAAGAAGCCTACGGGACAATGATGAAAATGACGATTGACGATTGACGAATAAAAGACCGGGGGCATGCCTTCCCCATTCGTCCTTTGTGATCGGGGTGCAGATGGCAACCTCTGGGGGCAATGAAATGACGAATACTACGGCGTTTTCAGCTGGACAGAATGCGAGGAAATCGCCACGATGACGGGAAAACACCAATCAGACCGTTTATCCCTGTCTGGTTTTTCAATCGTCAATCGTCAATCGTCAATCGTCAATTATCCGGTATGAGCGATGCGAATCTCTGATAACCTCACGTATCATCCCGGCTCTCCTCTTCCAGATCCGGAAACAACCACGCCTGAGGTGATCCGTGAGATCCTGGCGTCCGTGCTGGCCACGAAAGATGCCCGGCAGAAAGCCGCGATCCAAGGCATTTTCGAGCGGCTGCAGCGGAAATTGCCGTCGTGGAGACTCAGCGCGGAGAGTTTTGTCGATCTCTATCCGATTCATCCGGACGTCTTCAACGCCCTGTTTCAACTGGGCTCGATTCTGCCTGGGTTTTCCGCGCTGCGCTTCGCACAGGAGGCGATCCCAGCCAGCCTCGAGCGGCCGGAAGAGCAACTGGTCACTCTGGATCACCTCTTTGATTCCATCCGGCCGGAACTCCGGAAGGTGAAAAGGTTCGGCCCCCTGCTCGACTCCTATGAGTGCTTCCGTGCAAACGTGCTTCCCCAATTCAAGCCGGCTGTCCAGCCAAAGGTCGAAGCCCTTCTGAAAGCGATCGCTTTTTCGACCATTTGCGAAGGGCGCGCCGCTGACGTGAGGTCGCTTGCCAACTCCCTGCTGCTCTGCGAAGACTCCGATTTCCTTCCCAGCTACAGCCTGACCTCGGCTCTGCTAATGGAGATGGAACAGAGGGGTGGCATACACTTCGTCGCCGAAGGAAAAAAGCTCGAGCGCAGCTATCGGCTGCTGGACCTCCTCAGACCGCCGAGCCTCTTTGCTGCGCATGAGCCGCTGGAGATCGAAGAAGAGTTCCGTAGCAGACTTCCTCTTCTACTTTACGATTGGATTCGCTCCGAGATTCCTGTTTGGAAAGCGGACCTCGGCTCGAAGTACGAGCGCAGCTCGCAGTCTCTGGTGGCTCCACTCCCGGAAGGCGAGAGAGGGCGGACCGGCCTGGTCTATTTCAAGAGCGTGTACGATCCTTTCTGGTCGCAGGAAGATTTCCAGGTGCTGGAAGCGAGCCAATACCCGTGGATCCTTCTAGTGCTGAGCCCCTTGGAGCGCTTCTACGAAACGGACGCCATGCTGCGCGAACTGGCTGGCCGTTCGGAGCGGATCCTGATTTGGCGACCCGGCAGACTGTCGCGCGAAGAGGTCGAGCGCCTGCAAAAGTTACTCTCTTTCCGTCCTTCCCTCGGCGGCGTTGACAGCGCCGCTGAAACTTACTCCGAAGCTCGGGGCGAGGCCCGGAGGATCCTGAAGTCGCTGTATGTCGAAAGAGGGGAGTTCTTAACGTCCGGTGATCAATGGCCCATCGGCGAGGAGATTGAGAACCGTACCCTGGCGCAGTACCTATCGGTCCATCTGACAGCGCTGGTTTCGCTGGCCCACGATAAGTTCCCGGAGGGGGCGACTGCATCCCTGGCCGCACCCGTAGCAGTGAAAACAGACGAGCATGATGTGATTCGCCTCGCCGCCTTGCTGGCCGGCCTCGAAGGACGAGAGGCCGAGGACCCGGATCTGGTGCGGAATCGTTTCCTGGAGTGGTGGAACTCAGTGCTCGAAACCGAAACCGCCGCGCTCTCGGCGAAGGCGCGGCCCCTGCCGGACTCGTTGCGGACGACGCACTTCTGGCGTGAAGTGAAGTTGGCGGGGAGCCATCTGCAGAACTTAGAGCCCTTCCTGGAATCTTTCCGTAGGGGAGAGTCCTCGCTTAGGGATGCAATTGAAGAGGCGCTGCGCTATTTCAGCGGCGATGAATACCGACTGCTGGAGTGGAGAGAATCGCTGCAGAACCTTGCCGGACTGGTCCGCTGGCTGCCTGGTTTTGAACATTCGAGAGACTATGTCCTTGCGGCCTTTCCCCTGGGAGTCGAAAAGCTGGACGAGCAGCGCGCCTCCCTGCTTGACTCGATAGCTGAGCCGCACCGTTTCATCCAGCCGTCCGGGCGCGCAAGATTCGACAAGGACTTCCTGGATTTTAAAAGAGGCTACATCGACTATTACGACTCTGCCCATGAAGAGGCTTTGAACATCGTCAGCGCGTCGAAAGAAGCCGAGCGGAAGGTAGATGCCAAGGCCCTGCAAAACCTGGAGCTGCTTTCGAATCTGCTCTACACGGACAAGAGCTATCTCAACCGGGTGCGCATCCTGGGGAGGTGGATCCTGCGCAGCCAGTGTCTCCTGCCGGTCCGGGAAATTCTCGAGCGCTACCCGCGCTGCTATTGCAATTTCAATCCTGCCGGAAACCGGGAACTCGTGGAATCCGCCGCACAGATCAACACGCTGATCCAGGAAGGGATCGAATACTTCCGGGGAACACTGCGCAAATGCAGCAGGATGATTATCAACGACCTCAAGCGCATGAAGCTGGACGATTTCCACTGCATGCAGATCGCCTCGCTACTCAGTCGTGAAACCTTGCTGCCGCTCAAATCTGAGACAATTGAGATCCTGAACAAGGTCATTGCAGAGCACTCCAGCGATTTCCTCCTCGCCCTCCGGTCGCAGTAGGCAGCATGCAGCCGGCAGTCCCCTTCGCTTCGGGGAATCCCTCCACTTTTTTAACGATGAACCACACCGCGAAAATGATTAGCCGGCAGTCCCCTTCGCTTCGGGGAATCCCTCCACCGCTCGCCAGGAGGAATAAAATCGACGACTTGGAGAATGGAATCGGAAGGCCATGATCGCAAACCCCAACGTTGCGCCGAGAGTGCCTCGGTTTGCGAAAGGCAGCCCACCCTCCAAAGGCTGGATCCCTTCCAGGGATATCCCGGCATTCATACCTTCTGATAGGAATCTGCGCCCCAACAACGATGCAGTTGACTGATCAAAATGACTAGGGTAATATGACCATAGTTAGAATGGAGTGTTTATGACGTCAGTTTCGAAATCGCGATTCAAGTCTCGCGCCCTGTACTATTTCAGAGAAGTCGAAAAGAATCGCAGGCCGATCACCATCACCGACCGAGGAAAGCCGGTCCTAAAGGTTGTGCCATACGCGGACAACCCAGAAGAGGCCTTGAAGGAGCTTCGCCACACGGTGATCAGGTACGAGAATCCAATGGAGCCCGTTGGACTGGACGATTGGGAAGCCCTCAAATGATTGTCTTGGATACTCATGCCTGGATATGGTTTGTCAACGATCCCCGTCAACTCAGCGCGCCTGCCCGCCGGGCCGCCGAGGAGGCTATGTCCGGGCGCTCGATCTATATCTCATCGATCAGTGCATGGGAGGTGGCGTTGCTCGCAGCAAGCGGCCGAATCGAGTTGACCATCGACGTTCACGATTGGATTGCCAAGAGTGAGGCTCTGCCCTTTATCAATTTTGTGCCCGTGGACAACGCCATATTCCTGCGCTCTGTATTTCTGCCCGGTCCACTCCATGCGGATCCGGCTGATCGGGTTATTATTGCGACAGCCCTCATGAAAGGGATACCCGTCGTGACAAAGGACGAGAAGATCAGAAAGTACTCGAAAGTCAAATCCATTTGGTAGGCGGCGCGGCACTTCGGTCTTCGAGGGAGGTCGGCCGCACCTTGAAGGAACCGCCAGGTCGCTGGATCTATCACTATGGGCGACAATCAGCGGGTGATGAGGAAGTTGCCCAGGGCGAGCGCGTCCATTTTGGTGGTGGCGAAGCAGTGCATAGCGTCCTGGGGCGAACACACGATCGGTTCGTTTTCGTTGAAGGAAGTGTTGAGGATAAGTGGGATTCCGGTGCGCTGCCGGAAGGCCTCGATCACGCTCCAGAACTTCGGATTGACGCTCTTCGAGACCGACTGAACGCGTCCGGTGTAGTCTACGTGCTCGGTCGCGGGAATCGCAGGGCGCTTCTCCGGCCTGACTTTGAAGACCATGAGCATGAAGGGCGAGGGATACGAATCTTCGAAGTACTCCTCCACATATTCTTCGAGCACGGCGGGCGCGAAGGGCCGGAAGCTCTCGCGGTGCTTGATGCGCCGGTTTAAAACATCCTTCATTTCCGGCTGGCGCGGATCGGCAAGAATGCTGCGGTTGCCGAGCGCCCTGGGACCAAACTCCATGCGCCCCTGGAACCAGCCTACGATCTTGCCCGCAGCCAGCAGCTCCGCAACCCGTTCTTCGATATCCTCGCATCTCTCAAAAGAAGCGCCGAAGGAATGCAGCGCCTGCTCCAGCTCCGCCTCGTTGTATTCCGGACCGAGATGGGCGTCCGTCATCACGTAGCGGCGCGGGTTCCCCAGCAGCGTGTTCCAGATGTAGAATGCGACGCCGAGGGCTGTCCCACTGTCCCCGGCGGCAGGCTGGATGAAGATTTCCCGGAACGGTGTGTTCCGCCGGATCAGGCCGTTGGCCACGCTGTTGTAAGCCACTCCGCCGGCAAGACAGAGGTTCACGGAGCCCGTGTACTCATGAAGCCGATTCAGGACCCGGAAAAAGTAGATCTCCATGCATTTCTGCATCGAGGCAGCCACGTCCCTGTGATGCTGCGTGATTTCTTCGAATGGCTGCCGTGGCGGACCGAACACCTCGAGGAACTTATCCGAGTAAACCCGGCCGATGTACGGACTCCCTTCGTCCCAGCTCATCTCCACCCCGCGCGTGTGATGCGTAAAATATGCCAGGTTGAGCTGGAACGCACCATCCCCATGGGGCTGAACGATCTCGAGCATCCGGCCGAGATAGCGTGGCTCGCCGTATGGCGCCAGTCCCATCACCTTTCCTTCATCTCCGTATTTCTGAAAGCCGAGGTACTGGGTCACGGAAGTATAGAAAAGGCCCAGAGAATGAGGGAAAAGCACCGAGTCGATTTTTTCCAGATTCGTTCCCGAGCCGTGCCCCAGCATGGTGCTGCAGAAGTCGCCAAAGCCGTCGATCGATAGCACTGCCGCGCGCTCGAAGGGAGAAACAAGGAACCCACTGGCCATGTGCGCGATGTGGTGCTCCACGTTATGGAACTCCATGCCGAGGCTCGCTTCGCGCACTCCGAGGGACTCCGCCAGGACGGTCTTGAGGTTGCGGATCTTTTCCACGCTGCGCAGGCGGTCCAGACCCTGATGCGTGAACATCAGGCGGTTGTAAAGCACAAAGGTTATCTTGTTTATGAGATGGGCGGACGGGACACGGGAAATGCCGACGTGCGCAACGTCCGTGATCTGAATCCCGGCGCACTGCAGGCAGTACCGGATCGCCAGCGAGGGAAAGCCGGCGGAGTGCTTCACACGGTTGAAGCGCTCCTCCTCAACCGCCGCCACAATCTGTCCGTCCTTCAGCAGCACCGCCGAAGCGTCGCCGTGATAGGCGTTGATTCCTAAAATGTACGTTGAGTCCGCCATCTTTCCCCGCCAAATCTTACTCAAAATCTGCCACGAATTACACGGCGTGGCCGGCGGCCACAACCAAACAGGGTGTTAGATTATGACCGCCGGCCACGCCGAGCTGTCAGCCATCAGCTGTCAGCATTCAGCTTGCGCATAAGCATGATCCTTTGACATGATGATGAGGTACTGGGTCAACATATCCGATTCTTTCAACGGGATCGGTACCAGCATAAGCCCTTTGGGCACGAATTACCTGAAAAACATCTTCTTTGTTTCGTGCAATTCGCCGCGGATTCAAGATTGCTGCCTGTAAAACTCTGTAATGGCGGAGACGACATAAGAGATTCGATCGCGCGTAAGCTCCGGATAGACGGGGAGCGCCAGGACTTCCTGCGCCGCCGCCCTCGAGCATGGCATGTCGCCGGGGCCATAACCCAAATAACGGAAGCATTCCTGCTCGTGCAGGGAAAGCGGGTAGTAGATCTCCGTTCCTATCCCTTTGGACTTCAGGAAGACCTGAAGCTCGTCCCGCTTCTGGCAGCGAACAACGTACTGGTGAAAGATGTGCGTGCGCCCAGCAACAGTCGCCGGCGTTCGCACGCAATTCAGCAGTCCCGCTGAACGCAACTCCTCCTCATAGCTCTCGGCATTGTGCCTGCGCGCCCGGTTCCATTCGGCGAGATATCCGAGCTTAACGCGCAGGATAGCAGCTTGGATTTCGTCCAGTCTGCTGTTGAACCCGACAATACTGTGATAGTACTTGGGCTTCGCTCCGTGTGTGTGCAACAGTCGCACGTGCGCCGCAAGCTCGCCGGACGAGGTCACTATCATGCCGCCGTCACCAGCGCCGCCCAGATTCTTCGATGGAAAGAAGCTGAAGCAGCCAAACGCGCCCATCGTCCCGGCGCACCTGTCCCCGTACGTGGCCCCGATGGCTTGGCAGGCATCCTCGACGACCGGCAACCGGTAGCGCTGCGCATTCTGCAAAATTCCATCCATGTCCGCGCACTGGCCATACAAATGAACCGGCAGAATGGCTTTGATCGTGGTGTTGGATTCGCTGTGAACCAGTTTATGAGTCGTCAGGTTAGAGGTGCAGTCCCGCGCGAGAAACTGTGCGAGCCGCTCCGGGTCCATGTTGAAGGTGTTATCGTCGATGTCCACGAATAGCGGCCGCGCGCCGACGTTTACAATGGCTCCCGCCGTCGCAAAGAACGTGAACGGAACGGTTACCACTGAATCTCCGGGGCCCACATCCAGGGCTTTCAGGGCAAGCAGCAGCGCGTCGGTACCGGAGGCCACTGCAACCGCGTGGGGCACCCCGCAGAATTTCGCGACCTCTAGTTCCAGGGCCGCCACGTGGGTACCGAGGATAAACCTCTGGCTCTCGAGCACCTCATCGACGGCGGCGCGCACCTTCTCTCGGATCGCCACGTACTGAGCCTGGAGATCAAGCAAAGGAATATCCATAAGTAGCATCAATCCTGATTCTTTGTGTCCTTCGTCTTCATGTTGGCCTTAAAAAGACAACACGAAGACACGAAGGACACAAAGAATCACAAAGGCTCCTTCCCAACGGCGGAGAGCTTCAACTTGAAATGATCGATCGTATGGCGAAGTCCTTCGTCGAGTGAGATCCTCGGCCTCCAGTCCAGAAGCCTTTGGGCACGTGTAATATCCGGCCTTCGGACCTTGGGATCATCTTCCGGCAGGGGATGAAAAACGATCTCGCTCGAAGAGGAAGTGAGCTGAAGGACCTTTTGAGCGATTTCCAGGACCGTCAGTTCGTGAGGGTTTCCCATATTCACCGGATGGTGGATCTCCTCGCCGGGAGGCGCCATGAGAAGCCTGATGATCCCATCAATTTCGTCGTCCACGTAACAGAAGCTGCGGGTCTGATCGCCTTTGCCGTACACGGTGAGCGGCTCGCCCTGTAGCGCCTGCACGATGAAGTTAGAAACCACCCGGCCGTCATTTAGACGCATGCGCGGTCCATAGGTGTTGAAAATCCGGACGATACGAGTGTCGATTCCGTGGTATCGATGGTAGGCCATCGCAAGCGCTTCCGCGAAGCGCTTCGCTTCATCATAAACACCGCGCAGGCCGATTGGGTTGACGTTTCCCCAGTAGGTCTCCGGCTGAGGATTGACCAGCGGATCGCCGTAAGTTTCGGAAGTGCTCGCCAGAAGGAAACGCGCCCGCTTGTTCTTCGCCAGCCCCAGGGTTTTGTGCGTCCCCAGCGCTCCAACTTTCAGGGTTTGAATCGGGAGATCAAGATAATCGCGCGGGCTGGCGGGCGAGGCAAAGTGCATAACCGCGTCGACCGGTCCGTCGACGAAGATGTACTCCGTGACGTCATGTTTCACGAAGCGGAAACGCTGGTGACCCATGAGGTGGGTGATGTTCTCGATGTTGCCCGTCACAAGGTTGTCCAGACAGATAACATCGTGGCCCGCATGGAGGAGCTGGTCGCACAAGTTACTGCCCAAAAAACCCGCCCCGCCGGTAATCACAATCCGCATGGGTTCCCTCTCCCCAATTAAAATCAAAAAATCATATCACAGGGAGAGACAGTTCGCGGTTCGCAGTTTCAAAGGGCAATGCCGGTGGCGTCCTCGTTCGAATCCCCGGCGAAATGCTACGAGCTCTTTGGGTCAAAAAGCTACTACTTTGCGGCTAAGGGCCTGTTATTTCGTGACAGACCCTAAGGTGTGAGAACCACTTTCAACAAACCCGGTTCGCGCCTGTACAGGCGATCAAACCAGGCGGCTCCATCCGCAAGCGGCGCGGTGGCGCTGATGAGCGCATCCACATTGATCACGCCACGTTCAATCATCTCCAGCGCGGCGGGATATTCGCCGCGCGACGCGAGCGACCCAAACAGCATCAGCCCGTGCGTCACGACAGTTTGCAGCGGCAGTTCAACACTAGGTGCAAGGTTTCCGACGAGGGTCACGACTCCACCCTTGCGCGCGCTTTGCACTGCAAGCTTCACCGTCGGCGCAATGCCGACCACGTCGAACACAATGTCTGCGCCGCGATTGTCGGTGAAACGAAGAATCTGCTGCATAATGTCCGGAGAGTTCGATAACAATCCGCGATCCGCGCCTAATTTGCAGGCAAGATCCAGCCGACCCGGGTCGATGTCCACGGCGACGATCTGCCCGCAGCCGGAGGCTCTCAGTGCCTGAATAACGAGCAGGCCGACCATACCCGTTCCAACAACGACGGCCGAATCGTTTAGAGAAATCGGCGTGATGTTGACTGAATGAAAGGCAATAGAAAGCGGTTCGACCAGCGCCGCGCGCTCGAAGGAAAGCTTATCGGGCATACGATACAGAATGCGCTGCGGAACGGCAACATACTCGGCAAAAGCCCCATACTGTCGATACTCCGCACAAGACACACCGACAACACGACGGTTGTCGCAGCAGTTGATATCGCCGCGACGACAGAAGTAGCACTCGCCACAATAGATGGTCGAGTCGAAGGTTACCCTATCACCCTGTTGCCAACCGGACACTGCGGGGCCCACCTCTGCAATCACACCAGATGCTTCGTGTCCCATGATGATGGGCGGAATGCGCCTGCCGGTACTGCCATCCATTCCATGAACGTCGCTGCCGCAAATACCACAGGCTGTCACACGAATCAGGACATCTTCGGGTCCCGTTTCCGGCTCTGGCACATCCTTGTAAACGAGTTGCTTGTACTCTTCCAGGACTAGTGCTTTCACGTGAGAGTCATCTCCTTTCCAATGGCCGTGATGCTGCGGGGATATCCCGACGTCTCTACTTTAAGCTTAAAGGAATTCGCGTTCCGAGGAAAGACAAGCCACGAATTTCACGAATTGCACAAGAATCTTTTATTTCGTGCAATTCGTGTAATTCGTGGCCTCGTTTTTCGTGCAATTCGTGGCCGGCTATTTGGGGTTTCGCAGATCGCCTCAACGTAATCCCTGCGCTCCGAAGTCGCCAATCCAGCGGACCCAGGGCAGATGCCGAGCCACTGAGCGGAGCAGTTTCCTGTCTCCGGTAATCATTTCAACTCCCTCTGCTTGTGCCAGCACAAGATATGCAGCGTCATATGGCGAAATCTGAAGCCGCCTAGACATCCGGAATGCCTTTTCTGCCAACGGCGTGAAATCCCGTAAAGGAATGTCCAGGGCTTGAATGAAGCGGAAGGCCTTAAGCCCGGATGTTTCCGAAATGCGGCCACGCCGAATCGCGACCTGGATACCGCTCAAAACCTCGTAAGCGAAAAGCGTGGGCGAAACCAGTTCCTGGTTGCCTTCCACGTAATCCTTCAGCAATTGTGTGGCCGAATCCGTGGCTTCTTCGTCCTCAAATTGCCACTTCAGCGCTACACTCGCATCTACAACAAGGGTCATCTCTTTCCGGTCCGTTCTGAGCGCGCCCATTGCAGCCATTCTGAGGTGGGTTCCGGCATGGGACCAAGTTCCTTTTTAAGCTGGAGCATCTGATGGAACAACCTTCGCTTACGGCACCGCTCGGCCTCGGTCTCGATGACGCGATCAAGAGCTTCATGGATTGTATCGGTCTCGGTTCGAGTCCGGAGGATCCGCCGCGCCAGATCGATGCGGATCTGATCCAGTTTCAGGTGTTTGTTTCTTTTCATCGGGCTTTCTCGATGTACACAATCAGAGTATTGTGTACATAGCCCCGTGTCAAGCAGGATCGAAAATCAACCAGCTCGTGTCGGAGGCGATTCGTAAAGCGCTACATAATCCTGATCCACTTCCCCGGATTGAGAGCGGCCACGAACTTGCAGTCTGGCTAATGGATCTCACGAAGGAAAACGGCGAAACAGATTAAAAGCCACCGAACGCCCCAACAGACCCTTGGTCCCGAACGGGATTTCCAGACGCGACTCAACAAATCGCTAAGGGAAGGCCCAAGGCGTGAGGGCCCGCCCGATCCTGTTCCATGCAAGGTCGCACGGAAACGAGAATCCGTGGAATTACAGCCCTTCGAAGAAGAACGCCTCCAGCACTCGAATCGGATGTCATGTCCACCACGCCTTCCGGCCAGACGCGGTCGATGGCCTCCAGCACATCCCTGCGCAGGCCGGCATCCTGCTTCCTGTGCCGTGCCGCAGTCCGCTTCTTCGCCACGTTCACCTCCCGCCAAGATCTCCGCCCCTGGCCCGAAGCCTGTGCTCTACAATTCGGGGTATATTGAAAAGCCCTGTGCCGGCAAGAACGGCAGTACGCGAGCCGGTGCTGGGCACCTGGAGTTCCATCGACCGGTTAAGTCTACCGGCTGAGTCCCCAAAACGCGTCTGTCCTCCAGGAGCTTCAGGCAGTTTCGTGCGTCACATATCCAAGCTGTTTATAACCCCGCAAGCGCCGCTGGAACATCCGCCTCAGCACAGCAGATCATCCTGGGTTTATCATAAGTTGATAACCGCATTGCCTGCGCCCGTTGGAACTCCGGATTGGGAAAGGCGGCCATCCGAATGATGCGATTGCAGAGCGATGGCGAGAGCCCTTGTTTGGGAATGTACAGTTGATTGACCAAACTCAAATTCACTTTATCGGGGAGTGGCCCATGTACTTCCAGCTCCTTCCAGTCACTGAAACGCTTTTGTTCCCACGGTGCTTCATCCGTCAGCTCTACAAAAGCGGAACGAGGACCAAGCTCCTGTCTAGAGCGGGAGAGTTTTTGAACGAGCCGCTCAACCTCCTCGCGGGCTAAGCGTCCTACCGAACTCAAATAGGACCACTGGTCCGCATACGGCTCCACATTCTCATTGAGGAAAACCGAATTGCCCCTCTCCCTCGGTCTGCGTTGAAGCGGCAGCGCAATGAGGTTTCCGAAACCTCTTTGCGGCAAGGTATCTTGACTGGGGAAGAGACGATCGTAGGACTTCAAGCTGATTTCTGGACGCCGCTCTATGGTTTCAGTCAGCAAAAATGATCCCAGGCTGCGCGCCAGTCGCGCTGGAACAGGCTCAGAGAAAAAGATCCAGACGTGTGCTCCATTCCCGGACCGCGATCTTTCAGGGCTTGCCGGTATGCCGTGCTGTTCGCACGTATGCCTGAAAGCCTGCGCATCTTCTCTCCAGGCGGACTTGTCAAAATCCACTGCCAGAAACCAGCACGTTTCGTCCGGAAGCAGCGGATAGACACCGATCGTGAAATCCCTACCCACGGGGTCAGCGGGATCCCTCCCCATCAGGTGGTTTCGGATTACAGCATCGGTTGCGGGAATAAACTGACGATGATCGCAGTCGCTGCACTTGATCTTCGGTTTCAGACAGATGTCGGCGAGCCACTCGTTTTCGCAGTCAGGCTGATAGCCACTCTTGCCGGTCTTGCGGCTTTCAAACCGCCGGGCATAGACATCCTCCCGACCTCCGAAAAGAGCGCGGAAAAGACGAATCTTTGCTTCCTCGCAGGATTGAGTCGTAATGCAGGTACCTGAATAGGGAGCGGGGGATTCCTCGACTACCGGGTGCAGCAGATTTTCCCTTTCCCTCTTCAGAGAGGCTACTTGATCGAGCAGAAAGTCCTTTTGCCTCTGCAGAGAGGATAGATCGTCTTCCGCAATTCGGAGCAGCCGCTCAAGTTCGGCAAGGCGTTCCTGATTCATGGAGCTCATTTATCGATATTATCATTCTAACCGCCGTTCGGCTTTCCGCTGCGACAAACGAATATAAGGGTGTTTGGCCGCGCTCAGTCCGATCACGTCGGGTTGCAGATCGGGGATCTAAGGGCATCGCTGGTTGATAAGATCATGCCGACGTGCCTGCCGCCGCTGCTGCCTCGGGGCTCGACCGCATTAAAGACTCGCGCAGCCGGTTCGCCACGGCTTTCGTGGATCGTATCATCATTAACATTAAAGGGGATTCATAAAGGTGAGAGGGGATCCCTGCTCTGTTTCCTGAGAGAAAAATCCTTTTATGTCAGCACGCGGATTCCGGTAGAATTCAATAGTCTTCGCGGCAGTTTCGGAAGGACGGATTCGGTGAAATTCCAGCATACAAGGCTCCAGGGCCAGTATCTTGCTTTCATTGCCACCTACACGAAGCTCAACGGGAGGCCACCAGCCGAAGCTGACATCCAGCGGTACTTCAAGGTCACGCCGCCGACAGTCCACCAGATGATCCTTACTCTCGAAAAGCGCAGTTTGATCACCCGAACGCCGGGCCAAGCTCGTTCGATCGAGGTGCGGGTTCCACGGGAAGAACTTCCCTTGCTGGCCTGAGTTGCTGGGAGCTGGGCTGGCCATCTTGTCAGTGCGACCATGGTTTTCTTCGTCCAGGTTAGGCTTGGCTGTTGTCATCGCAAGAATCTTTTCTAGTGGACGCACTCTGATGAGTGAATACCAGTATTACGAATTCCAGGCGATTGACCACCCACTCTCCGAGGAGCAGATGCGCGAGCTGCGTTCCTACTCAACCCGCGCTCGCATCACGTCGACGAGCTTCGTGGACGACTATGCCTTTGGCAGTTTCAAAGGGGACAACGATGCATGGATGGACAGGTATTTCGACGCATTCGTCTATCTGGCCAACTGGGGAACACGCATCCTCAAGCTGCGACTCCCCTCTCGCTTGCTGGACCTTTCGGCTGCGAATTTATACTGCGGCGCCAGAAATCTCCTCGCACGCGAGAAGGACGGCAGGGTCATCGTTACTTTCCTGTCCGATGATGAAGCAGGGGGCGAGTGGGTGCAAGGTGAAGGGTGGCTCTCTTCGCTCATCCCTGTCCGGGCCGAGATCGCACGCGGTGACCTGCGCGCCCTCTACCTAGGGTGGCTCCTCTGCGTACAAAAAGACAGGCTGGGCGGCAAAGAGACCGAGCCGCCGGTCCCGGCGGGGCTCGGTCAGCTCAGCGCCTCCCTGGAAAGCCTTGTGGAGTTCCTTCGAAGCGACAGCGATCTGCTGGCAGTCGCAGCGCAAGCGAGCAGCCCGTTACCGAAAATTGAGGTGGACTACCAGGAGATTACCGCCTGGGTCGAGAGGCTTCCGACCGGGGAGAAGAATGACCTGCTCGCCAGGCTTGTGTTAGGAGAAAATAGCTCCCTGGCGGCCGTGATCCTGCGTCGATTTCTCGAACAGCGGGAAGCTGCCCTGGGGCATGGCGGGAAGCCGATCAAGCGGCGGACGGTGCGTCGTCTGCTGGATGCGGCGGAAGAGTACGGCGCAGAGCGCCTCCGCATCGAAGCACAGAAAGAGGCCGAGGAGAAAGCACTTAGCGAACGTGAGGCAGCTGCGGCTCGCGCCAGATACCTCGACGAGCTGGGCGGCCGCGAGCCGCAGTTGTGGGCTGAGGTGGAGCGCCTCGTTATGACGAAGCGACCGGCCAGCTACGATGAAGCGGTGGAATTGCTGAAGGATCTCCGCGATCTCGCAACGCGCAAACAGGACAGCGGTTTTCAATTGCGCTTCCGATCGCTTCGAGCGATCCTCATGCGCAGGCCGGCTCTGATGGAACGGATGCGCAACGCCGGCCTGAAGTTTTCTTGACGTGCGGTTGAAACTGCACTGAGATTCAAATGCAGTGGGAATGGTACGCGCTGGCGCAGACTCCAGCGCGCGAGGTGAAGCGTCCCCCGAACTCAGGGGACGCTTCACCTCACCTGCTGTTCTGCATTTGGGGTTCCAACGATCCGGAAAGCCTCCATCTCATTTGCTTGCCGGGATAGTTCCGAATGTATCCCGCCCAATCCGTGGTGAACAGCCGACGCTCCGAGTGGTGATTTCTCGGACGCAACGAAACGCGAAAAGGAGAGACCGATAGACGACCTGGAATCCGAGTTGCAGCGCGAGCGCGCGACGCTCAGCGACAAGACGGCACGGGAGGAGTTCGGGCTGACACAGGACGAGATCCTACAGGCAATCCGGTCCGGCAAGTTCGAATCAGGAACGGCCCAAGAGAGGATTGCGTACGCGTATACCTTCGAGCCGTGAATAGTCCCGGTCGGCGGACCAGAGCTCTGTAACCCCGTGAGCCCGGCAGATCGCGGCCACCCTCGCATCGTGCACGAGAGGCCCGATGGCCTTTCCCGCGGTCACCAGCGCTTTGAAGTGCGCCCAGTACCCTGGTTCCTCACCAATCAGCCGCAGCGATGGGCTTTCCATCCAATAGTCCACTTGCAGGATTGCCTCGTCGAGCGGAGTCGGCGGCTTGTAGATCCGCGGATGGGTGACGACGGCAATGAACTCGTGCACGCAGGGCCACGGAAGCGCCCATGCGGCCGTTCCTTCCGCCAACCTTCGGAGGCAGGCGAGCGCCCCGTCATGCCAGGGCGAGTCCTCCCGAACTGAGTATACGAGGATGTTTGTATCGACGGCGATCATCCCCCGTGTCCCTCGTAAACCAGCGATCGAATTGTCGCCCAGTCATCCTCGCAGACGAGCCCTTCACCCTTGGTCGTGATTGTCTTCAGCCGAAAGCGCCTGCGCGAGGGCGGCGAGTTTTGAAGAACCATAGTTAGCCCACGCTCAACGACCTCGCGCAGGTGAATGCCATGCCGGGCAGCATATTCTTTCGCCTGGCGAAAGAGGGGATCCGATATTTCTACGGTTGTCTTCATTGCTTAAGCATAGCATAATTACGGGATTCCTGATATGGATACACGGGGATCCTGGATCGGCCAAGCCAGCCTGGACACCGGTCTCTCCGGCAGTCGTTGACTTAGCGCGGCTCGAACGGGAAGGCAGCAAGAGGTGCACGGCCCGCGCTCGCGCGGCTTAGCCCTCCGAATGCCCTGGCACCATGGCAGATTCAAAGGCTCAGTCGCCGGGCTTGTACGTCCGAATGCCAAGACGCCGCAAGCCTTTTTCGAAATTGCGGTCAAATGTAGCGAGGTAGCTGTCCTTTCATGATCCCGCGACCGCGGCCAGTGCCGCGTCGGCGTATGTCTCGATATCGCGCGGCCAGATCGAAAACAGATCCCCCCAGGGCATCTCGTCCATAACCGAGACTCCGGGCATTTCGCTCAATTCCCGGGTAATTTCGGCGACGTCTTGCGGAGTCTGTTTGTAAAGGTTGCGCAGCATATAGACTAGTTCGCTGATGACTGTCTGGTGCAGGAGAATCTCGCAACTTCCTGCGGCGGCGTCTTGAAACAGCCTGGCGGCAAGTTCCTGTTGCCGAAGATCGCGATCCGTCAGAAACAAAACGACGACATTCGTGTCGATAACGATTCGCTTCACGACTTCTTCAGTCCTCTGAGGGATCGCGCATTTCTGATATCGCCAGGAATGGATCCTTTTCCCACCTGGATCATTCCACGCCGGCGAAGAAAAGCAGAACTGGCTGCACGAAGCCGGACTGCATCATTCTCCATCTCCCAAAGCAACACATCGCCGGCGGATATAGCGAGCTTTCGGCGTACAATCATGGGGATGGTAATCTGTCCTTTGCTGGTTACCGTCGATTTAATCATGTTTACACCTTACAAAATCATAACTTGATGAAACAGCAAGTGAGGTTTGATGAGGCTATCCCTACTTCGCGGGGGATTCCTTCCATAATCTCAGCATGAAACGTTCGTCATCCTCGATCAAATCCGGAACGGTTTTGTTGTGCTCCATCATACATTTGACGATTTTTCGAGGAATGCCCATGCCCATGTGCTCGAGGCAGGCATAGTCGCGCATTACGTCCTTGAGCAGTTGGTTTCGGGCTGCCCGGCAGCCGATCATCATGCGTGGCGGCGTGATTCCGTTAGGCAGCCGACCGGGAGATACAATCTCCAAACGATCCTCATAGATTGAAAGCTCGATATCTGTGCTTGAGAGCAGATAATTCCGATGCACGAGTGCGTTGACAATGCCTTCACGCACAGCTTCTTCCGGAAAGGTCAACCTTTCCTGGCGCCTGGCGCCGTCCGCTAGAGTTGCTGATACGCCGGTATTCCGCCGCACAAACTCCACGGCTTGCTCCACCAAGCCGTTTTCGATGAGGAGGAAAACAGGCACATTCGTTACCTCCTCCAATTCTCGGCTAAAAAGCGGCGTCATCGGACCACGCAAGGACGCCCGTTCCTTGGCAGCGTAATCCTTGATTTTTTCAGGATAGGCAGCTGCGTCAACCCCTGCTTGAGGCAGAAAACGGTTGGGATTTGGACAGAACAAGAGGAGGCCGGCAACTGTGGCCGGTGTTCTGCCTTCCTCTTCGACCAGAAGCTCCGTATTTATGAGGAGACGTCGCCAGCCTTCGATGTCATCCTGTGCGGGGACGGCTTGCTGGCGTACGCGCTGGAAGTAATCACGAAGCCGCCGGCGATCGAGATCAATCATTGACGAGCCTGAGACACCACGGATCTCCAGGCGAAAGGCACCACGTTGTTGAAACAGCCGCTCCAGTTCATTTGGACTGGCCTCGCGACTTTGACTGCCGACGCGGATGTAATAACTTCTGTGATTATCGTGCCAGACATGATGGACGCCCCACCCTCGATCCACCTGCACTACCGCTATGTCCTTGCCTGGCTCCACATCTTTAATGACCTCGAAGTATGGAATCAGCTCAGGGCGAATTTTGTCTCGGCAGGTGGTCATCACCCATTCTTCGAGCCTGGGCCGGGTGATGCCAACCACGTGCCCATCGTCATCTACACCGAGTAGAACCCGGCCTCCTCGCAGGTTGGCGAACGCAACTAACTCCTTTGCGAGGGCACGATTCTCAACGGTGTCTCGCTTAAACTCCACGCCGGAATTCTCACCGTTGTGGATCAGTTCAAGTAGATCCGTTCTCCTCATTTGATCCTTTCTCAGAATCCACATTTTAAACGCCGCATCTCGAACGCTTCCTTCCCGCCCTCCAACACCTCTTCAACGAGTTCCCGAACCGCGCGAGAATCAATGGAACCCATGTGCTCCCGAGGAAGCCTCGCCTTTCCTTGGCTTGCCTCTCCAGATGCCGACAGGCCGATGATTAACTCCGCGTCGCCTAGAACAGGAGGTGTCTTTATTGACAGAGGGGGGCCTTATAAGTGTTAGACGAAGAGGGTCTATCTGAACTCAATATCGTCGAAGGTGACCACCTGGCCTGCACTCATGTCTCGCTTGGCCTTCAATTGAAGCCCAGCCTTCTCAAACGCGAGGCGGGAAAGTCTATGATCGTCGCTGCTCAGCGCCTCCGGCGAAATACTCCCCAGATAGCCGAGAAGCGATCCGCGCACGACCCTCGCAAACCAAGCTAAGCCTGGCGTCTTTATTTCCTCTCCATCCACGAGATGCTTAAGGTAACTGCAGCCGGCCTTTTCCGCGAGCAGCGAGGCGACTGAGACCTCCCTGCCACCGTGGACGAAGGCCGACCTATGCGAGTAATAAACTGTCTTCAGGAGATCTGTAAAGAGCTTCTCGTCACGCTCATCAGGCCCTTTGAGTGCCTCGGGGAGCATCCGCCGCACGAAAGCACAGAATCGCTCACACTTGGCTTTGTCGTGATGGAGCTCGGCGTAAGGGACTACCGCGTCCTGACTGGAAAGACACTCTACAGCCACGACGAGCAGGGAAAAGGTAAACGTGGGATCCGCGGGGATGAACTCCAGAGCAAAGGAGTATGTGCTACTCGCGCGAGAGAACTGCCGCGCGAGGTCATCAGGTAGTGACCCGAAAACCCTTAGATGACTCCCCAGGCAAGAAGGGTCGCAGATGCCATAGAACTGAGGGTACTCTTGCCGCTCGCGGTGGGGAGGATCCGGGATATCTATGTGGTTGGCGCGGATGCCGGCCTTTCTCACACGGGCGTCAAGGGAAAGAGACAAGCAACGGGCCACCATTGTGGCCTCCTCCTCGGGATGGCTACCCCCACTCTCGGGAGCCTCGTACGTATCCATGAAGGAGAGCACCGCTTCGTCGTCAATGGAGGCAGTCGGTATGGGGCGGATCTGGTAGCACGCAAGCTCGATCACCGCAGTCCCTGGGGGAAAGCGCTTTGAGAGCACAGGCCTCAGCTCGAACGGGAACTCCTTTGGCATTGGAGTCCTTTCCCTCCCTGTAACTTCGTCTAACGCCCGGCATCAGCCGCGGCGCGCTCTTTGCGCCGGCGGCTGCATGCCATAGTTAGGCGGGAGCCGAGCCGGAACGTTGCCGCTTTTGACAAATCCGCTACCAAAGCTGATGTTCCGGCTTGATGACCAGTTCTTCTTTGCTGGTCTTCATTCGCATGAACCAAGCAACGAAAACGGTCAACAGTGCGCGGTCCTCTGCTGTTGCTTCACCGAGGACCTGTCTCCGCGCCGCTTCCCATGCCGCCTTTGCGGAGATCGGCCGCTTCCGACCGTCTGTTCCTGGGCATAGCCACGCTTCGGCGATCATCGTGCCGTCCTCCAGAGACTGCCGCTTGAACATGAAAACGGATTGGGGATCAGTTATTAGCGCTTTCATTTCGCCCGGCACGTCGCCCATTAAATACACCATTTCAATGACCTCCTCGGCCAAAATCGGCTGCGGCCCCAAGAGTTTAGACGTCAAGTTTTGGAGACGCACGAATTTGTCGAGACCGAAGACTTCAAGGTAGGCGGATAGGTCTGGCTGCCAGGTCAAGCGGGCTGAGTCCTGCAAATGCAGCAGGATTTCAAACAGGAAACGCCGGAGGCACTGTTCGCCGGGCTCCCCGGCCTCATCGGGCAGGGCCAGGATTCGCCGACCTTGGTGCGTCAAGAAAAAGCCGGACCTGCCCTTCGGGTCTCTGAGCACGCAGAGCACATCAACGCCCTTTGCTGGCGCGCGCCGTTTCGGCAGTGAGCGGCTCCTCGGCGAGCTCGCCGCAGTAACGCCTACGCCGTATATTTGGAAGCGGCGGAGCGTGATGTCACGCCCGACGACAGTGTGACCGTCCGAATGGCACCCGCGGGTGGCTGCGTTGCTCGGCTACAGAACGAATAGTCGCATGGCGGCGGTCCCGAGTTCCACGAGCTTGATCATGAGCGGCGCCTGATGGCCGGCTATTGGGGTTTGCCCTTGGCCAAAGCCTTGTAGTACTCCTCCACCAGCTTCTTGTAGCTGCTCGGAGCTTCGCTGTCCTCAGCGTAAAAATACTTCTCTTTCTGCGTCAGCCGTGATAGCTCGCGGTTTAGATCCAATTCCACTTGGTGCAGCAGATCGATGGCGCCTTTCAGTTGGGCAACCATCTCCGGGTCGCCATACTTTCGCGAATCGCCGGCCCGGCGCAGGCTTTCAATCACCTGCTCGAGGTTCTGCATATTGCTCGAGTTGCGATCCAGCAACCGGCGCAAATCCTGCGCATCCATCAGGCGCTGCTGCAAGTCCCGGTTGAGCTGTCGGATATCCTCATCGCGGTGGGTACCCATGCCTGTCGGTGGACCGGAGAGATTACCGGTCGCGCTACGCACATCCGCACCCGGCTGGCCTCCCCTGGCGCTCTGAGGAGTCGAGCCCTGACCCCCCAAGCTGCCCGCCTGCTGTCCTCTCTGACCTTGCGAGCCCTGAGATCCGGGTTGTTGCCCGGACTGAGCCGGGCTCGAAGGAGACTGGCCCTGCTGACCCTGCGGTCCACGCTGCTGTGCTTGCTCGCCTTCGGAACCGCTTTGCTTTCCGGAGCTGCGTTGCATCTCGCGCAAGCGCTGCTGCGAGGCCTCCAATCCCTCGGCCAGCTGGCGGGCCTTGTTCGCCGCATCCTCCAGTTTCCCTTCCTTCGTCTGCCCGATGCTGTTGCGCGCGGCCTCCAGCTGGCGGTCCAGCTCCTCCAGGCCGCTGCGGATGAGATCCTCCCGCCCTTTCACGAAGTCGAGGTATCGGTTCTGCAGCAGTTGGTTGTTGCTCATGATGCGCTCAGGCAGCTTCTTGTCGCGGATCGTGCCGGCCGCGTCGTTGAGCTTGTTGCTGGTCTCCTTCTGAGTCTTGCGCGCCTCCCTGGATAGGTTTTCAATCTTGCCTCCCAGGCCCTTGAGGCTGTCTGCGAGTGCGGTCTTGCGCCCCACGAGATCTTGCGTGCGCTTTTGGAATTCCGGCGTCCCCGCCTGCTGTTTTTCCTGCACAAGACGGTCTACGCCCTCCTGTATCTTTTTCTGTTCTTCCAACAACCGCTTCGCCTCAGCCGCTGCCTGGTCCACGCCCTGGCTGAGCCCAGCTTCCTGGCCTCTCGCCAGCCGGCGCTTCGTTTCATCCAACTGCTGAAGGGCGCGGATACCCTGGGCGGTGGCTTCTCCGCTGTTCCCGCGCTGGGAACCCTGCAGCGCCTTCTTCATCTCGTCGATCGCCTTTTGGAGTTGGCTGGCCGCCTGATTCAGCTCCGGGGAGCTGCGCTCGCGAGAGAGACGCTGGAGCTGACGCTGGAGCTTTTCCACTTCGTCCAACACCTGCTGCTGGCTCTGCCCCCCGCCTCCCGATGAGGCAGAAGGCGCTCCTCTCTGTCCCATCAACCGGTTGCGCTCGTTGAGCTGCTGCTGGCGCTGCGCAAGTTCTTTGAGGCGCTGCAAAGCCTCATCGAGCTTCTGGTCACGTGCCTGTTGCTCTCCGCGCTGCACGGTCTCGTACTGATTCTTGAGCTTGTTCAGCTCGAGCTCGAAGAGGTCGGCCAAATCTTCCGCATTTGTTTGCGACCCGCCGCCGCCGCTCGCGTTGGCAAAGGAAACCTGGATCTCGCGGAAGAGACTCTCGGCTCGCATCAGCTGCTGGAGCGCTTTCTCCTCCTCCGGCAGGGCATCCGCAGGCTTCTGCGCTCCGAGAAGGACAGACGCCTTCTCCATCTCGCGCATCGCTGTCTTAAGGTACTCGGCCAACGCCGCAAACTGCTGGTTGACTTCCGCCGCACCGCGGCGCTGCATGCGCTCGATCAGCCCCTGCGTCTGAAGCTGTAGCCTGCTCTGCACGAGCGAGAGCGCTTTCAGGCTGTCCACGTACTCCTTCGGGTCCATTTTGTTCTTGTCGCGGATCAGCTTGAATGTGGCGGCGATGATCTCCTTTTGTTGCCTGCTCAGCGACTCCTGGGAACTCTCCCCTCCTCCGCCGCCGCCCGGCCCGCCGCCCTGCTGGTTCTGGATGTACTTTTGCTCGAACGGCCGGATCTGAATGAAATAGATGTCCGAGCTCGAGGTTCCCGGCCCCGTGACATTGTTGTTGTCCGTGGCCTGCCCGTAGTAGGCGACGACGTCGCCCGGCTGCAGTTCAAACTCCTCGAGAAAGAAGGTGTGCGATGCAGTCACGGCGGTTTCCCCCGGCTTGCCGCCGTGAAGGGCCACTGTTTTCTCCGACTCACCATTGACCGAGTAATGCAACTCGACCTTACTGATCCCGATATCATCCTCGGCCTTCACCTCCGAGAAGACCTCCTCCACGTTGGTTGCCCGCACGTCGCGGAGAGGCTTCGTAACGGTGACCTTCGGCGGCGCATCGTCAAGAGCTTCGATTTCGTATTCCGTGGATCCTGCATGTCTCGCGCCGCCTTCCCCGGCCAACTGGACGACATAGGAACCTGAGCGCTTCAGTGTCAAGCTTCCGATAATATCCTGCTTCCCCTCAGGTGTCAGATCCAGAGTGGACTGATCATCAAAAAGGAGACGTGCGGAACCTGATGGCCGGCTAAGGTGAATCCTGAGATCGACCTTCGTGCCCTTCAGGGCCGAGATGTCGCCCTCGTTTTCAACCGTCTGGGGCGGCATTCCCGTATATGCTGGGAAGTTGTAGGTGAGGCTGATCTTCTCGACTCTCGGAATGTCCACGACCTTGACAGTAAAAGTTGGCGAGCGCACGCCCTTCGACTCCACGTAATAGCGCAGTGGGGACTGAACATCGATCAGCAGGTAGAGGAAGCCGCTCCCGGCTGGCTCGGGTTCCATGGGCGCTGGCGTCCAACTGGTCGCAGTCTCGGGCTGCGCGTAAATTCTCACATCGGGCGAATCGAAGCCGATGAGCTGCGCCTTGATCTGCTGGTCCGAGCCCCTGGCTATCTCGGCATTGCCCGGCGTAACCTGGATCCCCAGAGAGGCGCCGAAAGCTGCTTCGGTCCAGGGCACGTAGAGCCGGTCGAAGCCATAGGGGAAAAAGGAGGGACCCCAGTTCAACAGGGCGAAGAGTACGAGAAATGAGGCGAAACCGAGCAGGCCGAAGTAGGCAAGGCGCTTGCGATTGACGAACACGGAGAAATCCACCCGATTCGTCTTTTCCAGCGCGTCCCGGATCAGCAGGTCCAGCATCCCGGACGAAGTTCCCTGTTTCCTGCCAAACTCCACAGCCGTTATCAGACGATCTTCGAGTTGCGGATAGCGTTCCTCAATGTACTGGGCGATCTGCACATCCGCGATGCGCCGCCGCAACGGCATGTAGAGAAAGCGCCAGCCGACGAATACCACGGCGGCGCCCGTGGCCACCCGCATCAGCCAGACGGCTGCCGGCCTGAAACCGAACAGATTCCCTCCCCACACACCTAATACGAGGAGGGCAATCGTCGAGGCGACAAAAAGGGAGAGTCCCTTGACCGTCATCTGGATGTGCCACCGCCTACGCACCAGCTTCACTCTCGCCAGAAGATTGTCGTAGGAACTCATAACCTCTCCCTTCTTGAATTTACGATTGACGATTGACGATTGAAAAACCTGGAACCTTTGCGTCTTTAGCTGGTTCTCAATCGTGATCCTCGATCTCGATCGTATCGACACCCGCTTTGCCTTTCAATCGTCAATCGTAAATCGTCAATTAATTACTCCGGTTTAAGCACCGTCTGGTTGGAAAGGAACGCTTCTGCCAATAAGAATACCAGAGCGCCGATCAGCAGGAAGCGCCAGAAGCGCTGCCGCCTTTCCTGTTCCTCCGGCGTCAGCCGCTCGTCCTCCGACACGGCCGGGGCGGCCTTTGGATCTGTTGAAATCCAGCCCGCCACCATCTCCTCGGAATTGCCGTGTGTCAGGTCGGATTCGCGCGGCACCGGGTTGACCGCGACGCTCGTATTCAGGCTAGCCGTCCTAATCTCGTAAAAGCCCGTTTTGTCGACGGCAACAGCATCGGAACCCTGCGCCACGGCCACTCGTTGCCTCGCCGGATCCAGAACTACGATGGCCTGGTTCAGATCAATGTTCCCTTTCCCCTGGCGCAGGGCCGCCTCTACCAGCAGTTTTCGCGGAACGATCGCCGCTCCCACTTCCACCCAGTGGCGCTCCTGCTGAAGGTTCCCCAGATAATGAAGGACCTGCTGCCAGAAGGGCGCATAGACAGCCTTCAGTGGGAGGTCATTCGACGAGTCATCCGCTGACGAGGCAAATATAAGAACACGTCCCTTGTCGACGCTCACCGCAACCAGCGCCGGGTCCCCATTGTCGAACCGGGCAGCAACTTCGGCATCTTTTCCGGCGGAGAGGGGTGCATGTTTATAGAACCGCGCGCTCGAAAAACTCCCCGAGTGCGGCTCGCTGAACGGCCGAAAGATCGGGTGATCCGTCCGAATGTCGGTCAACAGCGCGTAGTCCTCCGTCGGGCGGCGACTCCCTGTGCCGGCGGGTGTCATCGCCATCTTGACAGGCAGCCATGAGGCAAAGCTACGGTTGAAATCTGCCGCCATCGAAGAATCCGCCAGGACAACGGCAAGACCACCTCCACTCTTCACGAAGTCCTGCAGCTTCATCTGCATCGCCGCGCTTCCGCCGGGAACATTATTCCAGATCAGAAGGCCGCCCGAAATCGAGCCCGATGATTCCATTTTCTGCGGCGCCATCTCAGTCAATCTGTAGGGCGACAAGGAAGAGATGTTCAGCGCGCTTGAGAGGAAGTAGCTCGCAGAACGGCGTCCTCGTTCAGACTCGGGATTCCCCACGGCGATTACCGGAGTCTTGCCGCGCGCCTCCACGGTCATCGCGAAACGGTTGTCGCGCGTAAGGTCCGGATCTTCAACCTCAAGGACGAGCGGGTGCATGCCGGACGTCAGCCCCGGCAGGGCAAACTCCGCCCCTGCACTTCCGCCCTTATTGATGCGCACCCGTTTATCTTCGATATTGCGGCCGTCCACGGAGAGGGATAGTCGAACGTTGTCACGCTCCTTCGTGCCGAAGTTCACGACAGAGCACTTGATCTTCAATCCGCCGCCACCCGTCTCGTCCGCATCGATAACCTGGACGTCACCCAGCGCCAGATTGCTGAAGTCGTCCGAGCCGAGGTCCACGCGCTCCAAGTCAATGTTGGAGCTGAGGCGGAAGTTCTGATCCTCTCCTGTCTCGCCATTCTTCTGAAAATCGGAGATCAGATGGATGATGCGCTTCCCCGTGCCCGCATCGAGCGCGAACTTTTCCGCAATCTTGAGCGCCTGCCCATAGCGCGTCGGCCGGTCGCTGAGCTCCACACCATGCTCGATTTGGCCGAGCGCCTCTGCAAAGTCGCTTGTCAGCGGGGTTCGGGCCAGGGTGCGGCCGGAAAACTCCAGGAAGGCGACCTTGTCCCCGGGCTGAGCATCGCGCACGATCGCAGCGGCAGCTTTCTTCGCACGATTCCACCGGCCGCCGTAGCCCATGCTCAAGGAGTTGTCGAGAAGGATGATGTGCGCTCGGGTAACTCTTCCCAGTGAGGCGGACACTTGTTGGATCTCGCGGAAAGGCCGAGTGAAGGCCAGCACGATGAGCAGGAGCCCGAGAATCCGTATCAGGAGCAGGAGGAGGTGGCGCAGCTTCTGGTAGCGGATCGTCTTCTTACTGATCCTGCGCAGGAACATCAGGGTCGAGAACTCGACCTTCTGTGCCCGCTCGCGTTTGATCAAATGCAGCAGGATCGGGATCGCAGCCACCGCCGCCCCAATGAAAAACAACGGATTAACGAAATTCATAGGCTTCTCTTATTCTCTGCGCATTCCCGAAAAAACGATCTACAGAGCCGCGGCCGCCAGGGAACGGGACAACTGCACAGATCTGCGGCGAGACCCCGCTCCCTATCGGTCGCGGCTCTTTTTTCAATGCCCGTCGGCATGCCAATCCCTGGCCCCCAATCCCTGATCCCTAGTAAAGTTGCTCCCGCCGGAGAAGGTACGTGAACAGCGCATGGTCCAGCGGCTGAGAAGTATTGATCAGCGCAAAGTCTATGCGATCCTTCTGGCACTCCTTCTCGTAGTAGGCAATCTGATCCTTGATGACCTTGCGATACTCCCGGCGCACGAAATCCGGAATAACGTGCATCTCCGCGCGCGTTTCCATGTCGACAAACTGGGCGCTCTCCGAGAAGTCAAAACTCAACTCGGCAGGGTCCAGAACCTGGAAGACGATTAGGTCGTTCCCCCGATAGGCTAGATGCCGCAGGCCTTCCATCACTCGTTCCGGCTCATCGTACAGATCGGATATCAGGACCACGATGCCCCGGCGGCGCAACCGTTCGGCAACGCTGACAAGCGGCTTGACGAAGTTGGTTTTCCGGCCGGCATTGGCACGCTCGATCGTGTGGAGCACCGTGTTCAGATGGCCGATGCTTCCCCGGGCCGGCACGAAGTCGATGACATCTTCATCGTACGAAACGAAGCCGACGCCGTCCCGCTGCTTGAACGCGAAATATCCCAGGCAGGCCGCCAGGAACTGGCCGTACTCCAGCTTGCGGATCCCCTGGCTCTCGTAAGCCATTGAGCGGCTGCAGTCGAGAATCAGGTGGATGGTTGTGTTGGTCTCGCCCTCGTACTCCTTGACGAAATAACGGTCGAGCCGGCCAAAAACCTTCCAGTCGATCTTGCGGATGTCGTCGCCCGGACGATAGGGCCGATACTCGGCGAAGTTCACACTGAAGCCGAGATGCGGTGAGCGATGCAGACCGGCGATGAATCCCTCCACAACAGTCCTCGCTATGAGCTCCAGCGAAGAGATCTTCATCAGGGTCGCGGGATCGATGAACCGCGTCGGCTGCGGCATTCCAGGATGAACGTGAACCATGGGCTAGTTCCTAAAGGACACCACAAAGACACAAAGAGCACAAAGGACACGAAGACTTCTCATAATCCGGAGGTGGGGACCGGAACGGCTTCCAAGAGCCGGCGGATGATTTCCTCCGTCGTAATCTTCTGCGATTCGGCGTGGAAGTTAGTTAGAATCCGGTGCCGCATCACTGGGTAAGCCAGGAATTGTATATCCTCCACCGAAACATTGAAGCGGCCGTTGAGCAACGCTCTGGCTTTTCCTCCCAGGAGCAGATACTGCGCGGCGCGCGGGCTCGCTCCCCAATTAACCCACTCGCGAACGAAGTCCAAGCTGCCATCCTGACTCGGACGGCTGGCACGCACAAGCGAGACGGTATAGCGCGCGACACTTTCCGGCACCGGCACGCGGCGGACCAGTTCGTGAAATTCGAGTATGTCCGCGCCGGTAACCGTGCGCTTGATCTCGATGTGCTGGGGCGCTGTCGTCGTTGTAACTACCTTCAGTTCATCGTCTTCCTTCAGATACTCGATGATGATGTTGAACATGAACCGGTCGAGCTGTGCCTCCGGCAAGGGGTAGGTGCCTTCCAGCTCGATCGGGTTCTGGGTGGCCAGCACGAAGAACGGCTTGTCCATAAGGTAGGTAATGCCCTGAACGGTGACCTGAAGCTCTTCCATGGCCTCCAGCAAAGCCGCCTGGGTCTTCGGGGGCGTGCGGTTGATTTCGTCGGCGAGCAGGATGTTCGCAAAGATCGGTCCCTTGACAAAGACGAGTTCGCGCTTACCCGTGCTTATATCCTCCTGAATGATATCCGTGCCCGTGATGTCTGCCGGCATCAGGTCGGGTGTGAACTGAATGCGCTTGAAACGCAGATCCAGCACACTAGCCAGAGTCTTGATCAGAAGGGTCTTGGCCAGACCCGGAACACCGGTGATCATCGAGTGGGCGCCCACCATAAGCGAAATCATCACCTGCTCCACCACCTCATCCTGCGCGATGATGACCTTGCGCAATTCGGTAAGAATCTGCCGGTATCCCGCCTTGAGTTTCTCTACCAACGCCGCATCGTCTACGGCGGCCGGCTGCATTATCTCCATTTGTTTAGCCTCTTTGTTTTGGGATTTCTCGTTTGTTGGACAGATATTTCAGTGCGGCATCAGAAGCAGGCAGAAGGTAGATGGCAGGAAGCAGTAAGAGCCGAATCGGGAGCCAAGATCCCAATGGCAGACTGCCCGCTGCCTGCTGCCTGCTGCCTGCTTGTGACGGAACCATCAGATCTGCCATGTGAGTTCTTTCTGTCGCCGATCAGTGGGTCAACGCATACATGAGATAGTTGACGCCGTACTTGTACGCCTCGTTCGTCTCCTCTATGGGCCTGAAAGGGTCGTCGGACCACTCCCAGTAATCGCTGATGTCGTTGTTGTAGTCCACAATCATCATCAGCCGTCCCTTGTCGTCTCTCATCCCGAGATACTGCGGCACGAGCCGCCTGGAGTACGGCGGCATCGGGAAGAGCTTCGAGATGTCATAGAAGCAGTCCCAGATCGGATCGGTGCGCGGCACCTCTTCCAGAGACCGGTCCGGAAAAACCATCCTCATGTTTCTCTTGAAGTTCTCGAGAGCCCGATCCCCGCGAAAGTCGTCCACGATCAGGAATCCGCCCCGGAGCAAGTACTCGGCCATCCTATGCGCTTCCTGTTCCGACAGATCGAGGAAGCCGACTTCGCAGAAGTACGCAATAGGATATTTGAAACAATCGTCCGTCTGGAAGGAAAAGATGTGCGGTCCGGGATTCACATCCAGCTTCGTCACCTCCGCCATGATTTTCATCAGATGCGATTCGGACCTGGGCCAGTCGTGGCTCCAGGGCGGGCCATTGCCGGCGCCGATGGGACCCCAGCGGAATGGAGGGACATCGTAATAGACGCGCCCGAGGGTGAACTTGCTCTGGTTTATGGGCTCCTCTTCCTGCGCGCGCAGTGCGAAAAGGCTCACCACAAAAACACAGAGACACAGCGCCAAGATCTTTCTGCCTCTTTTCACGGAGTTTCTCCGGCCAGTTTCAAAAGCAATTCCTGCGCCTTGACGAAAGTGGGAGCAATCTCCAGGGCGCGCAGGATTTCCCGCTTCGCCTCCTGCTTCCTGCCAGCTCCGAGCAGAGCGCGGGCCAGATTGTAGTGCGCACCCGCCGGATCGGTGGTGTTGAGCCCGACCAGGGCCCGGCAAGAGGCAACCGCGGCGGGCCAAGCGCCGCTTTCCATGGCGGCTTCGCCAAGCCGAGCGTGAACATTCTCGTCATAGGGGCTGATGTAAATCGAAAGCTCCAGCTCTTTCGCGGCAGAGGCCCAGTCTTTTTTCTTGCGGTAGATCTCGGCGGCACGCATGAGCGGCAGCGCGGCGTTCTCATCGAACCGGGCCCAGCCAAGGAACTGCGCCAGGGCATCGTCCACGCGGTTTTCTTCCAGATACATCTCCCCCAGTATTTGATAAGGATTGCCCTCTTCGGTGAACTCAGGAAACAGCTGCTCCGCCTTCTTCAGGTAGGTCTCTGCTTCCCCGTTCGCATTCTCCTTGCGCAGCAGCATACCCATTTGCAGGTTGGCGAAGAAATCGTCGGGGTTTATTTTGATACGAATAGCCAATTCCTTCTTATCGGGTACGCCTGCCGCCGGGGATTGTCCCCCCTCACCCGGCTGGGCCAAATGCGAAAAATCGAGACGAGAAGCGATGGTTTTCAGACGCGCATCGAGGAAGTGGGCATATTCGGTGTCCAGGGTCGCCGCATCCCATGCAAGCGCCTCCTTGAAAACCTCTTCCGTCGGCTTGTTCTGGGCGAACAGGGCCAGCGACTGCCTGATCTTGTCGAAGCCGAACTTCTCCTCGATCAGCTCGCAGACCAGTGAGGCCTGATAGTAGGAGAGAGCAATCTGGTGAGGATTCTTGGGCCGCATCATTCCCGCGTTGAGCTCACTGACCTTGAGGAGCTTCCCTTCCTTATACGCCTTGAGGAACATGGCCGTGAGGTCGTCTCCCCATCCTGGCCTCGCCCGGCGCTCCTCGTAGACCGACAGCCCTTCCGAATACCAGCGCGGGATGTTGTGTTTGGTCATCTGCAGGGTGATAACATGCGTAAACTCGTGCCAGAGCGTCGCCCCCCAGTTGAAGGTCCCTGGCTTCCGCGCGCGCGGCGAGTCGATCGCCACGACCTTACCAAAACACACACCCAACGCCCCCAGTCCTGGCAACCCAAGGGTGCGCACGGCAAATCCCTCGTGATCTGGAAACACTTCCACTTCGATCGGTCCCTTGGGAGTAAATCCGTAGCGTTGCGTCAGCTTCGCATAGACTTCCTCGGCCAGCTTCGGAGCAAAAGGAGAAAGTACAGGCTCGTCCTCCTTTGACATCCTATAGATGAAGTGCTCGCTCTGGTTGCGAGCGAACTTGTCCATTTGATCAAGCAATTCGAGCGAGTTGTAGGCCCAGACGTTGAACGGATCTCCGTCGAATGCCTGCTGGATTGACTTGCGCCCTTCCACCAGATCGCCGATCCGTGTCAGGTTCATTCCGAGACTGGCGTAAGCCGGCCACAGCTGTGGGTCCAGTGCAATCGCCTTCCGATCAAAATCTACGGCTTCCTGATACTTCCTGCGCGTCACGAGGTTTCCCGCCAGGGTGTAATAGAAACGGCCGTATGAGGGGTTTATCGCGAGAACCTTCTTTTCTGTCTCGGCAAAACTTGCCGTATCCCCTCGGAACAGATGGTAGACGGCCGCAAGGCTCAAGGACTCCAGGCCTGCAGGATTGATGGCGAGCGCCCGGCGGATCTCCTGACTGGCCGCCTCATAGTTCTCCTCCTGCATTCGCAGCTCTGCCAGCAGATCCCGCGCGGGCACAAGGTTCGGATTGACCTCCAGCACGGCGCGGAGATAAATCTCCACCTCGGCACTGCTTTCGTACTTCTTTGCCAGAGCCACGCCCAGCATGGCGTCCGGGTAAGCCTTGTTAATCTTCAGGCAATCGCGGAACACACCCAGCGCATCCGTCGCGTTGTACTTTTCCAGGAACAGATACCCAAAGCTGGCAAGCGTCTCCAGCGAAACCTCTCCGCCCTGCTTGCCGCTGGTCGCGTCGATGAAAATATCCTTGGCGTCCTGGATATAGCCGCGGTGCCACGCCGCGACAGCGACGTCGCCAAGTTCCTGGCTGCCGCGTGCCCGGCCGGCCCGGTATTCGTTGATCATGCCTTCCCACAAGGTCTGCGCTTCACGCGAACTGCCGAGATCTTCGAGCAAGGACGCCAGTTCACGGACTGCATCCATCCGCGTGGTGCGGCTGGCCGCAGGCCCCGAAAGCTCCATGGCCCGGCGCAGGTGGGACTCCGCCGTCTTGTATTCTCCAAGCGCGGCCAGGACGCGCGCGCACTCCAGGTGAACGGCCGGCGAACCTTCGCGCGCCGCGAGAAACTCAGCGGCGCGCTTCACCGCCTCGCGATAAGCCCCTGTCTGACGCAGAGTTTCGAGAAGTCCCGCCTCGCTGTCCTCCTGCCCTGGCTGGCTCTTGAGAGCCGCTTCGAAGTACTCGCGGGCTTTCGCATAATCGCCCGAACGCAACGCGGCCTTGCCTCGCGCAGCGCTGTCGGCTGCACTCACCCGCCACGCCGAGCAATTCCCCAGCAACAGCGACACCATTAGCACGCAGAACAACCGTGTTCTCTGTCGGAATTGCGGATTGCGGATTGCGGATTGCGAATTAAATCCGCAATCCGCAATTCGCAATTCGCAATTGACCCGTGCTCTCAGTATCATTATGGCGCTACCTTTTTTCGAAGCTTCGCATTTACCTGTGCCAGCCTCAGCAACAAGGCTTCCAGTTTCTTCTCGTACTCGGCCTCGCTCATCTCGGCCTTCGCATACTTGAGCGCTTCGATCTGCTGCTCGAGCGACTGCGCTTCCTTGGCCAGTTCCTGCTCTTCCTGCGTCATCTTGCCCTTGGTAAGTAGCGGGCTGCCTGCATCCAGATAGGTCGTGCGGGCCCTAAAGCCCTCGCCATTCTCGGGTCCCGGCTTGGCCTGGCCCTGGCCGTCGCCGTTGTCGTCCAGAACGGGATGCTCAGTCTGAAGTTCTCCTCCCTTGCTGTAATGCTCCTCAACCTTCTGGGCCGTGTAGCTGAAGGCTTCAAGCAGCGACACCCGGCCACTCTTGTCCATGTCGGCGTTGTTGTTTTTGAGCGCCTCGACGAAGAACTGCCCGAGGTGCGTCTGGTTTCTTTCGCTGCCGCTCTTCGTCGCAGTGATGATGATTTTTCCCTTACGCGACAGGGAGGGAAGGCTCGCCCCGCTGCAGCTGGTCGCGTTAACCACGGCGAAGCGCTGCACTGGGATGGAGTACAGCATTGCCGCCAGCTCTTCCGCGTTCGGATCCGGGCCCACGAGGTTCAGCTTATAGGTGTTTTGATCGAAACTCCCGTGGCCTTCCAGGAACACGAAGATCAGGTCGTCTTTGCCTGCGCGGCTTTCGACTTCGCGGCAGACCTTCTCCAGGTTTTCGCGCGTTGATTTGTACTGGACGAGCGCGGGATCCTTCGATGGATCGTCGAACAGCACGTAAACGTGATCAAACGCGAACTGCATGGGGCCCTGCAAGGTGGCGCGTAAGTCTCTGAGCTCCTGCAGGTACAGTTTCTGCAATTCCGGATCGCCTGAAACTCCCGCCACGAGGATAGCCCACCGGCCGTTTTGATCCTCAGCCACCCCCACCGAAACGCAGACACACAGGCAAACGGCTAACGCAACGAGTCTTCGGATTACGGTTGATCTTTGCAGAACATAGCGATGGAGCGAACGCTGGCCGCGCAAAACAGCTTCTTGGGGCACGTCATAGCCGTGCGCGCAAGCAAGCGGAAGTTCTGAACAGTACTGCGAAATCGTCCCGCTCCCTGACGGCCGCGGCTCTGATGTCATAGCTGGTGGTGGCGTCACAATATTTTGATCGCAGTTTGCGTCTTGCAGAAATACTGCAAACTCGAAACTGGACTGCAAGGCCGCACCATCCGCGCGCGAATGTCCTATTTGGTTTCGGCCGTGGCTGCGCCGAGCTTTTTTCACGCGAGCCCCTTTCGCTTCCGGAAAATCCACTCCGTGGAAATCGCCGCGGTCAGAAGCAGAAACAGGAACGGCATATCCCACAGGTCCTTCTCTTCGATGCGCGACACGCCGCTGTCAACATAGGAAATATCTTCCGGCAGAGTGCTGGCCTCGCGCGGCGTGTAGTAGCGCCCACCCGTGTCCGCCGCCAGGCGCTTGAGCAGGTCGGAGTTGAGCGCGGCGTTGTGGAACTCCTCCGTGGATTCCGCAATGCGGAAGTTTGCCTTGGCGTTTCCGAGGCTCTTGGTTCCCTGCGTGGCTTCCGCCGTCATCTCGTAGACACCTTCTTCACGCGGCTTGAAGGTTGCCGAATACTGTCCGTCCTTGTCGACGTCCCACGCCATCTGCAGGGAGGCCGTCTCCCCCGAGGGAGATTTCACCTGCGCCGTCACCTGCGCGTTGTTGAGATGCATGAACGTGGGGTCATTCACCTCCGCGTGCATTACCACCGGCTCGTCCAGCGAGTAGGAATGCTTTTCAGTCAGAAGGCCGACCTGGTCCGGCGCGTCGCTCACGAGCCAGCGCAGCATCTGCTTCCAGAACAACTCGTGAAAGTTGTCGCGATGGTCGAGTCCCATTCTCCAGCGCCATGTGGACCCCGTGGTCAACGCCATGGATTTCCCCCGGCCGAAACGCTGAAAGGCAAGAATGACGGGACTCTGGCCGCGGATGTCCGGAACGCTCCCCTGGGCGAGCACCGTGGCACCCGCCTTCGGGCCCGTATTTGGATTCAGCCCCGTGAGGGCCGGGGCGGCCTCCCAGCGCTTGCGGTTTTCGGCTTCCGACACAGACAGTCGAGTGACAGGATGCTCCGCCCCGTAGCTGGTCAGCCGCACCTTGTATTCGAGATCCTGGAACTGGGGGACTCCGGCGTTCCCCTGCCCGAAGCGCAGGTTTACCGGAAGCACATCCTCGAGAGGCGTGTTGATGTACCCGCCCTGACCGAAGGAGTTCTTCCCACCCAGCATCAAGAAGCCTCCGCCGCGCTGGCTGACGAAATCGGAGACCATGCGCAGCTGGTCGAACGTAAAGAAGCTGGCCTCGACGCTACCCAGGATGAGTGCCTTGTAGCGGAACAGCTCCGCCTTATCGGCCGGGAAGCCTTTTTCCAGAGTGGAAGGCAAATCGATCCCCTGGCGAAGGAACTTTCCGTCTGCCTGTCGCAACAGTGTAACCAGCCGGATGTTCTTGTCCTCGAGGGCTGCTCGCCGCAGAAATCCATAAATCCAGCGGGGTTCCCCTTCGGTGTAGAGAATCTCCGGCTGTTCGTCTTCCACACGGATAAGGACGGTCTGATCGTTGTTTTCCGAAACGATCTCGTTCTGGAAGGGCTCCACGCGGAAGGTAAAAACCTTCGGACCGGCGGTTTCGCTGCTGAAGTTGACTTTGTAAGTCTTCACTTCCCCGTCACTGCCGAGTGTGATCTCCTGCGATTGCAGAACCCGACCCCTGTCCTTGATCACCAACTTCGTGCGTCGTCCCGCGTATCCCGTGGCACGCACCGAGACATTTGTTTCAACCATCGTGTCCTTCAGAACCTTCCGGGGCGTCGTCACGCGCAATAATTCCGTGTCGCGCGAAAAATCGGGGGATCCGATCCCGATGGTGTAGACCGGGATATTGCGCGCGCGCAGCTGAGCCGCGGCGGCGGTTAGGTTCGCCGAATGGTTGTCCGCGCCGTCCGTAACCAGAACGACTCCGGAGATGGGCGCCGTGCCGAGCTCGCCGACGATCTGGCCGAGCGTCCTCTCCAGATCGGTAATGTTGCCGTGGCGCGGCAGGTCCTCAAAGCCCGCAACACGCTCCGCCGAATTGGAAAAGCGGAAGAAGCGCACCTTGAATTTTCTGCCCAACTCGTCCAACAGCGGATTCCCGGCCGGCCGCAGCAGGTGCTTTTCAATGTCCAGGCGAGACTGGCTCTCAGCTCTGTCGTGAATCTCCATGCTCTTGCTCAAGTCGTAAGCGACCGCAACGAAGCTCCTCTGCGGAATCACAGAGTGCAGGATCAAAACAGGCTGCAGGAATATGACAAGGAGGACCAGCAAGCCAACGGCACGCAGGCCTGAAAGCGCGACACGCACGCCTGAAGGCAGAACGCCGGCGGTCCGGCGATAGAGGAAATACGCCGCTGCGACTGCACTCGCCGCCATCAGTAGCGTGACGAACCAGGGCCAGTAAGGACGGAGAGCCAGCGTCCCCTTTTCGTAAAGAAAAGGACGGTACTTGAACAGAAATTCGAAAACAGCTGTCATCAAAGCTCTTTCAGTGAATCCCCGAGTCTTCCCCTGGATGTAGGCAGCCGGCAGCAGGCGGCAGGCAGCTGGCAGTTTTCGTTTGATAATTTGCCTTTTCTAATCGCACAGCTCTATGCCTACTGCCTACTGCCTACTGCCTACTGCCTACTGCCTACTGCCTACTGCCTACTGCCTACTGCCTACTGCCTACTGCCTACTGCCTACTGCCTACTGCCTACTGCCTACTGCCTA
>Ga0315277_10000254_pt1 | contig 90480 bp, 63 predicted proteins | sample YL17G05_15_MG_FD_203695 | JGI IMG/M metagenome (GOLD analysis project Ga0315277, IMG submission 203695) | Sediment microbial communities from Yellowstone Lake, YNP, Wyoming, USA - YL17G05_15 | ecosystem: Environmental > Aquatic > Freshwater > Lake > Sediment | place: USA: Wyoming | collected...
AGTAGGTTGTGCGCGGCTGCAGCCCACTCAACGAATACGATGTCTCTGAGATGCCACCTACACTTACAACCCCCTTCCTGAAATTCTTGTCCGTCGCGTACTCCAGCGGATAAGAGGTTGCCCCGCTGACCATAGTCCAGCTCAACGTCGCATTGGTCGGAAGCCCCACTGCGCCGTCGTCAGGTGCTACGAGACTCGGCGCCATCAGTGCACCCGACCCCGTCTTGAAGCTCCAACTGGAGGTCCAACCACTCGAGTCGGCGGCGTTCTTCGCCTGCACGTGCCAGTAGTAGGTTGTGCGCGGCTGCAGCCCACTCAACGAATACGACGCCTGCGTGATACCACCTACGCTCATAACCCCCTTCTTGAACTTGTCATCCGTTGAGTATTCCAACGAGTAGCTTGTGGCTCCATCAACCCCGGTCCAACTCAACGTCGCATTTGTCGGGACACCCGTCGTTCCATTGTCGGGAGATATGAGCGATGGCGCCGCGAGCCCGCCAGAACCTGTCTTGAAGCTCCTCCTGGCTGACCATTCGCTCGAGTCGGTTGCACTCTTCGCCTGCACGTGCCAGTAGTAGGTTGTGCGCGGCTGCAGCCCACTCAGCGAATACGACGCCTGCGTGATACCAACTACGCTCATAACCCCCTTCTTGAACTTGTCATCCGTGGTGTACTCCAATGAGTACGAGCTCGCTCCAGCGACCATCGTCCAGCTCAACGTCGCATTGGTCGGGACACCCGTCGTTCCATTGTCGGGCGATATGAGCGATGGCGCCGCGAGCCCGCCAGAACCTGTCTTGAAGCTCCTCCTGGCTGACCATTCGCTCGAGTCGGTTGCACTCTTCGCCTGCACGTGCCAGTAGTAGACGGTCTGCGGCGACAGACCACTCAACGGATATGAGGTCAGCGTTATGCCGTCTACGCTCATAACCCCCTTCTTGAACTTGTCATCCGTTGAGTATTCCAACAAGTAGCTTGTGGCTCCATCAACCCCGGTCCAACTCAACGTCGCATTATTGGTCGGGACACCTGCCACCCCGTTATCAGGTGAGATGAGCAATGGCGCGGCGAGCGAACTTGCCAACGTCGTGAAGCTACTAACAGAAGACCAATCACTGCTTCCGGAAGGTCCCGTCGCGTTGACGTGCCAGTAGTATTGCTTGGCGGCACTTAGATTTCCAATCAAAGCCGTCGTCTCAGGCCCAGAGGCGATCCCCACCGTATTGTGCATGTTCTTGTCTGTAGCTACCTCGACCGAGTATCCGGTTGCACCTGGCACCGAACTCCACGTCAACACGACACTTGCTTTCCCGGGAACCGAGCCGAGACCGGTTGGCGCAGCAAGTTTGCCGGAGGTCGTCAGGAACGATGCGACCGGGGACCAGTCGCTCGCCCCGCCAACCGTCGTGACCCGAACGCGCCAGGAGTAGGTGGTGCTGGCCTGCAATCCGCTCAGATCAATCGTGGCGCTCGACAGACCATATGCCTGGGTAACGTCTTTCTTGAAGTTCTTGTCGGTCGTGTATTCGAGATCATACGAAAGCGCACCTGCAGTCACGGACCAGTTAAGCGTGGCAGACGTGGAGGTGAAATTCGACGCACTCAGATTCGTCGGAGGAGACGGCTTCGTCGACAGCGTAGTAGTAGTAAAGGAGGACGAGCTCCATCCACTCGTCCCGGCCGCATTCGTTGCACTTACCCGCCAGTGGTAGGTCGTCTGACTGCTTAACCCGCTGATCACCAGCGTCGTTTCTGTCGTCGCATGGTGATCTGTCTGTCCTGTCGGGAAGTTCGTTTCGGTCGATACCTCCACCTGGTAGGAGCTGGCTCCCGCTGAAGCATTCCAGCTTAGCGTAGCGCCCGTCTCCGTCGGCGTGGCGTTCAACCCGCCCGGCGCCGCCGGTGCCTGTGAGGGTTGCCCAACTAACGTCGTAAACCCTCCCGTCGACCATCCACTCGTCCCGGCCGCATTCGTTGCACTTACCCGCCAGTGGTAGGGCGTCTGACTGCTTAACCCGCTGATCACCAGCGTCGTCTCCGTCGTCGTCACATCCTGATCCGTCTGTCCTGGTGGAAAGTTCGATCTCGTCGATACCTGCACCCGGTAGGAGGCGGCTCCCGCTGAAGCACTCCAGCTTAGCGTAGCGCCCGTCTCCGTCGGCGTGGCATTCAGCCCGGTTGGTGCCGGCGGTTTCGGAGGTGGTGGTGGCAGAGTCGTGAACGAAGGTCCCGCGACCCAATCGCTTGCGTCCTTACCATGGCTGCTTTTCGACCGCACGTGCCAGAGATAGCTTGTACCTTCGGCCAGTCCGTTCACGTCGATCGAAGTGAAGGAGGTCGAGCCGCTATTGACGACTGAGTGGAATTTGGAATCGGTGCCAACTTCAATCTCATAGGACGCGGCACCCGGGACGGATTGCCAACTGAGCGTGGCGGATGTTGCGCTTACGGAGGTTACGCGGAGGCCGGTAGGCGGATCGGGGCTGCCTTTCCCTTGCGCTCTTACATTACTGACGAGCAGTGCGCTCAGCGCAAGCGAGCAAACGGTGAGCTTCGCGCCCCAACCGTGACGAGAATCCAGCATAGCGAGGTCTGCCCTTGACGAGGGAAGGGAAAAAAGCTCCAGCGGTCAGCCGACTGAAATGTTGAACCGCGAAGTCGTCTCTCCAATGTGACCGGATGAATCGATGAACTGCGATCGCTAGCGGTGATGCTATGTGAATACCCGTCGCCTGATACGAATGCAAAAACTCTGCACTTCAAGATAGTCCCTCGCGGATCGAAAGTCAACTGATCTCTTCGTCAGAGGCACTGTTTATGTCTCGATCTTCTGCCATGCGTGCCGTCCAGAAATGGATGACCCCGCACGGCAATCAGTTACACGTTCAGCCCTGAAGTGAATTCAGATTTGCGGATTCTAACTCTTCGTACAATTGAGGATTGTCTTGATGAGAGGAGTGTTCGGAGCGCGTGTTCGCAAATTTTCACCTAGGAGTTGAGCGTACGCTGAATTCGGAGCAATCAGGTTTTGTGCGACAAGGTACCCACGAACGCTCAACGCCGGGAGATCCATCGGAGAGGATCGTAATGAGAGTACGGAAGAAACTGGAAACTGTCAGGAAAGGCGAACCGGCGTGAGTGCTCTTGGCAGGATTTGTCCAAGGGACCAGCCACCGCGCTCCGCCTTCATCTTTCCTTGCCTGTCTCCGGCGCCAGCACTTGACGCCAGCCCGGAGGCATCTTGTACCCGATTCGTTGACTGCCCAAGTTCAGAATAATTGAGTCCTCACCGATCGGCATGATGCGGGCGGTCTGCAATTCGGGCTCGGACACGAGCGTGTCAAGGTAGACGGTAACGTGCAGCCTTCCACTTGTCCGCTGAAACAACGTCTCGATTGTGTTCTTTTCTTGCCGCCGCGCTTTGCGCGAAACCGGCAAATCGGGAAGGGATCGCTGAGCAACGATGATACTTTCTTTCTCCTTCCCTCCGACAAAGTCCCGTTGTTTCTGACCCGTTAGGGCCTGTGCCTCGTTCTTTCGGTCGCGCAGCTCCGCGGACTTCTTGCCCGCAAGAGGTGCGTAGAGTTGAGGCGCGGCTCGGTCTTCAATGCCGTGTGAAAGTACGGTCCCTTCCACCCACATAGTCGTAGCCTTCAACGTCCCCTTGTTCAAGGCTTCAGCTTCTTTCCCTGCCTGCGCTGCTGCGATCTGGAGAGGAGCTACCTCGGGCTCCGCGGCACGTTTCGATTTAGCTTCAACCGGTGCCGGGAGAGCTTCTGTCGCCATCCCCTTCTCCGGTCTGCGTGGACGTGATGTTCCGGCGCCCGCCGCTGGCGCTTCACCCTTCTCCTTTCCCTTCTCAGCCAGTTTGGACCGATCCGGCGGCGTGTTAAGCTTACCCACCTCGTGCTGCTCCTGGACGGTCAGCGGTGCCCGTTCCTTCTCACCGGCTGTAAACCAACGATTGTAGATTCCAATGCTGACGAGAACCACAATCGCCGCTGCCGCACCGGCGACCTGATACCAGGTGACCTCGAACCTTCTGCGGAGAGCAACGCGCTCCTTCAATCTCGCCTTCAGCTCCTCTCTTCCAGCCCGCTTGATCCCGGCCACCAGTAGCTGCTCAGCCTGCACTGCGCGGCGGCACTGCTCGCAGGTGCTCAGGTGTGCCTCCAATCCTTGCCGCGCACTCGCCGACACACGGTTCAAAACGAACATCGCCAGAAGATCCTGGTCGTCGGTCCAATGTAGGTTTAGCTCAGGCATGACATGGTCAGTTCAAAGTTTAGAGTTCTCAGTCTTGAGTTCGCGGATCGTCGTTCGTAGCTTGGCGTTCAGTTATTCCCTCATTCAACTACCTCTTCGCTCCAAGACTTCTCGCAGCACCGTTTCGAGCGCTTTCTTGCATTGATATTTCTTTGCCTTGACGGTATCTGCGTTCGCGAAGCCCATCTGAACCGCGATCTCCTCCATCGAGAGCTCTTCCCAGTAGAACAGCTTCAAGAGCTTCTTGCATTGTTCTCCAATCCTCTCCAGCGCCCTGCGGACGAGCTCCGATTCCTCGCACTCGATCAGATCGTCAAGCGGCGAGAGAGCCCCATCCGAGTGCTCTTCAGGATCAAGCTCGGATGGTGCTTCCCTTCTCATTCGCGCAAGCCTGCGTGACCACATATTCTTGGCGACCCCGTAAATGAATGTGCTCAACCTCGCTCTGTACTCAAATTGTCCGGACCGGACCCGTTCCCACAATACCACAAGCGACTCCTGCAGCAAATCTTCGGCGTCATCCGGGGTGCCGCTGTTCTGAGACACGTACGCTACGATGGACCGGCGATTCGATTCATACAGCATCACGAGCCCTTCCTCGTCCCCTCTCCGAATGAGGTCCAGGATCTTGGCGTCGGTATTCAGGAAGACAAGGGACGACTTCATTTACCTTTCGTCAGTTAATGTCATCAACAGGCAGAAGGTGAATGCCAAACCCACGGAAAATTACGAAGAACCAAACCATTATTCAAACAACTCAAAAGGTGCTGCCATGTTCAAATCTCATAGCATTTTCGCTGGTCTGTTGATGGTTCTGGGAGCCGGCGGAGGCATCCTCACCCAGGAAAGCCGCCAGTCTTCGGTCGGCGAGCGGACAGCCGTCGACCTTACCATCTGCAATCAGAACCTCTCCCTCATCCGGGAGGAGCGGATGATCAACCTCGTGAAGGGCATGAGTCGTGTCGCCCTGCCGGATATTCCGGCGACGATCGATGGAACCTCGCTGCATTTCCTAAGCCTCACAGATCCCTCGGCAGTCCGTATCCTCGAACAGAATTATCAGTACGACCTCGTTCATCCGGCGAAGCTGCTCGAGAAATATGTCGGGAAGGAAGTTGAATTCGTCCGTGTCGATCCTGAAACCAAGAAACAGTACACCGTCCACGGAACGCTCCTCGCGACCGGCTATCAACCCCAACCGCACTCTGGCTTCTCAGTCCCTAGTTACTTCTCCACGGGGGGGATGATTGCAGAAATCAGCGGCAAGATCGAGATCAACCCGACCGGACAGCTTCTCCTCCCAGGCCTGCCGCAGGGACTCATCCTTCGACCTCAGCTTGAGTGGCTTGTCAGCAACATACGGGAGGGTCAGCAGAAAGCGGAGATCAGCTACCTCGCAGGTCAGTTCTCGTGGAATTGCGACTACGTTGCGCTGCTGAACAAGGATGATTCGAAGATCGACGTGACGGGCTGGGTTACCGTCACAAACAATTCCGGCACCAGCTTCAAGAACGCAGGGCTCAAACTCGTGGCAGGGGATGTGAACATTGTAAAGAAAGCGTTTGAGTATGAAGCCCGGGCGGCAAAGGGTCTGGCGGTGGCAGACGTTTCTGCTCCCCAGTTCAAACAGACGGACCTCTTCGAATACAAGCTCTATTCGCTTCAGCGCAGGGCGGATCTGAACAACAACGAGACCAAGCAGATCGAGCTGACCTCCGCGAGCAGCGTATCAGCAAAGAAGGTCTTCCTCTTCGACGGCCTCGCAGACCAGTGGCGGGCCTGGTACCGGAACTACTCGTACCGATCGCAGGGGAGCTTCGGCCAGCAGTCGAACACGAAGGTGGGCGTCTACGTGACCTTCAAAAACGATGAGCGATCCGGTCTCGGCATACCGCTTCCGAAGGGCAAGGTGCGGGTCTACAAGCGGGACGACGATGGAAAAGAACAATTCATCGGCGAGGATCAGATCGACCACACTCCCAAAGACGAAGAGGTGAGGCTCTATCTTGGCAACGCGTTCGACATCGTCGGTGAGCGAGCACAGAAGGACTTCAAGACGTACGCGTCAGGCCACGTCATAGAAGAGACGATCGAGATCAAGGTGCGAAACCACAAGGAAGAGCCGGTGGAGGTCCAGATCTACGAGCACCCGTGGCGTTGGAGCCAATGGGAAATTGTCAGGAGCAATATGGAATGGACAAAGGGAGATCAAACGACGCTCAGGTTCCCGGTGAAGATTGCCAAAGACGGGGAGGCGGTCGTGAACTACACGATCCGGTACTCGTGGTAGATGTACGTGTCAGGCACTTCCAAGGTGCATGGCACCGCCAACAAGACTGATAGAAGGGTGAAACTATGAAACCAATGATCGCTTTAGCACTCGCGCTCGCCGCTGCCGCATCAACTGCATCAGCAGGAGACCCGTACAAAGGCATGACGATCGATGGGCGACTCAACTGCCCATACATCTCATACAATGGTGGAAAGGTCTACCTGCAGATCACTGTCACGGCGCCAGGGATTGAATCGCCTCACAGGAGGCCTGTGAATCTCTCGGTTGTCCTCGATCGCAGCGGGTCAATGGCCGATGAAGGGAAGATCGAATACGCGAAAAAGGCACTCTATGCGTTGATCGATCAACTCCGTGACGAAGATCTCTTCTCCATTGTCATTTATGATAATGTCATCCAGGTCCTGCGGCCGGCGCAACGAGTGTGCGACAAGAGGGAATTGAAGCGCCTCGTTGAGCAGGTCTACCCCCGAGGAACTACCAACCTCGGCGGCGGGATGACGGAGGGACTCCGGGAGGTCGAACGCAATCTTGGCAAAGAGTATGTGAATCGGGTGGTTCTGCTCTCGGATGGTCTGGCCAACCAGGGGATCACGGATCCCGGTGAGCTGCAGAGGATCGCCCGTCGGTACCGGGCGAGATCCATCTCGTTGACGACGATGGGTGTCGGGCTCGATTACAATGAAAACCTGATGGTGGGCCTCGCTGAGAGCGGTGGGGGAAACTACTACTTCATCGAGAGCCCGCGGAGTCTGGCGTCAATTTTCAGGAAGGAGTTTGACCTCCTTTCGTGCGTTGCTGCTCAGAATGCGTCCGTCGAGATGACGCTCGGCAGGGGCGTGCGGATGCTCGACGTGATCGGCTACGAGTACCGCAGGGAGGGAGATCGATATGTGGTCCCGCTCGGCGACCTCTCTTCGAACGACCGCCGCGAGCTCACGGTCGAGCTGGAGGTGCCTGAAGGAACCGGTTCTTTGACGGTCGCGCGGGGCGTGCTGCACTTCGACGGCAGGCTTGGTTGGTTCGAGCGGTGGCCGTCCTTCGCGGCAACTGCCCGTTACACAAAAGACCTCGTGGAAATCGACAAGAACCGGGACCTCGAGGCCCAGGCGAGAGCGGACGTTGCAGTCTCGACCCGTAGCGTGGAGCACGCTATGAAGGCGATGGATGAAGGTCGTTACGATGAAGCGGCGACGGAAATGAAGGGGGCGGAGATGTTCATCAGCGCTTCGCCGGCGGTCGCCAGCACCGGTGCCGGGGGCGCCGTGCTGCAAGAACAGAAGCTGAGGCTTCAGTCGTATCAGAAGATCCTGAGGGACAGCTCGGACGCGCGGAAGGCAAAGAAGTCGATCCAGTACGATAACTACCAAACGCAGAAGCAACGGCAGTGAGGAACCCACTCTTCCCCCTCGCGTGAGAAGGAATGAGACACTACCCGCTCCAGAAGGCCGGACGCACTCATCCGGCCTTTCTTTCATCCCCAAGCGACCTGGAGCGATCGGGAACTTCTGCCGAACTCTCAGGGTTCATCTTTGACAAACCTCCAGACCAAACGAAAGTATCCTTCTCTAGGTCAGCGGTTTGTTTCCGGAGCGGTTCTAATCAATCTCATCCCTCAAAACTAACGGAGGTTCCCTATGCGAACCCTCAGCCTTACTCTCGTGGCATGCCTGGCCTTCTCTGCTCTGATGCTCGGACAGGAGAAGATGATGGAACAGCCTGCCGGTGTGCGCGGCTCATTCCTGAAACAATCGAAGCAAGTCGAGGAACAACTCGTTTCTCTGGCGCAGGCGATCCCGCAGAAAGATTTCACTTGGCGACCAATGAAAGGCGTACGCTCCGTCAGCGAAGCCTTCCTCCACGTCGCGCTCGGCAACTATGCGGTCCTCACTACGCTCGGCGGCACGCTTCCGGAGGGAGTCGACATGAAAACAATGCAGACGTCGACCACAGACAGAGGCAAGATTGTGGAGGAACTGAAGAAGTCCTTCCAGGCGATCGACGATTGCATCTCAAAGGTGCCTGAGCAAGAGTACAGTCAGCAGGTGAAGTTCTTTGGGATGGATATGACGAAGCTTGATATGATCTTCCTTGCGGCAACCCATCAACACGAGACCCTGGGGCAGGCCATCGCCTACGCCAGGACAAAGCACGTCACTCCTCCGTGGACCGCAGAGATGCAGGCGAAGATGAAGCAAGAACAGCGGAACAAATGATGAAGGGAAGAGCCAATGGTTCCGTAAGGGCGAGATACGACTCGCCCTTTTTTTTGCTCGTGAGGTGATCCCTGCCAGCGTGTGGTGGCAGCACTCGCAGCGGGCCATAAGTAAAGACCGACCTCCGCAAGATTGGTTGCACCAAGGAGGCGAAGATTCTTGGCCTCTGCAGGTCCTGTGGTCGCTCCTAAGACCTCTAAATGGAAGAGGTTAGAGGGACAGAGCTATCTGAACTCCGCACGATCTCCGGCGATGAATGTAGGTAAACCGGTCTGGTCGACCCATATGGCAAGAATTTCTGATCCCCTGGAGGCGGAATGAGACATTTGATTGCTCTAGGTCGCAGGTTTGCCAGACCGCTGTGCGGTCCAGGAATTGACGGTCTGGCTCAGGTCGTTTTCATCAGCGTATGATAAGTATTGGTGTGTTCACATTTGCCGGAAGGCAAAACAATTGTTAGATTTGGATGGACGTCTCAGCGCTCCCTCCATAAGACAATGGCCCTCGACATCGCCCAATACCTGACCTCGCATTCTCTCGACAGGAACCTCGAGCTTTTTCCGAGCGCATCAAGCGGGAAAGCAACCGAAGTGGACACCGTAACGATACACGGTCACAAGGTTGCCAGGTACATCAGCGAATTTTGGACTTCAAAACAAAGGCAGGCTTCATCCATTCAAGAGGTATCCTACCGAGCTTGTTTCAAGCCACAGCTTCCGCACTTCTTCATCGAATTGCTAACAAAGGAAGGGGACTCCGTCTACGATCCATTCAGCGGAAGGGGAACGACAGTTATTGAGGCGGGCCTGATGGGTCGCAGTGTCATTTCCAACGACATCAATCCTCTCAGCCAGATTCTTACGGAAGCGAGATTTTTCATTCCGAATCTCGCAGAACTGAAGAAGAGGCTGGCGAACATCCGCATTCGAAAGGACGCAAAGGCGGACATTGACCTCTCGATGTTTTACCATGCAGCCACGGAGGCAGAGACCGTTTCGCTACGGAAGTATCTGAAAAAGCGCAGAGACTCCGGCGAGGAAGACGCCCTCGACAAGTGGATCAGGATGGTGGCCACCAACAGGCTTACGGGGCATTCGAAAGGCTTCTTTTCCGTTTATACACTGCCGCCGAATCAGGCCGTCAGCCCACAAAGCCAAGTTGAAATCAACAAGAAATTGAAACAGAAACCAGAGTACCGAGACACGAGGAAGCTCATTCTCCGCAAAACCAGAGACTTGTTGAGAAACGTGTCGGAAAAGCAGGTCCACAGTCTGAGATGCGCCGGTGAGAAAGCAAAGTTTCTGGCGTCCGACGCGAGACAAACGAACGCCATCCGATCGAAGTCTGTGGATCTCACAGTCACCTCTCCCCCATTTCTTGATATTGTGGACTACCATCAGGACAATTGGCTTCGATGCTGGTTTAACTCGATAGATGATGAGGAAGTCTCGAAGAAGATTACGATGTCGAAGACCCTCGAAGGTTGGTCAGGTGTCATGCTAGGCGTTTTCCGGGAACTCTTCCGCATCACGAGAGACGGGGGCTGCGTAGCGTTTGAGGTGGGGGAGCTCCGCAACGGCAAGATCAAGTTGGATGAAGACGTTGTGCCTCTGGGACTAGAGGCAGGATTTGGCTGTGAAGGTATCGTAATCAATTCGCAACAGTTCACCAAGACTTCGAACATCTGGGGCATCAAGAACAACCAACGCGGGACAAATACAAACCGCATAGTTCTGTTCCATAAGAGCTAGACCTATCCCCGCACCGCAAGGGATACTCAATGTCAGACCCGCCAGGCTGCACGGGCGTTCTCAAGTGGGATATCGCAGAGATCGCGCAAGCACTCGAGATTTCTGAAGGAGACGTTAAAGAGTATTTTACTGATGGCCGCCGTGTTTCATTTCTGCTTGAAAGAAGGATTTGTCGGGAGATCTTCCACGGAACATTGGCACCGACTGAAGGAGCGGGCTTCGATCTCATCGACAGCCACGGTGCAGAACGGGAAGTTCGGAGCATTAGCAAAGGCGGGGTAAATTCTTCCCCCCAGCTACATTGGTTGGTTCGGAAAGGCACTTTGAAGAACAAGGTTTCCTTGCGAAGCTCTCGGAAATCGAGGGATACATTCTATCCGATATAGAATCGTTTCCTGAAATTCCGTTTTGGATAGTCACGGCGAACGATGTCATGAATTGGTGGCGCGCAGGGGGACTTGGAGTTAACAGCGAAATCAGTCGGGAGAAAGCACTCAGGCTCTTGTCCAAATGATGAACGATTCGCGCACTGGAGGAGCACTCGCCAATCCCTCGCACGGCGTTCGAGATTATCCCAAGGTAGAACTAACCAAGGAGATGATAGTCGCCGCGAAGGCAATGGTAGAGAAAGTGAGGGTGAAGAGAACTATTGCGTCTCAGATCGACACATTGGCTGGGATCCTTGGCGAACTTGCGTTTGCTCAGTATTTCTTTGGCGATTGGACCAAGAACAGAGTCGGAACCAATAAGGGCGATGTCGATTTCGCCAACATCGAGATCAAGACTTCTGCCTTCCCATTCAGTGAGAATCTCCATCTGCTGGTAAGAGAAGACTACGCGCAAAAGCGGAAGCCTGCTTTCTATGTCCAGGTGATCATAGATGTTCAATCGCCCCATGCCGACGATATTAAGCCAGGTACCGTTGCCTACATCTGCGGGTTCGCGACCGCGAAGGAGGTAGATGAGGCTCCCAAGAAGGACTTTGGCTCGAAATTCGGAAGACAAGGGGGATATCAGTGCCACTACATTCCCCTAGCTGCTCTGCACCGAATGGATGAGTTTCAGGAAGCTTGGAGGAACTCTCTCGGAGGGAGTAGTTGAGGCTGCGCCGTTTTCTCGCGAACCTGGGTGCAATATCATTTGCGCTCCAACCCAATAGGCTATTCAGCCTACAAAGAAAATCCGTGTTTTGGCCAATTGCGGCGAACTGTGAATAAGGCCGCATTTGTATAGCTGGTCGTGCAAAGGAACCTAGAAGAAAAAGAAAGCCTTGCTTCCAGCATGCTTTCTGCAGCTAGCACAGACTTCGTTTGTCGGATGAATCGCCTCCTCCTCCACGCTTTCGGCCTGCCAATGTTCTTGATCGGAATTCCGTGAGTGCTGGAGTGAGAATTCGGCAGATTCCCGAAATCTTGCCGTGTCGTTCGAGTGAGGTTCCGGCAATCTCACTCAGCTGATCGACTCCTTCCCTCCTTCATCACCTCCTCAATGAAACTCTCCATCCTTTCATAGTGTGACCCCTTCCAATAGACCCGGTCGCAGGTTGGACAGAGCTGGAACTCGTTGAACAGCTCTTTGACCTTCTCAGGGAGACGATGGAGAACAGCCTCCTTGCTCACAGGCTCCAGGAGGCTGTTGCAGAGGAGACAGCGGATGAAGGGATGAATGGATTCGAAGAGATCGAACCTGCGTAGGACTTCCAGCAGCTGCTCTCGCGGATCCTTCCCCTTCACACAACAACCCCGCGTCACAGCCGGATCCTCGAATAACTTCCGATCCCTCGTCAGGAGCGCCCTTCCTTCTGTCGTGGAGATCGTCAGGAGCTCGGTGTCGTCGTAGTCGTTCCGGTAGAGCGTGTCGAAGCCGAGCATTCGAAGATGGTACGCGAGCTTGCCAAGGTGAACATCGAGAACAAAGCGCGGATGGCGCAGCGGATGCGAGCGTATTCGCTCGGCTGAGGAGATGTCGAACGACTCGAAGACAGGATAGATGCTGACCTTGTCCCCCTCCCTCACCGCGTGCGAGAGATCGACCGAAACGCCGTTGACGAGCACGAGGTCGACGTCCGACTCTGGGACATCGAGCAGCATGAGCGAGGCGCGAACCGTCGCTTGAGCGGAGAGATCCAGTTCGAACGGGACGCGTTGACGCTCAGGTGGCAAGTGATCGTTGAGCTCGGCGTAGAATCGAAAGGTTGCGCGTGGCATTGTTAGCGTCAGTCTGGGTGAGGAGCCTAGCTCCCTCTCGGGAAAGTCGGTCCACGGGTGTTGCAGGCCGGGAGCATCGTTCTCAGCAAGAGGCTGATGCGCCTTTGGCGCAGACTTCGCTCACGATGACTGGTATTTGTTGAACCACAGAATCTCCTCAATCTTAAGCCATTTTCTTGAGTTTCCAAAGGGCATAGAATTCTGAAAAATTAACTTGACTCTGTGATATTACTATGATATCATTATGCTATCAGAGTCAAGAAAGGAGTCCTTCAATGAAAACCGTCACTGAAACAACTGCGAGAAGAATGAACGGCTATCTCGCGCTCGTCATTCTCTTGGTCCTTCTCGCTGCGAACGCATACCTGATCTACTACATGGCTGAGAACAGGATGCCTGAGTATCTCTGGGCCGAGATCCCGCTCTTCATCATCACGATGATCTTCCCTGCAGGCATCTTCGTGGTCCAGCCGAACGAGGCGCGCGTGCTCGTCCTCTTCGGCAAGTACATCGGATCCGTGCGTGACTCGGGGTTCTGGTATGCGAACCCGTTCGCCGTGAAACGGCACGTCTCCCTGCGCATCCGGAACTTCAACAGCGAGAAAATAAAGGTGAACGATCTCCACGGTAACCCGATCGAAATCGCGGCGGTCGTTGTCTGGCAGGTCGTCGATTCCGCTCGGGCGCTGTTCGACGTCGACCACTATGAGAACTTCGTCGCTATTCAAAGCGAGACCGCGATCCGCGCGCTGGCTTCCGAGTATCCGTACGATGTAGAGGATGAGGAGGTCGCATCTCTGCGAAGCAGGCCGCAGGAGATCGCGGACCGTATGAAGCAGCAGGTTCAGACCCGACTCGAAATCGCCGGCGTCGAGGTCAACGAATCGCGCATCAGCCACCTCGCCTACGCTCCGGAGATCGCCCAGGCGATGCTCCGCCGCCAGCAGGCACAGGCCGTCATCGCCGCGCGCAAGAAGATCGTGGAAGGCGCGGTCGGCATGGTGCAACAGGCGCTCCACACTCTGAGCGAACAGAAGATCGTTACCCTTGACGAGGAAAAGAAGGCCACGATGGTCAACAACCTCATGGTTGCGCTCGTTTCCGAAGTCCAGGCGACACCGGTCATCAACACAGGCACATTGTATCAATGAGCGAGAAGAAGAAGTTCCTGCTTCGACTTGACGAGAGCCTGTACGCCGCTCTCGAGAGGTGGGCTGCACACGATCTGCGCAGCGTCAACGCGCAGATCGAGTTTCTCCTCACCGACGCGGTCAGGAAGTCGGGCAGACTGAATTCACAGGAAATGACCAATGATGACAGAGATACTTCAGACTCAGGCCCGTCGGCCGCCTGAACCCGTACCAGCGCTGCCTCGCAACAAAGTCCCGGCAATCGCTTGCACGGATCGCAGTGTGCAGGGTTCGACTCCGCTCACCCTGACTTTGATGCCTTTTTTCAACAACCTGCTATGCTCCTCAATCCGGAAAAGCAAGAAGACAGGACACAATGCGAAAAATAGCCTCCGTCATTGACCACGAGTTGACCTGGGTTCAGCCGAGTGCATTCAAGTCCGAATACGAATTGCGGTTTGGGGATGAACTTGTCGGGACGCTTCGTTTTCCGAAATTCCTTAGCTCCCGCGCAGAGACAGAGACCGCTGACGGGCGCTGGACGTTCGAACGGGTCGGATTCTGGAAGAGAAGAACGGTCGTCAGAGCCTCCGGCGCGGAGACCGATCTGGCAGTCTACACTCACAACGCATGGAAAGGGGGCGGCACGTTGGAACTCCAGGCTGGGGGAAAGTTCATGGTGGAAGTGAGCCTGTGGAAGGGGACGCTCGAGTTCAAGACGGAGACAGGGGAAACGTTAGTTCACATCAAAAATCGTGGCGTCTTCCGGCACTCGGCCAATGTGCAGATGTTCCGGAAGGCCTTGCAGGTCGCTGAACTTCCCCTGATGGTGCCGTTGGGACTGTACCTTTTCGTGATGATGCAAAGGGATTCCGCTGCCCACGCGGCAGCATCCGGCTAGAGGACCGAGGGTCAGACGCAGATAGCCCAGTATGCGTAGGCCTTTTCCTCTTCTTCCTCACGATCTGACAGGATGCGGCGTCCGCAGGGCTACAGCCGAAGCTGTCGCAAATGCCAAGGGACATATCAAGATAAGGAGGAAGCGTATGGAGCTATACTATCGGAAGACCCAGATCGGTTACGTCATCGATGCCGGGATAATTCTGGGGGTGCTTGTCATGGTGTTGACGATGGCATTATCGAATTTCGTGTGGACCACGTTCGCTGTCCTCTTGGTGCTGATCGCTTGTCTCCCCCTCTTTGGAGCTCTTACAGTCCTCATCGCAGATCAGACCCTGGAGATCCGCTTCGGCGTGGGGCTCATCCGCAAGAGATTTGCCTTGAAGGATGTGGGAGCCTTTCGTGAGGTGGAGAATCCCTGGGCGTACGGGTGGGGGATCCGGCTGACTCCACACGGCTGGCTCTACAACATTTCCGGGACGCGGGCAGTCGAGATCGAGATGGGGAGCGGGAAGAAATACCGGATCGGTACAAATGAGCCCGCGGCGCTCATGAGGGCTATTCGGGAGGCGATGGCGCGACGGTAGCCGCTCTCTTGAGCTAACCACCGATTTAGCCACAAGCTCACGCGAACGGGCTGGAGGTGCCCTACGACCAAAGAGTGCCCCATAGTGGGAACACCCTTCGTGCTCGCACCGACCCAAACCGCCGGGAGTCTGCTGAGGATGGTCTCGGGTCAGAGTTCTCGCGCGATCTTGAGGAATTTCTGGTACGGCAGCGCGGCCCAAGTCTCCGCCTTCACGGCGCCTTTCGACATCGTGATCATCGAGACCTTCGCCGCCTCTTCCTCGTTCGGAGCTTCGTAGATATCCATGAAATCGAACGGACCGAGGAGCGCGTAGTGATCGATCCATTTGACTTCCGGACATCTCTTCTCAACCTCCTGGAACCACTTTCGACCGATCGTCTTCCGCTTGTGCGGGTCGCCGAGGCTTTGGGATGAGAGTTTTGTGAGAAGGATGAAGGTTGCCATCGACGGGTCTCCTTCGATCAGGTTTACTGGTCGGGAGTAGAACTCCCTCCGAGCTCTGATTGGGAGCGGAGATGTGTTGGTGGGAAGCAGAACTCCCTTCCAGCCATAACGATGGAATGCATGTTTTCCACGAGTACTCACCCTCACCCCGCCTCCCCCATTAAGGGGGAGGGGATTCTCACTCGGATTCAAGACGGCTTTGAAATTCGCTCAGATCATGCCAGACCGCTTGCAGATTGCCTACGTGAGCGCTTTTTGAGCAGCCGCCACGCCCGCACCGGCTTCGAATTTGTATCCAGCTCGCTTCAAACCCATCTCGATCGCGCTGAGGGTTGCAATGATATCGCTCGGGCCCACCGCCCCCATATGCCCGACCCTGAAGTACTGGTCTCGAATGGCCGGATGAAGTCCACCGGCGACTATGACGCCGGCTTCATCGATATACTTCACGAGCGTTCGGTCCACCCCTTGTGGATAGAAGATTGTGCTCAGCGTCGTCGCACAGAGCTGCGGGCGCTTCGGAACCTGCCTCAATCCAAGCGCGGCCAGAGCCGACTTGAAGGCTCCGCTGAGCTTGCGATGGCGCGCGAACCGGGCGTCCATCCCCTCGGCGAGTATCTCCTTCAGGCTGACGTTGAGCGCCCAGACCAGGTTGACGGCCGGAGTCGCGAAGTAGCTCGGGCGCCGACCTTCGTACGCCTGCATAATCGGTAGCCATTCATTCCAGTCCGCATAATAGTTGCTGACGGGGGTAGTCCGTCTGCGGAAAGCGTCGATCGCCCGGGGGTCCGCTACAACAAGTGCCAACCCCGGCGGTACACCGATAGCTTTCTGAGACGCCGTGAGCGCTACATCAATCCCCCATTCCTCCTGCCACATCTCCTCCCCCGCGGTCGCGCAGACACCGTCGACAACCACCAGGACGTTGCGCTTTCTTCCGAGCGCCGCCAGGCCCTTTACGTCCATCGCGATACCGGTGGAAGTATCCACCTGGGTGATCGTCATCAGCTTGGGTTTGACGGAGTCGAGCGCCTCCTCGATCTCCTTCGGTCCGGGTGCATCGCCGACTTCCCGGGCGTGCACGTGCGTCACCGTTGCGCCGTAACGCTCGAGGATCTTCGCAAAACGGTCGCTGAAATAGCCCGTGTTCACCACGAGGGCCTTGTCGCCCCGCTCAACGAGGTTTGCTGCCGCCATGTCCATCGCGAGCGTCCCGGAGCCAGCAACTACGAACGGCTGCCCGCCCGGAGCGAGAAAGACCTTTCGCATGTTCTCGAGCGCCTGGCCAAAGACATCAATGAAATTAGCCGCCACGTGGCTCGTCGTCGACATCCCCATCGCCCGGAGAACGTCCGGCGTGAATTCGATGGGCCCTGGGATCATCAGGAGCTTTCTGTTTTTCATAGTTCCTTCCTTTTTTCCTGGAGTACTGCAGGTGCATAATAGAAAGAGGGAGAACAACCCCACTGAGGAGAACCCCTGCAAGTTAACGACTGTTCTTTTCAGCGTCAACTTGCAGGTGACTGTGAAGAGTGGCACTGCTGTCGATCGAATTTGAAGGGGCAATTCCAGAACCCGCTCTCGATCCAAGATCCGGGCACGCCGGAAAGCGGGGAGCGTTAATACGCAAGATAGCCGGCTGGGCCTTGGGCGAAGTTCATTCAATCTCTCTCCAACAGAGGGCGCTCAGTCGTTCTAACGGGCTTTCAGCTTCTTGAGGGCTTCGATTCCGCTTTGGCTCTTCGGATTGAGTTCCAGTGACCTCTCGTAGTTCTTGATGGCGAGCTCCTTCTCCCCCGCCGCAGCGTACGCCTCACCGAGACTGTCGTACACGTTGAACGACTGCGGAAAAGCGGCGACGTTCAGCTTAAAGACCTCGATTGCTTCCTTCAGCTTTCCCCCCTGCAGGTACTCATACCCGAGGGAGTTGATCTGCTCCTCCGAGAGGGAATATTCGTCTTTGTTGTCCTGAAGCTCATTGAATTTCCTGACCGCGGCTTCAATTCCCGACGTCTGAATTGTCTCCCGCAGCACATCCGCGATGGAGCGTTTGGCCGGAGCATATGGTTTCCCGTACAGGATCCCGAGAATGCTGCGCTCTATGGCAGCGAGCGGCGCCGCACCCGTATTGTTCAGCAGTACAATCAGACTCCTCGACTCCGGTATGCGGGTGATCAATGAGTTGAAACCGTTGATCGAGCCCCCGTGCCCGATCGTGTAGATACTCTCTTGCGTCGTTCCAATCAGCTCCTTCCCGACGAACCAGCCATAGGCATACCGCATCGAGGCGAGGGGCGCGCCGCTTGGCGCAATCCGAGGTTCAAACATTGTTTTCTTGGATTCCTCAGAGAGGATTTTGTCGCCGTAGAGCGCCTGATCCCACCGGTACAGATCCTCGACTGTCGAGTAGAGCGCACCGGCGGAGTACGGCGTCGTCATATCCACGTAGGACGCATTGATGTACGCGCCGCCCCTCTTCTCGTACCCAGAGGCGCGCTTCGGCAGTATGGGGGCAGGCATATCGTAGCCGCTGCCGGACATTCCGAGGAGATTGAAGATGTTCTCCTGGAGGACTTGCGCGTACGGCTTGCCGGTGACCTTTTCGATGATCACACCCAGGAGAAAATAGCCGGAGTTGCTGTACTCAAACTTGCTGCCCGGCTCAAACTCCAGCGGCAAATCCCAGAAGACCTTGATGAACTCGATCGGCGTATAGGGCCTTTTCGAGAGCTCCTGCCAGAACTTCGGCATGCTCGTGTAGCTCGGGATGCCGGAGGTGTGCGTGAGAAGATGATGGATCGTCACCTTGTCGCCGGCTGCCTTCGGATAATCAGGGATATAGTCGCTAATCTTCCCGTCCAGCCTTATCTTGCCCTGCTCGACGAGCCGCAGAACAAGCGTGGCCGTGAACTGCTTCGTGATGGATCCGAGGCGGAACTCCGTGTCCGGCGTATTCGGAATACCCCACTCCCTGTTCGCCTCGCCGTACCCCTTTTTGAAGAGGACGACCCCTTGTTCCGCAACCAGCACCGCGCCGTTGAACTGGCCGTACTCATAGTGCTTTTGAACAAGCTGGTGTATCCGTTCGGCTTTCTCCTGGGCCTGCCCCAGATACAGCGCTGCCAGAACGGTCGCCCCTACGAACACGGCGACTCTGGCGAGCCGGTCTCGCACAAGTTGATTCATGGTTCCTCCCTTTTTCGATTGGAAGAATTGTCCGCTGCCTGTGGCAGCAGCACCGGTTTGATGCTTGACTGTGGAAATTCAGAAGTTACGATTCTCGCTGGATGGCCATCACCGTGAGGTCGTCCAATCGGGGTGCGCCGTAGCGGAAGGTCACCAGGTCACGGAGACACGCGGCGACCAAGTCCTTCGGAGCGAACGACCTTTGATGACCGACAAAGGACCTCAGCCGGTCCTCACCGTACTCCACGTTTGACGGATTCCTTGACTCCGTGAGTCCATCCGTATACAGCAAGAGCGTATCCCCGGGAGAGAGCGCGACCTTGGTGAGAGCAAATTGGGTGTGAGTGAACAGCCCGATCGGCAGTCCCGTTGCCGGAATTCGCCGGACGTTCCTCCCTTGAATGAGGAGCGGAGGGCAGTGGCCCGCGTTGCAGATCTCAACTTCCCCCGACGCCGCCGCTTTACCACAGACAAGTGTAGCGAAGTGCGTCGCAAGCGTCCCTCCAGCAAACAAGCGGTTCGCCCGCTCCGTCAACTGATCGACCGAGAGATTCGCCAGCACGAGACTTCGGAAGATGGCATGGAGGTGCGACATCAAAATGGACGCTGCAACGCCCTTTCCGGACACATCGCCGATGAGAAAGTAGACGGAGCCCGGCTGATCGGGAGGCTCGATGATGTCACAATAGTCGCCGCTCACGGGACCGGCAGGTTCATAGTGATGAACGACTCGCCACCCGTTGACGGCAAGCTCTTTCTTCGGCAGGAGTGCAGATTGGATTTGATAGGCGAGGTCCAGATCTTCCTCCAGCGCTTTGCGCTGGCCCTCCGTCAGATGGTCCAGACAGTTTCTGCAGAGGGGATCGGACAACAGCCGATCCTGCTCGACGGAATCGTGGCAGACATCGCACTGGCCATACGTTCCGTCCTTCATCCGCTCGAGGGCTTGATCCACCTCGCGCAGCAAATCGGTCAAATGCGCGGCCTCCAAACCTTCAGCCACCGCACTCTGGAGCCGCCTCTGCCGGTCAAGAAGCTGAGATCGAAGATTCGTTCCGACAATAGGATCCACGGGCCCTTCCTTTCAGCGGTCAATGGAAAAATCTGTCCTCAATATACGCAAAAGGGGACAAAGAGGATGCGTTCTTCAGGGGCAGATCGGGGCGAGCAATGGGGGGGCGGGCAAGAGCCGCGAGAGGAACAGAAGAAAAAGCGCTGGAGCAATACCAGCGCCTTCCGCAGTTCTTTCCGGGGACTAGTTAGCCGTCGACAGCAACTCCTCATCAATCGCTTGTTTCAGCACGTCTTCTGGCAACGCCCCGACCGCCATCTTGGGCTTGCCGTCCTTGGGGACAAACAGAAGCGAGGGAATGCTCATGATCCCAAATGCCCCGGCGAGCTCTTGCTCCTCTTCTGTATTCACCTTGTAGAAGTTGACCTTCCCGACGTACTCCTTCGAGATCTGTTCGATCACAGGACCGAGGATCCTGCACGGGCCGCACCAGGGCGCCCAGAAGTCGATGAGGCAGGGCAGATCGCCCTCGAACTTCCATTCCTTGTTCTTCTCGTAGTCGAAGACCTTCTCAAAGAAAGCTTGCTTCGTTAGATTTTCCGGCATGGTATCTTTCCTTACGGTTGGGTAGTTGGTTTTCTTGCTTCAATGACGACGTAGTAGTGGGACCGGGTCAGAGATCCCTCTCCGAGGATCGCGTAGTCCCTCAGAGCTCTTTTGAGCTCCGCCTGACTCAGCCGTTCCTCTATCGGCGGCCCGAGCTCCTCAGATTGCTTCTTCCATTCGAGAAAGAGTATTTTCCCTTCATTCTTCGTCACACGCGCCGCCTCTCCGACAAACCGTCGGATGTCCGCGTTCTCGTGCGTCACGAATGCAAGAAGGGTCAGATCAGCGAGAGAATCTTCAATGGGAATCTCGTACTCCTGCGAGGGGACAATCGTCACGTTCTCGCCGATCCCCCTCTGCTTCAAGATGCCGATCATCTCCTGGGACATCTCGACGGCGAACACTCTCCCCTTCCTGCCCACGATCTCTGCAGCCGCGCGAGTAAAGTAACCGGTGCCAGCGCCGAGGTCCACGAACGTCATCCCCTGCTTCAAGCCGGCGTTCCGTAGAGTCCCCTCGGGCGGAAGGAGCTTGTAGCGCTCCTCGCTCTCTAATCTCTGCGAATGTTCTGGAGTAAACTTGTGCATCGGATCATCGCTCAGTGGTCAATTCATTCCTCACAAGTAGCCTCTGCATTCGATTTGATGCTGGAATTCGGAAGAAGGTTCGTCGCGGGCTGGCCTTCGCCCCGTCGATCGGCGCTTCCAGGATCCGTCGGAGGGTCGAATTCCGCGCGGAGGGGAAATCCCAAGGCCGGCGTGGAACGCCCCGTTTCAACAGAGCGTTGTAGAGAAGTCAAATGAAAATGCTGAAGCAGAAAGAAGGAGGAAAAAGTGCCAGCCTACAAGTATCTGATCATCGGAGGGGGAATAACTGCCGACTCCGCCGTCCGCGGCATCCGGCAGGTGGACAAGGCGGGTTCGATAGGATTGATCTCCAACGAGCCTCACGCCCCGTACAATCGTCCCCCGCTTTCAAAAGGTCTCTGGAAGGGCGAGCCAATCGAGAAGATTTGGCGCAAGACGTCCGAACTCGGCATAGAGATCCATCTCTCCCGCAGCGCGAAGAGGGTCGATCCGCAGAACAGGACGGTGTTCGACGATCGCGGTACCGAGAGCCGGTTCGAAAAGCTCCTTATCGCGACGGGGGGGAAGGTCAGGCGGCTTCCGTTCAAGGTCGACGGTATTATTTACTTCCGCACGCTCGATGATTTTCGCGAGCTGCGAGCGCTTGCCGACCAGCGGGAGCGGTTTGTGATCATCGGGGGCGGCTTCATCGGATCCGAGGTGGCTGCTGCGCTCAGGATGGCCGGGAAGCAGGTGACGATGATCTTCCCTGAGGAAGGCATCGGCGCGCGGGTCTTTCCTCGACGGCTCTCCTCCTACCTCAATTCGTTCTACCGGATCAAAGGGGTCACCATCCTGGCGGAGGATGGCGTATCGTACATCGAGAAACGCAATTCCTCATACTTCATCAAGACAACGAAAGGACAAGGGGTGACGGCCGACGGTGTTGTGGCGGGCATTGGGATCTCACCCGATGTGGAACTCGCCCAGTCAGCCGGCTTGAAAGTCGACAACGGCATCCACGTTGACGAGTACCTCCGAACGTCGCATCCCGACATCTTTGCTGCCGGGGACGTCGCGAACTTCTACAATCCTTCACTGGGGAAGCGCATCCGCCTAGAGCACGAGGACAACGCGAACACGATGGGTGACGCCGCCGGCAAGAACATGGCAGGAGAAATGATCCCCTACGTCCATCTGCCGTTCTTTTACTCCGACTTGTTCGATCTGGGATACGAAGCGGTCGGCGATCTCGACGCCCGGTACGAGGTCGTGGAGGATTGGAAGAAGCCGTTTGTGGAAGGAGTAATCTACTACCTTGAGGGGAAACGGGTGCGAGGCGTGCTTCTTTGGAACACGTGGGGACAGGTTGACAAGGCCCGAGCCCTCATTGCTGAGCCGGGCCCCTTCGCGGTCAAGGACGTCCTGGGCCGCCTCCCTGCTTGAGCACGTCAGTCTGAGCTGAACGTCCCAAGAAGGGCGACGTTTGGATCGAACACCAGCCGCTTGGGATAGGACGCGCCCTTCACCGGCAGGTCGATTTGCGCTCTCCGTGCTGCAGGTACCTGGACGGTGAACTGCTGCGTGGTTCCATCTCCTGCCACAACCTCGACCGTCAGTGGGAACCTGAACGGAGCGAACCTCTCTCCTTGTGTGATCTCCAGCCGGAGCGTGCGAGACGCCACGTCGAACTTCCAATGGGTCCTGATCTCGGCGAAGCCCGGACGGCGCAGCCATTGATCGAAGAACCAGCCGAGCTTCCGGCCGGAGCTTTCCTCAAACGCCGCGCGAAGATCATCGCTCAGTGCCGTCCCGTGCCGATGCCTCCCATAGTACGACCGTATCGACCTAAAGAACACCGAATCACCGACCGACCCACGAAGCATGTGCAGCACCCACGCCCCCTTCTCATAGCTATTGGTGTTCAAGAGGCGCATAAGATCTGTCTCCAGTGTGTCGACCACCGGTCGTTCACTCGCTACGCGGGACCTCACGATTTGGTCGCGCGATCGCCTCATCGAGGCAACGAACGCTGCTTCGCCTTCAGATTTCTCGACCCACAACTCTTGAAAGTAAGTGGCAAACCCCTCCGAGAGCCAGAGATGGCCCCAGGCACGCGGCGTCACTGCGTCTCCGAACCACTGGTGGGCGGTTTCGTGAGCGATCAGGTCCGCGGTCATCTGCCGTCGCCGGAGGATGTCGTTGCTGTAGAAGATTGCGCTCGCATTCTCCATCCCTCCGTACGTCGTCAGGCTCTGGACGTGAGCGAGCTTCTCGTACGGGAACGGCGCAACCGTCTTCGCGAAGAACTCAACGATCCCCCCGGCCTCCTTGAACGGTCCCGGCAGGTAATCGAGCAGGTCCGGAAGGACATACACCGATTGCCGAACCCCAGGTGGAAACTCGCTCAAACCGGGCGCCGTCAGGCCAAGATCGTATTGCGCCAGAGGACCAACGGCGATGACCATCACATACACAGGTACCGGGCGGGACTCTCCCCATCGCGTCTCGGTCCACGGGCTGGCGTTCGGTTCAGGAGCAGCGGGGAGCGACCGCCAGCACACCAACTCCCCGTTGGCAACGACGTTCCGATCGCTCGGGACCCGTACGGTCCACGTCACCGTGGCTTTGTCACTCGGATGGTCCACCGAGGGCAGCCAATATCTTGCACGGTTTGGCCAGTTGTCACCGAAACAGCTCCATCGGCTTGGGGCGTTTGATTGAATGATAAGACCATCCTCCGGCTGACCGCCGTACCGGACGGCAACGAGGAACGTATCCATCCTCCCGCGGTACGGCTTGTCGATCGCGATTCCGATGGTTGTCCTGTCGCGGGAGAAGCGGGCGGGCTTCGCATCGAACGAGACGCTATCGACCTGAAGACCGACGAGATCGAGCCTGAGCTGCGTCACCGGCAGGTAGCGTCGGACGACGATCTTTGCGTAACCCTGGATTGAACGTCCGGTGTCGGGGAGGTCAATCGTGAACCCGTAATGGAGCACGTCGATGCCGGGCTGATACGGATGCTGAGGGTCGACCTGAGCATCGGCGGGACAGGTGCAGATCGAGGCCGCAACGACCAGAAGATTGAGTGAAAACTTGATCCTCAAATCCTTCCCTCCTACGTCGAACTGCTTCTCCGTCAGGCCGGGAGGGGCGCTTCCTCATCACAGGAAGAGAATCGCCACACCGCCCACGGCGATGAAAGCCCCCGCGATGGCCCTCCAGCTCAGGACTTCTCTCTGAATGTACTTGACCAACGGCAACATGAAGATGGGCACCGTCGCCATCAAGGTCGCAGCGATGCCGACCTTCGTATGGCTGATGGCTATCAGACTCAGCGTAATGCCCAGGTAGGGACCGAGGAGCCCCCCCAGCATGGTGAGCCCAATCGCCTTCCGGTCCTTCAAATAGATCTGCATCGTCTTCTCGTAGCGCCCGCTCAGTTTGGCCAGCGGATAGATGACGAGGACGGCGGGGACAGTCCGGACGAGCGCTGCGACAAGACCGTCGATGGGCCCTTCGATGAAGGCGAGCTTCGCGATCACGAGCCCCACGCCCTGACATACTGCCGAGAGGATTCCGTACAGAATTCCGAGGCCGTAGTATCGATGAGGAAAGACGAACGACTCGCGCCGCTCCAAAACCACGATCCCCACGCCGACGAGCGTCACGAGCATTCCGAGCAGGCCCAACCATGCGAGGATTTCATCGAGCAGAAGGAACGCGACCATGGCGCTGACGGCCGGAGCAAGCGACGCGATGAGCATCGTCAGCCGCGCCCCGATGTACTCGTACGCCTTGAAGAGAAGCGAATCGCCCAGGACCAGCCCGATGACGCCGCTGATGACGAGGTTCCTGAGCTGCGACGAAGAGAGATGCACCTCGATCCCCGCGACCACTACGGTCACGCAGAGCATGACGCTCGCGATCATGAGCCGGGTCACGTTCAGACGGATCGGCCCGACCCGAACGGTCGCCGCGGCGAAAGCCAGCGAGCTGCCCGACCAGCAGCAGGCCGTTAGCAACGCGCTGAGTTCACCGAGAAACGGCATGGAGTTCGAAGAAGTAAACCTGGAAGAGACGAGCGTCTACCGGCAGCACCCGCAGGGCAGCTGTCATGCCCCCTCCGTCCCAGCAAAAAGATGCTGAAGCTGCAGCGACGGAGCTTTGGACTTGCTGGCAAGGGAGACGTACATCCGGGCCAACGCGTCTTTGCCCGCCCCCAGGACGGTGCTGACGAGGCCCAGCGCCTCGCCGTACTCGACCGGCGGCAATCCTCTCAGAATCCTCCTCCAGATCGCTTCCTCCAAGACATTGAAAGCCGTCTGGACCTCGCAGAGGTCGAAGCCCGAGGCAAACCGCTGTCGCGCGATGGTCTCCGCGTGCGCGATCATTGGTCCCACATTTCGTTCCTTCACACCCCGAACGGTCAAGACGTAGAGCGCCTTGAGGCGTTGGCGCGTTTGCTCCCGTCCCATCTTTTCATACCCCTTCAGATGCGTCCGCTCCATTGCCGCCTCGGCCGCCTCCATGATTTCGTTCGTTGAATCTTGAAGAAGGGTCATCAGATCCATAGCGATACCGTCACTAGGTCCACTTCCTTATGATCGATCCAATATTTAGGTCTCTCACCGCACCTCAAGATAGTCTCTGTCCGGCAGCTTGGGGAAAGGTGCGTGCGGCTCCGTCTGGTACCAGAAACCGACGGAGGCCATGTCATCCTGCAGCGGCAAATACCGGCCGTCAGATCTCCAGCCGAGTGCCTGGATCGTCACCTTCAGGTCCTCTTCAAACCGGATCGGATCCATGATGTGCCAGCGGTACAATCCGAAGCGTTGCTGGGAATTATAAACCCCGTCAGGCCGAACTACTTGAGCGAGGCCGCTGTAGAGGGAATTGAACTCCTGGTACTGATGCGTCGTCTGGTTTTCGAAATTGTAGGATCCGCAGAAGTAGTCCTCGGTCCCCGTGCCGCACACCGTTGGATACGGGTCGTCACCATCGATAAAGAACTTGATCTCCCCTTCTCCCCACCATCCGTTGTTGTTCACGCCCCATGCCATGTAGGTGCCGACGTACTGTCCCCATCCTTTAATGCCGTCCAGGATCGTATAGACCGACTTGTAGGGCAGCGGGTTCACGCGTCGGAACTGGGCATGGAAATAGCCCGCATCCTGCGGCACGTCGGTGAGTGTATAGTCGACCTGGTAGTACAGAGTCATGTCCTTGTCCCCGATGTTTTCCATCGTCATCCTACAGGACTTGCGGAACGGCATCTCCCAGTAGCAGTTGAACGCGCTGCCGGGGTTGACCGCCACGGGGAGGGAAGAGAGGGGAGTGAACGTGCCCCAGCCGTTGCCGAAGAAATCTCCCACGGGGACCTCCACCGAGGGCTGGTCCTCGCCATCCCAGTAGATACGAAAAATCAGGAATCGCCACGATCCCGTCGGCGTCATCCAGATGTGCTGGATGGCACCGGGTCCGTCAATCTCAGCCATCGTGAACACCTCCCCCTTCTCGATTTTCACGGAGGGCGAAACCTTCCATCCCTTTCCCAATTCCCGGGCGGCGTCTTCATTCGTGCCGCTCGTCGCCTTGCCGCCTTTCCCTTTGTCGCCTTTAGGGTTTTCTGCGGAAATGGAACGGGTCTTCGCCTTCGAGAGCCTGGAGAGATTGCCGAGACTCATATTCAGCCCATTGAAGTTGGCCGCTTGTGCGTGAAGTTCGTTCGTCATAAATCCTCCGACCAGAAGTAGACAGGCAAACTTGATGAGATGCTTCATGGAAATACCTCCTCCGAAGTGTATGGCGCGTCTGGCAACACAACGGTGCTGTACGAAGGTAGCGGATATGTGCTTTATTTTCAAGCTCCCGGCGACGAGAGTCCCCTCGAGGCAGGATACGGTGTAGCGAGTGGCGCATCGAATAAGATTCGGCGAACATGTTGGATGGCGCTCTCCACAAATTCCTTTTCGATCACGAGAAAAAGTCTTACCTTGGGATCGTTGTTCATGGGGTGGGTGCCCCGCGCATCCAGACACTTTTCAGAGAAAGGGACCAGAACTTGAAATCAGCGTTCACAGCACTTTTCATCCTCGCACTTCTTGCGCCGTGTGCGGGTGCACGTCAGAAGCAAGCCCTCAAGACTCAAAGGGACAAGATCAGCTACAGCATCGGCCTGGACATCGGCAAAAGCCTCAAGCGACAATCGATCGACGTGGATGATAACTTCCTCATTCAAGGTCTCAAGGACGGTCTCTCCAACCGTCAACAACTCCTCAGCGAGGAAGAAGCGCGCGCGATCCTGGCTGCCTTTCAGAAGGAGATGGTGGCGAAACAGACCGAGGAAGCCATGAAAGCAGGAGAGAAGAACAAGAAAGAAGGCGAGGAGTTTCTCGCCCAGAACAGGAAAAAGCCCGGCGTGGTGACGCTTCCGAGCGGGCTGCAGTATAAAATCTTGAAAGAGGGAACTGGCAAGACACCGAAAGCAACCGACACGGTCATCACGAACTACCGCGGCACGTTGATCAACGGTAAAGAGTTCGACGGCTCCTACCGCCGCGGTCAACCGGCCACATTCCCGGTGAACCAGGTGATCCGAGGCTGGACGGAGGCTCTGCAGCTGATGAAGGTGGGTTCGAAATGGCAGCTCTTTGTCCCATCTGAACTCGCCTACGGGCCAAGCGGCGCGGGGCAGGATATCGGTCCGAATGCCACGTTGATCTTTGAAGTCGAATTAATGGATATCAAGTAGCCCCCTCTGGCCGTCCCCGTTGCTGCGAATGAAGCCCAAGAGCCGAGAACCATCGATTATCGATGCGGGCTCTCGGCGTTTCACTTCTCTGGCTCGGTGAGCGCTCGCGCTTCCTTGCCGGCGTCCTTCGAGTTCAGGAGGATGCTGAAGGTTGACCCCTTCCCGAGATCGCTTTCGACTGTGAGATCGTACCCCATCATGCGACACAACGATCGTGAGATCGTCAGGCCGAGACCTGTCCCTTCGTAGTCGCCTGCCTCTTCGACACCCGCCCGCTCGAACGCCTCGAAGATATCCTCCAGCTTGTTTCGCGGGATGCCGATCCCCGTGTCCGTCACCTCGATACGGATGGGGCAATGCTGCTCATCCGTGGCAACGCGGATCACAACGCTCCCGCGCTCGGTGAACTTCAGCGCATTTCCGAGCAGGTTGATGAGCACCTGCTTCAGCTTCTGCTCGTCTGCCTGGAGGGGGGCTGTCTGAGCCGGAACGTCGGCAAGTAGGCCAACAACACCGGTGCGTCGAAGGCTATGGAGCTCCTCCACCGTCTCGCGTACAAGCTGTGGCAACAAGACCGGCGAGATCGTAAGGTCCATGCGGCCCGATTCGATCTTCGAGAGGTCGAGCATTTGATTGATGACACTGAGGAGATGTTTCGCGTTCGCGAGGATCTTTCCGAGGTAGAGAACGTCCTGATCGTTGAGACTCTCTTCCCTGTTCTTCATAAGAACGTCCACGAAGCCGATCACCGAGAGGAGGGGAGTCCGGAGCTCGTGCGTAATATGTGTCAGGAAAATGCTTTTCGCGCTGCTCGCCTCCTCTGCCCTCTTCCTTGCCTCGATGAGTTCAGCGACGGCCCGGCCAAGCTGCTCGTTCGCCCGCTCGAGCTCATCTTTTTGCGTCACCACCTGGGCCGTCCGCTCAAGGACCCGTTGTTCGAGATCGGTCGCGAGCCTTCGGACCTCCTCGAGGGCATTGCCCCTCTCGGTGACGTCGATTGCCATTCCTGCGCAACCGACGATCTGACCCTGGTCATCCTGCAGAGGGAGGACGTGAATCCGGTACTCGCGATCACGAACTGCGCTCTCAACCCGCCCCGACTTGCCTCCGAGCCCTTGCACGTGAACGGCGATGATCGGAGAATTCGGATCTTCCGTTCTGAGGAGCTCGTAGAGATTCCTTCCGAGGTTCGCTTCCCCCGCGGTATTGAGGAAGATGGGAACGTCCCCCTCAATGGACGTGAGCCGCAGATCCCTGTCAGTGGTCCATAGAGCGACGTGGAGACCCTGCAATACCATCCGAAGCATGGTTCTTTCCACCCCGAGCGACTCCTCGAGCCGTGTGTGATCCCTAACCTCCGTCGCGACACCGATGAGACCGCTGAGTTTCCCATCGTCATCGCTCAAGGGGAAGAAATGAGATTCAAAAACGTGCTCACCCAGCCGATCGGTGGAACTGGTCATCTCGCCGGCAAGCGCACCCCGGAACTTCTCCCGGATATCCGGAAGGTTAGGATAGACTTCAAAGACCGATCGGCCGACGAGCTCGCCGGGTTTGTGCCCAAGTTTCTCAAGGCCCTTGCCTTCGGCGAGCGTGAATCTCCCATCCCGATCCAGCACGAAAACGACGATCGGCGCGCTCGTGATGACAGCGTGGAGCCAGTGCTCGTGCCCACGCAACACCTCCGCGCGCGTAGATCCCGGGTGCGGAATTCCTTCCTTTCCTGACGCGCCGGCGTCTCCCTGCGCTCCGACTGATTTCCTCTTAGCTGGTTCTTTGCTGTTCACCGGTAGAGTGGTGGCTTCAGAGTAAGTGGGTGATAGGGTCTGTTGAGAGCTTCCATCGGCAGGTTAACCTTAATCGGGTTGAGGATTGGCGGGATCCGGAGCCAGTGGAAGCATCACCGTCACGGTCGTCCCCGCCTTGTACTCGCTCTCGACGGAGAGAGTCCCCCCGTGAAGCTCGGTCAGACGCTTGGCGACTGTAAGGCCCAGCCCCGATCCTTGCTGTTCGTAGATTTTTCGCTCGAACTGTATATAGGCACCGACGTTCAGGAGTTGCTCTGCCGACAGTCCGCGCCCTTGATCTCGGACATGCAGAACGAACCGATCGCCCTTGAGCTCGGTGACGATTCGGAGGGAAGTCCCCTTTTTCGAATATCGGATCGCGTTATCAAAGAGCTCCTCGAACACCTTGCCGAAGTAGTCCGGTGACATGGCAACGTATGCGGTTGTGAGCTCCAGAGAAAGGTCCGTTGTCCTGCCCGCTTCATATGCCCGCTGTCGTGCAGCAGCGTCGATGAGCTTCGAGACGTCAGGTGTATGGCACTTCCGAAGCTGCTCGATTTTCTGGTAGTCCATTTTCAGGATCTCAATTTGGGCATAGATCAGGAAGTTCTCGATCAACCGGCGGAGTCGCCTGCCGTTCTTATAGATGCGCTCCGCCATCTGCGAAACCTCCATCGGCTCAAGCTCCGCAGACTGCTTCCGAAGGATATCGGCATATCCCATGATGCCGTTAAGCGGCGTTCGCAGCTCATGCGGCAGCGTGGTGCTCAGCTGCGCACGCAGCTCCTCGAGCTTTGTTTCAGCTTGCTGGACGAGGACGCGATGTTTCTGCAGCCTCACACCCACAGCAGCAATCAGTTCTGCCGGGGAGAACGGCTTGACCAGGTAGTCATCGGCCCCCAGTTGCATCCCCTGACGCATCCCTCCTGGGGTATGGTGGGCCGTGATCAGGATGAACGGTATCCAGGACGTCAGAGGATCGTTCCGGATCGCCGTTAGCACCTGATAGCCGTCCACGATCTCCATCCTGATATCGCAGATGATCAGATTGGGAAGCTGTTTCCTGGCAAGCTCCAGACCATCCACGCCATTTTCGGCGCCATAGACCTCGAAGCTGTTTTTCCGGAGCGTCATCACGATCACTTCGCGGATGGCCGCTTCGTCGTCAATGACGAGTACTTTTATCATGCTCCTGCTGATTCCCCTGTTCGAGGGACCTCCCTGATAGCTGGCACTTAAGATAGCAAAAATGGTTCCGAGAATCCAAGACGGGGGGCACATTCGACCAGCGGAAACCAACCCACCACCTCTCCAGACGTGCCTCTTGCGTCCCAGGCCTCATTTCGCAGGCCTGTTGTATTTCTTCAATAATTCCTTCAAGCGTTCGTGAGGAATGGCGTAGACGGTGTTGCCGTTGATCCCGGTCATTGTCTGCGCGGCAATCATGGCATTGACGATCGATTCTTCGGTCGCTTGGACCGTCGCTGCAAAAAACGGATTGATACGATCATTCGGGAGCAATTGGACCGCTGCCACTCCCGAATCCCTCGAAGCACCGGCGTTGGCAGTCGAGAAGGCGATGAAAATGTCGCCCGAACCGTTGGTGCCGATCCCACCGTTCCTGGCGACTCCAAGAGCTGCCCGCTTCGCAATCCGTTTCAACTGATGAGGAAGCAGAGGCGCATCCGTGGCTATGACAACGATGATCGAGCCGTCGCCGACGTCACCCCGCTCTGGCATCAGATCCGTCATCTCTTTGCCGACCGGGACACCAGCGATCATCAGCTGACTTCTTCCACCATAGTTCGCCTGAACCAGCACGCCGACGGTGTACTGACCTGCCTTTTTGTCCAACGCACGCGAGGATGTGCCGATCCCCCCTTTGAAGCCATGGACGACCATTCCCGTCCCCCCACCGACGTTTCCCTCAGCGACAGGACCTGATCGGGCATCGTCCAAGGCTTGGGAGACGTGTTCTGGTTTTACATGGAATCCATTGATATCGTTGAGAAACCCGTCCCACGTCTCGGCAACAACCGGCAGCGACCATGGCTGGACCGTTTTGTCATGATGCTTCATTTGCCACGCGATCACCGCGTCTCGCACCACGCCGACGCTGTGAGTGTTCGTGATCATGATTGGCCCCTCCAGGAAACCGGATTCCTCAACCCACGTCGTGCCCGTCATCTCGCCGTTGCCGTTGAGCGTCGACCACCCAGCAAAGACCGGATCATCAGACATCTTGCCCCGCGGCAGAATGGCCGTGACCCCTGTCCGGACCGGACCCGTCCCGACAACGAGCCTTCCCTCGCCAGAGATGATTGTCGTCTGCCCCACTTCGACACCTTTGACATCGGTGATCGCGTTCAAGGGGCCCGGTGTGCCCTCAAAAGGGATCCCCAGATCGCGCGCTCGAGGCTTGGACTGGGCGATTGAAGATTGCACGCACAATGAGCAACAAAGAAGAGTGACGTAGAGAGATCGGAAGCCCGGATGAACCATGACTGTTCCTCCGCAGAAAGGTGCTTGGGAGACCGCCACACGGTTTGACGGGGAGAGTATTTGCTCTCAATCCTACAAAAAGAAGAGCGGGAATACAAACAGAAATCCCGACCAGCCTCGCCACAAACCTTTCTCTTGATGCTTTCCCGCCGGTCGGGATGATTGAGGGAGCTTTCCTCAAGGGAATCAAATCGATTCACTCATACCATTCGATGATGCTGTAGTACCTCAGTTTGCCGATTTTCCTGGCCTGATTGAGTGCGATGGAGCTGTACCTGACTTTCGCTTTTGAGCCTGTGCCTTTTAGGGTAACGGACGCGCCAGCATTCCCTGCCACGACGACCCCGCCGACGATCTGAGGGGTCCCCGCTGCCCCGAATTGGACCGTCGTATTGAAACCATCGATGATTACGAGGCCGTAGAAGCTGAAGTTGCCGTTGAACTCGACATTGCCCCGCACAACCAGAATGCCATAACCGACGACGTTCCCGGTGAACTTGATGCTGAACGACGTGTCGTCGCCTGCATTGCAGTAGACGATCGCCGGGTTCTTTGCGCTCCCCCACGTGACACCGTTGTAAACACCGTCATGGTTGTAGAGGTAGTCTGAATTCAACTTGTACTCGTCGAGGAAGTCTTTCGGGTCAATGGTCGAAATATCCACCTTAACCGGCGGAACACCGTAGATGGTACTTCCGGCCTTGGCGACCGTCGCCGAGTCCGATTGTACCATCGTGGTCACGCCCGGCATGTCGCCAGACCCTATGAGATTCGTGCCGCTCGAATCATAGTTATGTCCGTCCACCTCGGGTTTGCCGGACATATTGAATGAGACCGGCGTGGCACGAATGCCAATTGCCGCTCCGACCCCCGGAAACGGCTTGGTGGTCCGCAGCAACTTCGCCTTCATCGAATAGCTCGAGTCTGCATAGTGGCCGACTGTCGTGATCCACAGCGTATCACCCGATTCCGCGTACTGGGCCGAGTATGAACCGCCATTGAACGTCCCGGACGTCGGAATGGTCTCCAGATTGCGGTCGAAGGCCCTGAGAGTCGTATGGACCGCCATTCGGGCCAGGTTTCTCGCGAAGATGTACTTCGAGTAGCCCGTTTGAGCCGCGACGAGGTAATTCGTCGAGCCGCGCATGCTGAACCCGATGAGGCCGAACGAAAGACTCAGCCCAAAAACCAAAAAGAGCGATGCCCTTCCCATAGCCCTGACCCCCTAATAGTTCAGATTGTCCAGGTTCCTCGGGACAATAGTTTTCTCCCAGGCGACAGCCGCCCTCGTCGTATCATACAGTGAATACACGGGCTCAGAGCTTTCAATCCTGAACGCCACATCAATCGCCTTGATCTTCTGGAGCCGCGAGAGCGTCGTGATTGGAGTCTGGATTTTTTGGTACGATCCATCGTAGTAGGTGATCCGTAGGTAGGTGAGGCCCCAGTTCTGTTGCACGGTCTTCACTCCCGACCGTCGAAACAGCGGAAAATGCTTGGGATTCTTAATCCCGACCACCTGGCTTGTATCCCCGGCATAGTACGTGATGTCGTTGACGACGGAGTTGTTCTGGAGATCGGCGAAGAACCGAATCCCCGTTGAATCCGCCCAGAGGATCTTCTGTCCCGTCACGTGATGCCCGATCTTCAAAAAATCCCACTCAATCTGGCGCGCCAGTTCCACGGCATTCGTTTGCGTCACGACGTTGAACTGATTCTCGTACATTGTCGAATTCATGTTCGTCTGAACGCGCGCAACCGTCAGAGTCAGGACCCCAAACACGATGGTGGACGCAATAATATCAAAGAAGGAAGACATGTCATGATCCCCTTTCCCTAGAAGTACCGGCGATAGACCGAGAGATCTCTCATCACCAACGGAATGACGTTGTCGTCGAAGCCTTTCACCATGTTCGGTTGACTGACCGTCACCGTGACTCTCTTGTAGAACGAGTTCCAATATGTTACGTAGTCCGGGATATACTCACTGACATAGTCAATCTTGACCGTCACGGTAAACCACCCGAATCGAGGGTTCCAGGCCTTCCGGGTGTAGTTGTCATAGTCGTCCACGTCGTCAAACTTGAGCTTCGATTGGAAATCACCTGTCATCGAGGTGTCAACGCCGCCATTCCCCGTGATATGTTCCTCGCTCTGGTCGGGTCCGAATTGGTATAAGGGCGTTACGTCCCAAGGCAAGAATGCCCTTTCTCCGCCCAGGGTCTTCTCGTCGAATTCCTTCCTGAGAATCTCGTCCAACATCGTCTGACCGATGGAGAGCGCATCCAGGTTGGCCTCCATTTCGAGGCCCGTTGTGCTTGTCTTGACGAGGGTAGCGTTGACGCTGAGGGTGAGTGTCGAAAGGACGACGAATGCGCCGATCACCAGCAGGATCTGTCCAGTGTTCATTCCGCGAGCCCCCCCACTTGCTTTATTGCGACTTCGCAAATTTTTGCACAAAGCATACCATCCGGTAGTTCAATCATTTCCACACATCGAATTCCCTAACTCCCAAAGTCTGGAACGAGTTATGAAGGTTCTTCTAGTGAGTCAAAGTGAGTCAAATAGGCAAAGAGCTTGGAGGGCATTGTCGATTCTACAAACGACTGGGTTGTCGAGGCTACGCCAGATTCGAGAAAACTACGCCGTCGAACCAGAATGGTCATATGCACTTGTGGCATGATGATGACATCGCCAACCAACAGTCAGGATTGCTGCAAAGAGCGAGACGAGCAGAATGGGGATGAACCAGAGATAATACGACGAGTCGCCGGCGTCAAGGCTCCAAGCCGGATCCGGTCAGGATAGAGTGCAGAATGGCAGGTCGCGTCGTCGACGTTGGAGAGGAATAATTGGGGATCATGCCGAAGGATGAATCGAGCCGGGCGATAGTCTGGAGGAGCTCTTCAAACGGAGGACACGCGGTAGGACCTCGATGGCGCACGGCACAGAGCCGAGTAACTCTCCATCCGCCTCTGCGCGCACACGCTCATCAGACGAGACGAGAATGCGCCGCGCCTGAAGGTAACTTACCCACGACAGGTCTACATGCTTGCCAACATAGATCTTGGGGAAATTCCACAGGCGAGCGGGGATCCACTGTTTGTGAATGAGCACAACATCGAGTAGTCCGTCGTCGACGCGAGCACGCGGAGCAAACTTCATCCCGCCTCCGGCATACGCGCCGTTGGCAGCTACGACGCCGAGCAGGGAATCCCTGATGGGCTCGCGATCGTCTACCTGCACGGTCATCATCTGCTCCCGGTGGCGGGCCGCCGTCGCAACCGCTGCAAGCGCAAAACCCAGGAAGCCCCCCAGTTTCTTGTGCTGGTGTTGGACGCGCTCGACCACGACTGCGGCGATACCTTGCTGACACTCATTAATGAAAAACCGCTCGCCTTCACGCCCGTCCTCCTGGCGATACGTGACTCTGCCAAGATCCACCGCGTGAAACTCGTCAGCGCACGCGTCAGCAATTTGGTGTTCCAGCCGTGCTGGCATGGCGAAACTCCTCGCCACATCCTGAGCGGTCCCGCTGCAGACGATGCCCAATTGGCAGGCCGGATTGACCATCTTCCCGTTCAAGAAGAAACCGTTGATGACCTCTTGAATGGTTCCGTCACCGCCGACGGCGATAATGAGCTCCGACCCACGCTGGATAGCCGATCTCGTCACCGAGGTCGCATCCAACGGGCCCCTGGTAACGCAGAGCGAGAAAGGGCCGTTCAGTCTGCGACCTATCTCTGCGACGATGGCTTCCTGCCTCCTGCCAGTCCTACCAGCGGAGGATGCGGGATTCACAACGATGAGCGTCTGGGGGGAATCCATATCAGTTGTGGCCAGGACTTCCAGGGTGAGCCAAGGTCAAGGGGATTTGTCGGCGAATTTGGGGATTCTTGAAGTAACATGCAAGCATAAATTCGATTCAAGTCCGCATGGTGCGGCTGCCGAATTCCGATCGGGGCACCGGTTGTCAATTTTGACTCGATGATTCTTGAGTTTCTTCTATCTTAAGTTTATTATTGAACTACGGTTCATACGACTCAAACCAAGGGTCTTGCGCTTCTAACACTCACCATACGGAATGGAGAAAACGTGGCTGCCAACGAGATATTGGAATCTCTCATGCGCTGCATCGAACGGGGAAAGGTCAACGCCAAGTCGCCCCATCCCCCTGACATGAAGGGACAGGACGGTGCAGACGAGCTTGCCCGAAAGGCGCTCGATGCAGGCATTTCACCTCAAGATGTCCTGTCCAAGTCGATGGTTATCGGCATGGAGCACGTCGGAATGAGATTCCGAAACAAGGAGATCTTCGTTCCCGACGTCTTGATGGCTGCAAAAGCGATGTCCGCTGCGATGGAGCATCTGAAGCCCTTCTTCGCGACGGATGCCCTCAGGCACCGCGGGACGATTGTGATGGGGACGGTCCAGGGGGACTTGCACGATATCGGCAAGAAGATCGTCGCGATGGTCATTGAAGGGGCGGGCTGGCAGGTGGTAGACCTTGGAACGGACGTCTCGCCCGAGAAATTTCTCAACGCGGTCGATCAAAACCCCGGATGTGCAGTCGGCTTGAGTGCACTCCTCACGACGACGATGGTGAACATGGAAGCGACCGTGCGGAAGGTCAAGTCGAAGCACCCGGGCACGAAGGTTATCATCGGTGGTGCCCCCGTGACTCCGGATTTCGCGAAGAAGATCGGAGCAGACGGATACTCGGCAGATCCTCAAGGCGCGGTGGAGTTCCTCAACACGCGGTGTCTGCAAGGCTGAGCATGTGGGAGCCCACGCTGGCCGATGCGCACGTCTTCGCACCTTCCCCCTCCGACCTAAGAATTGACCGAGCGATCCTCGGCAAGGTTCTCGGATATGAAAGCGGCGGAACGCCGGAAGTCGTGCACTCGCTCATTGACCGGATCCTCCCTGATGTTCCAGCCCGCATCGCGATCCAATGCGGTTTTCGAATTCTGCCCGCGGGATCGCTCACCGTCTCCGACGACTCATTTTCATGCGGCGGCACACTATTTTCGTCCGGATCGATTATCTCTAAACAGCTCGGGAAGTCCAGCACGCTCGCGCTGTTCCTCGCAACAATCGGGCCGAAGCTCGAAGAGTGGTCGAAAGAACTGATGGCCGAAGGGGATGTGCTTCGGGCGTACATCGTCGACGCCATCGCTTCGGAGACGGTCGAACAAGTCGCGGAATGGCTGGAGAACAAGATCGGAGAGCGCGCTCAAGAGCTTGAGTGGAAGATCACGAACAGATACAGTCCCGGCTACTGCGGCTGGTCGGTCGCCGAGCAGCACAAGCTCTTCTCTCTCCTGCCGGACGGATTCTGCGGCGTTTCACTGACCCCAAGCGCGTTGATGATCCCGATCAAGTCGGTCAGCGGCATCATCGGCTTGGGGCCGGACGTGAAACGGGGGGCATATCAGTGCTCGATCTGCGATTTGAAGGATTGTTTCAGGCGGACGGACGAGCCGGGGACGGCTCTTGACGAACCATGAAACCGAGCATCGTCGTCGTCGGCAGCTCCAACACGGACATGGTGATCAAAATTCCACGGTTGCCGAAGCCGGGAGAGACGATTCTGGGAGGGAGCTTTTCGATGGCAGCAGGGGGCAAGGGGGCCAATCAGGCCGTCGCAGCTGCTCGTGCAGGTGGGGCCGTGACCTTGGTCGCCAGGGTCGGGCACGATGTGTTCGGCAAGGAGGCGAAGAATGACTTCGAGCGGGATGGGATCAACACGGAGTTCGTCTCCGCCGATTCCGAGCTTCCCACCGGCGTAGCTCTGATCTTTGTCGATGAACGAGGTGAAAACAGCATTGCCGTCGCTTCTGGCGCCAATGCCGCGCTCACCCCGCCGGAGCTCGCCAATGCGAAAGAAGCTATCACCTCCGCAGACGCCCTTCTCCTACAACTCGAGGTTCCGCTGACGACCGTCGCGGCTGCTGCAAGACTGGCCGCAGGTGCCGGCGTGCGAGTAATCCTGAATCCAGCGCCAGCCCGGCCACTCGACGAAGACCTCCTCAAGCTCGTTTCCGTCATTACACCCAACGAGACGGAGGCCGAGTTGTTGACCGGTGTCAGAGTGTCGGACGACCGCTCGGCAGCAGAGGCCTCGGATCTTCTCCTGGCGAAGGGTATCCCAACGGTGGTCATCACACTCGGATCTCGGGGAGCATACGTCGCAGCAAGAAACCACCGCGAGCTTCTGCCGGCTTTCAACGTGAGGCCCGTCGACGCCACGGCCGCGGGCGATGTCTTCAACGGCGCGCTGGCTGTAGCGCTCGCTGAGAAGAGAAATCTCCACGACGCTGTGCGCTTTGCGCAGGCGGCAGCGGCAATTTGCGTTACGAAGCTCGGGGCGCAATCCTCGGTCCCGTTTCGGACCGATATTGAGGGGTTTCTGAGAAAAACCTCAACGAGGCTGACCGCCGGCTCAGTCCGTCAACCTGACGACGGCGGTGAGGAAATCCTACAAAGGTAAGAGCACTTAGAAAACTGGAACCGGCGCTGCGCAACAGACGTTGCTGGATGATAAGGAGCACGACAGCATGAAAAGAAAGGACGTCGTCAAAGTTCAGAAGAGAGCGGCGAGATTTCTGGAGAAGGCGAACATCGAATTGACCGAGATGGAAATGGACAATATCGAGGTGGCAGACTTTGGGCTAAACGACATCGAGCGAGTCGGGCTGCAGCTCGTCACCTATGAGAACAACGATCGGTACTGTGCGAAGGAGCTTGTCCTTTTCCCCCGGCAAATGTGTCCGGAGCATCGACACCCCCCTCTCAGCGAGCAGAACATTGGCAAGCAGGAGACGTTCCGCTGCCGCTGGGGAGAAGTTTACCTCTATGTGGAAGGTGAGCCCACGCCAAGGCCAAGAGCGAAGGTTCTGCCCAAGCACAGGCGTTACCTCAGTGTTTGGCACGAGGTTGTCATGAGGCCCGGCGACCAGCACACGATCAAGCCGAACACGCTCCACTGGTTCCAGGCCGGCAGCAAGGGGGCGATCGTGTCCGAGTTCTCGTCTGCAAGTGTGGACGAGACCGACGTGTGGACCGATCCGAATATCAGGAGAATCCCCGTTGCCGATTGAACAAGAGTCGTAGCCTGATCGCGATACAGGATGACGCCAAAACAGCGATTCATTGCCGCGCTCACTCGGGAAAAGCCCGACAGGCTTCCAGTGACGACGCATCACGTCATGCCGTTCTTCCTGAGAAAGCAGTTGAACGGCATCTCGAACGACGAGTTCTTCGACCGGTTTGGCTTGGACCCCATCCGATGGCTCATCGCTTACAAACCGGATGAGTCAAAGGGCGAATACTACGACCCGCATCACGTCCCCGGATACCTGGAACCTCGTCGGATCTCCTCCGACAATTGGAGGATCGAGCAAGAGCTCGTACCCGACGCGCACCACGAGACGATCCGCTACAGGTTCATCACGCCGAAGAAGACACTGACGACCGTTCTGCAGAGCAACGACTATACCTCCTGGGTCGTCGAGCGCCTGCTCAAGGACAAATCAGACATCGACATCATCGGAGAGTACGCGACTCGGCCGAAGTGTGATGTCGGAGCCGTCAATCGGGAAGCAGAAGAATACGGTGAACAAGGTCTGCTCCGGGGGTTCATCAACTTTTTCGACGTCTACGGACAGCCCGGCTGCTGGCAAGATGCATCCGTTCTCTATGGAATCGAGAACCTGATTATGGCCACGTTTGAGGATCCCGAGTGGGTCCACGCATTCCTCAAAGTCCTCTCCGATCGAAAGAGGGTCTTCATCGAGTCACTGAAGGGAGCAAAGTATGATGTGGTCGAGCACGGGGGCGGCGACGCCTCATCGACTGTGATCTCCCCTGCGATCTTCGACCAATTTGTGGCCCCCTACGATGCGCCGCTCATCGAGCTCGCACGCTCGATGGGGCAACGCGTCGTCTATCACACCTGCGGCGGCATGATGCCGTTCCTGGAACGGCTCGCTGATATGGGACCGGACGCGATGGAAACGTTCACTCCCGAGGGGATGGGAGGGGATATCGTACTGGCGGAGGCGAAGAGGCGGATTGGGGATCGGGTGTGCATGATCGGGGGGTTCGACCAGTTCCATTATTTCAAGGGATGCACGCCGGAGGAGACGCGCAAGGCCGTGCGGAAGTGCTTTTCAGACGCGGGCGAAGGAGGCGGCTATATACTCTCCCCCTCCGACCACTTTTTCGAGGCAGAGATCGAGCTGCTCGAAGCGTACGCCGACGAGGCGCGAAAGTGCGTGTACTGACAGCTTGATGTAATGGTCGACCTCAAAGGCGACGCTCATTTGTGCATCGACCGCTTACTGAATCGATGCGGTCAGCGTGCCCCCCTGCTGAAGTTGAGCCGGCTCTTTCAAGCGAATCAACGTTTTCCCTTCCTCGAAGTTGATAGAAGCAGGCACCGGTTTTCCATTGATCATCACTTTCACATTCTTCACCCTGGCAGAGCCATTCCCCAGGGCGAGCGTCTGCAGCTTCACGCTTCCGTAACCCACCTTCAATCCCACATTTCGTGCTGCGCGTTCCGACTTCTGATTAAACACACCCCATCCCGTCCCTGTCGACCAGAAGGTCCTGAAATTCTCCTTCGACACGGCTGGAGTGAAGTCGAGCCGGTTGGCTGGCCCGTCGCAACGATAGCCCGTCAAAGCCAGCAACACTGCCCAGCTCGACATCGCCCGGGCATAGTGATGGCCGCACTCCTCTTCATCCCACGGGTTTCGATGCAAACCGTTGTAGCGATCACGCACCCCTTTGACAATTTCCAGCCCTTCGTTGACCCAGCCGTCATAGATGAGCTCAGCAGCTACCTGGTACTCGATGCCGGTCCAGACTTCATCGCTGTAGACGAACGGGAGGGCCGGGCGACTACCATGGGGCCACGAGCAGAGCAGCAATCCCGCCTCTTCATTGAGCGCGTAAACACGCTGAACGTTGGCAAAGTCAGCCATCCGCTTCTTGAAATTGTAGTCGAACATCGACTTGGCCGCCGTCCGAACGTGGCTTGAGTTCAGCACGTAGCCCAGCCCCACGGCGTGAGCGAGGTACTGTCCAAGCAATTGGTCGGAGAGACACCCGGTCCCGTACTGATACTTCACGTTCACCATCGTCGTATCGAGCGCCGGCTTCTTGTCGCCGGGCGTCTTCTTGCACTCACAGTTCGGACCGCAGTCTTCGTTCTCCGGCGAAATGAGTTGCTTCGGGACCTGCAGCCCTTTGAGGACGTACACGTCTTGAACGTAGTAGTCCTTGGCCCAGAGCTGTTGGTCATAGAGCGCGCTTCCCTCTTTGAAGAGCTTGAGATACTCCTCCGCCTTCGCAGCATCTCCCATCGCCGTCGCCATCTCCGAGGCCGCCTTCAAGGCAGCCAGGTACAGGCTTCCGGTCATCGTGTTGGGCCCATAGAATTCAATGTCATACGTATTATGCTGCTCCCCTTCCATCACCCCATTCTTGTCGGGGTCCCACGGCATCGAGACCTGCTCCTTCGTCCATTCGAAGCCCTCCGGCGGTGGATCGCCGCATCCTTTCCAGGCAAATTCCAGCGCCTTCGTAATGTTCGGCCACAGCTTCCGCAGCCATTCGTTGTCACCCGAGACCTTCCAGTCGCGATACGCCCGGACGATTTCCCCATTCTGTCCATCTGCACACGCCTTAAACTTCCACCAGTAGTCACCGAGCGGGATCAACGTTCGGAAGGTCATGTAGCCGTTGGGAAGCGTGTTGTGCAGGAAGGAGGTCTCGCGCATCGACCGCTCGAGCTGCGGGAACAGAAATGCCACCGTCTGTTCGTAGTTCCAGACGTGCGTGCAGTTCATCGGGCAGCAGCCCCCGTTATCGCTGTTCCCCTCGAACCCGAAGAACGATCCATCCTCAAGCAGGATGCACACGTTCGTCTTGAGCGTCGACATCTGGCTTGAGACCGCATCGATGACAGAGGCCGGAAGCGTGGAATTGAAGAGAGCGTCGTGAAACGCGCGGGTTTGGCTCTCCAGCCGCGTTTCGTTCTTCACAAAGTACTTCGCGACATCCCAGGCGTTACCAAACATCCTCGCGACATAGTTCTTCATCATCTTTCCGCGCACATCCGGCTCTCCGTTCCAGTAGTTCTCACGATTTGGGAAGTACCAGGTGATCATGACCGGCAGGGTCACGCTCCCGCGAGGCGGAATGGCCGCATGCAGAACGAGACTTCCGACGTCCGATCGACCCTCATCGGAGGCGAGGGTATCCCGGACGTTTTTGACCCGACCGTTGTCGGAGAAATCGTCCCAAAAAACATGGCATTGATCCCACCATCCGCCTCGATACCAGCGCGTCACGGCGTCCAGATCCTTCCACGTCGTCGCGAGGCATATCGACCCATAGTTCGGGTCCGCAGGCGTCACCTTCTCCGAGTACAGGAACAAGCCCCTGACATCAACTCCTTCTTTGTATTCGTTTACGTTTCTCCCGAGACCTGGCCTTTCTCCCTTGACATTTGCGTACCTGCTTCCGATGGGGTTGGACAGGCTGGCAGCGACCGAGACATGCACCGTATCTGACGACGGGTTCGTCAGCTTCCAGGCAAAGAACGCAAGAGGGAGCGCGCTGTCGTCGACATTCAGTGGGATGAAGGGATTCCATGCCTCCAACTCCACGTTCACCGGCAGGGCTGGATCTCTGAACTTGATCGTGGCGAAGGGATATTCACCTCTGAACTCGGCTTCCCGGAGCCGTGGCAGACCGGAGAGCAAGCGTTGCGGCACGCCGTGCCCGCCTCCCCGATACGGAGGCAACACCCGCCGCTCGAGCACCCGCGCCACGGGTTTGAGATGGCCCTGTTGGGCCCAGATCGCGAAGAAGGTGTAGTCAAGACGACTTCCTTTGTCCGGTTTGTTGAAGATCTCCCAATCGCGTAGATCACCGCGCCCGCCGAGGGAGATCGAACCGGTCCCGATCCCACCGATCGGAAATGCGATCTCCTGCAAGGCCAGCCCGGAGAAGGTCCCCTGGCCACTGCCCTGACCGAAGGAACCATGCAAGGCAAGTAAGGAGGAAAGAACAGCCAAGCAGAAAAGCCTACTGCGAATTATCTTGCCGTGTCGTATCGAGGATGTCATGGCAACCTCCCTTGACATATTCTATGTCTGTTTCAACTTCAGCGTGAGCTTCTTCCCCCCCGGCAGGCGGTAGCGGATGCGCTCCAGCGGAGCGGGACCTGCAAGACGTTCAAGAGGCACGTTCTCGTTCCTGTCGAGCGCTATCTCCCCTTCCCCGCTTGGAGGGGTTTCGATCATAATCTCTCTGTCTCCCTTCAATCCCTTCGTGTCAATTGTGATAGGACCTTGAACCGTATGCGCGGTCACCGCCAAGCTCTCGATGTCGGCAAGCTGAGGGACGATCTCATACCGACGAAATCCTGGCACCAATGGCTTGATTCCTGCGATGCTCATGAAGAGAACATAGAGCGGGACAATTGGGCAATGACTCCACTGTGAAGTGGAGTCGGGATGCACTTCCCACGCCTCCTGGAGCGTGTTGTTGAGACGGACCGAATCCATCGTTGCCCAGCGTTTGCGCATGTCGTTGACGATAACATCCGCCCGGCCTCCCTTGGCCAGCGCCCACAGCCGCCATCCTGCGTTCGCCGGATAGGAAAAGCCCATCTCCGGTGGAGTCTCGGCGAGCACCTTCAATGATCGTAGCGTAGCCACCCCGGGGCATTGATCGAAGAGGATTGCCGTCGCGAGCGAACGATCGGACAACCGGGTCCCCTTCTCCTCTTCGACCCACGGGAGATTATCCACGAAGAGGCCTCGCTTGCGATCCCAGAATTTCTTGACAGTTGCCTTGACGATCTCCTTGCCCAATTCCCTCGCAGCGTTCTCCCATGCCAGATCGCCGAATGCTCTGCAGAGAGGAGCAAGCGCGTTCACGAGCATCGCAGCGGCGTAGAGATTGAACGGACATTGTTTGTGCCGCTGGAGTTTGAACGCGTCGTGGTCAATCCAGACGGACGGAACACCAAGGCCCTCAACCGGCAGCAGTCCGTCGTTCCCCCTAATTGATGTAAGGTACCTGCAAAACCTGAGCAAGCGTGGATACGCCTCCCTCACGGCGTCCAGGTCGCCTGTGTAAAGGTAGTGGTGCCAGCAGTCGAAGTTGAACCCGACGCCGTGATCGATCAGAGGTCCCCAGAACGTCAATTGAAGTTGGCGCTCCATCAGGCGGGCGAGGCGGTCATAGGCCGGCCAACAATCCAGGAAGTAACCATCGAGTGTAATCCCCTGGCTAAAGGTCGCGACATATCGCGCGGGCAGACGCGTTTCGCCGAACGCGAAGAAGATCCCGTGGAGCTGATGAGCTCCGTCCCCGCTGTATTGCTGGCGTTCCCGGGCCATCCCGTCGACCACCGTTTCCTGTGCAGAGTTGTTCAAAGTGTTGATGGATGCCTGGAACAACCGTTGAAGAGCCGGCTCTGAACACGCTATCCTCGGCTTATTGGGCCAGGGAAAGACCCTCCGGCGGACACCGACATCGTGAACGACCACTTCGCCGCTCGCTCCGCGAATGTGCAGCTGAACCCAGCGACAGCTCTCGAAGTCGTACGTCTCGAACTCATTAACCCCCTGCTTGCAGACAAAGCGCGTCCAGGCGTGAAATTGCGTGTTCAGCAGAGCCGGGCCGCCGACCGCGTGCGCTTCCTGGACCATCAGCTCGATGATGGTGCCGGCGGGGGCCTCGACCGTGAAGCGTGGCCACCCCACGATCTGCTCTTCGAACTCGAACGTCAGCGCGGCCGCGCGGGTACCATCCAGGATCACCTTCCACCACGAGGGGCCGGTTTTCGTCGCACACGGTTCCCGAATGACATCGAAGCAATCAGGCGTAACGTTCTCGAAGTAATCCTCCGGCGCTCGACGCCACTTGACCCAAAGTGACTCGGTCAGTTGCATTGCCGGAACGATAACCTCGTTCATCAATGGTACGCTACGGGGGCGTAGCTCAGAAATTTCTTTCGTCCCCCGGATTTCCATCGCATACTCAGGGTAGCTTGAGCATATCACCGGCTTGTCCGCCGGGCAATCCAGTGTCATCGCCCGCAGCCAATTGCCAGCCGGCTTGAAATCCTTCGTTGTCCAGCCAAACGGATAGAGCCGGGCATCAAATTCCTCCTGGAGAGCGCGCAGGTACCATCGCTTGTACTGGCCCGTCCTCCAGCTGCGCGCGAGATGCGCCAGCCAGGATGCATCCGACACGATCTTCTGAACGTTCCCGTCGGGGCCTTCGATCTCCAGTGAGAAAATGAATCCGGGCTTCCCGATCGGCCAGGTCCCGTCCCCCTGACCGTAGTACAGCACTTCTGCACCGATCACGTTTTCGCCTTCGTGAAGCATTTTCGTCAGGTCGAGAGGGTCGACCTCAACCCACCGCGGGTCCGACGGGGCAGGTCCCCACTGAGCCCTTGTTCCATTGACAAACAACCGGTAGCGGCTATCCGCCAGGATCCACCCTGTCGCTCGAGTGGGTGATGCACCGAGCTGGATCGCGCGACGAAACAGAACGAATGTGTTCGGAAGTGTGCGCTCAGAGGGATACCAGATCCATTGCGCCGGGCTCAGGTCAATGGCGTGACGAGAGGGGTGTATGGGCAACGGAATGGAAAGTGGCCTCGGATTGGGCTGGCGGGTTTGAATCGAGCCTGGAGCCGAGAGGGGCAGGAGGCTCAGCCCCAGACCTCCTGCCGCCATGGTTCCGAAGAAATCACGGCGACTGATTTTCTGCGGCTTCGACCTGCGTCGCTTTCGTTTCATTTCGACACCTGTAAGGAAGGGTTATTGACCGTCTCAGATCTTCTTCGATCTCCCAACATCCTCGCCTGCTTGATTGAATTCTCTTAGCGCCGCGAAAAACGCATCAATGTTGTCCAAGGGGGTGTTCGGGGCTACATCGCATCCTGACGAAAGAACGAAATTCCCGAGGCCTTTCGTCTTTTCCAAAAGCGATGCCGTCGCTCGATGAACAACCTCCGGAGTTCCCTGTTTCAGGATACCGACGGGATCGATATTGCCAAAGACGAGGGTATCGGCAGGCACCTTGCCGAGGGCCCTCACAACATCACCCTTGTTGCCAAAGTGCAGTCCGGCCGCGCCCGTGCTCTGCATCGAACCGACGAGCTGATCAGTCTCGCCGCAATTGTGGAGGACCACGAAGAAGCCGTCGTCCTGGACTGCCTGGACGACCCTTCTGATGAACTTCGAGGAAAACTCATGGCAGAGCTCTTCAGACAAAACGCCGGCAACTGGCTCTGCAATCACAACGCCGTTCGCTCCAACTGACTTGAATGCGCCGCAGTAGGAGATGAGAAACCGGGTGCACTTCTCAACGAGGGCAAGAATCGTGTCAGGTTCGATGAGGATCGATGTCATGGTTTCGCCGACGTCGAAGAGCCGAGCAGCCAGCGAGAGAGGGCCGATGCATTCCGCGAAAACCGGCCGGTCAGTGATAGTTCGTGCGGCGAGCTCCGAAGCTGCTATCCATTGAGACAACCGACCGCTCTTCAGATCCGGGATGGGAAGCCGCTCGACCGATTCAGCGCTGTCGACAGTCCTCGAAACGATGGACGGGACCTCATCTTCACCGATCCGGATTGCGGCCCCGAACGCCTCGGCCTCCACCGAGAGATCCATGATCAATGTGGCAGCGGCCGTTGGGTATCTCTCTGCAACAGCTCTGATCGCTTCGTATTGGATTCGATGATCGGTGACAGCCTCCCGTACCGAATGGCCGATGAGGGTAATACCGGGGTGGGTCATCAGCGGCATGGCAAGCCTGTCCTTCGAGTTCAGGACAGACGCCTTCCATTCCATCATACTGGTTTTCATAACAGTCCTTGATCCCCTGCGGTTGAACAAGGGGAGGAATAAGCATCGGCTGGGACGCTTTATCCTGTCGTTATTCCCCCCGGTTGTAACTATTCGAATCTACGTCCAGTCCCGGTACATCCCTCTACGCCGCAACCCGCGGGCCTCCCTGCGACGACAAGTTACTTGATCTCAAAGCTGGATTTCGCACGAATGTCGTCGGACGAACTTCCCATCATCACTTCAATCGTGCCGGGTTCGACTACATATTTCATCCTCGCATCAAGAAACTCAAGCTCCTTCTTCGTTAGCTCGAAGGTCACCGTCTTCTTCTCATTCGGCGCCAGCGAGATTCGCTTGAACCCTTTCAACTCCTTGACCGGCCGGGTGACACTGGCGAGGGGATCGTGCAGATAGAGCTGGACAACCTCGTCCCCTATGCGACCGCCCGAATTCTCCACGTCGACGCTCACCTCCACTTTCCCGTTCGGAGCTATTTGCTTCGGAGAAATCTGCAGATTGCTGTAGGTAAACGTCGTGTAGCTGAGCCCGAAGCCAAACGGAAAGAGGGGCTTGCCGCTCATATCCGTATAGTCGTCCCCCCGCCCGGTCGGCTTGTGGTTATAGTAAAGTGGCACCTGGCCGACAAACTGCGGGAAGGTGATCGGCAGTTTAGCGCCCGGGTTGTAGTCTCCGAACAACGCGTCGGCAACGGCATTTCCGCCTTCCTCACCGGGATACCACACGTCGAGGATCCCCGGCACCTTATCAATCCAGTTCCTCATCGTCACGGCGCTACCGTTGACGAGGACGACGACGGTCGGGGTTCCCGTCTCCGCGATCGACTTGATGAGCAGTTCCTGGTCGCCCGGCAGATCGAGGTTGGCGCGGTCATATCCCTCCCCCTCGATGATCCCGACCGCAAGGACGGCAACATCAGCTCCTTTTGCCGCGTCCACAGCAGCCTGGATTCCCGGGTTCGTCTCTCGCTTGAGATCCCACACGAGGCTCGCGTATGCCCAGCCCCCATTTTCGTAGTATTCCATCCGGACGTCGTATTCACGCCCCGCTTCGAGCTTGAGTGTCACCGCATCGAGCGTCGCGCCGCGGTCAAACCAACTATCGATCAACAGCTGGCCATCGATGTAGAGACGGAGGCCGTCATCCGTGCTCGCACCGATCCTGTATGTGCCCGAAACCGTCGGCACAAGCTTACCCGTCCATCGTGCAGAGAACTGATCCGGCGGGATTGTCGAATCAGGCGATCCCATCGCCCACTCGAAATTGACTTGCTTGTCGATCCGCACGAGAGCCGGCGGGCCGGATAACGTCATGTTCTTGAAATACTCCCCCTTCAGGCCGTGTTCACCGGGTTTGGCATCCGGGGGAACGAGATGTTCAGAGGAAACGGGGGGCAGCGAGGCGAATCCAATGTCGCAGCCCTTCTCGTACGTCACCTTCACCGCCGATCCCAGCTTGCTCTTGATGCCGTCGAGGATGCTTACAGTCTTCATGCCGAATCCGCTGTAGCCTCCAAGTTTCACCACATCCGCATTTGGGCCGATGACTGCAATTGACTTGATCTCCTTCTTCAGCGGCAGGACGTTTCCCTCGTTCTTCAGCAGCACGATGGCTTCACGGGCCGCCTCACGCGCGAGGGCTCGGTGCTCAGGTGTATCATTCATTGCCGCGGCGGCATCGGGATCCACGTACGGGTTCTCGAACAACCCCAGGCGAAACTTCGCGCGCAGTATGTTTCTCACCGCGTTGTCGATCACCCGCTTGGAGACCGAACCGTTCTTCGCGGCTTCCAGGAGCGGTTTTCCGTAGAAATAGATGTCAGGCAGCTCCATATCGAGCCCTGCCTCAACTGCCTTGATCGCGCCCTCCTTGGGGGTTGCAGCGACGAAGTGTTTGTTCATGATCCCTGCGACCGATCCATAGTCGGAGACGACAAAGCCTTTGAAACCCCACTCCTTTCTCAGGACGTCCGTCAACAGCCATTTGTCGGCGGAACAAGGGAGATCGTTGACGGCATTGTATGCCGCCATGACCGACCACGCGTTCCCTTCCTGAAAGGCCGCTTTGAATGGCGGGAAATACACCTCACGCAGCTCCCGCTCCGAGAAGAAGATCGGATAGCTGTCCCGTCCGCCGTCCCCAACGTTCGCGATGAAGTGTTTGGGTGTCGTGATCACGCCCTCGGCTTCGATGTTCTTGCAGAACGCCACCGCCATGCGCGACTGCAGGCACGGATCTTCGCCGTACGTCTCCTCCACGCGGCCCCACCGGACATCGCGAGCCATGTTCACCACCGGCGAAAGGACCTGCCGTATCCCCCGAGCCCGTGTCTCTTTGCCAATCACCGTGGCAACCTTCCCCATCAAGTCCGTGTCCCACGTGGCCGCCAGGCCGATCGCTTGCGGAAAGCTGGTCGCATCGTTCCCTATGAGCCCGTGCAGCGCCTCATCGTGAATGATGACCGGGATGTGCAGCCGGGTCTTTTCGACAGCCAGCTTCTGAATCTCATTCCCCTTCTCTGCCGCCTCCTTGGCGACGTACGACCTGAGCAGCGGGCCCACACCGCCCAGCCCGTTGACCGTCAGGTTCTGGCCCCACTCAATCTTCCGTAGCGTACACTGGAGCTGGGCAACTTTTTCCTCCATCGTCATCCGCGACAGAAGGTCACTGAGACGTTCTTCCATCGGCGCTACGGGATTGAGGTATTTCGGTTTTCCCTGCTGGGATTGGGCGACAGCTTGAACAGCAAGAGAACAGATGACAGCACTTGTGAAGAAACAGACAGTAAGAAATTGATATGACGTGCTCATAACTACTTACCTCCTTTCAGAACCAGTGGGAACTCAACTGAATCAACCGAACGCCCCGCTAGCCAGAGGAGCGCACCTCCAACCAAGAGGACGGCAGCTAATACCATCTCCAATAAGTGATATTATGTTCTCCCTTTGACCGAATACTTGATTTCACAGCAAAGAGGTGCGAAATCGTCGGCATGTGCGTTGCCCGTGTCATCGTGCGGTCAAATTCCGGCCGAGTGTAGAGACCCATTGAGGATCCAACTTCTCACCGCAGGCCGGAATTTTCGGATCGAACGGTTGGTGTTCCATCACGTGCGTTTCGATTCCGGCATCCGGGCAAAAAATTCGGTCTCCCACTCGTTTGTCCGATATGAGGCTCGCCATAATTCCAGAGTGCACAAGACACCTGAAGACCGATTTGAAACGGGACTGGAACTGTCCCAGTCCGCCGAACTGCCCAGTCCGCTGGGCTCCATTCTCCCCCTACTCCTCATCGATCAAATCGACCTCCCGCCATCGACCGCTTCGTTCAATCCGTATCGTCTTGAGTTGATACGGCTTCAGCGAGATCTTCGCAGCCACCTTCGGTTCTTCCAGCTCCAGTCTGGCTGTCGACGCTACACCGACCGTCTCGTGCAGCCGCAGGACAAGCGCTTTTCCATCCCACGTCTGCTTGCAGGCCGTCAATCTTACGCTCGACGGTTGGAGAGAAAGGAGCTTGACCTCCGACCGCTCCTCCAAGCCGATCGGAAGATGAGCGTAGACGGCGGGCGGAGCGCTGAGCCAATCGGCAAGCCCCGGGAGGGACGCACGGACTGTATCGGCATCGCCGGCGGTGATGAGCAGCCGGACCTCGTGAACCCCCTGGTCCATATACTTGCGGATCGGCCTCTCACCAAGCTTGAATCCCTGATCGTGGCAGAATGCAGCGCTGCGGAGAACCGAAAGCCTGATCTCGCCATTCTGGAAGTCGAATCCATGCTGACCGCTGTTGATGAGAGCGAACCCGGCGTGGCTGCCGGCGATTACGCCCTCGAGAAAGCACCATCGCCCGTGCACGTGCTCCTGACCATCGGCAGGTCGGTAGATCGCACCGCCGGGTACTTCGCACAGGATGCGATCGTCCCTGAAGACGGTCGGTATCGCGAGCTTCAGGCGCTTGCGGGTCTCAGCCCAGTTGATACGCAGTCGAAATTCCAGCACCGGCCAGCTCGCGTACGAGATCATGTGCAGGACGATCGTGCTCTTCCCGAACTCAAAAGATGACTGAGAGATTTTTCGGACCGGGCCGTTGCTCAGAACACAAACGCACTTCGGCTGAAGCTCAAACTGCCCTACCACGTTTCGGTAGCTCCAGCGATCCATTCCCCAGGCGTCACCGTCATCATCAATCACCAAAGGCTGAAGCAGATGACCTGCGAGGCATTCCGTCCCCTCTCCGGCGTCAAGACTGTTGACGAGCCCTCTCTCCAGACCCAGCGTGTGTCGGAGCGCCGGCTCGGCGTGCACCGTCTCTTCTCTCCCTTCGCGAACCGTCAGTTCGTACCTTTTGCAGCCGAGCTGGGGAAGGTCCGCCATGAAGCTAATCTTCTTCCTCCAGTTGAAGGGCAGCAATGACTCAGGCGGCTCTTCCTGACAAGGGATTTCCTCACCTTCCAGCGAATGGAGCTTCATGTGCCACTCCCCCGTCCATTTCGGCCGAAGATCGATCATGCACTCCACCTCGACTGGGACCTTCGTGGCCGCCGGATTCGTATTCCACACGGTCATGGGGACATAGAGTCTTCGTGGCTTTCCCTCTTTGAATTTGCCCGCCGCCGATAGTCGTAACCGACGGATGGTTTCGGAGACGCGCCCGTACTGATCCGAGGCATCCTCTTCCGCCGCCTCGACACAGGATCCGGCGAGGATATCGTGGAAATCGTTAAAGAGGTGATCGCGCCAGGCATCTCTGAGTTCTGCGGCGGGATAGACGTCCTTCCGGCTCCACCAGGACAACGAGCAGAGTGATTCAGCCTGCACGAGCTCACCAAGGCTCCTCTGCGCCCGCCGTTTGACCCGTGACAGGGACGTGTAACATCCGGTGAAGACACGCTGGAGATCGCCTTCAAAAAGTGGCGCATTCTTCCCGTGCTGCTTGAGAGCTTCGTACAGTGCGTCAGGCGTGCTGTGCAGGATGCTGACTCGCCGTTCTCTCTCCATGAAGGAATCAATCGCTGCAAGCGCATCGCGCGTCGCGCCGCCGCCGTGGTTGCCGATTCCCCAGAACACCGGCACGTCGCGGCCGAGCCTCAGCGCGAGCTCGATCCCCTCCTGCAGCTTCTGTTCGATGTTGTCATACTCGCTGTGGTAGAGCCCAACCTCGATTCGATAGGAGAGGACCTCCGAACCGTCAACGCCCCGCCAACGATAGAGCTCGGACGGCAACTTGAGATCGGAGTGTTGCGGACGCATGTGGATGTACATCTCGTAGCCGGCCTGCTTCAGGATCTGCGGCAGCCCCGCCGAGTGGCCGAACGAATCGAAGTTGTACGCCACTTTCGGCTCCGCACCGAAGTGCTCCCGGAAGAACCTTCTCCCTTCCGCTATCTGGCGGATGAGTGACTCCAAACCAGGCATGTTGACATCAGGCTGGAGGTACCAACCTCCACTGATCGACCATCGGCCGCGCCTGACGAGCCTTTGAATTTCTCTGAAAAGCGCCCGGTCGTGCCGTTGAACCCAGCGATACAGCACTGCCTCATTGTGGTTGAAGATGAGGCTGCCGTGTTCCCCGAGCAGCTCAACCGCGTTGCCGAATGTCGAGAGCGCTTCCGCGCAGCCCTCTTCCCACCTCCATTGCCAGACAGGATCGAGGTGCGCGTTGCAGATGAGGTGGACGGCTGGCTTGCTCATACGGATCTTCCAGCTATGTGGTGTTCTGATATTTCCGTGGGAATCATTCGATACGTCCAGATGGGCATCTCAACGATGAATCCAAACCTCGCAGCACGACCCTCTATGGTGACGCCACTCGGCGACCCGAGGACGGGGGAAGGACCTTCCCACGATTCTCGTCAGAATGAGACAGCCCCCGATGATGGCGAGGTCGACGGCGTGGAGTTCCATGAGGTTCCCTCATCCTCAGGAATGCCTCGCTATGATTTCCCGCCGAGCGTCCGCACGAGAGTCCGAATGAAATCGGGATTCGTTCCGCAACAACCTCCGATGAACTGTGCTCCAGCCTCCCGAATGCCAAGAGCATAGGACGCAAACTCCTCGGGAGTTGTCTTATAGACTATTTCGCCGGCGACCACCTCCGGCAATCCGGCATTCGGCTTGATCCAAACCGGCAGAGTCGTCGCAGCCCTGAGGCGCTTTGTGACCGTCTCGAAGAATTCAATGCCCAACCCGCAGTTCGCGCCGATGACGTCCGCTCCCGCCTCTGCCAAGGCTGCCGCCCCCTCCTCTACTGTGGTCCCCATCATTGTCCTGTCGAATTCTTTGCCGGCATCGTACACCATCGATGCGACAACCGGCAAGCCTGTCTCCTTGGCAGCGGCGACCGCGATCTTCGCTTCTTCCAGATCGCTCATCGTCTCCACGACGATGCCATGCACGCCCCCGTCGGCAAGAGCGAAGGCCTGCTCTTCGAAGGCAGCAATGAGCTCCGCGCGACCGATCTCACCCGTCACCAGGAGCCTGCCACCGGGCCCGATGCAACCAAAGACAAATGCTTTGTCCCCCGCAGCTCTGCGAGAGAGCACCGCTCCCGCCCGGTTGAGGTCCACAGCTTTGCCTGCAAGCCCGTGCCGGTCCAGCATGACACGGCTTGCGCCGAAGGTATTCGTGAGGATGAGACTACTCCCGGCGTCGACATACGAACGTGCCACCTGTTCCACCGCGGACGGGTTGATCAGGTTCCACGCGTCGGGACAACCTCCGGCTTCGAGCCCCAGACGTTGAATTTGCGTTCCCCACGCACCGTCCGTGATGACCGTCCCACGAGAGAGAAGCTTCTGCAGAAGCGCGTTCATTGTTCCTTTCCCAGAGAGAGTTTGAGCGTCTTGATTTCATACGGTTTCAGGCGAACGTTCAACACGCCAGCCCCCGGCGCCACGTCCACGATCGGATTCTCATCCCATTCGATCAGGTTTGTCTCCGCGGCGCCCACCACCGGCTGCCAGAACTTGAGCCTGGTCGCGCCTCCCCTTCCGACAGTTTCGTAGAAGCGGAGGATGAAGCTCCCGTCATCCTCACACTTCTTGAGGGTTGAGAGAACGACGTTCGGATCGTCCGTCTCGATAAACGAGTACGTCGCCGGAAGCACCCCATGGTGCTGGTCGGTCAGCTGCGTAACCATCGGCGTATTGAACTCGTACCCCCTCAGCACCGTCCTCCCCTCCTCCCAGCTTCCTGCGTGCGGGTAGAGTGCATACGAGAATTCGTGTCGTCCTTCATCCGCCTTCGGATCGGGATCAGTCGGCGAGCGGAGAGCCGTCATCCGTATGACGTTCCCCTTCACGTCAAATCCGTATTTGGAGTCGTTCAACAAGCTCACCCCGTACCCGGCAGCCGATAGATCTACCCACTTCTGGGCCACGACCTCTTGACCGTCGGCCGGACGCTCAATCGAACCGTACGGGATCTCGAACGTCGCTCTGCCATCCTGAATGTTCAACGGAAATGCGACCTTCAGCACTCTCTTGCGATGATGCCAGTCAACCGTGGTACGAAAATCAATACGTGGAAGATCAGCGTAGAGGATCACATCCTGGGTGAATGAGGATCCTTCGAACCGATACTCCGTCTGCACGACCTTCCTCACGGGGCCTGACTCCACGACCTTCACACTGGTCGGTGCCTCAAGAGAGCGAGGTGCCCCCCTCAAGCCTATCACCCACGCCGACATCGGCGCGTCATCCTCCTGAATCAGCAATTGATTGGCCAGGGCCCCGGTCGCCAGCATTTCTTGTTTCCGCCGTTTGTCGTAGATGCGTGAGACCGAGCCCGATTTCCTGTCAATTTCCACCTTGAAGTACCGGCTCTCCAGTGTCAGATCGCCGGAGAGGCTCCGCGATCGGCCTTTGCCCGTCGTGATCCAGTACGTTTTGTAGCCGATGGAGGGAACGTCTGTCGGGATGAACTGGAACCACACCGAATCAGAGGAGGCGCGGATGATCTGCACCGGCCTCTCTCGCCCTCGATCGTCGAGGACCCGCGGAACCCTTTCCGGCTCGGATTTCCATCCCAGTTCAATTGGCTCCGTTCGTCTCCAATTCATCGGATTGAAAACAATGAGCGGCGTTCCCTTGGTTCTGCTTGTCGTGGTGATATTCAGCGCAATGGTTTTCAATGCAGCCTGCAGAACTCTGTCCGCCCTCTCAAACGCTTGAGCATACCATTGGTCAGCATCCAGATAGATCTCATGAATGCCGGAACCGCAGAGAAGATCGTGGAACTGGTTGAAGAGCACCAGGTGCCAGGCTTCCTCCATCTCGCGCGATGGGTAGTCGTACCCGTAGCGCGTCGCGATCGTCGAAACCATCTCGGCGGTCGGGAGAAGGGCCTCGGCTTTCCTGTTGTTGAGCTTGATCGTCGCCTGACTCGTGTAGCATCCTTCGAAGACAGGATTCAGCTCTCCACGCTGCACCGCCGTATTTTGCTCCCGCGGTGTGAGGAGGCCGTAGTACGAGCTGAACGTCGACATTCTGGTATCCGGATAGAGCTGCAGCCCGCCCAGCAGCTCGATCTTCTCGATCTGCCGCCGGGTCGGACCACCGCCGTGATCACCAACGCCGAAAAACTGGATGGCGTCGGACGCAGCGAACTTCTGACGGGTCTGAAATGCCGCGGTCCAGAGCGTGTCGGGAATATCGGACCACGTGCCGTACCAGTTCGAGGGATGATGGGCGAACACTCTGCTTCCATCCGGGCTCTCCCACCGGAACATCCGCTCGTCTTCCCACGGCCGGAAAAAGGTGTACGTCTCAATCCCGCTTCTGTTCAGAATTTGCGGAAGCGAGGCCGGATGGCCGAACGTATCCGGGAAGAATCCATGCCTCACATCGACGCCGAACTTCTTCTTGAAGTATCGCTTCCCGTACAAATATTGGCGAACGAGCGACTCACCGGACGGCAAGTTCGCATCGGACTCAACCCACGTGCCGCCAATAATTTCCCACCGCCCCTCCCTCACGTATTTCTGAATCTCTCGAAACATATCGGGATGCTGCTGCTCGATCCAGAAGTAGCTTTGAGCCTGGCCGTGAGAAAAGTGGAAGTCAGGATATGCTTTGAGGTTGTCGAGCGCTGCCTGGAAGGTGGCCCGCGTGACCTCCATCGTCTCCGGGACCCGCCAGAGCCAAGCCATGTCGATATGCGCGTTCCCGATGAGAGAGAGCGAGAGCTTCTTCGCTTCCGGTGCGAGGGAAGCGATTTTCTCGTTCACGGGCTTCAACACCTCGTCAGCCTGCTCAAACCGGTGAGATTGAAGAAGTCCGAAGAGTTGCGAAAGAACCGCAGATTGATCACCCAGATCAGCGTGATAGATCTCCGTCGCGAACCGGACATCGTAGAGATAGCGCTCGAGAGGATCATTCCGCGGCCGGATCGTCGACGAACCGAGGGCTCTGCCTTGCAACGGTTTTTCCGATGTCACGATCAGCTCGACCCGAAGCGTGTCGCCAGTGCGTGCCTTCGACGTCAGCGTGAGTTCGCCCGAATCTCCGCTGAAGCGGGCAAGCATCGGATCGCCGTTGACAAGGAGCGATCCCCATTTCTCGCCGATGTCAACAGCCAGCCTGAGGGCAAGTCCCGAGAGCTCGGCCGGCACGACGATCGTACGAGTGAGTCGCACCGAGCGTTCATCCGCCCTCTCCTGGATCCAGCCCTCCAATTCCCACGGCTCGAAGAAATTGCGAAGGACCTTCCCGGAAAAATCACAGACATACGCCGTATCCTTTCCACCGTACTGGAGCCGAAGGCGTACCGGCATTTTCTTCCTGGCTATCTCCACAAGATCCTGAAAAGCAATCTCCTGGTGACCGCGTAGGACTTCACCACCTTCTATTCCGGGGATCACGGTCCGGCTCACCGTCTGGTCGCCCGAGGACAAAGTCATCACAATATCCTTCGCCACGCTGCTTCCCTCGTTGACCAACGAAAGCTCCAACGCAGCCTTGAATCGATTGTCCTGTGTCAGCGCAAAGTGAAGATCAAGTTCCTTGGGGATGAACGAAAGAGATGGAGGAGAAAGCGGGCGCGGCGGCGAAAAGGGATTCACCGCACTCAGAACGAGCCCCTCCCCATCCGCAAACCGGGCTGAGGCGCCGTATCCTCCCTCACTGTTCACGATTTTGAGGAGAAGAGTATTCCATCCCGTTTTCAGTTGAACAGTCACGGTGTCGTCGTCGAGCTGGAGGCCGCGGGAAACATCGTTGAAATGGACCTGCTGCCGGTTGCACGAGATCGTGATGCCATCGTCGCTGCCAACCAGTAACTGTGTCTTCTGGTCGTTCGGCGAGTTCACGAAGAATGCCGCATATACCGCACAATGCTCTCTGGCTTCAAACGGGAGCTCACCCCAAAGGAAATCGATGAATTCTTTCGGAGAATGATAGAGCCGCCACCGGTGTCCGGCGCTAAGCTCCCCGCCCTGCGGAGAGACGGACGCATCAGGTCCAAGGTAGTCATAGGAAAGGCGCGTCGCATCATCGGCGTGCGGGAACGTCCCGAGAATCAACCAGTCCCTGACGTAGTCAGTCTGCGAGAAGGCGTGAGTGGCCAGCCCCGTTAACGGGGCCAGAGCGATCAGAAGCAGAAGAATTCTTTTCATCAGCGAGCCTCCCTTTCGGAAATCGTCAGCGGGGTCGCCCGGCAACACGGACGGATATCCAGCGTTCCCGCGATCGCGGATGCGTCCTTCGTCAGCCGCACGACCGTGGAATGATCTGGTCCGTCTTTAGCGTGAGCCCTCCGACAAGCTCGAAATTGTGCCAAAACATCATTTCCACGTGTTCGCATCCGGCTGGTCGCTGATCCATGGAAAGGCGGAAACGCGCAAGCGAGCACAGCCCATCGGTACGAGCGTGATCTTCTCCGACGGCTGATCCGAACGCACCGGGCTCGCCTGCAAGGAACCGACGAGCCCGTTGGACTCCTGTCTCCATTGGGGAATCCTCTTCCCCTGGACCTCCAGGTAGATCGGCGCGTTGTCCAGGGCGAACGGTTGCTCCGGCAAGGCACCCTGGCTACGAACGACTTTGAAGGAGGCTGCGGGATTCATGGGGTCAACGACAAGCCCATAGTTCCACGGTGTCGTTGGAAATACTTCGTACGCCGGCCAGAGGTCCGTGCCGCCAAACCGATGCCACCGCTCTCCGATCTTGAGCGAGTAGGTCAATGGTCCACGCTCGATCGAGAGGGCATTGTCGTTCTTCTCCCAAACCTTCACAGACATTTTCATGGGAAGCTCCAGGCGAACCACATCCCCATCCTTCCAGGTTCTCTGCAGACGAGCCCAGGAGGAAGGCCGGGCTTTTACATCCACAGGCTCCGCGTTGACTTGAACTCGTGCGCCTTCACACCACGCCGGCACCCGCAGGAGGAACGGAAATGTCACCGACTCCGGAGCCGATATCCTGAACTCGACAACGTCACCGAACGGATAGTCCGTCCTTTCGCTGACGCTCACCTTCGTGCCTGCTCCAACGTTGGCCGTGACCGTGCCGGCGGCATAGAAAACCGCAGCAAGGCCGTTATCCTGAGTCGCCATCCAAAGATGCTCGGCGAAATACGGCCATCCGTTGGCGACATTATGCTGGCAGCAGCGGTAGTCCCACGGATTGTACGAGAGCATATTACCGCCATTCTCAAGCATCGGAGCTTTGCTGGCCGTGTCCAGTTGCACCATGTTTGGTGCGGTGAGGTAGTGAAGGCTTTTCAGATCCGGCGTCATCGCGGCCGGCAGGGAATTGAGCGCGATCTCCTCCGCGCGGTCGGCCCACGCCGAATTGCCGGTTATCGCGAGGAGCATTTCGTCGCTGTGCATGAACTCCACCATCGAGCAGGTCTCAGCCGCCTGCCTCGGTCCCGCATACCCCGGACGCGCGTTTTCGTCCGCCCCGAACATCCCGCCAGGGACCTGTCCGTAGGTCGTCATGATGCTGTCGTAGCTGCGCTCGGTCGCCCGAAGATACCGAATGTCGCTCGTCTGCTGGTAGAACTCCGCAGGCTCGCGGAATCCCTGGCAGAGATTCACGCCGTGCCACGTCGGGATGCCGCCCGTCCAGTCCGCTGTTCGCTCGTGGTTCACGCGTGCCACATCCAGCAGCCACCGCTCACCTGTTTGATTGTAAAGCCAGTAGATATGGTCGAGATTGTCTCCCCCACGCCACTTCTGCCAGCTCCCGGGGAGATACTGTTCGAGCGGGATCATTGTCAGCCAGCGGAAGTATTTCAGCATGAAGGGCAAGACCCGGCGATCCTTCGTCGCTTCGTAGTGCGTCCGAAGAACGGAGAGCATGATCATGTTCGGCCAGATGTCGTGCTGTGCGAGATTCTTTCGAGGGCCGAAGTACCCGCTTGCGTCCTGGCTGGAGAGCACACCGTCGATCCACCGGATCGCCTCGTCGATGATGCGTTTGTCGTTGAGCACGTAGCCGAGGTCGACGAACCCCTTCAGCCAGTACGGCATTTCCTCCCAACCATTCTCACCCTCTCCGGACGGACTGACCCAGGCACTCCCCTGAAACCGGCACCACTTGCTGATCTCTGTGAGGTTTCCAGAGAATCCATTTGCCATCAGCTTCAGCTGAACCTTGAGCCATCCCTCCGGCTTGATGCTGCCGACCGGAAGCTTGACAAGCGGACTCGGTAGAAGCGGCTCGCGATTGGAAGTATAGAGCGAGTTTCTGACCCCGCCGGATGGCGCTTGCACTCTGGGCAAGGAGCCGAAAGCCGAAAGAAGAACGATCACAGCAATGCTTCTCTTCTTCATTCATGCACCTGCTTGTTTAGCGTTAGCAGTCCTACTTCTGCTTCGTCGTGCTGAAGGTGAGTGAGTTATCGAGATCGGGGATCCTCGCATAGAAACCGAAGCCACCGTAATTGTTTTCGATCTTCAACATCAACTTGTTCCACCCCTGCTTCAACGTCAGTGGTATCGAATTCTGATCGGGTTGCGCACCGCGGAGCGTCAGAAGCCGGAACACCTCCTTGTCATCCAGGAAGACCTTCACGCCGTCATCAGCTCCCAACAGGAGGGGCATCGTCTGGTCCTTCGGAGAATAGACGTACGTGAGGGCGTACGCGACAACCAGCTCGTTCGGATCGAACAGAGAAAGATCCATCAGCCCGCTGGCGGGCGTCTTCTCAAGCCTCCACTTTGTCGGCCTCCCACCCTCTCCCGGATACGATTTCTGGAGGTCGATCTCTGTTTCGGGCGGATAGACGATATCGAGTCCTAACCGGTTCTCTGCCGAATCCCGCGGATTTGGAAAGGGTCCAATCAAGTACCACTCGGGAATGAACGTCCGGTGAGGCTCTGGAGCAATGGCATCGAGCCCTACCGCGTAGCCAGAGGATCTATCGTCTCTCCCGCTCACGACAAACTTTATCGGGAGCGCCGCTCTGCTCGCTTTGAGGTCCTTCAACACACTCCTCCCTGCAGGCATCGTCGTGCTGTTGTACCCTTTGATCTCACCGACTTTCTTCCCTTCGTATAGAATATCAACGTTCCCGTACTCCGGGCCTTGCGTGGTGTAGAGAGAGACATCGTATCGGTCCTCAGCCGCCGGCACTGCGAGGGTGAACGCGTCGCCTTCTTTCTGGGCCGTCACCTTGAGCTGCTTCAGGTTGCTCCAGTCGGCTCCGAACGCCGACATGTCCTCCACACGGCTGACGAGCGTCGTGTTTTCCGGCTGCAGAGACTCGGCTTCGATGGCTCCGTTTGGCACGGTCACGCGCAGGGGAATCCTGAGGCCGGGAGGAAGCATTTGCGCGAATTTCTTGTGCGGCTCCTTCTGATACCAGTACGCCGTGCTGCTGTAGTCTGCGATTTCTTTGTTGGCATGGCCATGCTCGATCGTGAAGAGGATGGATTGCTTGAACGGGATGGCATCGAGAACATGGAAGCGATAGGCGGCGATCCTCCCCAGCGAGTCGTCCTTTAGAATCAGGCCGTGGTAGGGCGCCGCGAACTCCCCGTGGTTGAAATACCAGCCGCTGGTGAAGTAGTCCTCGGTGCCCGTCCCGTAGATCGACGGCTCCTTCTCCCCATCGACATAGACCATTTCATCTCCTTCAAGATACCCAAGTCCTCCGTCATAGCTCTGCATGCTCATATTCACCCCCACCACCTGTCCTTCGCCGGCTGCTTCAAGGATCGTGTAGTTCTCCTTGCTCTTCGTGCGTAGCTCGCGCCTCCAGTTCGCGTGGAAATATGCCGCAGTTGCTTCCAAAGGCTGCGAGAGCTTCTGATAGTCGATGTGGTAATAGAAGGCGCTGATCGCTTGCCCGGTCTGGTTCACCGCCTCGATTCGGGCCGACCGTTGAAACGGCATCGGCCAGTAGCAGTAGTACCCTCCGCTCGACATGCCAACGAACGGCGTCACATACTGCTCATACTGGAAGCCGGTACCGAAGAAGTCCCCGATCGGCACTTCCACCGAGGGATCTTCCTCTCCATCCCAGTACATCCGGAGCAGGATCCGGCGAAGGAAGTACTTATCCTTCGAAGAGATCGTTACCCAGATCTGAACGACGACACCAGGTCCCTCTATCGCCGCGAGCGTCGCGGTCTTTCCATCTGCGATCGTTATGAAATCGCTGTTTCCGCCTGCCGTATCATGACTGGAGATCTGGATCAATTTGCTGTCCTTGAGATATGGGAGACGAGAGGGGGAGAGAATGTTATCGAGAACCGATTGCGAGAAGAGCGGTCCCGAGATGCCCAGCATGGACAGACCGAGGAAGATTATTCGTGTTCTCATACCTGCACCTGAAGAGAAGTGGAACAGACGATTCAACCCTGATGAGCTTTTGTGCCTACTGCGTCCCATCCTTCACGCAGCGGAACCCCACGGTGGCACTCCGGTCGAACCCCGGGGAGACCATCAGCAGGATCTGGGGATTATCCGCCGGCTGCGGGCCTCCCCGAATGTACCACACACTCGAAGCCGGATTGAAGAAAGATCCTCCCCGGATGATGCCGAAGTAGTAGCTCCCGTCATCATAAACATCATTGGTCAACTGCCAGACGTTGCCGATGAGGTCCATCACACCGAACGGACTCTTTCCGCCCGGAAAGGCATCCACCGGTGTCGTCCTGCCGAGGCCGTTATTGCATTTCGTCGAATCGAATTCGTTCCCCCACGGATACTTCCGGCCATCGGTCCCCTGCGCAGCGTATTGCCACTCGACTTCCGTCGGGAGTCTCTTTCCCGCCCAGCGAGCGTATGCCTTCGCATCTTCGAGGCTTACATACACCACAGGATGGTTCTCCAGGCCCTTCGGCGGAGATCCATTCACCCAGTGCCTGAGAAAGTTCATCGGGTCCTTGGGTTTATGATGGCTGGCCTTCAAGAACGCGTGGAACTGCGCATTCGTGACCGGATATCGATCCATATAGAATTTCTTGACTGCGATGAGGCGGGCTGCGGCATAGTCCGGGTAGGGAATAGCTTCGTTGGGGCTCAGGAGGCTTCTTGCCGTGCTGAACTTGAAGGTGCCGCCCGGGATCTCAACCATACCTTGTGGCGCCTTCGAAGCTGGAGGAGTGCGCTCGACCCGCGAAATCAGACGAGGCGTCGCCAGCGGAACGCCGACGATGCGCTCATCGAGGAGCTCGCTCCCCTCGAAGAGCTGGACGACGAACTTCTCCTCGTGCTTTCCGACCGACTCTCTGAGCGAGATGGTGCGATCGCCCGCCGGAAACTCCGCCGAGCGACAGCTGTACGACGGCATGCCTGCCCAGACGAGAACTCGCTTCCCCCGGGCCGCTTCAAAATGAAGCGAATCCTGATCGAGGCTGACCTTCAAGAGGTTCGGCAGCAGAGCGACGCAATCGACGTTCCCTTCACGTCGCGTTCCAAGCCACGACCTGCTGAATCCGTCCACCGTCACGGGGGCATAGGTCCTGCCCCCGAGCTTCACCAGCTCGAGCTCCTCGTGGTTCCAGAGGGAAACGTAATGAGAGTCTCTTGGGGATGGAACTTCAAAGAGCGGACCCGTGAATCCGTCGGGTTTGAGCGAGTAGACGGTGTACAACGTCTTTGAGGAGAGAGGCCACTTATTGACCCAGATGCTGTCCGTCGTCGTCAGCAGCAACGGAACCCAGTCCCGACTCAGGAACGCCGAGGAATTTTCCCGCAGGATCTTTATCGCACGGCCGAGGTAGGGAAACTCTTCCCCGACCCAATCCGGCCGCCCGGGTCGCATGACGTTCAGCTCGACGCCGTATCCGTTGAAGAAGGAGACGGCAATTTCGCGGTGGATCCTTCCCTCAGCGAGTTGAATGACTCGGAAGATCGCGAACTCCGGCTTGATCAGCTTGTTCAGGTTGAGCGGTGGAGGCATGTAGATCGCATCGTGCACCCGGCCGGCGACGATGCCTGGCATATCTTTGGGGACCGCCATCCCTTCGCTGTAGAGAATGATCCCCGGCTTCACCCGGTCCGCGGCAGCCTGAAATTCTGTGCTCGACTCACCCCACGTATCCAGCACGACGCCGTCGGCGTCGATCTCCCGCAGGAGCCTCTCCATCCCCTTGATGTGGTCCTCGTGACGTGTGCTTTCATCCCACGGGTTGTATGAAATGAAGTACCTGGTTCCTCGCTTATGCATGAATTCGGCCTGACGCCGCAGTTCAGCCAGTCCGCCGGGCAGGTCGCGATACATATCCCATTGATTGCGTTGGTCCAGCCCCAGGCGCGGCCACGTCGGCCAGATCGCGTAAGCATCGTACCCGCCGAGGACCTTGTCCTCTTCCGGGATGAACTTGTAGTAGCCGTAACGCCCTTTCTGCGCATCATAGTACGTTTGATCCCAAGCGAACTGGAGCACGAGCAGGTAGCTGTGACGGATCCATTCCAGATCTTCTCTCTCGAAGAGCGTATTGTCGAATTTCTCCAGATCGTACAGCCACCGGTCCTGAAACATCATGCGCAGTCCCTCATGCCAATCACCTCGATGGTCGTCCACGTAGAAGACATACTGAACGAAGCCCCCCGACTCCAGCGTCGTTCGGAATCGGCGCTCGTCCGCCTTTCCTGACCCGGTGCGCCGCGCGATGGCTGTCAGCGATCGCTTCGGCGTCACGGGAACATCGCAAAAGCCCATCTCCCATGCATCGTCGGGAAGCACGACGCCAATCGGTCCGAGGCCGGGCCGGAAGAGCTGCGATCTGCTCAATCGGTTCGCGTAGGTCTGGGGTCCCGCGGACATGATGTACACGTGGTCACTGGCAACGCCGAGCGGGACGACGTTGGAAATCTGTTGCTTCCGAATTGACGTATTGAGGAACGTCACCACCGCTTTCCAACCCCGGTCAAATGATTTCTCAAACCTCACAGAACCGCCGATGCCCGATTGCGACCACCAAATCAGGCTGTCCCCGCTGCTGGTCGCGGTTCCCGCGAATGAGCTGACAAGCGTGTCATTCAGCTCAAAGGTGAAGAGAGGGAGCGACTTCTTGCACTCGATTCTCGTCCCATCACCTGCCTGATAGGAAGTAACAATCAGCCCGCGGCCAGCCACGACTCCAAGCGCCTTGATGAATTGGGCCTTCGCAGGGGCATACAGGAGGAGGATCAAGAAGGAAAGGGTGAAGAGACGTCTGCTTCTGTCGACCATAACGTTCTGCGGCTTGCCTGTTCAGAGATCAGCTTCTTGCAGTCTCCGCTGCGGAGTTAGCCTGCTCTTTCGGATTTGAAGTTTTCCAGCAGAATGCAGAAAAACATACGATGTCATTCCGGCCGAGCGAAGCGTAGAGCCCGTCCGAATGGCGCAGCCGGGCGGGCCGGAATCCAGAACAGAGCCGATTTCTGGACACCCGCTTTCGCGGGTGTGACACGGTATTCGTTTTTCAGCATCCTCCTGGTGTTGAATCTTGGAAGGCCAGTCGTTAATGAACTGCTGTCTTCAGTCTCGCATCCGATCGTCGACGAGCTTAGCGGTTCCGGATTCGATGCTCGTGACGTGGATCCGGCACTCCTTCCCGACCCGCCCGCGGTAGCCCTGCTGGATTCGCTCGACAAACCCATCTACGTGAGCTTCCTCGACGAGATTGATCGTGCAGCCACCGAATCCGGCTCCCATCATCCTCGCGCCGAGCACGCCATCGATTTCCGACGCCAGCTCGACGAGCACGTCAAGCTCCGGACTGCTGACTTCGTAGTCATCGCGCAGACCCTGGTGGGACTGATACATCTGCAGGCCAAATGAGTGAAAATCGTTCCGCTCAAGGTCGCCGCAGGCTTTGCTTACACGGATGTTCTCACGCACGACGTAGTTACATCGCTTGTAGATGAACGGGTCGAGATCGCCGCGGTGCTCGCTCAAGAAGTCCAGCTGAACGTCACGCAGGCTTTTCAGATCCCGGCCGAAGCGCCGCAACACCTCCACCCCGGTTTCGCATTGGACTCGCCGGACATTGTACTCTGATGACGCCAGGGCTCTCCGAACCTGCGTATCACAAAGGACGACCCGGATGTCGCTGCGTTCGAACGGGTAATGCCGATACTCCAATGACCGGCAGTCCAGCCGGAGCACTTTCTTCGGCTCCCCAAAGATGTTCACAAACTGATCCATGATGCCGCACTGGACGCCGACGAACTCATTCTCAGCCCTCTGCGCCAGCTTGACGAGGTCGAGGCGATCGATCCCGAGCGCGAACAAATCGTTCAGGGCAAACGCAAACCCCGCCTCCAGGGCAGCCGAGGAAGACATCCCTGCACCGATGGGGATATCGCCTCCAAACGCGAGGTCACAGCCGCCGAGCTTCTTTCCAGCTTTCCGTAGCTGATCGAGGACCCCAAGGAGGTAGTTGGGCCAACCGCCGGACGATTTTTGAATCGACTCAAGGTCACATTGGAACGAGGCGTCAAGATCTGCAGCGTAGAAGCGACAGCGTCGATCCGTGCGCGGCGCCACTGCGAGCATGATCGCTTTGTCGACAGCAGCGGGTAGCACGAAGCCTTCATTGTAGTCCGTGTGCTCTCCGATCAAATTCACGCGGCCGGGCGACCGGACGATGATCCTCCCGTCCCTCTTCCCGAACTTCTCCAGGAATGCCTTGTCCACCCTGTGAGCGAGATGGTGCACAGGTTCTGACCTCTGAGTCAATCCACAGTGGCTTTTCTGTTGACAAGCAACAAGACGGCTCCGGCAACGATCATGATTGCCCCCCACCAGATCTCGGGATGCAGATTTGCCAGGACTGTCCTGGAGTGCTCCGGATTGAAGTAGCGATACAGCCCTGAACCCTCGACGACGACCCCCATGATCGCCAGCATCAGTCCGACGAAATACCAAATCGGTTTCATCTTGGGCGTCTCATGTTCCATTCGATCCTCCGACCTACCAGAAATAGATGTTGAGAATGATGAGCACGATCAGCGAGATGATCGCGTACGGCTCCGGTCTGCGGTACCAGAGGACGCCCTCCGGTGAAATCTCGGGGGTCAGGCCTTTGACGAGGCCGACGAGCTCATCATTCGATCGCTTCTTCGTGAAGAGACTGACGAGGATTGTAACGGCGAAACAAATCAGCCAGGCCCACCAGGCACGCCAGAAGTTCGCGGCCATGTCGCTGGCAACGCTCGAGAGCGTGATCACGTGCGCTTCGATCCAGTTAAACTTGACAGCGAGGAAGAGCGTGAAGGACGATCCCATCCCGGCGAGCAGGCCCCAGAACGCGCCGTTCGGCGTTATCCACCAGACGAACATGCCGAGGAGCATCGTCGCGAAGAGCGGAGCGTTCACCCACGAGAAGATCGCCTGCATGTAGTCCATGATGCTTGGGAAGCTCTTCGCCCAGTAGGCCGTGCCGACGCTGAGGAGTATGCCGACGATCGTGGCCGCTCGTCCCATCCAGAGGAGATGCGCTTCTGTAGCCTTCTTGTTCAGGACGGATTGATAGATGTCGTACGTCCAGACCGTGTTGAAAGCGCTGATGTTGCCTGCCTGCCCTGCCATAAATCCCGCAAGCAGGGCCGTCACGCCCAGGCCGACAAGCCCGGGCGGATAGTATCGAGCAATCAGGAGGGGCAGCGCCGAATCATAGTTCACCTGACCCCCGTCCTTCAGGAGCGCGTAGCCGCTGTGCGAATCGTTCGCGAGGACGATGGCGATGAGACCGGTGAGAATGACGATAAAGGGAACCGCCATTTTGAAGAAGCTGGCGAGAATCGGCGTCATGCGTGCGGTCCGGAGGTCCCTGGCAGAGAACGCCCGCTGCACCACGAGGAAGTCGGTAGTCCAATAGCCGAAGGAGAGGACGAATCCCAACCCGAGGACGATCCCGCCCCACGTGATGACCATTCCGTTGAGGGACGGGTCAGCGCTCGTCGACCAGAGGGTCGTGTACGAGACCGTCTTGGAGAGCTCGTCAACGCGCTTGAAGATTTCCCCGATGCTGCCGATCTCGACGATCCCCAGAATGGAGACGAGGAAGAGCCCGAACCAGATGAGGAAGAATTGCATGATTTCCGTGAAGATCGCCGAGAGGAGGCCGCTGAGGGTGACATAGGCAGCGACTGTCGCTGCCGAAACCCACATGCTGACCTCCCAGGGCCATCCGAGGAAGGTGTGGAGAACCAACGCCATCGCGTACAGGTTGATCCCTGAGACAAGGAGTGTCATGATCGCGAACGCGATCCCGTTCAGCACCCGCGTTTTCTCATCGAACCGAAGCTTCAGGTAGCCCGGGACCGATTTGATCTTGGCACTGTAGTAGAACGGCATCATATAGATGCCGAGGAAGAGCATCGCCGGGATCGCACCGATCCAGTAGAAGTGCGCGACGTACATCCCGTACTTGAAGGTATTACCGGTCATCCCCAGCAGCTCAAGGGCGCCGAGGTTTGCGGAGAGAAACGCGAGCCCCGCGACCCACGAACTGTTTTTCCTTCCGGCGAGGAAGAAGTCGTTTTCGTTCTTCGTGTAACGCTTCAGGTAGAGGCCGATGCCCAGCACGAAGATAAAATAGAGTGCGATGATCAGCCAATCGGAGAATGCGAGCTCAATAGATTGCATGCGATTCACTGTTAGGTTGTTTGAGAACGGGGCACGACGGACAAGAGAACCAGCGGATGGCAGGAACAGCAACTACAACGCGGTGTTATCGCTAACATATCGGCAGCAAGATTACGACTTCACTCCGAGAAAGTCAAGCGGTTTTCAGCTTTTCCATCTCCTGGGATGTCTTTTGCAGACAACCGGATGACCCCGACCAATCGTTTCACTGCGGCGGCATCGACAACGGCTGGAGCCAGACCGTACAAGGCTGACTCCCGCTGCCCCGCTGGCCGGGAAACGCTGACCGCACCTCGTACGTGGATCTCCGTCACGCCGGTCCGCGAGATGATCTCCCGAACGTTTTGCATCGTAATCCCCGAGCCCGCCATGATCACGACGCGACCGGTCGACTTACCCACGAGCTCTTTCACTGTCGCCAGCCCGTCAGACACCGACAGCTTTCCTCCCGACGTCAGAATTCGATCGACCCCGAGATGGGCAATCTCCTCCATCGCAGCAACTTGACCCTGAGCCTCATCGAATGCGCGGTGAAACGTCACACTGAGTGGGCGGGCGAGCTCCACGAGCTTCTTCACGCGAAGAGCATCCACTGTGTAGTCGCGTTTCAACACGCCGATCACCACACCGTCCGCACCAAGCCCTTTCACGACTTCGACGTCCCGCATCATCGTTTCAAACTCGAGATCGGAATAGAAGAAATCACCCGAACGAGGCCGTATCATTACCTGCAGCCCGATCGATATCTTCTTGCGCACGAGCTCGATCATCCCTGCGCTCGGCGTAAGACCTCCCTCACTCAGGGCCGCACAGAGCTCGACCCTCGATGCCCCTCCCTTCTGGGCAGCAACGGCAGATTCGGCTGAATCGATGCAGACTTCGACAATCGTCTTACCGCTCATAATCGGATATCACCTTGTAGTCACCGTGATTTCATCTACAAACAACCATGCTTTCGATCCGGCACCCTTGTGCCAATCCGGGCAGACGCCAATATTGGTCCCATGTACGCGGACGTACCGTGCGATCACGCCCTTCAACGACCGACCGAACTCTTTGGCCGCCACGGTCTGATCGCGGGGAGAGACGTCATTCCTGATGACCACAGCATGCCGGAAGGTCGAGCCGTCATCCGAGAAGCTGACCTCAACCTGCGTCGGGAAGAATATCCACGAGTTGATATCCTTGAGGCAGCCCAGCGAGACGGCGGAGATCCCTTTTCTTGATCCCAGATCGACGACGGCATCGAGGTCGTTTCCCTCATATCCCTGCCATGCACCGACCCGAAAATCCGTAGTTCCTGTCCGGCCGTCAATCAAGGCTCGCTCTGTGCCAGCGGTGTATTGAGGGCTATACTGAGTGTTTAGTTTGATGGTGCCGATCGTCCTGAACTTCGTGAACGTCGCCGAGATGGTCCTGCTCGGGTTCCACGGCTCTCGTTTCGCATAAGCCTGCACCGTCGCAGAATCCTTCAACACGATCGGTCCCGAATACCGTGAGAAGGGGGAGACAGAGCCCCGCGTCGCAATCGAACAATAGATCTCAGCCCCCGGGACATCGCATCTGAGCTCGATCTGAAGGGAGTCGGCGAACGATTGTGCAGGCGCCACGACGTATGGCACAGAAACGATGGGCCTCAGCGGGAGGGAAGGTGGCGCGTCGTGTCCGGCGGCACCCCAGGAGGTATTCGGCTGAGGTCCCATCGAGAAATCGATCTCTCCTCCCTCAGCAATTGCACTGTGGGAAAGGTAGCAGCGCCCGTAGGTCCTCCCATTCAATCGAGCTGATTGAACGTACTTGTTCTGGGCAGAATTCCGATCAGCCTGAACGACGAACTCCCTCCCGTTCTCGAGCCGGATCGTCACCTTGTTGAAGATTGGGCTCCCGATCGCGTACATCGGCAATCCCGGCGTAACCGGGTAGAACCCCATTGCGCTCAAAACGTACCAAGCGGACATCTGACCGCAATCGTCGTTGCCGGAAAGCCCGTCCAGACGAGAGCTGTAAAGTGAATCCATAATCAAGCGGACCATCGCCTGGGTCTTCCACGGCTGTCCCACATAGTCGTATAGATAGGCAACGTGATGGCTGGGCTCGTTCCCGTGCGCATACTGGCCGATGAGCCCGGTGACATCGGGCTGGTCCCGGCCTGCGAGCTTCGCAGTCGTCGTGAAGAGCGAATCGAGCTTCTGAACGAATTTCATTCTCCCACCGAGGAGACTGATCAGGCCCGGAACATCTTGCGGGACGAAAAAGCTGTACTGCCAAGCATTCGCTTCGGTGTAGTTGACGTTGACGAACGTCGGGTCGAACGGCGCTGCCCACGAAGCATTGTACTTCGCCCGCATGAACCCGGTGGAGGGGTCGAAGACATTCTTGTAGAACTGTGCCCGCTCAGCGAACTCGTCGTACTCTTGCCGCTTGCCGAGGTCGTTTGCCATCTGCGCGATGCACCAATCGTCATACGCGTACTCGAGAGTCTTCGAGACCGATTCGGACTCCTTCTCGGCCGGTACGTACCCCTCTTCCCTGTACCCCCGGAGGCCGAAATGATCCAGCATCGCGCTGTGCTTCATCGCCTGGAAGGCTTCGTTCGCGTCGAAGTTACGGATCCCTTTCGCATACGCGTCGAAGATAACCGGAGCCGAATGGTATCCGATCATACACCACGTCTCGTTGGCCGCAAGCTCCCAGACCGGTAAGACGCCCGACTCTTTGTATTTTTCGATCAACGATTTCACGAGATCACGCGATCGCTCCGGATCGATGATCGTCAAGAGCGGATGCTCTGCGCGGAATGTATCCCACAGCGAGAAGACGGTGTACATCGTGTATCCCTTCGCCTCGTGGATCCTGCCATCCATGCCACGATACCTGCCATCGACATCACTGAAGGTGTTGGGAGCCAGAAGCGCGTGGTAAAGCGCCGTATAGAATGTGCGGCATTGCTCTTCCGTCCCGCCTTCGACCTGGATCTTGCCGAGCTCCGCCTCCCATGATCGTTGGGCGGAGAGTCTGACTTCGTCAAAATCCCATCCCGGCACTTCCGCCAAAAGATTTCTTCGGGCACCATCGATGCCTGCAGACGAAATGCCAACCTTCACGACAATTTGCTCGTCCTGGTTCGTCGAGAAACGGACATAGCCCTTGACATTTCTCCCCGAAGCCATGCGGCGCTTCGCCTGGAACCGATCGCGCACTGAGATCCCAAACGACCGAAACGACTTGGAGAATTTTGCAGCGAAGTAGACGACCTGATCTTTCGCCCATCCATCGGATCTTCGAAAGCCGACAATTTCATCGTCGCCGATGACCTGGATGCTTGCCTCGATGACGTGGTCCGGACCCAGCCCATGCTGTAGATCAAGAATGACATTCGCCTCGTTCGACCTCGGGAACGTATAGCGATGGAGCGCCACTCTGGTGGAGGTGGTAAGCTCAGCCCGGATGCCGTAGTCGTCCAGCCGGACGCTGTAGTAACCCGGTGTTGCCTGCTCTGTTTGATGTCGAAACCTCGACCGGTAACCGCTGCCGGGACGAGCCGGAGTTCCCGCAGAGACTGCAGGAGGTCCGATCGTCGGCATCAGGAGAATGTCGCCATAGTCCGCGACACCCGTGCCACTGATATGCGTATGGGTAAATCCGAGGATCGTACTGTCGGAGTAGTGATAGCCGGAACAAGCATCCCATCCCTCCACACGAGTATCCGGACTGAGCTGAACCATCCCGAACGGGACGGTAGCTCCCGGGTAGGTATGACCGTGCCCGCCTGTCCCCACAAAGGGGTTCACGTATCGGACGAGTTCCCTCTGCGACAATGCTCGAGGAGGGAACAGAAGAATCAGCATGAGAGAAGCTGAGAGAAAGGGTGATGTTCTCATAGGGAAAACTGCCCTCAAGAGTCTGTCCCCTACTTGAAGAAGAGCATGCGCGGGGGAAGAGGTTGTTTCGGAAGTTGCGGGCCTTCGATTGAGACGCTCAGATCGCGGCCGCCGCCACGCTGAAAGTACTGCACCTCGATTCTGTGCTTTCCCGGCTCGAGGATGACCTTCCCGGTAACCTCAACGACACCATGCAGACCGTCATTATTGACGACGGGACGACCATCAACAAGCAGACTGCTGCCGTCATCCGACGCCACGGAGAACGTGTACTCTCCTAGGCTCTGGATCTCGATGAAGCCCGCGAACTGTGCCCCGAAATTCTCGCCGCGATGCTCAATCGAGTTGAGGTCGATGTCGAACACGCGTCCCGACCGAGCGGGCCTGAGGCTGTTCATGTCGGGCAGGAGGTCCCACGTTCCTTCGAAGTACCGGTACTCCAGTCCGTTCACCTTCGGATCGACGACATAGAAATATTCCGTCACAGGATTGCTGACTTTTCCGTTCGATAAGACCAGCACCGCTTTGAGCGTCTGTTCCCCTTCGATCCGAATCGGGGCCGTGTAGGGTGTCGACTGTGACGTCGGGTCCTGGCCGTTGAGCGTGTAGTAGATTGCTGCATGAGAGACCGGGTTCTCGATCGTCACGACGGTATCCTTGAAGATAATTCTCCGCCCGCCGATACCGAGCGGGGTCTGCAAACGGAAATTCACGTCGCGGAGGACGAGGCGGTCATGGTGTTCCTCCAACCGGCGCTGGAAGTCCTTGAAGTTCCGTCGCGATTTGTCCGACCAGACAACCTCGCTCATCGCACAGAGGCGCGGCAGCGCCATGTACTCCACCTGCCGGAAATTCGGCATCCATTCTGTCCACACGTTCCCCTGCGCGCCGAGGATATGCTTGGCCTCCTCCGCCGGGAGCTCCGGCGGGACGGGATCATAAGCGTACACCGTATCGATCGGCAGGTATCCACCGATCGCGTTCGGCTCGCCTTCGAGAGCCTGATAGTAGTCGAAATAGCAGTAGGAAGTCGGGGTCATCACCACATCGTGGCCGGATTTGGCCGCATCGATGCCTCCCTGCGTTCCGCGCCAGGACATGACAGTCGCATTCGGCGCCAGTCCTCCCTCAAGAATCTCATCCCACCCGACGAGCCGCTTCCCGCGGGCGTTCAGCATCTTCTCGACCCGCTTGATGAAGTAACTCTGCATCTCGCTTTCATCCTTCAGTCCTTCGGCCTTGATCCTCTCCTGACACCACCGGCAGTTGCTCCACCGCAGTTTTGGAACCTCGTCCCCCCCGATGTGAAAGAACGGTCCCGGAAAGAGGGACGCGACCTCGTCGATGACGTCTTCGAGAAACTGAAACGTCTTTTCCTTGCCGGCACAGTAGACATCGTACACCACACCCCATTCGGTGCCGACCTTGAACGGGCCGCCGGAGCACGACAGCTCAGGGTAAGCGGCCAAAGCAGCGAGACAGTGTCCCGGCATCTCGATCTCCGGTACGATGGTGATGAAGCGTTCGCTCGCGTACTCAACGATCTCCCGGATGTCATCCTGCGTGTAGAAGCCTCCGTGAGGCGTGCAGTCGTTCATCGTCTCCTGACGCCACGCGCCGACCGTCGTCAGCCGGGGGTACTTCTTGATCTCGATGCGCCATCCCTGATCTTCGGTCAGATGCCAGTGAAACGTATTCATCTTGTACATCGCGAGGAGATCAATGTACTGCTCCACGGAGTCTTTCGAGAAGAAATGTCTTCCGACATCGAGGTGCATGCCGCGCCACGGGAAGCGCGGCCGGTCCTCGATCGTAACGCAGGGAACGGACCAGGCGATCCCAGGTACCAGCACATTCTTTTCCACCTCGACAGGAAGGAGTTGGTAGAACGATTGGACGCCGTAGAAGACTCCTGCCGCCGCCGATCCGGTGATCTCCACAAACTTCTTGGTAACTGTGAGCCGGTAGCCCTCCCTTCCGAGGTCTCTGTCACGATCATCAAGTGCGAGGAGGATGGCGTTCGTTCGCTGCTTCCCCGCCGCAGATATAGTAAGCTCGAGCGAGTAGCCCGTGACAAGCCTCAGCCTCGCCGCCAGTTGCTCGCCCACCTTCTGCAATTCCTTGTTCTCGCTTCCGAGGATGATCGTCGTTCCCCGTTCGATTACGAAGGTCCCGGCTTCTCGTTTCAGACTCAAGGGCTCCGGTATGATAGAAATCTCCTTTCCCTCACGGCTCGCGAACGCTTGGAGTACGGCCGAAAAAAGGGCGGGTCCGATGATCAAAACAGCGAAGTGCATCTTCATGAACGCGGTCATGGCTTCATTTCACTTTCAGGATGTGGAGAGGGACGGACAGCGCGACTACTTCCCGGCACGCTCACTGGTTTATGTTGCTCAGACCTTCTTGCGCTGTCTCAGGCGGTCGAGCGACACCGCAACGACGATGATGGCGCCGGTGACGATCTCTTGTACCCAGTTCGGCAGCTCCAGCTTTGTGCAGCCATTGCCGACAGCCGTCATGATCAGGGCTCCGACGAGGCTACCCAGCACCGAGCCTTCACCGCCGGCGAGACTCCCGCCGCCGATCACGACGGCCGCGATCACGTCGAGCTCCATCCCCGAAGCGGTCGTTGGATCGCCGACAGTGAGGTAGGAGAATTGGAGCACACCCGCGAGCGCGGCGAATCCGGACCCGAGGGTGTAGACGAGGAGCTTCGTCCGCTCTACAGGTACGCCGCAGATGCGCGCAGCCAGCTCATTCGATCCAACTGCAAAAACATAGCGCCCCCGCCTGGTATAGCGAAGTGCAATGCCGACGACCACGGCAAGGACAATCAGCAGCCAGACGCCAGGGGGCAGGAGCATCCATCGTTGGCTATCGGAAACCGTGTTGAGGAGCCGGTTCAGCCACGTGCCGGGCGTAACGATCATCTGCTCGTTCGCCAGCCCTTTTGCCGCACCGCGCAACGCACCCCACATGCCGAGGGTGACGATGAACGGGGCCAGCCGCAATTTCGTGATGAGGAGGCCGATCAGCGAGCCGCACATCATGCCGGCCACGACGCCGCCGAGCGCCGCGATGAGCGGCGGCACACCGGCATTCAACAACAAAGCGATAACGACCGTACTGAGGGCAATCACCGACCCGACCGACAGGTCGATCCCGCCACTGATGATCACCATCGTCATGCCGAGCGCGGCAGTGCCGACCACTGCGGTTTGGAGCAACATCAGCTCCACATTGTCCGCCGTGGCGAAATTGCCCGGGGTCAGAACCGCAAACAACAAAATGACAAAGGCCAGGCCGACCACCGGGCCAAGTTTTTTCAACCATCCTTTCATGGGCACTCGCGCATCGGCGGGGACTACTTCTTCAGCCCATTCTTAATCTCATCGAGTCCAACGCCGAGGGCGGCCCGGGCGATCGCGTCGAGCTCCCCTTCTGGGCCCTGCAGGTGGATCATTCGACTCACGTGCGTGGCGGATTGGTTCGGTGCGAGGGCAAGAGCCGGAGAAGAGTTCTCGAGCTCGTAGAACCTCCCGAGTTGAGCAGCGCCGGGCTTCGGCGGGCCATCGTTGTAACTGTTGACGACGTCGCCGCCATACGGGTTCTTCTGAATCTCCCACATTGAGTTGACGTAGTCGGTCACACCCTCCTTAAACGAGAATTGGACAAGCGTCAGCTCATGGTTGACGGCGTCGTAGCTGCCGAGGATCGGCTTCGTGCGGTGTGGCGGCATTCCGATCTTGCTCCGGTACTGGGCATCGGCAGCGAAATAGAGAATATCATCCTTGATCACGAGACGGTCAGCGGGGACCTTGCCAAAATAGGCGTCGTTGACGACAAGGCCGAGTTTTGACTCCGGACCTTTCTGGAATGGAATGGCGACAGTCGTCGCGGGTGAGGCGTTGAGCATGCCGAGGATCCAGATGGAGAGCAGACCGCTCTGCTTCTTCCAGGCATTCTTTCCGGTGTTCTTGATAGAATTGACTGATTCGAAGCCCACCATCATGACACCTGCCTTTGGCATCACACCGAAATACTTTTCTACATCTTTCATATCGAGGAGGCGAATCTCACGGTTCACCTCCAGATCGAAGGTTGATCCAGAGTAGTTCGCTAGATGAATTTTCCGGCGGCACGTGACGTGATCATCTCCTTTGCTGACGACCTCGTACGGCTCCGTGTCGATGTCAGACGGCGTGAACCAATGATCGAGATCGAAAGGGTCCCCCTTCTTGAAGAAGACAGAGTACTGCCCGCCTTCCGGGCCGATCCAGAACCGGTCCTCACCGCCGTAGACGTTGATATGCGGTTCCTTCTTCCCGGAAGCGATCAGCTCCCGGTTCACCCACCCATAGCTGAGGCCGTCGTCACCAGCAGCCGTGCTGGTCATGACGCGGCACTGGTACTCAGGAATCACGGCAACCTTTCTGTTGCCGCTTTTGTCCGAGAGAACGATGACCTTGACATGGTTTCGAAGAAATGCAAGCTCGTCCTGAAACGTCGACGGGCTTGTTTTCTCTTGAGCAAACACGGCTGCAACGAGGATTGTAAGCGCCATAGTCGTTCGTCCTATCCATTTCATTGGTGCATCTCCTTTATGATGGACCCAAGAGCTTCTTGATTTCCGGGCTATCGATATTGTCGCGGGTGATCAAGCGAACACCGGTGTCGACCGTCGTCGGGACCTTCTTGCCCCGGATATGGTCAACGAGGATCGTGACGGCCTCGTAACCGATGCGCGTCGGATCCTGCGCCACCAGCGCGTCGATCTCTCCCTTGCGCAGTGCCTCGACGAGCGGCGGCGATGTGTCGAACCCGACGAACTTGACCTTGCCGGCGAGATTGTTCTGCTTCAGCGCGAGGAGCATGCCGAAGGTCGACGATTCGTTCGGACAGAAAATGCCGTCGGCCTCCTTCAGTTTGTCCACGATGTTCATCGCGGCGGTCTTCGCCTCACCCGCGGTCGCTCCGGCGTAGCGATTATCGACAATCATTTCAAGCCCCTTGCTCTTCCTGATCGCCTGCAGAAACCCCTCCTCCCGCTCCATCGTGCTCGCCGATCCGACCTGGTAGCGCAGCAAGACCACCTTCCCGTTGCCGCCGAGCAGCTTGCTCAGGTATTCGCCCCCGAGGGAGCCTCCCTTCCTGTTATTGGTCGCGACGAAGCTGACGAAATCCTTGCCCGGCTCTCCCTTGAGAGCACTGTCGAAGATCACGACGGGTATCTTTTTCTGCGCGGCCTCTGCAACGGGCCGCCGGAGCGCGGTGTCGTCGAGCGGTGCAAGGACGATTCCCGACACTCCCTCCGTCACAAACTGCTCAACGATGGCGATTTGTTGAGCCCTGTCGTTCTCTTTCAGCGGTCCTTTCCAGATGATCTCGACACCCAGTTCTATTCCCGCCGCCTGGGCGCCGGCATCGACAGACCTCCAGAAGACATGGGTGGTGCCCTTCGGGATGACGGCGATCTTGAGCGATGCCTGTCCGGCCAAGCCCGCCCGGCTGCGCCGTTCGGACGGGCCGTTCGGACGGGTCTGCCTCGCAAAGGATGCTGATCCCAGACAGGCAATCAGCAGTGCGACCAAGGTGAAGAGAGATGTCCTCGTCATCACAGGCTCCTTTCCAGAATGGGAAATGGATCGGTCCGTTGGCCGACCCGCCACAGAAGATATCTTGACTACGTGCAACGCACGACGGTTTGGCAACCGCAGCGTGCGGGTCTTACCCTCAAGGTGCCTTTACGACGCGAACATCTTTCTGAGAACAAAGAGGACGTTCGCCGGCCTCTCAGCGAGTCTGCGCACGTACCATGGAAACCAGTAGGTTCCGTAGCTGATGAGGACGCGCACGCGATAACCCTCTCGGGCGAGGCGCAGCTGTTGGCCCGTCTGTATGCCGTACAGGAACTGGAACTCGTAATCGCTTTTCGAGAGTCCCATTTGCTTCGCCTCACCCTGGATCAGCTCCATCAAGCGTGTATCGTGCGTCGCCACAGCCACCCTGACGCCCACTCTCACGTGCTCCAACATCTTCCGCATCAGACGGAAGTAATTTGCATCGACATCTGACTTCTTTCTGTAAGCGATCGCTTCAAGCTCCTTGTACGCTCCTTTGACCAACCGGATAGTCGGAGCAAGAGGAAACAGGTCCTCGAGGTCCCTCTCCGTTCGATACAGGTAGGCCTGCAAGCAGAGGCCGACGTTTGAAAACTTCGTGTGGACCTTCTTGTAGATCGAGATGGTCCGGTCGACGTACGAGCTCTGCTCCACATCCAACCAGATGATCTTGTTGAGCGTACGAGCTCTCTCGATGATCGGCTCGAGATTCCTCAGGCAGAGATCCCCGCTTAGGTCCAACCCAAGCTGGGTGAGTTTGAGGGAGATGCAGGTGTCGAGGTTGCGACTCCGAATCTGCTCCAAAACATCGAGATAATCCTTCGAGACCTGTTCCGCCTCGGCTTCGTTTGTCACGTTCTCGCCCAGGTGCGTGAAGACGGTTCGGATGGACTGCTCCTTGAGCCTCTCCGCCGCCTGAAGTGCATCCTCAAGTTGCTCACCCGGCATAAAGCGAGAGACCGCCTTCCGGATGAACCTGTACTTCGGCAAAGATTCGCGGAGCTTTCGATTCTCCGAAATCCATAGGAGCACGTTTCGTCCTAAACCCATCGAGCGACCTCCGTTCTTGTGTTGGAATCTTCTCTCAGCTGCCTCGGATACAGGAGTCGAGTTTCAGGTTCTTAACGCAGAAACGCATCATACAGACCGCCGTCAACGCTCACGATCTGCCCTGTCGTTTTGCCCAAGCGCCCGCTCAAGAGCAGGAAGACCGCCTCTGCCTGATCGGCCGGCAAGATCGGCTCCTTCAGGAGCGTGCGATCTGCATAGAACTCTGCGAGGTGACCGCGCAGCGCCTCGTCCGTCTCACTTTCGGAGTGCGGGATCTTGTACTTTGCCAGCGAGGCGAGGACGCGATCCCTGGGGAACATCGAGCTCCCTTGAACGACCGTCGCCGGCGCAACGCCGTTCACGCGCACGAGTGGCGCCAATTCCATCGCCAGCTCTCTGATGAGATGATTCGCTGCCGCTTTGCTTGTGTCGTAGGCGAGACTCCCCTTCTTCGGCACGACTGCGTTCACGCTCGTCGTGATTACGAGGTTTCCCTTCAATCCTTGCTCTCTCCACACTCTCGATACTTCATCCCCCACAAGATACGCACCGGTAACGTTCACGGCAAACGTCTGGGCCCACTTCTCGTCCGGTATGTGCCCCGTGGTGTCGGGAGGAACGAAGACACCCGCTGTTACAACGACGCTGTCGATGCCTCCGTACGCCAGGATGATCTCATCGAGCATCGCGCGGATCGAGGCGCGGCTCGTGCTGTCCGCCGCGAGCCCGATCGAAGGCCCACAATTGGAGATCCCCGTCCCGGCCACGCCGATCCCAACCCCGTGCTTGTCCGTGACCTCTTTCGCAGTCGCCTTCGCCGAGTCGGCGTTGAGGTCCGCACAGACGACGTGTGCACCTTCCTTCACCACTCGATGGGCGATCTCCTTCCCGATCCCGCTCCCGGCGCCGATCACGGCAATGATCTGGCGAGCCAATTCTTTCTCGGGCGGCATGCGTCGCAGCTTCGCTTCCTCGAGCAACCAGTATTCGATGTCGAATGCCTCCTGCTGAGGAAGAGGGATATACTCGTCGATGGCCTCCGCACCCCGCATCACTTCGATGGCTGCGTTGTAGAACTCCGCCGTGACCCGCGATTCGCTCTTGTCCTTTCCCCACGCGATCATTCCCAATCCAGGGATCAGGACGACCGTTGGATTCGAGTCGCGCATCGCCGGCGAGTCGGGACGCTTGCAGCGATTGTAGTAGTCGGCGTAATCGTGACGGTACTTCTCCAGACCGTCCGCAAGCTTCTTCTTCAGGCCGTCAACCGTCTCGCCCTGCGGATCCCAACCCACATAGAGCGGCTTGATCTTCGTGCGGAGGAAATGGTCGGGGCACGACGTGCCAAGTTCGGCAAGACGAAGTGCGTCGACGCTGTCGACAAACCGGAGCATCGTGTCGTCGTCCTGGACAGTTGCGATGAAGCGCTTACGCTGGCTCACCTGCCCCCTGAGCCACGGGAGGATCCGTGTGAAGGCTTCTCGCCGTTTCATCGGATCCAACGCCCGGTACCTCTGTCCCCCGAACGTCTTTTCTCCTTTGTCACGCGCGGCGATAAATTGTGCCGCCCGCTCGATGAGGTCCAAGGTAACCTCATAGCATTCGCGGCTGTCGTTCGCCCAGTTGATCAATCCATGCTGGGCGAGAAGAACGCCTTTGGCATGCGGGTGCCCTCTGCAGATTTCCTGCAACTTCAATCCAAGGTCGAAGCCAGGCCTCTGCCAGGCTGTCCAAATCACATCGTCGCTAAAGATTTCCTTTGTGAGCGATTTCGAATTGCGCGCCGCGGCAACAGCGATCACCGCGTTGGGATGCATGTGATCGACCTCTTTGTGGGGGATGAAGGAATGGAGCGGCGTATCGATGGAAGGAGCCCGCGGATTGAGATTGAAGGTGCAGTGGGGGTACATGCCGACCATGGCATCCTCGATGTCCGTCTTCGGACCCCGCTTCCCCGTATTGAGATACCTCGGCTGGAGCCCCAGCAGCCTCTCTTGATAGAGGGAGGAGAAATTCTCCTTCGTCGATGTCCGAAGGTCGCCGCCGGATCCCTTGACCCAAAGAACCTCCACCTCCTTCCCCGTGAGTGGATCTTTCTCAACAACCTTGCCTGACGTATTCCCTCCTCCCGTGTTGGTGATGCGCTGGTCCGAGCCGAGGAGGTTGGAGCGATAGACGAGCTGAGCGACCGGATCCAGCTTGGTGGCAGCCGAATCATCCCAAAGGTACTTCACGAACTGATAGGACTTGCGTTGACTCATTCTAACCTCTTACTATCATATTTAGATGTTCATCAAACGGCGCCGCAGTGCTTCGTCCGTTCTCGAGGCGATACGGGTGACCTCTTCATCCGTCAGGAAGGTCGGTCCGCCCAGGGCGGCTGCCCCGACCCATATCTGCGCCGCCTTTTCAGCCATCTGCATCGCTGCCAGGACCGCCTCCGCCGTGGCGCCAAGAGTAATGATGCCGTGATTCATGATCAAAACGACGCGCGGGAGCAGCTTTCTGTCATGAACGAACTTCTTCACCCTCTTTTGGATGGCCTGGGCCAACTTCAGGCCAGGATCGGTGTACGGCACGAACACGGATGCCGCGCCGCAACAGACGATCTCGTCCGGAACGATGCGGCGGTCGGCAAATTGCCTCGCACGCCGGGAGCAGAGGATCTGATTGACCGCCGTCGCATGCGTATGACCGACGAACTGGACATCAGGTAGGCTCAGGAGATACGCGTGAAACAACGCTTCGACGGAAGGCTTCTTGCTGCTCTGATCAACTCTGATCGCAAGCAGCGCCTCCTCGATCTCTTCGTCATTCATGGAGTGCCGATCGAGAAGCTTCGTTAGAGTGCTCATTCTGCATTCTATGACGTCTTCCTCACGTAGCCGTCCAAGATTGGTGCCGCTCGCCTTGATCAGCATGCGATCCGAGTCGATGCGGACGGAGCTATTGCCTTCCCCCAGGATGGCCCATCCGCGCTCCTCGCGTCCGAGCTCATGGGAGAGCTGGAGCAGGGCGGCGCGTCTCTCGTTCAGTCGATCATCCATAGGAGTCACTGCGCGGCAGGAAGTGATAAATTGACCTCTCCAACCTTCACATTCTTGCGCACCTCACCGGCAGGCCCCACCGTCGGCGGCAGAAATCGCTCAGGGGGTATCTGCTTCAACGCCAAGGCAAGTTCTCGTGTGTTTTGCTTCTGCCGTGAGACAAACCAGACGATCACCTTGCCTTTCCAAGTCGATTCCTTCCGAGCGGCATTGATCTTCGCAGCAATCTTGTGCTCGCCGGGGGCGACCTCAATCTTGAACCACTGCGACTTTCCTTCCTGACGGTCCGTTTGGACTTCTGCCTCTCGGCCGTCGAGCTGCGCGGCCATTGTGAGCGGGACTCTCGCTGTCACTGACTCATCCGGCACCAACAGCACAGCGAGCATTCCGTCAGTCGATGTCTGCGAGACTGAAAGTTGCACGCTGAAGGAAGATCTGTCTCCGGCAACCGGCTTGACGGCATACCCGGTTATGAGCTTCGGCGTCGGACTCTTCTGGAGCTGGCTAATGATCGTCTCAGTCGCCTCCAGTGCCTCCGCACCCGACTTGAGCACAGACGGATTGAGGATTGTGAGATCGGGGGACGGGGTGTGGATCTGGACTTTGTACACGCCCTCTTGCTTTGACAAGATGTCAAAGATCGCGCCGGCGATGAGCGGATCAGCAGCATCTGCCAGCGGGTAAGCTTCATAGACCGCCATCTCAAACCCGTCGAGGGGAAGTGTAACTGCCTCGCCTGCCTTATACAGTCTGGGCGAGATCCACCGCGTCGGATAAACACGCTCCAGCACCAGCGAAGACGCCTTCGGATCAAGGCCTTGCGACGGGGCAAGCTCAACGCTGAGCTTGCTCGCATCCATGACCGGATTTCTTGCGACGATGATACCGCTATTGCCTTTGAAGTGAGCATAGCCGTACGCTTCACCCTTCATCGGGTTCCCACCGACGAGTTCGGTGTTCATCAGGATCGGGAAGCGATCCCGCGCCCAAGCCAGGGAGCGGGATATTGAGGTCCACTCGCCGTCGGAGAGGATGTCCGGGGAGATGTAGAGCTCGTACATCGAGACGCCGCGCGCAACGTACAACAAGACGTCGTCAGTAAACTTGTCAAGGGGTTCCACCGTCGTGCCGACTGACTCGTGTTTCCCTTTGATGATCCCATGCGTCATGAGGTTCGCAATCGGGAACCAGAGCCCTTTGAGCTTCCAATCCTCGTACAGGACAAAATCGCGGTAGGTGATCGACGCATCACGCGTGCTGATGGATGGGACATCCGCGAAACCATAGTCCGCACCCTGCATCCAGATGGTGTTCGCGTATTTCACCCACCAGGGGCTCATCCACGTGCCGGAGGTGATGTTCAGGAAGATGTTGGGATTCTTCTCGCGAACTGCCCTGCACATCTCCGCCACGGCTTGCAGCACGGCCCGGCGCGAGTAGACATCGACGGGATGACCGTGATCCGGCTCGCTGCACGAGAACTGGATGCCGTCCCATTTGTAGTACCCAACGCCGTCATCGTTGACAAAATCGGTGACCCGCTTTCTCAGAAGGGCACTGTAGTTCTTTCCAGCCACGCACATCATATTGTCGACAACTTCATAGCCATGCTCTTTCATCCATCCGACCCGCAGGTTGTGGAAGGAGTAGCCCCCTGTCGGGCCAAACCAGACGCCGAGATTCGTGTTCGTCTTCTTCAGCTCGTCGGCGAGCGGCTTCAACCCATTCGGCCACTGCTCCTTGCGCAGCACCCAGTCGCTCTTGTACACGTCCCATCCGTCGTCGAGCACGAACGCGTCAAGTCTGATATTGTGTTTCTCGATCATGTTCCGCCTGAGCAGATCGACCATCTTCCTCGCAGTCTCTTCGCTCATGGCATTGTCTGCGGACCAGTTCGGGTACTCTGGCGAACGGAGATCGTACCACGTATTGTAAAGCGAGTATGGTCTCAGCGGCGCGACGCGGACGTTATCAAGATACTTGAAAAACCAGAGCTTGACATAGGAGTTCGGGGTTACGCCTTCCACCACCCAGTCGCTCCGCAGCCACTCCGTGCGGATGCGCTCGCCATACTCCTGGCCGCAGCGCAGCCTGAATGTGCCCTTCTCCCCTTTCTCCAGATGATCCTCGCAGGCGGGGTACTCGAGTCCGAAGAAACCCCCTCCGCCCTTCACGAGCACCGCGACGGGCTGACCGAATCCACCGTTGTTGATGACCGACGCAACTCCTGACAACTCCCCGTATCGCGGCCAGACCCAACGAAGGAAATGATTCCTCCCGCTGGAATCCTGAACTGCGATGTTCCTTTTGACGTAGAAAGCGTTCGGCTCAAGCCGGTACGTCACGCGGAGGCGGATCGAGTGCCCGATCCCCTTGAAAGAGAGCGCAAGTTCTTTGGTGCCGTCGGAGAGCTCGCGCGTTTCGTTGCCCGTGTACGAGAAGGTCTTTTTCGTCATCAGGATCAGATTGTCGGCGTTGTTCGCCTTGCCGGGAGCATCCCAGTCGGAGAACATCAGATCGAGCCCGAAGTCGGCGTCGGTCTCAATCGCTGCCGCCGATCCTGCAACCTGTGATGCCCATGCAGGTAAGATCTCGAGCCGATCGCTCACGAGCTGCTCTCCCTCGAGCTGAACCGAGCATTTCACCCAGCTGTTCTCCAACACGAGCGTGCTCTTCCCGTTGGCCGGCAGACTTGGGGGGAGCTCTTTTCCGACGCTAGGAGCCTGGGCACAGACCGTCAGTGAAAGGAAGAGAAGCACAGAGCGAAGAGACCACAATCGTCCCCTCGAGGCAGTCGAATCATGATCCATCGGTGCTGATCCTCTCAGAAAGGAAGTATGATCCTGCTGATACGCGTGGTGAGAAGGTTCTCTATTAGCCAATCTGTCGACCGCAGCAAATGTGAGGCAGCGTCCATCCCCCACCCAAAATACTGCACAAGAACTGCATTTTCCAGCTTTTTCAACTCTCGTGCATCATCGGATGTGCGCGGACCTGCCCACAGATGTCAGGCGTCCGCAAACGGCTTGTCGATCGCCACCGCTTCCATTCCGCCCAGGTAGCGGCCGCCATCCTCCGTGACCACAAAACAATCTTCGTGTCGAACTCCGAACTCGCCGTAAATGTAGATCCCCGGCTCGTCGCTGAAGGTCATGCCGGGTTGGAGCTTCAGCTTGTTGCCATTGACGAGGTATGGATACTCGTGCCCGTCCATCCCGATCCCGTGCCCGAGCCTGTGTGCGAAGTATCTGTATCCCGGACCATAGCCGGCATCCTCGATAACCTTCCGCGCGGCATGGTCGATCTCCTCGCAGGCCACCCCAGGACGAACGGCTTTCAATGCCGCCGTTTGCGCTCGCTTCACAATGTCCCAGACTGCAATTTGTTTTTCGGTGGGCTTGCCAAAGACGATGGTCCGCGTGACGTCCGATTGATAACCCTCAACGCTGCACCCCCCGTCCACCAAGACGACATCACCTTCGTGCAGCGTGCGCGGCACGCGAGAACCGTGCGGGAACGCCGAGCTCGGACCGAACTGAGGCCCGCCGCTCCCTCTGACACCCATCTGCTGATGCGCCGCGCTGATCGCGCCGGAGAGATCGCGGGGAGCCATCCCTTCGCGCAGTTGCCTGAACCCCTCCTTGTAAGCAAGCTTGGTGATCTTGTTTGCCAGATCCATATACGCGATCTCTTTTTCGGTCTTCACGCCGCGAGAACCTTCGGAGATGGCTGCGCCATTCACAAGCTCCAGGCCCGGAACATCCTGCCGAAGTCCGAACGCAATGAAGGTCCTCGTCGTCGGACCTATCCCCAGGCGACCGGTACCAACGCCCAGGTCCTTCATCACCCCACCGATCAGCTTGAATGGGCTTTCGTCCTCCTGCCAGACCCGTATCTCGTGGTCCTTCGGTATGAGCTCTTTGGCCCCCTCGACCTCGAATGCAGGCCACACCCAGATCGGTTTTCCCTTTCGATTCAATACCGCGCCAAACGTGCGCTCGCTGAGGAACCAGTTGACCTTCGTGAAGTACAGAAGATCGGAACCGCCCGTCAGGAACAAGCCGTCAAGGTTGTTTTCCGCCATCAGCCGCTGCGCATTTTCCAGGCGGGCTTCGTAGTCTTCCGTGGTCAACGGCTTCACCCCGGCGACCATGTTCTCGAGCTTTTCCTGCGGGAAGAGTTTTGTGTTTGAGAAAAGATTGCTGACAAACCCGGCAGTCGAGATCGAGAGGCCACCGATCTTCAAGAACCCACGACGTGAAATCATGCTAGTTCCTCCTTACGTAGTGATATGATAGCGATACGTCCGACGTCTACTCTGGGAGCGAGACCTCTCCCTGGAGTCTGATGTCCCGGGACGAGCCTCCCACGAGGATCTGATACGTTCCCGGGTCGGCCACCCACGACTTTTTGGACGGATCGTAGAATGAAAACGCCCACTTCTCCAGTTCGACCTTCACCTGTTTTGTCTCTCCGGGTCGAAGCCAGACTTTGTCGAACCCTTTGAGCTCTCTCACCGGCCTCGGAACGCTCGGCCTGACTTCGTGAACATAGACTTGAGCTATCTCTGCGCCCGAGCGCGCTCCGGTGTTGGTAACATCAAAGGTGACGACAAAATACCCTGAGTTGCGCGGCCCGTCGGGCGTTGCTTTCAGGTTCTTGTACTCGAACGTTGTGTACGAAAGACCAAAACCGAAGGGGAACAAAGGCTCAACGTTGTCTGTGTCGAAATGCCGGTAGCCGAGGAAGACGCTCTCCTTGTACGCGACCTTCTTGTCACCATCGGCGTCATAGTACGAGTTGAAGGTCGCGTTATCTTCCCAACGCTTCTCGAAGGAGACCGGCAACTTGCCCGATGGGTTGACATCCCCAAAGAGGATCTCCGCCAAAGCGGTCCCGCCTTCCTGACCCGGATACCACGTATGGATCAGCGCCCCGACGTCGTCGAGCCAACCGGTCATTGCGACGTTACCGCCGGCGGTCAGAGCGACGATCGTTCTCTTATTGACCTTCGCGACCTCCCGTATCAATTCCACCTGCTCCTGAGGAAGCTCGAAACTCCGGTCGAATCCTTCACCTTCCGTCTCCGCATTGAAGCCGACGCAGACCACGGCGACATCGGATTTCGCGGCGATCCTGACCGCTTCGGCTTCTTTCTGTCCCGTCAGCATGTGGTAGCCGAAGAAGATCTCGGCGTTTCCCGCGTGGTCGTAATACTCGAGCTTGATATCGTTCAGACTGTTCGGTCCCAAGTGGAGGGTTGCCTTCTTCGTCGTCGCCGGCTGATCGCGCCAATTGTCAACGAGGAGTTGACTATTGACATAGAGGCGATAGCCGTCATCGCCCGTTATGATGAACTCATAGTCTCCCTCGGACTCGGCTTTCATGTTCCCGGTCCACCGTACGGAGAAATCATTCTCAGGGATGTTGCGGGCGGGTGCAGACTCCCCCCAGTCGAACATAATCCTTCGGTCGATGCGAGACATCGTTGGGGTGCCCGAGAGCTCCTTGTTCGAGAAATATTCCCCCTTCAGCCCTCTCACCATCTCATTCTTGTCGGATGCCGTAGAGAACTCTGACGATTGGAAATACTCCGTATAGTCTCCCGAGACTCCCCGGTCGTAGTAGACCTTGATGTTGTTCCCAGCGGCTCCGATGATGCCGTCAAGGAAACTCACCGAGCGGAAAGGTTGAACACGCGAGCTTCCGCCACCCCCGGTGACGGCAGGAAAAGCATCCGGCCCGAGGACGGCAATGGACGTAATCTTGGCACGGTCGAGCGGAAGGAGATTGCCGACGTTCTTGAGGAGAACAATTCCCTCTCGGGCAGCCTGCAGCGCAACGAGCCTTGAATCCGGACTGTACCGTGGCAGATTCGGGTCGGTTTGGGGGCGATCGAAGAATCCGAAGCGGAACATCACTCGAAGCATTCTCCGGATCTTGTCGTCGATCGTCGAGACAGCCACTTTGCCGGATTTGATTGCCGGCAGCAGCGTCTCCCGGTTCATAAACTGGCCCGAAGGCATCTCAAGATCGAGACCCGCGTTTGCAGCGGCAACGCCGTCATAGGTCGAACTCCAGTCGGACATCACCAATCCATCGAACTTCCAGTCACCTTTCAGAATGTCGCGCAAGAGATGTCCGTTCTGGGAACAGTGCACGCCGTTCACAAGATTGTAGGAGTTCATCACGGCACCGACATGGGCTTCTTCGACTGCAGCTCTGAAGTCCGGAAGGTAGATCTCTCGGAGCGTGCGTTCATCAACATCCGAGCTGACAGTATGCCGATCGTACTCCTGGTTGTTGGCCGCATAATGCTTCACCGTCGCGACAACACCCTGGCTCTGCACTCCGTTGATGTACGCCACAACCATCCGGCTGCCGAGGTACGGATCTTCACCATAGTACTCGAAGTTACGGCCGCACATCGGCGCGCGGTAGATGTTTACGCCGGGCGAGAGCATGATGTGTACTCCTTTTGCGCGAGCTTCCTTCCCCACCGCCTCGCCGAAGCGTCGGGTCAGATCCCTGTCCCACGCCGCTGCGAACGCGATCCCGGCCGGAAATGCCGTGGCAGGACCGTAGTTTCTGACACCCAGCGGTCCGTCAGCCATTTTGATCTTCGGAATTCCCAGACGCTCGTTGGGCCGGATGTAGAAACCCTCGACTCCGCCGAGCATGTCGATCTTCTCCTCGAGGGTCATCCGGGCGAGGAGGTCTTCCACCCTGCGTCCGACCGGCGCCTGAGGATCTTTGTACACTGCGCTCTCTTGCGCGACGAGGAGAAAGACGGAAAGGGACAACATGCCAATGATCAAACCACCCGCAATGAAGTTGCTCATAAAGTGCCTCCTATGTGCCGGGGAAGAGAAGAAGTCTTTTCTATTCCTGAAGTGTCTGAGGATCAGCCGCCTCGTTCGCGCCGTACCTTAATCCTGATGGTGTTTTCAATCTCTTTTTCTGCGATCAGTATCAAATACCCGCCGCCGCCCGCGCCGGAGAGCTTCCAACCGAGCGCCCATGATCGATATCGATCGATAATCGTACGAATGAGGTCGTCTGCCATGTTCGGGAACATTGCGACCTGAGCTTCGAAGGACTGGGTGAAGAACTTGCCGAAATCGACGAGATTCCTGCAGAGGATCGCATTCCAGCAATTGTCCGTTGCGTCGGCGAGGCGCTTTGCGCTTTCCGCGCTGATCTTGGTGTTCTCGAGCACCGAAAATGTGCTCTCCCGCGGTTCGAGCGTCACAAGGAAGAGATGCTCCTCAACGAACTCGAGGATCGGTTCATCGAGGACGGAGTCGATGCTGTACGGCCAGTATTCGCCGTCGTAGTGAAGTTTGTTCAACCCGGGAAGCACGATGCCAAGGGCATCTTGGGAGCCAGCGATGATCTTGGTACCGGGGGGATTCTCGTAGCTGAAGAGCGATTTCGCCAGCGTCTCTTTGTCTCCACCCGGGACATCCGTGTGCCAGAGCTCGATCGCCTTTCTCCTCGTGCTGGAAGCCATGCCGCTCCGGTCGTTGAACTCGATGGTCGGCTCTATGGAGATCGTGAGGACTGAGCCGGGATGATGCTTCGAGACGAAGGGCTGATCCAGCCATCCGCCCGCGAGGTCGATCCGGAAGGGGATGTTGCATTCGGTCCTGAGAGCGGTCGTGGAACGTGGGGGGAGGTTGCCGTGCGGCTTTCTCTTGCTGACGATGTACCGGATCTTATGCTTGCGGCAGAATTCTTCCTTCTCCGGACTGTGACCATCCTCGTTCACAAACAGAATGTCGGCGCCGAGGGCATCGGGATTCTCGACAAAATCCATGATGCCGCCTCCCGTGTTCACCGTGCAGCGCGTTACGCTCCGCAGTGCCTCGAGCATGTACTTCCGCTCATCCTGGTTGAAGATCGGATAGCGGCCCTTCAACCGTCTGACGGTCTCATCCGATCCGATGCCGACGTAGACGTCGCCGTACGAAGCCGCCTCCTCGAGGAAGGTGATGTGCCCGCTGTGCAGCATGTCGAAGCACCCGGTGACGAAGACTTTTTGCCTACCTTCTGTCATATCCCAATGTTCAGCTTGTCGGGCGTTTGAAATCTACTCGAGAGGAAGATACTTCGCAATGATCTCGTCAGCCAGGTATTTCAGGTCCCGGGAACCTCGAACGAGGTCACGGACCTTCTTCTCCGGGGAGAGGTTGCCGGGAGTTGTGATCCACTTCTCCTCCCATTGGCGAAGGTCGAATGGGGTGCTCTCTCTCAGAGCTTTGTAATAGAGACGCCACCGCTGGGCGTAGTAGTCTCGGATCAAGCCGCTCCAGACTTTCGCAGCATACTCTGAAAGCACCGGACCGCCCCACACCGTCACCTGCCTCTTCGCGTCGGCCTCGTAGTAGTTTTGCTCCGCTTGATTCTTACCCCATTCCCGCGCGTCGCCGATCCACCGCTCAAGCCGCCGATCTGGTCTGGCCGCAAGGAGCTTGTCGATCTCCCGCATCAAGACGAGAGATTGTTCCACCATCGTGTCGCGCAGTCCAAATCGCGAAGCCTGATGAAACGCACCGGCCTTCCGCAGCAGACTGTCCGCCGTGCTGCCGGCGTACTGGACGACAAGCTCAACGAGATCGTTGCGGTAGAGCTGGCTTGACCCGAGGGAGCCAGCGCAGGAAAGGAACAGATCGCAGGCTCGAGCGACATCCGGACCTCCCTGGGCCTCACCTCTCGGCGTGAGCGA
>Ga0315277_10000255_pt1 | contig 90307 bp, 70 predicted proteins | sample YL17G05_15_MG_FD_203695 | JGI IMG/M metagenome (GOLD analysis project Ga0315277, IMG submission 203695) | Sediment microbial communities from Yellowstone Lake, YNP, Wyoming, USA - YL17G05_15 | ecosystem: Environmental > Aquatic > Freshwater > Lake > Sediment | place: USA: Wyoming | collected...
ATATGGCTTGCGTCGCGGTAGAGGTGTTACCGGTGACAAAGCCTGACTACCTGCCATTCCAGCCGGAGCCGCCATCACCAAGCAGCATCGGTCTCTCTATTCCCATCGCCTTCTCCGTGGTTATACACAACCAGGGCAATGCGACCACAGTGAACGAATCGACACTCGCATTCTACGACGAGCCAACTCCCAGCATTCCATTTGCCGAATTCAAGGTGAGTCCCCTTCTGCTTGGCAGCAATTCCTCGCGATATACAACCACGTGGATGTCTCCCGCCATACCCGGGACTTACCTCGTGTCCGTTGACGTGGACTACTACGATAATGTGAGTGAGTGGGACGAGACGAACAACGTGTACACATGGACGATCGATGTCGCGTCTGCGCCTGTCACCTTGGCTGACTACGTTCCGACTCAGACCGAGCCGCCCACGCCGCTCAAGATCGGCCCGTCCTCCACCGTCCTCCTCTCGTTGCGAGTGCTCAACAAGGGAAACGCCACCGCGCAGGCGAACGCCACGATCCTCGCGTTCTACAGCGAACCACCGCCCACTCTGCCTTTTGCAGAGTTCGTGGTTTTCCCTCTTCCTCCCGATGGGGTGTCCCCGCGCTACACCGCCGAATGGAGGTCTCCCGCCGTCCCTGGCGTGTACAGCGTGACTGCGGACGTGGACTACTTTGACGACGAGATCGAGTGGAACGAGACTGACAACCTGCACATATGGATTGTCGAGGTGGTCATCGGTCCTATCACATCTCTCGTCGTCGGCGCTCCGAACTATACTTCCACCGCGACGTACGTGAGGTCTTCCACCGCCCTCGGTCTCTCGGTATCGGACCGTGGCGGGACTGGGATAAACTTCACGAGATATCGGATAGACGGCGGCCAGTGGATAGACTACGGAGATCAGTTCTTCCTGGCGGGAGAAGGGGAGCACTCCATTGAGTGGTATTCCGAGGACAACGCCGGGAACAGGGAGGACGTAGTTCACAGGGCACTGCGGGTCGATGACACTCCCCCCTCCACGTCGATATCTCCCGCCAACTGTCCATGCACTGCCGACACATTGTTCACCCTCACTGGCACGGACAGTGGAAGCGGCGTGAACGTCACCAGGTACAGGATAGACGGCGGCGAATGGACAGTCTACACAAATGGCTTCACCGTCCCGGAGGGGGAGCACAACATCTCCTTCTACTCGGTCGACAACCTGAACAACACCGAGCAGGAGGACTGGCTGATGGTCAAGCCGCCGCCTAATGTGGCGGTAAACTACAAACCAATCGTAGCGCTCATATTCACGATTGTCCTGCTTCTGGTGGGAATCCGGTCATCGATGAGGAGGCCGTGGAAGGGGGGGAAGAACAGGATGGAGGTGGTGAAGGCGTTCTTGATTACTTCGCTGCCGTTCGTCCTCGCTGAAGGCGTCACCGGAATCATATCGTTCTCGACTGGGGATTTGTCCATACCGCCGGTCATTGGAGTAGGGACCGCCGTTGACCTGTCAATCCTTGTCCTAGGGACCCTTGTCCCGTTGTTGCGTCTGGTGTCAAAGCACATTGAGAGGTGAGAAGATTGCAGATGGAGGAGATCCCGCGAAGAAAAGGCAAGAAGCTGCTGGCCGTCGTTGTCGTGACAATCGTGATAGTCGCAGCCGCCATCGGCGCCCTGATCCTTTGGCGCCCCGCGGCCACGACGACGTCCGGCAATGGTGTCGGCGATGCCCCGTATGACTTCACGCTGCCTGACACGAACAACGTCATGTGGAACTTGCAGTCGCACATACGCAATGGCAAGCCGATCCTGCTCGAGTTCATCCAACTGAATGCAGCCTATTGCAGAATGATGGCACCTATCTTGGATCAGGTACAAGCGAACTATAACATCAGAATCGAAATAGTCAGCATAGCGATCAAATTTGAGGGTGGAAATTTCCAGGACCCACCGACCCTGGTTTCGACCGCGCAAGCCAAGTCGGAAATGGGATCCATGTGGACATATCTGTTCGAGGAGACCGGGACCGAGGTCAGGGACAAGTACAATGTCACTGCCGTCCCGATGTTCTTCCTGCTTGGGAAGGACGGCAGAATCGCATGGGCGCACGCTGGCGCCGTCGATTACGGAACACTCGCAGACCAGGTCGAGGCCATCCTGTGAATTGACTCCAGACCCCTTCGCTAACGATCGACAAGATGGCGATATTCTTGCTAACCCACGTGCAGGTTAAGGAGAAGCCGATGGCGGAATCATGACGGTGAAGAGATCCTGAACAAGAAAGGCGTTGGCGGGATGAGATTGCGTTTTGAAATCTGAAACAATGACTCCGGATTCAAGACTACAACATCGTGTCCTCGTTTGAACAACCGGATTGCGGCACTGATCTTGAACAGACACTGACGAATGTCCAATCCGCTGTGTCAATCCTTTGTATGATGTTGAGAGCCCGATTGGTTCCTGCGCGGTTGCCGTTTCGGAAGCAGGTGTCGATGTAACGCCCCAGCGCGAGTAGTGCGTTCTCAGGATTGGCCCAATTGAGTCCCTCGATGTCTGGCATGTCGCTTGATGAGTGTGCGTCTTCGTCTGTCATGTGCAGACGAAAATGGCCTGAGCATAGATTAGGATGCAGGGGAGCCCAGCGAAAGTGACGGCCGGTATGGTTAGACGCCCAGAATATCGCGACGGGGAAAGCGTTGGAAAAAGAATCGCCCGCGCGGAGCCTTTGCTGTCGAGGTATCCCTACTGGCCACAATGTGAGACGGTCGTGTCCTCACAGGAGCGTGGCCTTTTTATAGCGATTGGCAATTCTCACGCTTAATGGGAGAATGGGAGCGGATCCACAGAGGGAACAGGTACTACTGGGTGAAGCGTGATTCGAGAGGGAGAATTATCGCATCTAGAGACACTCACCCCCACCCCGGCGGTGGCGGGTCTCAATGCTTTGTCGTGTCTGCTGCATCGGACAACCCGTTCCTTGTTGAATATTTCCGGACATGGCGAGACTTGGTCCTGCAACCACGAGCAATCGGCCGATTTTTCAACCATGTCTATTTGCTTGCTGGGCCTCATCTCGCATGGGCTGTCAGAAGATTCCCCCGGTTTCGCGCTGTGGCCAGAACCTGCCTCCATCATTTCTGGAAACTTGTGAGGAGCTCTTGATTACATGACCGCCCAGGATTCCTCTGCAACACGATCCGACATCGAGGCTGTCGGGATGAAAGTGGATAGGTTGGAAATGAGCCTGTGGGAAGAGCAGGCCAGACGTCGAAGGTTGCGGGAAAACGTTCTCGGCGGTGCGATTTCAGCGCTTCTTGGTGTTCTCGTTGTCGAGATTTTCGACTTATTCAATGCGGGTTTCTTCGCTATCGTGGCTTTTGTGGTCGTCCTTGTGGTGGGTTACGTCTACTACAGGAAAATCATAATGGAGGCACCCAAGGAAGAGCCGAAACAGAAGAAAGTCGTTCGGTTGAGTGAGAGCTTGGATGCAACCGACTTCTTCCCGGCGTTGTTCAGTCTAATCCTCAAAACCTATCCTCTACCGGAATTCGCTTGCGTTTTCCCCAGCGAATTCGCTGAGGGGAGCGGGAGTATCACAATAAGACGACTTGTGGGGGAGAAGGCGATAGAGTGTCTGATGGATGTTGACCTGAGTGAAGCTGAGGCCGAAATACTCTTTCGACACGACAATGATAGGAAGAAGTGCGAAGAGCTACTGAAGCGAGCCCAGAACATCGCTCGGCAAGAAGGGCGAACCGGGGAGGAGACCTCTTCTGCCTGAGCCTCATTTCTTGACCTTCTTTCAGCTCCTCGTCGATCTCCTGCCTCGCTGGATGAGAACCAGACAAGACGTTAAGGATATCTTTGCAACCTTTAAGGGGAGCGCAATCGAGCTTGTTGTGCATGGAGATTGTGTCTACAGACTAGAGTTCACGGACTCAGGGCTTCGTGGCAAGATCCTCGCGACTCCACTGAGAGACTCATGGTTTGTCGAACTCAGTCGACCAGACGCAGAGATGGCAATCTACGATGGGTACATCGACCCGGCTGGTTATCTGGGCGGCAGGTACAAGACGAATATGCCCCTTTCTTCCCTATCAAAATACAGAGGACTCGTGGCCGCTGTGAGGTCCGAGTTCGAAAAGTTGTAGCTGTTCCCTCGTTACTCGGGGACAAGCTCGAGTCCTCCTCTTCAGCAACCTCGCGCGCAATGCGTCGTGAAGTGGACCGTCGGCTGTCCGCTTGTGGTCGTCTCGGGGCGTGAAGTACGCGACCACGGATGAACACTGGACTCATTTCTGGGAGGCTTTGATGATGGCGGTTGCCTCCTCCTTTGAGTAGCCCTTTCGAACGAGGAAATCAAAGAGCAGCAGCTTCCACTTCGGGGGACGCTCAGTACCTCCAAAGGTCCGATTCAGCATCATGCTGGCGACCTCGATTGCAGCGGGGGGAAGGTTCCCGTTCATGCTCATGCCGGATGCTTTCTTCGCTGCCTCGGCGAATGCCCTTCGGGCGAGCAGCTGTGCCTGAGTAGGAGGTGTTGAAGGCGCCGAACGGAGCACCAACTTCCCACGGCGCCAGAAGACTTGGATGGCCGGCTCGTCGTCATTCATGAGTGAACCTCCTGAGCGTCTACAGCTTTCTGAGCGTCAGATGAAGTCTTGAGCGCAGCTATCGCCTTGTCCTTCTCCTCCATCAGCCGCTCGTGTTCTCTGAGTGGGATGCACGGATGCGTAAGGTGATTGATGAAGCTTCTCAGGTTCTCGTCATAGTCGTAGAGGATATGGCCACCTTCTCGTCGCCCAAAAGCGTATGGATTCTTTGAGAGTTCCACGATTCTTTGAGCCGAGGCGACCACCGCCTTGACTTCCCCAGTCTGGAGAGCCTCCTGAAGGACCAGGCCAATCGACAATGGGCCTTGGAGCGAAGCGAGCTGCTCTTCATGCTTCTGGCGCTCCGTCTTTAGCGATTCAACCTCCTTCTTGCGGAACTCGATCTCCCTTGCCTGAGACTCAAGCACATCTTCTTGACGCTTCCTATCCGATTCACTTGATGACTGTTCTTCAGCCCATCTCGCTATTTCCTCTCGCTGTTTCTGCTGCTCTTGAGCTCTTTGCTGGCGTAATTCGTTCAGCTGTTGCTTCTCGGCATCCTCCTCCCGTTGGTGCTCAACAATTGAGGCTAGAACGTCGTTGTGTTGTTTCATGAGGTCGAAGAGGTCGAATACGGCTTTCCCAGGATCCAGACCTCTTCGCGAGGACTCCTCCATCGCTTTTTGGAGGAAGGTCCGGCACGTGTCCATCGTGATGCCGAGGTCGCCACACATTGCTCGTAGCTGGATTGCGTTCACGACATCGTCCCAAGAGCCCCCGTACTTCTTCAGGAAACGACTCTGCTCGGCCATAGTCTTCTCCCAGTTCTGGAATGTTCCGAACCGCTCAACGATTGCCGCGAGGACGTGCGTGAACTGCTCCGCTTTCCCTGTCGCTTTCCACTTCTCGTACGCGGCCACAAGGACGGACCACGGGAAGCCGGCTTTGTTCCAGGCGGCCATCGTTTGGACGCGCCTCGCCGCGACTTCAGGGTCGAGCTTGTGCTCCCTTAGAATGGCGTCGAGCTTCTGCACGCGGACGTGGGCATCGAGCCCGCCGTCAATCACATGGCCTACCTCTTCGAGGATGGCGAGCGTCTGTTCTCGGAGTGTGAGCGGTTTCTGGATTTGCGGCATGCTAATGGTGGCAGGAATGGCAGCGCCCGACAGCCGTGCCCGCCATGCCGGATCCACCAGCCCCACGGTCTCGTAACAGGTGAGGATGTCGCGGACGACGAACGGGAGACAATCGTCCGTGATTCCACTCATGGCCTCCGCGAGCATTGATACCGTCTCGAAGTCGACGATGACCCGCGCGTCCATCGTCAGGCTCGACCGAAGCAAGGCGGCGGCGTCCTCGGGGCGGAACCGGACGCCCGTGGGCTTGGGCAGCGTGATTGGGCCCGCCTTCCTCGCCGCCTCCACGATCTCCTCGCCCCGGAGCCTGGCATCCTCGGGGATGTCCGTCGCGGTCACACGGCAAGGCATCCCGCGGCGGAGTTCCGCGGATCCGAACCCCGTCCATTCACGGAGCGTCTTCCCTGGGAATGGATTCGTAATGACGAGGGCGACAGGCTTCACCTCGAGTACATCATTCTCCAGCGGCACGCGCAACTGTCCCATGAGGTACGGGATGATCGTACGCTTCGTCGCGGGGCTCGCTTTGTGGAACTCGTCGAAGCAGACGAACCTCCAGGAAAGCGCGGCGCGTATGCTTGCGGTCCGACCCGCGTACGTCTTCCGGACGCCGACGCTCCGCCCGCTTTCAGTCGGAGTAAGGACGATTGCCCTCGTGGGGTCCTCACCAAACGCGTACGCGAGAAACTGCCCCACAGTAGTTTTCAGGGTCATCGTGTCGCCGAACAACAAACCGAAGACGTGGTGGTTCTCCCGAAGTCGATGGCGGCGGGCGATGTCGGCGAGCATCATCAGGCGGGCAAAGGCCTGCAGTGGCATTGGGAGGAGGCGCAGGGGCGGGTACCGCTTATCCATAGGATTCTCCAAGATCCCCGCCTTCGATTCTTCCAAGGTCCGAACGCCCGCCTCCGTGGTCTGCCACAACCCCTTCTTCGGGCTTTTCAGGAGGCCCGATTGACGGAGTTCGCCGGCGTGCCGGTACAGGGGCGTGTGCGGCGCGGCACGCCCCTCCAACGCCCTCAGGGACGCCGGGCCATTCCGACAGTGCTCCAGGATTGAGAGGTGAACCGCATCGAGCTGGTATGTCGTCATCGTACCGACCCCCCGGTAGTACCGGTACGTGGTACAATCGCTAATGGAGGAAACACGTGTACCGTCGCGAAACAAGCGCGGGTCCGGGTGTCCGTCCGCGTGAGCCACTTCCTCTTCAAGTCAACCTGTCGCTCCTTGCTCCATCTCATCATGCAGTCACGTCCATCCGTCAACATGCACCACCTCCCTGTTCGTCTCCGCTCGCGTCATTCACTTCGCTCTTGAGTCCCGTGGCGTATGTGTCTCCGGCGAGCGCAACGGCCAAGGACTTCTGGAGTACGACCGCTCCGCTCGGAAGATTGAATCTTACATACGCCCCGAGGTCGTCCAATCCGCCCACTGGGATCCGCCCGTTCACGAGCATCGCGGCGAGATCGAGTGATACCGTGTCCATCTCGCCGAGGCGATTGATGTACACGATGCCCCCTTCCGACAAGAGAAAGATTTGCCACCGGCGCGCCTCCGGGGTGAGGGCCATAACGGCCTCGTGAATCCCGGTGAGTGTGGACCTGAGTTCCTCTACTTCCGTTTGGAATTCTTCGAGCCCACTTGGCAATGGCTCATCTCTTGCTTGCAGTTCCGCTGCCATGGTGTCGAGCCATTTATCGACTTGGTCGAGAACCGTCTCGGCCTTCACAAGACCAGCTGTTATGTTCTTCATTTTCTCACCATGCTCTTTGATTTTATCTGGGCGGCCGGGACTGATGTATTCCCTTTGCGGGTCCGGCGCCCATTCAGACGCATGTGTTGTCAGGATATTTATATTCGATGGCAGATAAAAGTTGACAGTCGGTGACGAGCGGGTTGCGCCTGAACCCTCGAAGTGCCAAAGGTCCGACTAGGGGGCAAATCCGCATGGCCCTGTCGGACTCTCTTGATAGATACACTCGGTGATGCGATGCAACAGGTCTCTCCGGAGATTGTGGAGTCGCTTTGACCAATGGACGAACATGGCGCCCCGTCCTTTCACCATATCCGTCGCCCACTTCACGAGTCGAGGCCACATCTTGGATGATTCCTTCTCGAATGCTGCGTAGTCCCCACCGCCAACCAAGACGACCCTTCCTTGGACTTTGAGTTTCCAGTGGTCGCCTTCTTCCGGAACTCTGACCTTTTGAGGCTTCTCATCGTCTTCTGGGGGCTTATCGACATCCCTAAAAGGAATCTCGCCGCGCCAATAGAACTTTAGGAGAGAGCTGCCCTGAGCAGCCAACTGCACGATTTCGAGAATCACGTTAACTGCGGACTCCGTTGCAGTGTGATCCGATGCGTCCTCCATCACGGGCCATCCAACGTCTTCAAGATAGCTCCTCACGGTCTCCTCCAACTTTCGCCGCTCGTCCCAGTACATCCGAGTATGCTCCCCGAACTTCTTCCACAACGGCCTTGGATCTCTTTCGGCTGGCACATGAAGGCCAAGGCAAGTGTAGAAGGGGTGATGCATGAACTGGAAAGGAGTCTCCGTCTCCCGCCCGGTGTAGACCTCTCCAGGCCGGTAAAGGTGCGCCAGGATAACTCCATCGAGCCCGACTTGGGGAATCTGCTTCGCCATCGTCGGCAGGAATTCCTCGCGGACTCTCTTCCAGTGCTCAATGAGGCCCTGAGACGGAACGAATCGTTCCGTAGGTGAGGGTCGTTCAGGGAGCTTCACCTTAACCCCGGATGCCTTTGCCACAAGCCATCTGCCACGAACCTTGCGCGGAGACAGAACCTGCTCTTTCTCCACGAGTTTCGCGATTCTATTTCGAACTTCACGTGGCGTCCGAGTTATTCCTCTCACACTGAGCGCCCGCAGAACGCTCTCAACCAGCTCATGCTGCCGGACTGTCTTGCCCCCGATGAGATCGAAGATCGCGATGTCGATGTCCAATACAGGCGTGAACGTTCGTTTCGGGGGCATACGGAAAGTGAAGGAAATTCGAGGTCAAAACAATTCCGGATGAGAAACCAGCCCGATTTGGCGACCGATGGTCACCGAGACCCGCACAACACGCGCCGCTTTGTACGCTAGGGTTTCTACGGAGGATCAGGCCAAGCAAGGCTTCTCGCTCCGTGCCCAGATTTCCCGGCTTCACAGCTACTGCAGGGCTCGTGGCTGGGAGGTCGCAGGGGAGTACGTGGATGACGGGTACACGGGCCGGGACATCCGACGCCCAGAGTATCAGGGGATGCTCGCGGAGCGCGACAAGTGGGATGTGCTCCTCGTCGTGAAGATGGACCGCATCCACCGGAATTCGAAGAACTTCATGGTAATGATGGAAGACCTCCAGAGGTGGGAGAAGCACTTCGTGTCCGCAACAGAGTCATTTGACACCTCGAACGCGATTGGGCGTTTCGTCCTAGACATCATACAGCGGATCGCACAGCTGGAGTCGGAGCAAACAGGCGAGCGGGTGCACGCCGGCATGAGGCAGGCCGCCGAAGAAGGCCGGTTCCTTGGAATGTCTGACCCATTTGGCTACCGGTATGACCGAAGGAAGGGGAATCTCGTTGTTGTCCGTAGGCAGGCGGTTATTGTCCGGGAAATCTACCGGCTCTATTTCGATGAACGCAGGTCGATGCAGGCAATTGCAGACCTGCTTAACGTGCAGGGCGCCCCGACGAAGAAAGGGGGAAAATGGTCGAAACGCCAAGTTTTCAGGGTCTTGCACAGCCCCTTGTATCTGGGCGACCGCCGCTGGGAGGATGTGATCACACCCGGGACGCACCGGCCAATTATCCGACCTGAGTATGCTGGCCGGAGGAGGAGGCGAAGAGGACGGCCGAAAGCGCGATGACCCCTCCGTGGTCGAACTTCAAGGGCACTGGCACCGCCGCCCGCGTGGCGATCTACACGAGAGTTTCGAGCCACGAGCAATCCTTGGGCTACTCCCTGGAGGAACAGGTCTCGCGGTTGCGAAAGCTCTGCAGCGAACGCGGCGGGCGATGTGTCCGTATGTTCCGGGAGGTCGAGAGTGGCGGTTCCATGGACCGCCCTAAACTCCGTCTCCTTCTGCGACTCGCGGAGATGGGCGCATTCGACCTGATCCTCGTGTGGAGGGTCGACCGCCTCGGGAGGAGCAACGTGGACCTTCAGAACATTTGGGCTTACCTAAAGGCCCTTGGCATCGACCTAGTGAGCGCGAGCGAAGCGTTCGACAGCACGACTGTCCAAGGTAAGGCCATGTTCGACATGCTCGCCCTGTTCTCCGAGTGGGAGCGGGGGACGATTCGCGAGCGGGCCGCGATGGGCGCCTTCGCGAGGGCGAAGGATGGGAAATGGCACGGCGGGCCAACGCCTCACGGATATGCTTATGAACCCGCTACTGAACGTCTGTACGTCGCCAAGGAAGAAGCCGAACTCGTTCACTATGTGGCGAGACTCGCGCTGGAGAAACGAGACCTCTCCGCGGTCGTGCGAACCCTGCGCAATGAAGGTCGACTAACAAAGAACAAGAAGCCCTGGTCCAAGCCGACTGTTTCCCGCCTCCTGGGCAATCCAATCTACGTAGGATTTCTCAGGTATCGAGACCTTGTCACTAGGGATGAGTCTCTCCGGATCCTAGACGACGGGATGTTCGCCCAGCTACAAGAGCTTCGAATGGAATGGCGTCGACATCGAATCGCCCAATACCACCGGCCACGGGGCTCAAGAGTCAGCGTCGAGGAATGGTGCTTCAAGTGCGGCTGCGCTCTCACAGGAGCCCGAGCGTACTGCAGCAACTGCGGTGCCGCTCAATGGCTGTCTCACGTCTCTGAGGATGACTCGGAATCTGTTACCGCAGGAGCGGCATCCGAACACTCTGAAAACGATTCCGTTTGCTGAAGTCCATTGTCGGAAGTACTGAATCCTCGCTCTGTTTCTGCAGTCGGGACAGGGAGGGAATTCCATTTGGGCGGTCATGTCGTCGAATTCTGCTTGGCAGACGCGGCACATGTACCTTTGCCGCGTCGATCCGTCCACTAGGGAGCGGATGCCTTTGCGGCATACGGCCTGATGGGAGTCGCACCTGGGACACGCTGGCAACCCAGACTTGTTGAGATGGCCGTGCTTCAGTAGATCGCCGTCCACTTCAGCGCACCCATTCTTCTCGCCCTCTTCCCGCAAAAGTCGTTGACAAGTCTCGAATGTATTGTCGTCTACCAGGCGCAGTGACGGGTCTGTCGTGACTACATCGCCCCACTTGATGACACCACGGTACGAATCTCTTCTCAGAACCAAGCGAAGCTGGGTGACCGTCCACTTCTCCCCGTCGCGGCCGGCTATCCCCTGGGATTTCAGATCAGCTTTCAGTGCGTGCAAGCCCCCAAGGTCGGCATAGCGGTGGAAAATCCGCGATACGGTCTCTCCAGCCTCTGGGTCGACACCAAGACGACCGGAGGTGGCGTCGTACCGATATCCATACGCTGGAGTTCCGCCATGCCAGAGCCCTTTCCTAGCGCGAGCCCTCATGCCAAGCTTCACGCGTACGGCATTCGTTCTCCGTTCAAGCGTGGCGAGGAGTCCGAGAAGGCCTACGACGAACTCCCCGTGAGGGGAATCATCGTCTGCGCCGGGTTCTGTCGCGGATACAACGTGAACGTTGTTCTTCCTCAACAGGTGCAGAAGAAGAGGGAAGTCTAGATTGTCGCGACTAAGGCGGTCGTACCGCCAAACCACGAGGAGGTCCAGATCGCCTCTCTGGGCACACTCAAGGAGGTTCCGTATCCCCGGTCTGTCAAGGTTCGCCGCCGTGAAGCCGGGGTCCTTGAATGCCCTGACGACCTTCCAATCCTCGTGGGAGTCGCAGAACTTCCTCAGTTCCGCGTACTGCGCGTCGATGCTCCAGCCCTTGTCTGCTTGCTCCTGCGTGCTCACTCTTACGTACAGCCCAACTCTCTGCATCCTGCATTTCCTGGCGCCCTCCTTATCAAGACTCCCGAAGGCTCAAGTACGTGGCTCCAGTTACGTTGGCCGAGCCCATCGAAACCGCCAAGACTCCTCTGACCGTCTTGATGCGAGCGAGACCGCATCAGGATTGTGGACCGATTCGAGTCCGCCTCAATCAGGCTCAGTCGCTGACTCGGATGGAATGATTCGAGAGGGTTCCCCGTTGAGGTTCGCATTCTCGATTAGGCTACTTCGTCTCTTTGAGCTTGTTTTCTATCTCGCCGTAATCGGGTTCCTTCGACGGGTCGTCAGAGACCCACCTGTAGCGGATCGTCCCCGTCTTGTCTATGATGAAGACGGAGCGCTTTGCGGCGGTGTAACCCTTCATCCAAGCGAAGTCGTCCAGCGCGATGCCATACTTCCTCACGACCTCGCGGTTGTAGTCGCTGAGGAGGGGGAAGCTCAGCCCGTTCTTCTCCGCGAATGCCTTGTTGGAGAACGGGTCGTTCACGCTCACAGCCACGACGCTCGCGTTGAGTGAGTTCATCCTTGCGAGGGAATCTCTGAGAGTGCACATCTCCTTCGTGCAGACCGAGGTGAATGCGCCAGGGTAGAACGCAAGGACGACGTTGCCCTTTGTGAACTCCTTGAGCTCCCTCATCTTCCTGTCCGTGTCCAGGAGCGCGATGTTCGGTGCCTTTGATCCTTCCTTGATTGAAATTGCCATTGTTGTCACCTTTGACCAGCCAGCCCTTGCTTGTTGATAATACTTGCCGATTGCGCCCCATCTCCTAGGGCGGAGGGATCTGGTGGATGGGACGCACATGATGTTTGTGGACGAGTATCCACAACTGGCGTGAGCCGATGCCCTGACGGCATGGTCCCCTGTCTACGAGGTATTCCAGACATTGATAACAGCCCCAACACCACTAAATAGGACACTCGACGAAGCAAGCCCCAGAGTCTAGAGGAAGAGAGGATGCGGCATCCGGTGACCATGAAGGCAAAGATGGCCCTCGTCGGCGATTCCGGAGTGGGCAAGACGAGCCTCATCCGCAGGTTCGTCCTCAGCGAGTTCTCGGACGCCTACATCAACACGCTCGGCACGAAAGTCAGCAAGATCGAGCTTATCATTGCCTACGGCGAGGATGTCGAGGTGAGGATGGACCTCAGCATTTTCGACATCGTGGGCCAACTGGGATTCGGTGATCTCGTGAAGGAATGTTTCTTCCACGGGTGCCAGGGGCTGATGGCGGTCTGCGATGTGACGAGGAAGCAGACGCTCGAGTCTCTCCACAAGTGGATTTCCATCGCCACGGAAATCGCCGGAGAGATGCCGATCATCATCCTCGTGAACAAGAAAGACCTCATGGGCCTGGGTTCATTGCGGCAGGACGAGGTCGAGAAGGTCGTGCAGATGTACGATGTCACGTACGCTTACACGTCCGCCAAGACGGGCGAGTTCGTGGAGGACGCGTTCAATATCATTGCGGGCGAGATAGTGGAAAGGGCGTTCAAGCATTACGAGGCGAGGCGGGTGGATCAGAGTCTGAAGGAGCGCCTGCTCGCCTTCCTTGCGAAGAAGGGCCGCCTCGGGGTCAATAAGACAGACGTGTTCCTGATGTTCAAGGGAGTGGGGTACGACGAGCTGCAGAGGGAATTGGAGGAGCTCGGGAAGGAAGGCTTGATCCAGCTACAGTGGCACGGACCCTCCGATTTCACCGCGATCGTGACCTTGCAGGGCGAACAGGCTGTGAAAAACTGGCGGGATATGCCGAGTAGCCTGTGACGATCCATCGTCACCAAAGCCTCTATTAGTCCGGAATCGTTCCGAACTCCTATGAAGCAGAAGGAGCTGGAGATGCTCCTACAGAAAATCGGTCCGCATCCGGATCCTAGCCCCAAGCTGGAGCAATACTCGACTCCCGCCACGATTGCGGCAGATGCCCTGTACTTCGCGTACGGTCAGGGAGACATCCACGGGAAGAAGATCGTCGACCCCGGATGCGGCACGGGCGTCCTGGCGATCGGCGCGAAACTTCTCGGGGCAGGCGACGTTGTCGCGCTCGACGTGGACGAGGTGGCGGTGGAGGCGGCGATGAAGAACGCTGATGCGCTCGGAGTGGATATCGGCTTCCTCACCATGGACTTCGGCGAGTTCCCGGAGAGATGCGACACGGTGATAATGAACCCGCCATTCGGTGCGCAGAAGGAGAACATCCACGCGGACGCGGCATTCCTGGACAAGGCCGCTGAGGTCGGCGACGTCGTCTACTCGTTCCACAAGGCGGAGACCGAGGAGTTCGTCAGGAAGAAGCTGGGCGAGCTCGGAAGGAAGCCGACCCACAGCCTCGGTTACAAGTTCCCCATACCGCACATGTTCGACTTCCACAAGAGCGAGGCGGAGGAAGTCGAGGTGATGCTTTTCAGAATAACGAGGTAGTGCCCGGCTTCAATCCTTGTCGAGATCCCTCGACATCTCCCTGACGAGCACTTTGGGAGAGCTGCACTTGGGGCAGCGCTCGATCTTGACCGCGGACACGAACGTGCCGCACTTGTCCTTGCCGCGGCAGAGTATCTCGAAGAACGTCTCCTCGCTCAACACCGGGCCTGAAGCCGATGTGAGTTAATGAGGTTTTGGCGGGGATTGCGGGATACTCGGGCGGCATTACTGCTGGGTTTCCGGCAAATGGCTGAAATTGCCGCCTTTAAGATGGCGTCACTTCTCAACTTCTGGAATCACCGGCGATAGCCGGGTCATAACCGGCTTAAGTCCACAACTCGTAGAGTATCTCAATAGTAACTCTAGCAGGCCTGGAGTATCCCCCTCATGAAACGTGCTGAATTCCTTGAAGCAGCTAGGACGCTAGCCAGCGACCACTGCCTGCCCATCCTGGACTGCCTGCGCAAGAGAGGCTGGCTGATTGCCAGCGACCTCGCCGCGGACCTGGGGATACATGTCAGCACCGCGACGAAGGACCTCAACAGCCTTTACGAGTGCGGGCTGATCGAGCGGCGCAAGGGGCAGAGGAAGACCCGCCCCGCGTACGAGTACAGGCTCAAGGGCGACAGGATCGTCCTGGAGCTTGACTTGGACACCTCTCCAGCCGACGAGCGCGACTCGGTCGTGACATTCTATCTGGAATTCCTCGAGAGGCTCTTCGTCAAGGCGAGGAAGATGGGGTGGCAATCCATCGAGAGAGACGTCGTCAGGGAGCTGGGGAATCGTGATGCATCGTTCAGCGACTTGGTCATTCGCGAGTTGAGTGCTGCCAAGGACTCTTCCTCGGAATCGGACCTCAGGTCGGTCTTCATCCATTTCATGGAGAAGATCAAGCGCGCATTTCTGTCGAACTTCGGCGGGGTCGCGACAGCGAGGATTTTCGAGGGCGCGGCGAGAGAGACGATGCTTGCCCATCCGACCGCCACGTGCGGGCAACACATACTGGCCGACCTAGGGGTGACCGGCGATTCCTGACCGCCTATCGACCGGGGTCGAAGGCCTCGACAAGATCATCCAGGGCGGGTTCCCAAAGGGAACCGTGAACCTGGTCTCGGGTCCGGCGGGCAGCGGCAAGACGCTGCTCGGGCTCCACTTCTTCCACGGCGGGGCGACGGTCCACGGGGACAATTCGATGTACCTGTCGCTTGAGGAGCCTAGGGCCAACCTCGACAAGGTCCTCGGTACCTTCGGAATGGAGATGGCCCCCTTCGAGTCGATGGGCAAGTTGATACTCCTCGATCTGGGGGAGCTCAGGGTCGCGGACAAGAATGTCGGGACGATGCTCGGCTTCGGCGAGCTCCAGGACTTCCTCAGGAGTTCGCTCAAGAAGAACAGCGTCGAGCGCCTCGTGGTCGATTCGCTCTCCGCCATGGGGTTGCACTACAGGTCGATGAGGGACCTCCGGGAGGAGCTGTTCCTGTTCGCCCGCTTCCTCCGTGAGACAAACGTGACGGCACTGTTGATCACCGAGTCGCTGGAGAACGCCGGGCTCACCAGATGGGGGTTCGAGCAGTTCGTGGCGGACTCGTTCATCCACCTCGGCATGGAGGAGACCAAGGGTGAGCTCAGGAGGACGATCACGATCCGCAAGATGCGGTTCACCAAGCACGACACGGTGAAGCACCCCCTGAGGATCACTCAGAATGGTATAGTCGTCGAGGCCGACGAGAGGGTGGTCTAGGGTGCGCGTCAAGACCGGCATCAAGGGTTTCGACGAGCTGATACAGGGTGGGCTCCCGGAAGGTTCGACGGTCGTCCTGGAAGGCCCCTCGGGGGTCGAGAAGGACTACTTCGCCAGCACATTCATCGCGGAGGGTCTGAAGGACGGCGGGGCGATCTTGGTCGTCCTCTCATCGAAGCCGCCAGCCACTTTCTTCGAGGAGCTGAGGGCGAAGGGCTACGACCCGGACAAGCTTTTCAAGGAGGGCCGCCTGAGGGTGGTGGACTGGTACAGTCAACGAGAGGAATCAGTCGTCGAGTTGGAAGAGGCCGGGCCGGTCATCAAGGTCTCGCTGGACCTGCTCAACGTGGGCATCGCGATCACGAGGGCGATAGCCTCCCTCGCGAAGGACAAGCCGAGGAGGGCAGTTGTCGAGATTCTTTCTCCGGCTCTCAGCGTCTACGATCTCTCGCAGGTTCACACGTTCGCCCAGGCGACGAAGGCGAAGTTGAGCAGACAGAACCTCACGTCGATTTTCCTCGTCGAGAAGGAGATGCACGACTCGACGACTCTCTCGACGCTTCTCCAGCCGTTCGACGGCGTGATCGAGATGGACAGGGTCCGGGAAGGGGACAAGATAGTCCGCAAGCTGGCGGTCCTCTCGCTCAAGGGGACAGCGGCCCAGAGCGACTATGTCCCATTCGAGGTCACGAAAGAGGGAGAACTCACGGTCGGGAGGGCCACCGGCACCGAGCGGGAGGGTGAGAAGCAGGGGCTTGCGCCGGAGAGGTCCCGCGATTCCTATCTATGGTTCAGTCTTGGCAGGGCCCTGTACCAGTCCGGCAGGCACGAGAAGGCGCTCGTCGCCCTCGAGTCCTGCGTGAAGATTGATCCCAAGAACGCGGACGCGCTGAACCTGATCGCCGAGTCACTCGAGAAACTGGGGAGGAAGAAGGAGGCGGAGAAGGCCCGGCTCGATGCAATCGCTGCCAAGTCGGCTGCGGCGCAACGGACAGAGGCGGCACCCAAGCCTCTTCAGAGGCCGTCGAGAGTCTTCAGGATACTGGAGACGAGCGAGTCTCGCCTCAAGGAGAACCCGAACGACGTCGATGCCCTCTTCGCCAAAGCAACGGCGCTCGCCGCGCTCGAGCGATACGACGACTCGATGAAAGCGCTGAATGAGCTGACGAAGATCAACCACAAGTACCCCGGCCTCTGGCTTCTGAAGTCGAAGATATACGCCGATATGGGAGACGCGCAGAAGGCGAAGCTCTGCCGCGATAGGTCGCAGCAGATTGAGGATGAAATCGCCGCGGAAGAGGAAGTCGTCAAAGAGGTTTCGCAGCTGGCCTGCCCCCTGTGCAGCGCGCCGGTAAAGGAGGGAGCGACGGCCTGTCCCTCCTGCGGCATACCGTTCATGACCGGAGAAGCGGAGCAGAGGCCCGCACCGGCGCCGCCGGCCAGACCGGACTCACGCCCCGAGCCAAAGCCAGAGATTTCCAAGGTCGCCCCCTCGCCTCCGCAGAAGAGGAAGGTTTCGAAGGAGGTTGTCGTCAGCACACCGAAAGGGAGGACGAATGGCCTGACGAACGGGCTGGGGAAAGGAAAGGGCCTCACTAACGGATTGCGGGGCCGGACCAACGGTCTCACCAACGGCCTCAGGGGAAGGACCAACGGGCTTCGGGGCCGAACTAACGGCCTGACGAACGGCTTGAGAGGACGGACGAACGGGCGCACGAACGGCCTCCGAGGGCGCACGAACGGACTCACGAACGGAATGCGCGGCCGTACGAATGGCCTGACCAACGGACTGAGGGGACGCACTAACGGCCTCACGAACGGCATGAGGGGCAGGACCAACGGCCTCGTGAACGGGGTGCGCCAGGGGATGGGAAAGGTCAACGGTCTCACGATCCAGGGCAGGGTGGAAGGGGTCACGAATGGCCTGGTGAACGGCCTGAGGGACCTCAGGAGCGGCATAACCAACGGCCTCACGAACGGCAACGGCTTCACGAACGGCTTGGGGTCGAATAGGTTCAGGAGGCAGGCCAAGTTCTACCGCTGGAAGCTCTACATCGTTCCTTTCATGGCGGTCGTGCTGCTGATGATCCCGGTTCTCATCCCAGGCAGCATCCGCACCACCTCATATGTCATCGAAATCGATGGCAGCTTCGGCGATTGGTCCAGCCAGAGAGTCATCTCCTTGCGGACTGACTCGGGCGTCAGCCCCAACGTCCGGATAAACCGCGCGGGCGTGGTCGACAACCTCGACTATCTCGCATTCTACGTCGAGGTCGAGGGCTCGATGCTCCAAGGCGGACCAGATCCGCAGCGTCTGATGGACGCGGTGAGGATATTCCTTGACACGGACGGGGACGCCTCGACAGGCTATCTGGTGAAAGGTCTCGGAGCGGAATTCATGGTTGAGATCTGGGGATGGGGCGGGACCTCGCAGTTGGCGAAGCTATCATCGTATGCGCTCGGCGCGAGCAGCCAGGACAATTGGGGCAGCTGGGAGCAGGCCGCCGGCCTCTACGCCGCCGTGTCCGCGAACCGGCTGGAGACGGAGGTCCCCTGGCAGGCGTTGATGGAGCACGAGAGCATACCCGTTGCGGCGCTCTTCCAGGCGATGAGCTGGGATGGCCAGCAGCAGTTCAGTGAGAACGTGCTGAGCAACATGCCCGGCCTGCTGAAGATCAGCGAGAAGAGCCTCGCTACCGCGACGGTCTCCGGTACCAGCATACCCTTGCTGGCGGTCGACCTGACGTCGATCGAGGGGGACTTCTCGCTCACGGACCTGCGAGTGCTCATCGTGGGCACCGCTCCGTTGAGTGACGTCACCATGTTAAGGCTACTCGACAGCACGACGACCGTGCTGGACTCGAGAGTGCCCGCGAGCAGGCTTGTTTCGTTCCACCCGCTTCAGCCTATCCGCGTCACGAACGGCAACTTGGTGACCCTCACCGTCGCTGCGGACACATCGCTCTCAGACGGGAAGACGTTGGGTTTGAACTTGCCCATGGACGATGTTGTGTCGCCGACACGTGCAAGCGGCGGACCTTGGGCGATCACACGGCTCAATCTCACGGCGACATACCCGCTAGGTTACTTGGGCTTCGTACCGACAGGCAGGGTCATCGATGGCGGGTTCGAGGATTGGACCAATCCCGAGACTGACTCCATCGGTGAATCGAGCACGCAGGGCGTAGACGGTCTCGACATCGCCTCATTCGACGCCAACATCTCCGGCTCAGCTTACTTCTACCTCAGGCTGCAGGGACGGGCTCTTGAAGGCATCGCGACGCCGCAGCCGAGCATCCCCGCACCTAACACCACGACCCCCACCGTGGCAGACACAGACCGGGACACGGTCCCGGACACGGTCGACCTTTTCCCGTTCGATTTCAACAACGACGGGACCCCCGATGTGGACTCCAACCACGACATCGACGGTGACTCGTTGATTGATTATCCATTTGGCACCGACCAGTGGCTGAATACCACGATTCCCGCCAACTTCTCGGTCACCTATGCAGGACGCACAGTGAGTCTCTACATCGGCCCGACCATGAGGCCGCCCGTCAATGGCGAAGACTCGGCGAGGTTCTTCGTCGACGTCGACAACAGCACCGCCACCGGGTTCTCCGTGGGGGACATCGGCGCTGACTACATGGTCGAGCTGCGCGGCAGGGAAGGCAGGGTCACGAGCTCGGGTGTCTGGCGGTACTCGGGGGCGACGCAGAGCCAGTGGACATGGACGCTGGCGGGTCCAGCATCGTATGCACTCGAACATGACCGCATCGAGGTGTCCGGGTCGATTGCCGGACTCAACTCTGATTCCAGGGTCTCCTGGGCGACAACGGACTGGCGCGGTTCTGCCGGCGACATCGCACAGTCATCGAGGCGCGGCACCCGCGGGTTATTCGCCGATGGAACCGTCATGGGCGAGGCGGGCGAAGTGGATACCTACTTGGACGATGCCGGCAGACTTCAAATCGCGGATCTCAAATTCGCGAGGACGGAAGGCCCGTTCGCGTATTCCATGGAGAAGAACGGGGTGGCGGTGTACTTCAGCGCGGGGAGCGATGGAGATGAGTTCTCCCTGCTGTCTCGAGGCGATCTGCAGTTCTCGTGGAAGCCTCTCGAGATTGGCGCGATCGTGGGTGGCAGGTTCGTGGAGACTCAAACTCTAGGCGCGGTGAACGCTAGCATCACGGGGAGCAGAATCGAGTACAACGAGATATTCCCCTTCACCGACGACAGATACACCATCTCGCTGAACAGGGTGAAACATGACATCATCCTGCAGTCAGTCTCCGCTGTGCCGGCGGCGGGGGAGACACTCACGGTCTTGGGAAAGGTGAGAATGAGCAATAACACTGTGTTCGCGGTCGGTGGAGTGGTGCAACATGGAGACTTCGTCACATCGGGCGACATTCAAGTGGTGTCTGCTGCCGGCATCACAATGACCCTGCAGGTGCCCTTCGCCCATGAAGAAAGAGACAAGGAAATCAGGGTGGACGGATCGTTCAGGGTCCAGAAGGCCGATGACGGCTGGCTGCTTTCGATGGAAGCACCGCTGAAGTGGTTCCTCAGTGAGAAGAGGTCTTATCCGGTCATCTTCGACCCAACCGGTATAGTCGATACTTCAAGCTCGACAGGGCCAACGGTGTATCACAACGCGCGCAAGATATTCCACGACGGGACGTACTTCTGGATGTTCTACTACGATGGTGCCAACACTGTATACGAGTACAGCTCGGATGGGATGTCTTGGGTCAACGCCAGAACCCAGGCCTTCACCACTCTCGCAGTCCAGTACGCTTCTGTGTGGTACTACGACTCAGGCACCTCAAAGGACGTCTACGTAGCGGGCGACTTATCGGGCGTAGGAAAGGATTGCTATGTGCGGAAGGGGACGATAAGTGGAACTTCGATAGGTTGGGGCACTGAAGTGAAACCCGTAATGTCCACCAACACCTTGGGCATGAAAGTGCCTTCCATCATACGTGCGTCGAACGGCTATATCTGGCTGTCCGCCATCAACAAGACTGGATCCAACGCTTACAGCCTCACAGTCGCGCGATCATCGGCCACCGACGATGTCTCAACCTGGATACTGCACACGAACATGTTCACGTCGATATCGACAACATACATCGGAGGGTCATTGGTTCCATTGACGGGTGGAGACATCTATGCCGTCTGGTACGCTGACGGCAGCGTCGCTGGCAAGAAGTACACTTGGGCTTCGAGCAGTTGGGGCAGCGCCGAATCTATCGATACCATTTCGTCAACATCCCTCTCTCTCACTCCTTCCGCAGTGGCAGACAGTTCGGGCTATGTCAACATCGTCTACATCGCCTCGAGCGGCAACACGATCTACCGACAGAGAACGACCTCGTGGAGTGCCGCCACGACGCTCGACAGCAACTCCGCGAACCTCTACGCGACGATTTCCCGCGAGACCAGCTCCGGCGATCTCTACGCTTTCTGGAAGCAGTCCACCAATCAGATCGCAGCGAAGAAATACTCGGGCTCTGCATGGTCGAGCATCACCATAGAGACGAGCACCATCTCCAAGTCATCGATTACCTCGATATACGAGGTTTCCGGCGAATCGAAGATCAGCTGGGCTTGGACGGATGCTCCGTTCACAACTAGGGATGTCCGCTTCAGCATGATGAGTACGACCGTGGTGAGCGTCACGGTGGACACCTCAACATCTTCCACCCCGACGATGTACTCCCACCAGCGTCGGGTCCTCTACGATGGCAGCTATTTCTGGGCGTTCTACGGTGACGGCACGCACACCTACTACACGTACAGCTCCACCGGCGAGACTTGGATGAACGGCTACACGCAGCTCTTCACGACTTCCGGCGTGAGATTCACCTCTGTCTGGTACTATTCGTCCGGTTCGACCAAGATCGTCTACGCTGTTGGAGATGATGGGGGCAGCGACAGGACCGTCATCGTCAGGAGAGGGAGCATCAGCGGCACCACGATTACGTGGGGTTCGGATACTACTGTGACCGTGTCCACCAAGTTGGTGGCGTACAAGGTCGCGTTCATCTGCAGAGACACATCTGGGTACATCTGGATCGCCAGCAGCGGGCAGGAGACCAACTTTAACTTCGCGGCGATCCGTTCCACGAACACAGACGACGTGTCCGCGTGGGGCACGGCGACGCCGCTCATGGCGGCAGACATCGCCAACAATTACAACTATGGAGTGATCGTCCCCCTGGGCAGCGGCGACGTGTACGCGGTCTGGTACGCCGACGGGACGATATACGGTAGGCAATACTCAGCCGCCAACACCACTTGGTGGACCAGCATCAAGACCATCAACACGACCTCGGCAGGGGTCAGCACTCAAGGTCCTTCCGTCGTCGTCGACTCATCGTACAACATCAACCTTGTCTTCTCCGACTCCACGGGCAGGGTGATCTACCGCCAGAGGACGACGAGCTGGGGCACCGCGACCGTGGTCACGACGACGACCAACAACGTGTACCCCTCGATCACCCTCCTGTCGAGCGACCTCTACGTCTTCTGGATAGACAGCAGCAGCCAGATCATCGGCAAGAAATATTCGGGAGGGAGCTGGTCGTCCATCTCCGGGATAGATACTTCGACGATCACGAAGAACTACCTGACGACGATATACTCAGCTTCGGACACCGGCTCCGTCTGCTGGCTCTGGGGCCAGGGCAGCGGCTCCGGCGCCTATGAGACGAAGTTCAGCGTGATCCCCGAGTTCGGAGACATGGTCGTGCTTGTGGCGGGAGTCGGCATTTTCCTCCCGATCCTGGGTAGGTGGCGAAAAGAGCGTCGAAGGACAGCCAAGAACTAGGATGTCCCTCGACAGTAACAGCGCGATTCATCGTGAGCTTTGCTCTCTCCTCGCCCTGACCCTTGTCGAGGGATTGTTGGATACCGGGGTTGGCCTCCGTTCATTGACGCCCCGTCGCGGGGCTATCGCGGAGGGACCCATATCGGTACCCTCTCCAGCTTGCATCGCAGATCACAATTCTCTGCGACCTTGTTGCTGGAGCGGTGAATCATTGACCGCCTAGGTATTAAACATGCCGGGCTGGGAACCGCATCATTTATGCAGTTACCCGCCATGCTGCCAGCCTGGCGGCGCACTCCATGGAAGAAGTGAAGAAGGCGATCGCGTTCCTTTTCAAGCGCAAGGGGCGGGAGACGATGTCGGAGAAGGACTTCGTCATGTCGGCCTCGATGGACCTCGGATGGTTCCCGCCGAAGGAAGCGCAGAGGCTAATGCAGCTTGGACTCGACTCCAAGCTCCTCCTGGTCGCCGAGGGCAGGCTCAAGCCGTCGTTCGACGCGGCGGGGATGGACATCCCCCTCGACTACAAGCCGCCAGCAACCCTCCTCCAGGCCGGGGTGACGCCGCCGAGCGTCTTCGTCAGGGTGCTCGAGAGGATCACCGCCGCAACGAAGCTCGAGAGGAAGCAAGTTGTCTCGATGATCAACTCGACCCAGGACCTGATGGACGTGGAGGCCGAGGTCGCCGCCCTCATCGTCGGGCGGGACTTAGGGGTCGACGTATCTGACTTGCTTGGCAGTGCGGAAAGGGAGATCATGTCGAGGTCAGGGTGAATCGGGCTTCTTCTCCCCGCCTTCCTCCGCCGACTCCGTGACTTCTTTCTTCTCGGGCTCTTCCACGGGTTTGCGCCTCGAGTAGAGTCCAGGCTTCGCGACCATCTCGTACCCTATCGTCGCGATGATGAGGAATATTATCAGGCACATGCCGCCGACTGCGTTCTCGGGCAGCTGCCCCTGCATGGCCTGGAGGAAGACTGCGATGATGATCAGGCCGAGAACAATCGCCACCGCGCCGACGAGGGCGTAGAATGGCGCGTTCTTCATTCCTTCTCCACCCTGATCAGGTCTCCGAGCGTCAGCGGCTTGGACTCGACGCTGCTCTTCTTCGCGGCGACCGCCTCGACCTTCTCCCTCAGCTTTATCTCGAGTGCCTTCTCCAGCTTCTTCACGACTGTGTCGGTGGGGATCATCTCGCCGGACTCCAGCTTGGCGATGATGCTCACGCGCTCGTTGATCTTCGTCCCCAGCTCCACCTGCTTCCAGCCCTTCTTCTCCCTGGCCTTCCTTATCCTCTCGGAGTAGTCGTCGACGAGGGTCTCCTCGCCCTCCCTGGAGTAGACGTCCCTGACGGTCAAGCGCCTCTTCCTCGCCTCGAGGCGCCGCAGTATCTCCGCCGGCACGCCTGGCTGCTTCTTCAGGGGAACGCTCGTCTGATCGCCGAATTTGGCGCAGCCGGGGCAGACCGAGAGGGTCGTGCCTTCGATGGTCACAATCTTGGTGCGCGGTACTTCAGCGCCGCAAAGTTCGCAGTGCATGGAAACGACCCCACAAACGCTAAATAGACCCTGCCCAATTTATAAGTAAGCTCACCGAGGACTCCTCGAGCGCTTCTTTGAGGGTAAACCATGGAAGACGAACAAATCAGGGAGTTCCACGAGAAGCTCTCTGAACGCATCGCACTTCTGGAGGATAAGAACGACAAGCTCGTAGAGGCGTCTCGCCGGATAGAGGGCGAGAAGCGCTACGTCGAGAGCGAGCTGCTCCGCCTCCAGAAGGAGGTCAAACGGCTGAGGGCCGAGCTGGACAGGCTCAAGACCCCGCCGCTCATCATAGGGAACATACGCGACATCCTCGCTGACGGCCGCGTCGTCGTCAAGAGCTCGACCGGCCCGGACTTCATCGTCAACACGGCGGAGTACATCGCCAAGGAGAACATCCAGACAGGCGCGAGGGTCGCCCTGAACAAGCAGACCCTGGCGGTGATGGGCGTCCTCCCGCCGTCGCTCGACCCGATCGTCATCGGCGCGGAGATAATCGAGAAGCCGGACATGGCCTACGAGGACGTCGGCGGCCTGGACAAGGAGATAATCGAGATCAGGGAGGCGGTGGAGGATCCGCTGCTCAGGCCGGAACTCTACAAGAAGGTCGGGATAGACCCGCCAAAGGGAGTGCTGCTCATCGGGCCCCCGGGGACCGGGAAGACCCTGCTGGCCAAGGCTGTCGCCCACCAGACCAATGCCACGTTCATCAGGCTCGTCGGCTCGGAGCTCGTGCAGAAGTACATAGGCGAGGGCGCGAGGCTGGTGAGGGAGCTCTTCCAGATGGCGAGGGAGAAGGCCCCATCCATAGTGTTCATTGACGAGCTGGACAGCATAGGCGCGAAGAGGCTGGACATGGCCACCTCGGGTGACAGGGAGGTCCAGAGGACGCTGATGCAGTTCCTCGCCGAGCTCGACGGCTTCAACCCGATTGGCAACGTCAGGATCATCGGGGCCACGAACCGCCCGGACATCCTGGACGAGGCGCTGATGAGGCCCGGGAGGTTCGACAGGATAATCGCGATACCCGTGCCCAACTTCGAGGCGCGCTGCGAGATATTCAAGATACACACGCACAGGATGAACATGGCCGAGGGCATCGACTTCGAGGCGATGGCCAAGGAGGCAGACGGCGCGACGGGCGCCGACATCAAGGCGATGGTCACCGAGGCAGGAATGTTCGCCATCCGCGACAACAGGGACTACGTGACGATGGCGGACTTCGAGAAGGCCGTCGATAAGGTGTTCGGCGAGAGCCTGACGAGGCAGAAAGAACCTGGCGTGATGTACGCCTAGGGTTCCGGCATGTCGCGCTCGATGACGAAGGAGCCGACGTAGTCGCACTTGTTGCAGTGATACTTCTGTCCGGTGATGAGCCCGGCCTCGTAGTAGATGTCAGGCGAGCCGCACTGGGGGCATTGCAGGACCTTCATCGTAGTGAATAGACCCTCCAACATTAAACGTGTTGCGGATAGGGGGCGGACCGCGTCTCCCCCGCCGAGACTCACAGCGGTACAATCCCGTGACTAGTCTCCTGGAGGCGAACGGGGTCATGCTGCACGCTCCTTTGGTCTTTTCAGGCATGCGGTCCTCTCCGTGGGACGCAGCTTCCTGACGAACGCGTGCGCAGGCGTCTCTGCGTGGTCGAAATCGAGCGACTCGTGAGGCTTCACCTCGTTGTACCACCTGACGATCTCGTCCAGGCTCTGGAACTCCTTCTTGCCATCAGGCCGTTCGGTTCGTAGTTCCCATACAACCGTCCCGAGCATCCTTTCAACCTACCCGTTTGCATCGGCGAACTGGATGATGGCGGCGGTGGAGAGGAACAGCGAGGCGGCGAAGGTCTTCCAGCGCCTCCGGAGCAAGATCAGGCGGCGGGAGAGTCAGGCTGCCGCAACAAAGGACTAGACTCCTGCGAGGGTGCAGTGAGCTGGCGGACATCTGAGGTCGCGCAGCGGCGCCGTGCTCTTGAGTCATTCATGGACATGCCATGCTGAGGCCATTTTGAACGCATGTTCCGGGCGGTGGGATGGACATTGAGCCGGTTGGCACGGATGTTCGGTCAATCGGCATGAATGTTGTGCGCATTCGCACGACTATTGTGCGCATTGGCATAGCTCTTGAGCGCATTCGCCGAGAAGCTGTGCGCATCGGCATGGCTGTTGTGCGCATTGTCCCAGCTCCTATGCGCATTGGCATGACTCCTGAGCCAATTGGCCGAAGAGCTGTGCGCGTTGGCACGACTATTGTGCGCATTGGCTCAGCTCCTGTGCGCATTGGCAGAGACATTGTGCGCATTCGCCGAGAAGCTGTGCCGATTGGCACGAATGTTGTGCCGATGCGCCGAGAAGCTGTGCCGGTCGTTCGAGAGCCTATACCGGTGGTTGATATGGACGCGAAAGCTAAAATCACTTCAGATCCACAGGTTTGCCACTCAGTTCTGGCTCGTGACCATGTCATTCGACAGCCCTCAGAACTGAAGCGGGTCGCTGAGAAGCCCTTTCACCTGCTCACAATAGTCGGGAGTGCGGGAAGGGATTCTGAGCCGGCTGAGGAGGAAAGAGGATGCCGCTGTCGTCTCAAGACGCCATGGCCCCATTGAAGCGGCGGTGGACATGAGCGGTTTTCAAATGGATGCTCGATTCCGCCCGTCCACGGAACGTTGAAATATGCAGCGGGGGGAAGCCATCCACGGCCTCCGCCGATCTTCGGTCCATGGCGGTATTGGAAGGGGGCCCAAAGAGCCGCCATCGGTACCGTCGCGCGATCCACTCCACGCGCGCTGCACGCGTTCAGAACAGCTCCGGCTTGATGAACAGAGCATCCAGCGCGTGCTCGACCGCTGCCCCCTCCTCCCCCGCCGCCGACAAGCCTGCTCGATCGTGAGATCCCCTCGCCTCCATCCGTTGGAGGATCTCGCGCATCGTCGCCATCAGCATCCAGCTCTCCCTCCCGACGAGCAGGAGCGCGACAGCGAGGTGGTCCCCCTTCAGGATCGCGACGCGCGAATCACAGATGTCCGCTGTAACCCAGCGAACGTCTGCCGAGGCGGGGCTTGCGATCACCATGATGCCGCCGCCATTGCCGAGGACCGTCATGAGGATCTCCATGGAGGTGGAGTCCGCGGGATCCGCCACCCTGGAGGCGATGAACTCCCCGTCGTCCGAGCACAGGCAGGCAGCCTTCACCTCGTACCTCTTCCCTCCCTTGTTCCTGAAGGCCACCGCCACCTTATCCCACGCGGTCTGGGTCGTCGCCAGCAGCATGACGAGGCCGGGGAACACCATCAGCGTGGGGAACAGGGGCGTCTCCCCCCAGCCAGACGCCGTGAGAAGGACGTTCGCCATGATCCCAAGAACGAAGGTGGACATGAACGCCACCGCGATGAAGAGGAACCTAAATGCCGTAGCTTTGCTGGTGGTGCGGGTCTTCGCGTATAACCTCAGGAGGTGGACCAGCCCCCCCATGAGGCAGAAGGCGACGTAACCCACGCATGCCGCGTACACATCGCCCCTGAAGGCCAACCGCCAGCCCCAGGAGCTGGGTTCAGCTCCTTGCACAAGCGGCCCCCAGATCGCGCTTATCACGATTGCGGTTGGCACCATGAGGAGTGCATACCGTCCCCTCATCTCCCTCATGACCACGACGGTGCACAGCAGAAGGAGCGATAGGCCGAGGACGAGGAGGCTGTTGCTCAGCCTCGCCAACATGACCGCCTCGTCGGCAGAGCCTGCCAGGAGGAAGAGCCGGTCGAAGAACGCGTACATGCCGAGCGAGAGGCAACCCGTTATGTAGAAGGTCTCCGTCCAATTCCTGTCTCGTCCACTCCAGACCTGCAGGACGGCGGCGAGGAAGAAGACCAGGGCCGTGAGAATTGGCATCTCCTTCGCGATTGCTTCAAGCGACATGGCACTCCACCGTCCCACCGCGGGGCGGTTGGGGACTTCCCCACCGGGGGGATATGTAACTATCGGACTCAATCTCCGCAATGAGAACGAAACGGGACACGCATGACCACTGGCACGCGGACCTTGCAGACCGGGTAAGAACTCCTAGTCAGACCACGGGCGACGAAGCCAATTGGCGGGTCTGAGGCGAGTGACATCGGGTTGCAGGACGGGCGTGCGGCGGCAGCGCTGGAATGCGGCCCCCTCCGAGATGCACACTCCGAGACTCACACCATAACGTTTATCTAAGGCGCCCTCAATCGGCAGGAATACATGGTAGGATACCGGCTCAGGGAAGATGACGGAGGAATGACGCTGCTCGTCAAGACCGTCGCCCTGTTGATAGTTTTCGGCATCGTGCTCGGGGTGTACTTCAGCTACTTCGCCTACAAGCCTCCCGCCGCCGGCGCCGCGCCGCGAATCGTCGAGGTGAAGGACACGGTGAGGATTTCCTACATCGGCTCCTTCGAGGGCGGCATGGTGTTCGACACGTCCATCGAGGCCGTGGCGAATGACAACGCGACATACCCGAAGGCCCTCTCGTTCAGTTCGCGCGCGTCGTACTCCGACTTCTCCTTCACCATCGGCAAGACTGACTGCTCCGATGGAAGTTCCGATTGCGCCATCATCGGGATGTCCGACGCGGTCCTGGGCATGCAGCAGGGTATGTCGACCACCGCGACGATTCCGCCGGACGAGGGATACGGCGCAAAGGACCAGAGCCTCATCACGGTGAAGAGCGTGTCCGAGCAGCTGCCAGTCAGGGAGGTCATGAACGTCACGACCTTCCAGGCGAGGTTCAGGACAACGCCGGTCGACGGCTCGGTGATCGAGGATCCGTTCTGGGGCTGGATGTCGCGGATCCACCTGTCTGGAGGCCTCGTGGTCGTCGAGAACTCGCCCGACATCGCTCGAAGCTACCCGCTCTACGCCGGCAAGACGCAAGGCGGGACCTGGTCGGTCGTCGTGCAGAGCATCGACGACGGGGCGAACAACGGGACCGGCGCGATAACGATTCTGGACGAGTTCACGTTCCTTGGAGGGAACAAGCTGATGGTCAGCGAGACCGCAGGCGATTTCTTCGTGACGGAGAACGATGACGGGACATACACCGTCGACCGCAACAGGGAAGTGGTCGGGGTGAACATGGTGTTCCGCATAACGGTACTCCAGATCACCAAGGCTAGCTAGGCTGACCATGCCTTCCCTCGGCGACATCCTGAGCGCCGCGCTCGCCCAGCTGGGTTGGCCTGGCCTTCTCGTCGCGATCTTCCTCATCTTCACGGTCGACTCGATGGTGATACCGACCCTCCCCGAGATTTTCACAATCGCGTTCTACCTGCAGTACGGCTCGCTCGGCCTCGAACCGGTGACGTGGGCGGTGGCGATCCTGATGATGGCGGTGCTTGGCGAGATTGCGGGAAACGGGAGCATCTACCTCATAGTGAGCCGCCTGCTGGTCCAGAAGAAGCGCATGCCCAAGCTGATCGATAGGGCAGTGAAGGCGTGGTCACAGTTACTCATCGTCCGGGGCGAGAGGGTGATTCTCGTCAACAGGTTCGCACCCGCGGTCCCGTTCCTCGGAGTGTTCATCGCCGTGTGCAATTGGCGGGTGAAGAGGTCGTTCCTCTACATCGTCGTCGGTTCCCTGGTGAAGTACTCGCTGCTGCTCGCGCTCGTCGGCTGGCTCAGCGTCGAGTACGACCCACAGCTGGCGCAATGGCTGACCCTGGCGGCAGTCATCGTGATTGTCGCGTTGAGCGTCGCAGCCGCGATAATTCGAAGGAAGCGGATATTGGGCGAGGCTCCTCCCGCGCAAAAGAATTAACCCCGCCCACCGATGCCGCCGCCGAGTTGCCGCAAGCAGCCAGTCTGAGCCTCCGCATGATGCGACGCCTCGGGCAAGGTGCATGACATGAAGGTCTGCATGCTCGATCCGCTCTTCTTCCCCTATTTCGGCGGGACCGAGAAGGTCGTGCTGGAGGTGGGGAGCAGGCTGGTCAGGGACCACGGCTATGAGATCGAGGTCCTGACATCGATGATTCCCCCGGCGGGGGGCGTCAAGCGCGAGGACATCAGGGGTTTGCACGTCCACAGGACTCCTTCGATTTATCTGGAGAGGCTGCCCTCTTTCCTCCCGCCGCCGTTCACCATCTCGCCGGTGATGAACTGGCATCTGGTCCTCTCTCACGGCCGCGCGGACGTCTATCACATCCACAACAGGTTCTGGTACCAGTGGGGCACGCTTGCTTCCGTCAAGATGCTGCTCCGCAAGAAGCTGATGCTCACGATCCACAACGCGAGGCCGACCGGCATCGCGCGCGACGTGGACTTCTGGGGCGGGTTCTACGACGACACATTCGGCCGGCTGATGTTCGACGCGTGCGACCGCATCAACTGCGTGAGCCGCGCGGCACTCGATGCTACCGTTCCCGAGGACCTGCGCGCGAAATGTGCGGTGGTGTACAACGGCGTCGACACGGATCTCTTCTCCCCCGAGAGAGGTTCGGCGGGAGTCAGAGCGAGCCTAGGCATCCGCGATTCCGGTCCGATCATCATGTCGAACGGGCGGCTCATCACCCAGAAGGCTTTCCCGCACCTCCTCGAAGCGTTCGCGGGCGTGAAGAGGGAGTTCAAGGATGCCCACCTGGTGATTGTTGGCAAGGGGCCGCTCAAGGAAGAGCTCACCAGGCAGGCGTCCGACCTGGGGATCCTTGACTCTTTCGTCATCACGACAGGCATACCAGAGGACAGATTGCCTTTGTTCTACAATGCCGCTGAAATCTTCGCCCTCCCTTCGCTCTACGAGCCCAGCGCGGTGGTGCTCTATGAGGCGCTCGCATGCGGCAAGCCGATAGTCGCGACGGCGGTTGGCGGCAACCGGGAGATAGTCTCCGAAGAGTGCGGGAGGTTTGTGGAACCCCGGGACCCCGCGGCACTGGAGAGGATGCTGCTGTTCTTGTTGGGCGATGATGCTCTCAGGAAGGCACTAGGCGCTGCTTCGAGGAGGAGGGCGGTCGAGAAGTTCGACTGGAGCATCATCGCGAAGGACTGGGATAAGTCGTACAAGGCTCTGTCTTGAGGGAAATCCTCAGGAGGTGTGCGGGAGCAGGTTAGCCCTTCATGCCTTTGCGGCATGGGCGTCGATCACGTTTTTGTAGACCGACACGAGTTGTCTTGTGCACTTCTCGATAGAATACTTCTCCGCAGTAGCCCTGGCACCGTACCGCAGGTTCTGCGCGTTCTCAAGACAACCGACAATCGCCTCGGCGCATTCCGCCTTGTCATCGGGATCGAACAGGTAGCCGTTCTGGTCATCGTGCACGAACTCGGGAATCGCGCGGAAGTTCGCTCCCGCCACGGGCTTCCCGCAAGCCATGGCCTCCAGCACCACGATCGCCTGCGTCTCGAACTTGGAGGCTATCGCGAACGCGTCGCAGGCCGCGTAGTACTTCGGGAGCTCGAAGTCATTGACGAAGCCGGCGAACAAGACGTCCTTGGCCAGACCCCTCTTCCTCGACAGCCTGTAGATGTGCTGCAGGTACGGCCCGCGGCCGACCACGAGCAGCTTCGCGCCCGGCCTCTCCTTCATGACAGATGGGAATGCGTCGAGGATGAGCTTGAGGTTCTTCTCGGCGGCTACTCTCCCCACGTGCAGCACGACGTCGTGCGCGTTCAGCCCCCATTTCTCCCTCACCCCGCTACCATCCAATTCAGGGTTGAATCTGGAGAGGTCGATGCCCGTCGGCACAACGCCGGATATCCTCGCCCTGGGCGCCAAAGCCCTTATCTCGGCCATGACGGCCTTCGTCGGAACGATGACGTTCTTGCACTTCTGCAGGAACACCCTCAGGTAGAGCCGCAGCCCCCGCCTGAGGAGGTGCGGGTTGAGGCTTATCGGCGAATAATACGCGAGGGCGTCCTCGACCATCGTGTGGACGGACTGGACCATCGGGATCTTCGCCTGCCAGGAGGCCCAGAGGCCCTTGACGCCCATGAACATAAGGCCGTGCCCGTGGATGATGTCCACCCCATGCTGCTTCACGAGGTCGACCTCCCTGGAGGGGAACATCGCCATGTAGTAGCCGGGGTAGGACCTGAAGGCCCTGGCGCGCAGGTAGATGACCCCTTCTTCCCTCGACTCGCCGTTCTTGCCCGGACCGGGAGCGAATATCATCACTTCGTGCCCCATCGCTTCCAGCTGCCGCCTTGTGGCTATGAGGGAAGTCACCACGCCGTCCACGGTCGGGAGGTAGGTGTCTGTGAACAGGGCTACCTTCATCGGCCACCTCTGACGACGAGGCGAATCTTCCTGAGCACTTCGCGTGGGTTCATGCCGATTATCCTGATCATCGCCTCTTTGCCCACATCGCCCAGGTCGTAGATGGCGTCAGGAATCTTGCCGAGGTCTTCGATTGCGCGCGCCGTCCCCCACTCCATCGTGGACGTGCCCTCGGGCTGCTCGCCGCGGTCGAACGTTCCGACCAGCAAGCCCGTTGCTTTCGCCCTGCGGAGATTCTTCTCCCCGTATTTCAGATTCGCCGCAGAACGCATCAGGGGATCGGAGGCCATGGCGGCCAGGATGACGCGCGCGATGTGCCTCGACGCGCCGAAGTCGGCATGCCCGCCAACCCTCAAGCCGTCCCCGAGGCGGTATATCCTGCCTGTGAGGGCGCAGACATCGCCCGCACTGACCGCACCCTCGATGGCGTAGCCGATGTTCACCCCGACCTCAGGTACGAAATCGAGCGGCAGCATGCCGGCCAGCTCGCCCGCTGCGAGTGAGACCTCCCGCCAGACCTCGAACCTGTCAGGCCTGAAGTGCGAGTTGATGACCTCGACGCCCTTCCCCGCCTTGTACGAGGTCTGGAACCCTGCCGCAACTCGAGCCCTCCCGGCTTTAACAGCCTCGCGGAGCGAGAGTCCGGTTGCGAGGTACGCGGTGATCGACGCGGCCAGGGTGCATCCGCTGCCGTGGAGCCCCTTGGGGTACCTGAACCCGGTCATCTCGGTGCATTTCCCGCCATCGAAGAGGAGGTCGACGAGCTTCCCCTTGAGGTGCCCGCCCTTGACGAGCACAGCCCTCGCGCCGAGTTGATGTATCTTCTTGGCGGCGGCTCTCATGCCCTCGACCGATTTCACATCCATCCCCGCCAGCTGACCCGCCTCGTACAGGTTCGGCGTCACGAGTCTGGCCTCTGGGAGCATATGCTTGATGATTGCGTCCTTGAACCCCCGACCCTCGAGCTTGTCGCCGACAGTCGCGATCATCACGGGGTCGACGACTATCGGGAAATCGCACTTGCCGAGCCGCATGGAGACCGACTTGACGATGTCGGCCGAAAAGAGCATCCCCGTCTTCGCCGCTCCGATGTCGAAGTCCGTGAGCACGGCGTGGAGCTGCTTCTCGATCTCCGTGACTGGCAGAGGGTATATCGATTCGACAGCCCTGGTGTTCTGGGCGGTTATGGCGGTCAGGACGGAGCAACCGTGCACTCCCACCGCCGCGAAGGACTTGAGGTCGGCCTGTATGCCGGCGCCCCCGCCCGAATCGCTGCCCGCCACGGTCAAAGCGCTTCGCACGCTGTTCGCCCACGTAGTATCCCTTAATAACTCTAGCCCAGCGCCCGCGAGCGGCCACAAGCAGCTATATAAGGGGATTGCCTGATTCGCGCCGCGTCTCATGAAAGCCCGAAGCGGCCACTTCATCTTCGACAAGAAGGTCCGCTACAAGGACCTCGCGCCGGTGTTCCGCGCCCTGTTCATCAAGTTCCTCGAGGAGACCAACCAGATGCCCGAGGAGAAGGAGAACGTGGAGGTCCTCATCGAGGAGAACCTGAGGGACCTGAAGAAGAACAGGAAGCCGGAGGGCCACAACCGCGAGGGATTCATGCGCATGATCTTCCCGATAGTGCCCAAGGGAGTGCAGTTCTACATCTACACGAGGGCGAAGACGATCGAGACCGTGAGTGCGGCGGAGACCATCAGCAGGACCCTCACCAAGCACAGGCTCAAGCACACGGTCGAATGGGACAAGATGATCCTTTACGTTGACAGGAAATGACTAGATGCGGACTTCCTCCACCGTGGAGTAGTCCGGGCCCTGGGGCATGAGCACGCTCTTCTTGAGCCTTATGCCGCTCACCTGCTGCTCGCCGAAGACCTCTGTCTTGTGCTCGTTGAGTATCGCCTTCAGCTTCTCCTTCCCTTGCGACCCCTTCACCCTCGCGATCGTCACGTGCGGGGAGAACTCCCTCTCCTCCCTCTCGAAACCGAACTTGCTGAGGCTCACGTCGAGGTTCCTCGCGATCGGCCCAAGGATCCCGCCGTCGTCCAGGCCGACCCAGAGGACCCGCATGTAGTCCAGGTTGGGGAACGCGCCTGTGCCTACGAGGCGGATCTTGAACGGCTCGACTCCCTGGACGCTGTCCTTCATTATCGAGACGATGCTGGGTACGAGGTTCTCCGCGGTGTCCCCGAGGAACTTCAGGGTGAGGTGCATCTGGTCCGTGTTCACGACCTTGAGCGCGGAGCTGGCGGCGGAGACATCCTGGACGAGCGACCTGAGCGAGCTGAACCGCTCCAGGTCGACCGATATGAACGCCCTGAAAGGCATGCGTGGCGATAGCTGCGCTGCACATTAAGCTTTCAGGAGGGCTGCTCCTTCTCCGGCGGCGGCTCCTCCGAGATGAAGGTCTTCTCCTTCGCGTCGATACGCCCCCGCACATAGCCACGGCCGATGCAGGCCGCCACGAGGAACTCGGCGTCCTCCTTGCTGCAGTCGATCTTGCCAGCAAGCTCCTCCATGGAGATCTGGCGGTAGCCCTTCAGCACGTCCGCGAGGATCCTGAGCCGCTTGTCCAGGCCGGTCCTGCGCGACCAGTAGTCCAGGAAAAGGAAGGCGGGCAGGAGGAAGACCATGAAGCAGATGCCTCCCGCCAACAGCGAGTCGGGCGTGCCGACCGCGGTGCCGTATAGCCCGAGCGCGAGGAAGACTATCGCGAGCGCGAGGCTGAGCACTCCGAGGTAGAAGTAGAGGCGCTCCATCTTCATTCTATACTTCCTGGACTGTCGTTCCGTGGAATCGCTTGCCTTCGATGGAGCTGCGCAGGGCCTCGAGGTCCCTTCCGTTCACGACTAGCAGGGGGATTCCGGCCTTCGCAACCAAGCGGGCCGCCTGAGGATCGAAGACCACCGAGGGGCCGGCCTTCTGGTGCCCGGACCCGGAGAGCGCGATCAACTCATCATAGGTCATCTTCGAGAACATCTTCGCTTTCCTGTCCTTCTTGGGGTCGGCGGTATAGACGCCGTCGACCGACGTGGCGTTCACGAGCCTCTCCGCCTTGATGCTCTCGGCGAGGGACGCGGCGACGAAATCGGTCGTCCATCCAGGCGATGTCCCGCCCATCACGACGATGCGGTGCTTCGATTCGATCGACGCGGCACCCTCGACCGTCTCAGGCGGTATCGCATTCGAGAGTCCGTGCAGCGCACCGCAGAGCAGCCTGGCGTTCATCCTCGTCGCGATTATGCCCAGCTCGTCCAGTTGAGGCTCTGGCATGCCGAGTTCCCGCCCGTTCTCTATGTAGTACCTCGCGACCTTCCCCCCTCCCGTGACAACGAATATCTTGTGGCGGGAGCTGAGCTTCCCCAGCAGCGCCGCCAGGTCGGCGATGTACTCGGCGTCCTTGTCGCCAGGCACGAGGACGGAGCCGCCAATCGACAGCACAATTCGAGCCAATCCAGAATCCTTCCATCAGAAAATGTATTTAGCATAAAAAGGATGCGGTGGGGAATGCCAGAGAGCACCGCGCTCAACAGGTACAAGTTCCTCAGGGAGCTCGAGGAGATAGAGAAGGCCTCGGGAAGAGGCACCGAGCTCGTCTCCCTCTACGTACCGCCGGAGAGGCAGGTCTCCGATGTGGCGAACTATGTCCGGGGAGAGCACGCGCAGTCATCGAACATCAAGAGCGCGTCGACGAGGAAGCACGTGACAGGCGCCCTGGAGAGCATACTCTCCCGCCTCAGGTACTACAGGCAGCCGCCGCGGAACGGCCTTGTGATGTTCGTCGGCCACAAGCAGATCGGCGCGGACCAGACGGAGATGGTGCAGTACGTCCTCGAACCCCCCGAACCGGTGCCCACGTTCATCTACAGGTGCGACTCGCAGTTCTTCACACAGCCCCTGCACGACATGCTCATCGAGCACGACGTCTATGGGCTCGTGGTAATCGACCGCTCCGAGGCGACGTTGGGCCTGCTGAAGGGGAAGCGGATCGAGGTCATCAAGAACGTGCACAGCCTCGTCCCCAGCAAGCACAGGATGGGCGGGCAGAGCGCACGCCGTTTCGAGAGGCTCATCGAGCAGGCGGCTCACGAGTTCTACAAGAAGGTCGGGGACCTGATGACGGAGGCATTCCTCGACCGCAAGGAGATCAAGGGGGTTCTCGTCGGGGGACCGGGCTACACGAAGGAGTACTTCATCAAGGGGGATTACGTCCACCACGAGATCATGAAAAAGGTCCTGCCGACTTACATCGACGTCGGCGACACGGACGACTACGGCCTTAGGGAGATGGTCGAGAGGGCGAGGAGCGTCCTGACGGGCTTGGATCTCATGAGGGAGAAGGACCTCGTGCAGAAGCTCATGCTGGAGGTCTCGAAGATCGACGGCGGGCTGGCGGCGTACGGGGAAGCAAATGTCCGCCACGCGCTCGACGTCGGGGCCGTGGAGACGCTCCTGCTCTCCGAGGGGATCAGGAAGTCGAGGGCGAAGCTGAAGTGCCCCTCCTGCTCCTACGAGAACGTCGAGACGATAGACTCGGCACATGGTCCGGGCCAGTGCCCCAAGTGCGGGGCACAGCTCAGCGTCACGGATGCGCACGACCTGATAGAGGAGCTGACTGCGACCGCCGAGAAGACGGGCACGAAGGTGGAGATGATCTCCAAGGAATCTGAGGAAGGAGAGCTCCTCGTCAGAGCGTTCGGCGGACTGGCGGCGATCCTCCGCTACAGGGTGAACTGATGACCGCGGATCCATGGGGCGCCGTGCTCGACGAGGCGGAGAAGCTGTGGAAGGAGGCGGAGGCCGCGGCGGGCGTCGCGCACATCCCGGTCCCCTTGGAGACCCCGCCGGAGGGCTGGGGGGATTTGGCTTTCGCGACTTTCCCGTACGCGAAGCAGCTCAGGAAGGGCCCGGACCAGGTGGCGAAGGATTTCGTAGCGCTGATGCCGAAGGGTATATTGATCGCGACGAGCGAGGCGGTCGGCGGCTACGTCAACATGAGGCTGGACACGGGCGCTTTCAACCGCCTGGTGCTCGATTCTGGTTTGGCGGCTGGCGGTTCCTACGGCAGCCTCCCGCCAAAGAAGGTGAGGGTCCTCCTGGAGCATACAAGCGTGAACCCGACCGGTCCTATACACATAGGGCGGGCGAGGAACCCGATAATCGGCGACGCCCTGGCGCGCATCATGAGGATGGCGGGGTACGAGGTCAGCACCGAGTACCTCGTGAACGACGTCGGCCGCCAGATGGTCCTGCTTTACTGGGGCGTGAAGAACATAGACCCCAAGGATGTCCCGCCGCCGGAGAAGGAGAAGGAGGACTTCCGCCTCGTCAAGTACTATCAGAAGGCGAACGAGCTGCTCGAGGGCAACGAGGAACTTGAGAGAAAGATCAGCGAGATGATATTGAGGTTCGAGAGCGGCGACGTCGCCCTGACGAGGGAGATCAGGTCGGTGGCGGAGAGAGTCCTCAGGGGGATACTCGAGAGCCTCGACAGGATAGACGTTCACATCGACAGCTTCTACTGGGAGAGCGACCTGATAATGAGCGGGAGCGCGAGGCAGGTTGTGAACAAGCTGAGCGACAAGTTCCTGGACGAGGGCGGGGCCCTCTTCCTGGACCTCGCGCCGTACGGCATCAAGGGCGAGAACACGAGGTGGTTCCTCACGCGCAAGGACGGCACCACCCTCTACCCCACGAGGGACATCGCCTACCACTTGACGAAGTTCGACCGTTGCGACATCGCGATCAACGTCCTCGGCGAGGATCAGAAGCTCGGGCAGCAGCAGCTCAAGGTCGGTTTGCAGCTCATAGGCGCGCCGGGAGTCCCGGAGGCGCTGTTCTATTCATTCGTCGCCCTGCCCGAGGGCCGCATGTCCACGAGGTCGGGAAGGGTCGTCTCGCTGGACGACCTCGCGGACGAGTTGGTCGAGAGGGCCGCCGAAGAAGTGAGGAAGAGGAGGCCGGAGCTCCCGCCGGAGAGGGTCAAGGAGATCGCCGAAATAGTCGGGTTAGGGGCCCTCCGGTACAACATCGTCCGCCTGCAGCCTGAGAAGAAGATAGTTTTCAGGTGGGAGGAGGCCTTGAATTTCGAGGGCAACAGCGCCCCGTTCCTCCAATACGCCCACGCCAGGACGTGCGGCATACTCTCGAAGGCGGGAGGGCACGGGACTCCCGATCCGTCCGCCCTGTCCCACCCGAGCGAGCTGAGGCTCGTGAAGACTCTAGGCCAGTTCCCGCATCTCGTCTCCGTCGCCGCGGAGAGCCGGAGACCGCACTTCCTCGCCTCCTACGTTTACGAGGCCGCATCGCACTTCAACATCTTCTACCGCGACTGTCAGGTGCTCCAGGCCGAGGAACCGCTCAGGAGCACGAGGCTCGCCCTCGTCGAGATATCGAGGACCGTGCTCGGCAACGCCCTGCACTGCATCGGGCTTAGAGCTCCCGCTGAGATGTGAGGAAATAAAAGAAAAGATGGAGAGGAAGCTAGAGGCGCTTCTTCTCCTTCTTCTCGACCTCTTCCTTCTTCGACTCCCCTTCCTCGCCCTTCTTGCGCCTCGGCAGCTTCAGCTCGCCGGCCCTGACCCTCTTGATGACATACCAGAGGATCGGTATGCCGAAGATGACGAAGATGAACCCGAAGATGATCAGGGGCATCTTCCAGCCGGCTTCCTTGACGTTCACGGTGCCCTCGATTTTGTTGTCATCAGCCCAGGTGTAGGGCTCCTCCGGATCCGTCACCGTCACTTTCAGGCTTCTCGAGCCGGGCGTGTCGGCCTTCCAGACGAACCGTATCTGCTTGTCCTGCCCGGGTTCGAGGCTGTTGTTGACCTCGACCGAGTTGTTGAGGAACTTCGGGCTTATCGAGACCTCGGAGTACGTCGAGCCTGTGCGCACGGAGAGCTTGACGCCGACGTTAGACGCGCGGCCGTGCGATTTGTCGTTGTTCACGGTCACCGTGATCGTGACGTCCTGGCCCTCCTCGGGGTCGCTCGGGCTTGCCGAGAACGAGCCTATCTTGATCAATATGCTCGGCCTCTTCGCGGTCGCGGCCTGGACGGTCTCGTCCTTGCTCAGCACATCGTAATTGGGCGTGTTCTGGTAGAAGCCGGTGTCGCTGACGTTCAGCTTCACAATGTATGAATTGTTGAAGACGGCCCAAGTGTGCGTGACGTTGTAGCCGGCGAGTCCTTTGCCCGTGATGTTGGTCGAGCCGTCGCCGAAATCCCATGTGAAGGTGAGGTTGTTGATGCTGTCGTAATTATCCGTGGTCGATGATGCGTTGAAGTAGTACTGGATGCCCTCTGTGAGCTGTGTGGCTGCGATGGTGGCGGTCGGAGAATCGTAGATGACGAAGTTGATTTGCGGCGGGGTCGTGTCGTTGACGATCAGCTGCATCGTCGCGTTGACCGACCTGTGGCCAACCGAGTCGAAGACCCACATCTTCAAGGTGAAGTTGCCGGGCGTCTCGAAGCTGTGGTTGACTATCTTGCCCGGCGACTGGACGCCGTCCTCGATGCCGTCACCGTTGAAGTCCCAGTGCGCGCTCGCGATGCTGCCGTCGTAGGTGAGGTACGTCTTGTCGATCGACCTGAGCGAGTCGAATCGGGTCATCTGGCTGGTGTTGACCCTGAGCGTCGTACCGTTCGCGTTCGCGGTTGAACCGCCGGCCGACCTGTTGGCCCATATGCGTGCTACCGGTGGCGTGTCGTCGACGATTATGTGGAACGACCTGTAAGTCATGTTGCCGCCGGCCTCGGTGATGGTAAGATTGCAGTTGTCATGCCGTCCACCCGCCGTGTAGTTGTAGACGGCGTCCATGCCGTAGCGGTAGTCGTTCGCGAGTCCGAAGAACCACGTGAAGTTCGCGTCGGAGATCTTACCGATCGGGTCCGTGCTCTGGTCGGCGGAGTAGGTGATGTTGTACGATGCCATGACGACCGCGGTGTAGTTGTCGAGGCTCGTGTTGAGCTCCTGGAAATTGCCCGCGGGACCCTTGACCCTCGCCCTAGCCGTGCCGTTCTCCGAGAGCTTGATTATCATGTTGGCGGTCGGGCTGCCAGTGCCGGTTCCGGGGTCGAGCTCGATCCTCGTGAAGTTCTTGATTTCAAGGCCGGGGCTCTTGGAGGTCGTCTCCGTCATCTCGTAGCGGTGCGGCAGGTCGACGGTGTACGTGTTGTTGCGGTAGACGGTGGTGTTGGTGTCCCAGGCGCCGGTGAAGTTCACGTAGTACTGGGGCTTCATGTACGGGATATAGGACGTGTCCTTGACCGTGTAGCGCGTGGTCGTGTTGATCCAGATCGGCTGCGACCTCATTGGATCGATGTCGGGCGTCGCGGTGAACTCCGTGTCGGCGCTGCTGCTGTCGCTGATTTTATTGGAGAGGTACATGTAGCCATTGGTCGTCAACAGATCGTCCGTGTTGATGTACGAACTGCCGTTCTGCTGAAGTGAAATGGCGAACTTGTTCACCTCATCACTGGTCAATGTCCCGTTCCTGTTTCCCAGGGTGTAGTCGATCTGCAGGAACGCATCTCTGATGAACGACAGTTCGAGCCCAGGTATCTGGCTGTCTCTGTTGAGGGTGTAGTTCTGGTAGACGCTCATGAGGCTCCAGTTGTCTTGCTTGAAGGCCATGACGGCGTCTACCTTCTCCTCCAGTGAGATGTCCAGGTAGATGGTCGGTACGGTCATTCCCTCAGTGCCGATGTCCAATCGAGTCACGCTTGCCTTGTGCCAGTCAGCGTCGACGATGAGAAGGAACTGTCCCGGGTATGCTTTGAAGGTGAAGGTGCCCTTCGTGACTGTGGCCTTCACCACCTTTCTCACAGGTGGAGTGAGCTGGTTTATGTTGTAGAGGTAGGCCACCGCGTGGAACTTGGAGTCATCGGTCAGAAAGCCGATGACCCTGTCGGAGATGGAGCCGTCCACATAGATGCCGGAAGGCATCGCGACTCTCACGGTCTGGTTACTCGGCACAGAGAACTGCTTCACAGTCGTTTCGTAATCCGCCTTGGATGCCCAGACCTCCCAGTTGCCGGTCCAGATGCTGAAGTTCGCCCAGCCCTGGCCGTTGCTGTTCCGGCCGTCGATGACCTGCTTCCTGACCGGTTCATACAGGGTGACCCTTGCATCCGAAAGCCCCTCTGTGCTGTCCCAACTCATCGAGACGCTGTCAGTGCCCCAGATGAAGTTCCTATTGATGGTTAGCGTGCCGAGGTTGATGTCCACGTCCCAGTCGGCCGGATCCCAGACGCTATTGTTCTTGAAAACCATATAGGGCAATTCCGCGACAGGGGTGTGATTGAGCTGTCCGGTGGTGGCTGTGTAGGTGTACTTGGCGATCAAGGAATAGGGCGGGCCGTGCGTCGCAAGCTTTCCTGCGAGAGTGGAATTCAATATGTTGACCCGTCCGTTCCATTGTGATGGCGGTGGGAATTGATACTCATTTGAATAGAGGTACCTCTTCTCACCTGAGTTGGAGTCGCTGAAGTAAAGGCTCGTTATCCGCACCACTGGCGTGTTAGCGAGGGTTATGTGATCTGGGGGAGTCGCGAAGGTCGTGACAGTCTCCTCACTGGCGACATCATGCCGCGGGAAGTAGATGCTCTCATTGTGCGCTGTGTGGTATGTGTCGGTGACGAGCACGTCCAGAGTATTGTTCCTGTCCGGCCATTTCGTCAGGTTGAAGTCCAACTGGATTAGAGTGTCTCCATCATACCTGAACGGCTGCTTCGTTCCGTTATCGAAATAGCCGCTCGCGGTGACCTTGATTGAATAATAGCCAGGCGTTAAGCCAGGCGTGGCGTCGGTGGTGAACTTGTACAGCTTCCCGTTTCCCCGGCCGGTCGATGCGGTCAGGTTGACGAGAGAGTGAACATTGGTGAGCGTGACAGTCGCGTCAGGGACGATTGTTACTTTGCCGTCGTGAGCGATTACTCCCTGTATCGGCTTTCCCTGCTGCGCTTGCACACTCCATCCGGGGTGCACTACCCATGCTCCCATGAGGAACAGGAGCACTAGGAAAAGTGCCCCGAAGCTTCTTATTCCTCGGTTGTTCATTCCCTTTTTTCTCCTCCAGTCTATACTGGACTTCCTAGTCACTTGTGGCCTTTCTCCCTCTAGTAAAGAGGGCCGAATAGGCCAAAGTACAGCGGCCAAAGTTGGGGGGGTATATAAGTGTTCGCGAATCAGTCTCAGAGAGAAATCAATAAGCCGCTATGGAGTTCGCGGGAGCGTGTCGTACGCGCTGTACGCTGCCGCAATCATTTTCGTGCTGACCTACGTCCTGATTTCCGTCAGGCGGATCGGGCGGGTCTCCGTCGAGATGCCCGCCGTGGCGCTGTTCGGCGCCGCGCTCATGGTCGGGTTCGGCATCGTGAGCCCGTCACAGGCAGTGCAGTCAATCAATCTCAACGTCATCCTGCTCCTGCTCGGCATGATGCTCATGGTGGCGGGCTTGGAGGTGTGCGGCTTCTTCGACTACGTGTCGATCCGGGCGGCGGCACGCGCACGCAGCGGCCCTCACTTCCTCGCGATGCTCATGATCGCCACTGCGGTCCTGTCGGCCCTCGTGCTCAACGACACGATCGTTTTGTTGATGACGCCTATAGTGATCAAGAGCTGCAGGAGCCTCGGTCTCAAGCCCGTTCCATTCCTGGTCGGAGAGGCTATCGCCGCCAACGTCGGGAGCGTGGCCACCGAGGTCGGCAACCCGCAGAACGCCTTCATCGGCATCTCGTCCGGAATCCCGTTCATGACCTACAGCGCTTACATGGTCCCGATTACCGCCATGTGCCTCGCGCTCGCGATCCCGATCACGTGGCTCGCCTTCAGGAAGGACTTGGCGAAACCGATTTCCCGCCCGGAGTCGGCTGTCCCCCTCCGAAAACCGATGATCCAGAAGACCGGGCTCGTCTTCGTGCTCGTCATCCTCTTCTGGGCGGTTGTCGCCTTCCTCACGACTGACCCGCAGTGGCTCCCGCTCATCGCGTTCATCGGCGGGGCGGTGGTCCTCCTCTGCCTCCCGCTGTTCGCCAAGGCGACCTACGAGGGGTTGACCAAGCGCGTCGACTGGTCGATCCTCCTCTTCTTCATCGGCCTGTTCATACTGCTCAAGGGCGTCGAAGTGTCTGGCCTTCTCGACTCCATCATAGGCGCGTTCCAGTCCGCGACCGGCGGTGGCGGGGGGCTCTGGGGATTCTCCGGGCTTAGCGCGCTGCTGTCGAACCTGATCAGCAATGTTCCGGCGGTGCTCCTGCTCTCGCCGACGGTCGGGACGACATTCGCGGGGCACACTACAATCGCTTGGCTGACCCTCGCCGCATCGTCAACATTGGCGGGAAACGCGACTATTCTCGGCGCCGCCGCGAACGTGATCGTTGCTCAGTCCGCGTCCAGCCAGGGGGTGCAGATCAGGATGAAGGATTTCGTGAGGGCGGGGCTGCTCGTGGCCGCCGCCACGCTCGTCGCCGCCACGGCGGTTCTCTGGCTCGTATCCCTGATGTAGATTCTAAATAGATGGCGGGAGATTGAATCGCCGCCATGCGCGGTCCTCCAGATTTCAAGACTCGCAGAGAGCGTCTCGTCGAGTCTCTGAAAAGGGAGGGCTACATCAAGGGCGCCGAGGTCGAGATGGCATTCCTGGCGGTCCCCCGAGAGGAATTCGTGACAGAGGACAACCGCGCATATTCCTACGCCGACAACCCGCTGCCGATCCTCTGCGGCCAGACGATATCGGCTCCGAGCATGATCGCGATAATGCTGGAGGAGGCGGGGATCCGGCGCGGCATGAAGACACTGGAGATAGGCACCGGCTCGGGGTACAACGCCGCACTGCTCGCGGAACTCGTCGGGCAGGAGAACCTGCTGACCATCGAGAGGTACCCGGAGCTGGTCGAATGGGGTGGCGGGAACCTGGCGCGCACGGGATACGGCAAGGTGAAGGTCATCATGGGTGACGGGACGCGCGGTTACGAGCCGGAGGCCCCGTATGATCTAATCATGGCGACCGCGGGAGCACCGAGGATCCCCAAGTCGTGGATAGCGCAGACGAAGGTTGGCGGGAAAATCGTCGCTCCGATAGGCAGCTCAACGTTCAATCAGACATTGGCGGTGGCGACGAGGATGGAGAAGGAGGAGGTCGACATACAATGGGGTACGCCTTGCGCATTCGTGCCGCTGGTGGGGGCCGAGGGCTGGAGATGATATTCGGTTTCATCAATATCCGAAAAGGCGATCGCAGCGGGAATGCGAGCCGATCCACAATATCCTGACCTGCGTGCCTTCTGAGGGATTGCTCGCTACCGTGTAGAGCGCCCGCCAGCCGTCGGGGAGTTCAAGACGGAACAGGTTTGGCAGGCCTTTGAATTCCCTCGGCATGAGGCGGCGGGGGATGCGGTCTCCGAGGAAAGGTTCTGATTTCAGGCGCCTTGCCAGCTCGCGGAGCTTGCGTCGCTGCATCTCTCCCGCCTTGAGGAATTCAGTCTCATCGACGAAAACATCGATGTCCTGCAGTTAAATCCCTCCAGAGGGTGACAGACAATCAGAGCTTGATCAGACCTTTCTTGCGCCAGAACTTTGGATCCTCATGGAGGGTCCACATCACGCCCCGCTTCTCGTCCTCAGTCACCAGACGCAACCGCTTCAGCTCGTCGATGCAGGTGCGAACGGTGACGTGCCTCACACTCTTCGCCTGCATGCGTCTCTTGATCTCCGCGAGGCTCAACGGCCCCGCGTCCTTTGCGGCGGCGTCTCTGAGTATCAACTCTATCTCATGGAGGGTCGTCAGAACGGGGGCTGGTCCGATGATTTGCCTGGGAATGGAGATGGTGGACATAGTTGTCATATGACATATATGTACCATGGTCTAGATAATCCTTGCGTTCCGAATCAACTTCGCACGACGATACTGCGGCAGGGCACCCGCCGAGCTGGCACGGTGCGGCGCATCGTGTTATCGGTGAGAATCATCTCGGATTCTGGCGGGATAAGAGATTTGACCTCCCGCCGCCGGTCGGCCGTTGCATGACCGAGGTTCTCATCATAGGGGCGAGCGGGCTCTTGGGGCAGCATCTGCTGAACGAGGCGGAGGCGAGGCGGTACTCGGTGACGGGGACGTATTTCTCGGAAGAGGTGGCGGGACTTGAGAGGCTGGACCTGACCGATTTCGAAGCGGTGAAGACCATGATTGCGGAAAGGAGACCAGACATCGTCATCTTGCCCGCCGCAATGACCTCAATAGAGGAGTGTGAATCCAACCCGTTGAGGGCGCTGCAAGTGAACTCCGAAGCCCCGCTGGTCGTCGCGAAGGCCTGCAGGTCGATTGGCGCGAAGATGGCGCTATTCTCCACGGTTCATGTGTTCAGCTGCGAATCAGGTCCTTACGCAGAGGATTCGAAAACGAGCCCGGTCAACATCCTTGGAAGGACCAGGCTCGAAGGGGAGAACAATGTCATGGAGACTCTCCCCGACTCGCTCGCGATCAGGACATGTGAGGACTTTGGATGGAACAGGCTGAGGCCGAGGGAGAACGAGGTCACGTCGATCGTGCACAGAATCAGGTGCGGCGAAGAGGTGGACCTGCCAGTTGATCAGTGGGCGACTCCGTCATACGCGCCCAAGGTCGCGGAACATGTATTCGATCTGCTTCGGAATGATCAATCGGGGATATTCCATATCGCGACCAGTTCTCGATTGACCAGATACGAAATGGGGAAGCGGGTCTGCGAAGCCTTCGGCTTGGACGAAGAGAGGCTGGAACCGACATCTCTTGGGAATATGGGGCTTGGCGCCTCGCTACCGCGCAGACTGTGTCTGTCAACAATGAAGGTCGAGGCGAAGCTTGGCGTCTCGATGAACAGCTTCGAGAGTTGTCTGGAGGAAATGAGAATCAGGCACTAGTCAATGAAGCATGCACACGCCTGGTCAATGCCGGAGAAGGAACGCCTTGGTTTGTGAGTCCCCTTCACACACCGACTTGGATCAAGATTCAGGAAATAAAGAAAATGAGAAAGGTGGGATTTCGTCTTGAAACCCCTTCAAATGCCATCGTTTCGCCCTGGTATTCACGGAGCCTAGACGACTCTCAGGTCGTCCCAACCGATCATGGGTATGCCGCCGTAGGTCTTGCCTATCAAGGTCAGGTCATACGTATGGCCAGCCCCGACCCCCCCAGCCGCAACGTCAAGCGCCGGCTGTCTGGACAGCGTTTCTGGGATATTTCAAATCATCGTCCGGCCGTCGCATCCAGTATCTAACCATTGCTGTCCTGCGACCCGGGTGGAGGCCCCTTTCGCTTCCTACCAGCCGCGTTTAGCATGGCCACGGCAAGTCCAATCGACAGGATGCTCACATCCACCGCGGTTCCGAGTCCGAGCACGGGTGGAATCGAGAGGACCCCGGTCGCCAGAGACAGCAGCCCGGTCACGGCCTCGGCCGTCGCGAATGGCAGCGCATAGGCACAGAATGCCTGGAGTATTGCCACTTTGTCCTTTCGGTTCTTCCAAGGCCTCCTCCTCGATGACAAGAATCCCGCCACCAGGAGGGCGACTGTGAACACGGCCGCGACCATCGGCTTGTAGTTCATGCCCGCAGCGATGTCCGGCGGGCGTTCCGATCCAACATTCACCTCGAGGCTCTTCGGCGTCTCCCTGTTGCCTAAGTTGTCCGTGGACCTGTACCAGATCGTATGGAGTCCGGCTTGCACCGTGAAATTGCCGTCATAGGATCTCCACTGCTCTGAGTCCATCTTGTACTCCATGGCCGCGACGCCGCAGCCGGAGTCCGTGGCAGTGAGGTTGAACCACATGTCCGCCGCGAACGGCCCCGCTGCAGGGGAGATTGTCGTTGTCGGAGGCGTATTGTCCAGGACGACGTGAATGCTCCTGACGGTCTCGATGTTCCCGAGCAGGTCCACGGACCTGTATTGGATCGTGCGAGGGCCGTCCGCTCCGGAGAGCGTGATGTCGTGAGCGTAGATGAACCACCCACCACCATCCACCCGGTACTCTGTCCTGCCGAGCCCGACCGGAATGGCGCCGCCGTCCGTTGATGTCAGGTTGATGCCGGTCGACGAGGTGACGTAGAGGTCAGCCGCCTGGTACTCCGGCTCTCCCACGCCGACCATCGTCGTCGGCGGCGTGTCGTCCACGACTACCTGGATCGAGTGGACGGGCTCAGGGTTGGCGAGCAGATCGTAGGAGTGGAACTCCAGTGTGTGAATTCCCTCTGTCGTCAGGAAGAGCGGCGACGAGTACGTGTTCCAGTTCCCGCCATCCACCCTGTACTCCGTGTAGTCGGTCCCGACGGGCATGACGCCGCCGTCGTCGGCATGAAGTGCGAGAGGAGTAAAGGACGTGACGAAGTTCCCGCCGAGCGTGTACTTGGGGTCGCCTACGGAGAGGGCCGTGGCGGGAGGCGTATCGTCCACGACGACCTGAACCGAGTGAGCCTCCTCCTCGTTCGTGAGGAAGTCCCGCGAGTAGTACTCCACGATATGAGCGCCCTCTCCCGCCAATGTGAAAGAGGAAGAGTAGTCGCCGAAGGTCCCGCCGCCTATCCGATAGCGGGTGACCTCGACTCCGACAGGCAGAGCCCCGCCGTCCACGGCCTGAAGGGTCAACGGGCTGGACGAAGTGACAAAGGTCCCGCCATTCATGTACTTGGGCTCGCCTATTGAGAGGGCCGTGGCGGGAGGAGTGTCGTCGACCCTCAGCACCTGCCATGAGACATTCTCGACGTTCCCGACGTTATCCTCGGAGTACCACTCGACATAGTGGTCTCCCTCCCCGGAGAGGAAGAACGGAGCGTAGTAGTCTATCCAAGTGAGATTGTCTATCCTGAACCATGTGTGGTTGATGCCAGACCCGCCCTGGTCGAGGACGGAAAGGTCGAGGGGGGTGGAGGACTTGACGTACATCACCAAGGCGGGAGAGACGTGGCTTGGACTTCCAACGGACAGCGAGGTGACCGGACCAGCCACCACATCAATCGTCCACATGTACACGTTGTTCGTCTCGTCCCACTCGGCAATGTTGTCGTAGTAGTCCACGTCCGCGGACACAAGATAAGTCCCGGGGACCGCGGGAGATGTCCACGTGGCGGTGAACCGCGCCGAGACCTTGCCCGAGTCCAAGGACGGAATCGTGAAGGAGGCGAATGGAGTCCCCGACTCGTCGCAGATCGCGAGTGTGGCTTCGGCTGTCACGTTTAGGCCGCCGATGTTCGCTACCTGGAGAGACAGCTGGAGCGGCAGGGTCAGCCCCAGCTTCACTGGCGACACGGGCCGAGGCTGTGCCGGTACATAGTCTGGCAAGGGCGCCCTGACGAAGATGTCGACGCTGGCGGTGTTGTTGCCCTCGTCCGTCTCGGGAATCCCGCCGAGCGGATCTATGACCGCGTATATCGTGTGCCAGCCGGGTGGTCCCGCAATCCAGTTCAGCGTAGCCGTGGAGTCGTGCAGTATCCCGATCTGAGCTATGGTCACTCCCATGCTGTTCCCGGGCGAGATTGCGTCCAGGTAAAACTCGACCTCGGCGGACACGGGCATCGGCACCGACGTCATGTAGGCGTAATGAATCCTGTCATACGTAGTAATCTGATTTCGACCTGTATACCACATCTGATAGGGCATGCCTGACCGATGGAGCACGGATTGGAGAATAACGTGAGTAGCGTCGGTGCTGCCTGGTGGCCCGACATCGACAGCCACTCCCCACCGCCTCCAAGAGAGACCATTGGATGAAGTGGCGTAGAATATCCTGTTGTTGGTGCCATCATTTCCCCGATACCACATGTGGTATCCGCCGCCCTCCACGAGGATATAGCTCGGCGAGACGTGCACGTTCTCGAGTGAGCTTGGAGGACCGAGGTCTAGGCTAACGCCCTGCTTCGTCCAGCCAAGTCCATCGAGACGTGGCATAGAGGAGGCGGACATGAGCCCCGTCATTCCCAGAATACCACATTCTGTAGGCGCTTCCTTCCTTGAGTACGAAGGGTGAGACCGCGAAATTATCGTCGTAGGAACCATTAGGCCCAATGTCGAGGACGAGTCGCTGTCGGTTCCAGGTCAGCCCGTCGGCCGAGGTCGCGTAGAAAATCCTGTAGTGAGAGCCATCATATCCGCTGTACCACATCTTGTACATCACGCCATCTTTCATTACGCAGGGATAATGGACATTGACGTTTTCAGGGGGGGAGCCCGGGGCGAGCACAGTTCCGTGTTTCGTCCAGGACACCCCATCAGGCGAAGTCGCGTACAGTATCGACCCGGTCATGCTGCCTGTGGTCCCTGCGTACCACATCTTATACTCGCCGCCGTCGTAGATCACCGAGGGGGCGTTGAGCTCGTGGCTGTCGGGTTCGCCGGGTAAACCTCTGTCCAGAACCACACCCGCCTTCGTCCAGGCCTGACTTCCGCTTGCCTGGATGTGTCCAACGATCCGTACCGCGTCGCCCTCGACCGGGCTCCCTGCGGGCAGCAGTTCGAGACCTGGGGCGACGAAGTGCAGGTCAGCGACGCTCACTATCGGCTCCGGCTCGCCAGCCGAGACGACAACGGCTGAGACGGCAAGCATGGCAAGAACGATCGATGCCGACAATAGACGTCTGCCGCCCCTATGCACTGTCTCCTCCAAATAGGCACATTGGCGGTGGCCGATATAAATGCGTCGCGTTCCTGTGGCGGGGGAGCCTCGGGTCATGTGACAGACAGGTCTGTCACAAGAATCGTCACGCGGCGGCTGACGTGGCTAGCCTACAGGGCAATAATGAATGACAGAGTCGCTGCTCCTCCATCGTCGTCCGTCACGGTCAGTGTGATCGTGTACTCCCCCGCCGCGCCGTAGACCAAGACCTGCTCGTCGGTGGCGGTGATCGGGTTCACGTCGGGACTCGGGTACGGATCCGGACCGACTCCGTTGTTGTAGTGGGTCGATGTGAGCGTCCTGCCGTCTCCCGCGTCCCAGGTGAAGGTGAGGTCGTCGCTTCCCGGGTCCGTCGCGGTCGCCCTGAAGTGCATAATCTGGCCGACCGCATAGATGTGGAGGTTGTCCACGGTCCAGACCCATGTGTCCGGGTGCTGGATGTTGAAGGTGTGGTGCAGACGTGTCTCGATTCCTTTCTCCCAACTGATGATGAGCCAGGCGGGGGTCGCTCCGTTGGGTCGCCCATTGATTGGGTCGTCGTCGGGCGTGTAGTACGCGACCGCGGAGAAGCTCCTGTCGAGCGTTATCTCGACGTCGTGCAGGGTGGCCATCTGGTCGTTGGGGCTGCCGGGATACCTGATGACCTGTGCGTACCCGACCTCCTGGCCGTTCTCGTATAGCTTGAGGATGACGTCGTGCCACTTCTCACCCGCCACTCTGATCGTGATGTCTGCGAGCATGAACACCTTGGCCTCGACAATCGTTGGCGGGACGTTGTGCACAGTGACCACGGTCTCGTACGTGGCGATGCCGCCGTCGTCGTCCTCGACGGTCAGCGTGATTCCGAAGACTCCGTTGTCTCCGTATGTGTGAGAGGCGGAGTCGTTGACGGTGAATGGGAAGACCCCGTCGGGGCTCTTCGGAGGATCCGGTCCGACCCCATCATTGTAGAAGACGTGCGGGATTGTCGGACCGTACTCGAAGCTCCAGGTGAACGTCAAGTCGTCGCTGCCTGGATCGGCGGCGTTCGTGCCGACCGTGAGCGGATTGGCCTCGTTCAGTTCGAAGGGGCCGAACGGTGCGATCGATGGCGGGAGGTTGGATACGGTGATGTTGGTCGTGTAGGTGGCGGAACCGCCATCGTCGTCCGACACTGTCAGCGTGATCGCGAAGACTCCGTTGTCCCCGTAGGTGTGCTCAACGCTGTCGAAAGCCGTGAACGGGTATGTCCCGTCTGGGCTCTGTGGCGGGTCTGGACCGACTCCGTCGTTGTAGTAGATGTTCACCATGACCGGACCGAGCTCGAAAGACCACTCGAACGTCAGGTCGTCGCTCCCCGGGTCGTTGGCGGTAGTGTTCACCGCCAATGGACTGCCCTCGTCGATTGCGAATGGTCCGAACGGCGCGATCATCGGCGGGAGGTTTTCAACGACAAGCTGGCCAGTCCAGGTTGTGAAGCCGCCATCGTCGTCGGTGACTTTCAACGTGATTGCGTAGATGCCGTTGTCTCCGTACGGGTGAGTTGCGGTGTCCGTGGCGGTGAAAGGCCATGTCCCGCCAGGGCTGTTCGGCGGGTCCGGACCCACGCCGTTGTTGTAGTAGATCTTTGAGTCGGACGAACCTTCTCCCCATGACCAGTCGAACTTCAGGTCGTCGCTTCCAGGATCCTTGGCGGTGGCGGTCAGCGAGACTGACTGGCCCTCGTCGATGACCATCCCGCCGGAGACCGAGACCGATGGCGGGAGGTTGTCCGGCGTGGCGGTGATGGTGAGCGTCGTGCCCTGGCTCCCGCTGTCGTCGTCTGTTATGAAGACGGTGACAGTGAAGGCCCCGTTGTCCCCGTATGCATGGCTCTTGAAGTCATCGAGATTGACAGGATTCACATCGGGAGACGGGTATGGGTCGGGTCCAATGCCGTTGTTGTAGTAGATTGAGAACTCGTCAGGGGACCCGAAGCCCCATGTCCATTTCAGAAAGATGTCGTCGCTACCCGGATCGGTGACATTCGCGGCGAACTGAATCTGCGACCCTTCGTGCTGCGCCGAGATTATTCTTAGATTCCCTGAAGGCAAGACGTTCGAGATAGTCACGTTCGCCGTGTCCATGCTGACATCGAAGCTGTCGTTCACGTACAGAGCAACCTGACCGACGAAATCGTCCCCGTAGACGTGAGGATACTTCGGATTAGAGAGCCAGGGTGTGTCCATGACTCCGTCGTTCGTGAAGTCCCATCGATACATCAGGGTGTCGTTGTCGATGTCGTATGATCCGCTTCCATCAAGGATGACCTGCCCCCCTTCGAACGCGGAGTAGGGGCCGTCAGCCTCGGCGATTGGCGGATGGTTCAGAACAACCCGATTGATGCATGCCATGTTGTTCGTTTCGTTCATCTCAGTGATGCTATTGTACGGATCGATCACCGCGCATATCGTGTGCGGCCCGCGGGGTCCAGCTATCCATTGCACTTCCGCCTGCGCGGACGAGTAGTAATCTAGAGTGACAGTATCTAGCCCAATCAATGAGCTCGGGACCACCGTGTCGAGGTAGAATCCCACGATGACATTGGTGGGAAGCGGGTATGGTACAAGAGTTGCGTAGTGTATCTTCAGGTTCCCGAATCCACCTCTGCCCGCATACCACATTTGGTTGGGTTTGCTGGTTAAGTGCAGGACGTCCTGGAAATTCACATTCATGTCCTCCGTCCCGCCCGCAGGTCCAACGTCCAGCACTCTGCCCATTCTGGTCCATGTCTTGCCGTCGATGGACACCGCGTAGAAAATGCGGTCTACCCCGACGTGCTGCCCGGCGTACCACACGTGGTACCCGCCGCCTTCACGGAGGATGGACGGACTCTGGACGTGCGCGTCGTCTTCCGAGCCAGGGCTCCCCAGATTCAGGGAGACACTGCGTTGCCCCCAGTTCACACCATCCGATGATTCGGTGTAGAAAATCCTGCAGTGGTTCACGTCTCTTCCCGTGTACCACATCCTGTAAGTGCTACCTTCCTTCAGAATGTAAGGATCGTAGACATAGAAGTCTTCCTGTGACCCAGCAGGGCCAAGGTCCAGAACCAGCCCTTTCTTCGTCCATGCAATCCCGTCAGGCGATGTTGCGTGGAATATTCTGTAGTTGCTGCCATCGAAGCCGCTGTACCACATCTTGAACATCGCGCCGTCCTTCATGACGAATTGGTACACCAATTTGCGATCTTCGCCAGCACCCCCAGGACCTAGTACGGTGCCGTGCCTGGTCCATGAGATCCCGTCTGGCGATGTGGCGTAGAGTATCCAGGATCCTTCACCGCCATCGTTGCCTGAATACCACATCTTGTAGATGCCCTGGTCGTACAGCAGCGAAGGCGTGCTTACCTCCCTGCTATCATTGTCGCCGGGCGCACCCTTGTCAAGAATCACACCATATTTCGTCCAGGTCTGCTTCGCCTCCAGTGAAAGCGTTGCACGCAACGTGACGGAGTCCCTGAAGTAGGGATTACCAGGCGGATCAGTCGTCAACGTTGGAGGTGCATAGTGCAGGTCTATGTCCTTGACGATTGGCTGCGGCAGCGAGGTAAGATTCGGCAAGCCAGGCGAGAAGGACACGGAGAGAAGCAACAGCGCAATCAAACCACCAATGCATTCCTTCATCATATCCCAACCTCCCTGAATCAACATTGCTGGCCGGCCTATTTATCACTTGTGGGCAGGCGTATGGGTTGGGGCAGGAACTGATCAAGTCAGCGATTCCTCTCTGTGCTCTGTGGAGGCTCCAGTTCGTCTGGTTCGTCAAGTCCGATTTTCGTGGCTTTCCCTCTCCATCGCCGCCACTCAAGCGCGAAATACACCACGTTCGCCGCCAGTATCACAATGATGGCGATCAGCCACCATATGTCCGCGAGGAGGTTGCGCTCAGCGGCGAGAATTCTCACAGTCACTTTCGCAGTACTGGTGTTCCCGTCATTATCCACGACTGTCAGCGTCACGGTGTAGATGCCTGGTTCGTAGTAAGTGTGAGAAGCCGAAAGCGAGCTCGTGCTCTCGTTGACCCCGTCGCCGAATTCAAAACGGAAGACATCAATGGTTCCGTCGGAATCAGTCGATTGGCTGGCGTCGAAGCCTATCGATGAGCCTGCCTGCGCCATCGGTACGCTCGCAGTCAATCTAGCGGTCGGCGCCATCCCGTAGACGACCACGAATACCGTGTCGGTGTCCGTCCCGCCATCACCGTCATCCACCGCCAACCTGAACTTGTATGTACCCACGGACGCTGGCGTGAAGCTGGGAGAGTAGGTGTCCATTCCCGCCAAAGAGACGGTCGGGCCGCTCGTCTGAGTCCAGACAAAGGAAAGGACGTCGCCATCACTGTCAAAAGAGGAAGTGCCATCGAGACTCACGAGAGTGCCTTTCCCGCAAATCAGGTCTGGTCCTGCTTCCGCCAGTGGGTCGGTATTGATGACGGTCACTTGTACGCTGTCCACGGATATGCCCCCGTCGCCGTCAGCCACTGTGAGTTCAAAGAGATAATTGCCGGACATAAGCGGGGTGAATGTCGCGACGGCATTGTCCGCGTCCACGATTATCACACTCAGGCCGCCATTCTGCGACCAGGCGTAGGTGAGCGCCTCCAAGTCAGGATCGGAAGACCCGCCTCCATCCAAGGTCACTATGGTCTTCTTCTTGGCGGTGAAATCCAGACCTGCATACGCTCTTGGGAGTGAATTCGTGACGCTTACGCCAACCTGGTCGGAGCCGGTCACTCCGTCGGCATCGGTGACATTGAGGCGGAACTCATAGAGGCCTGCACGCAATGGCGTGAATGTCGGCGTGGCCGTATCCATCCCCATTGGAATGACTGGCGGACCGCCTATCTGAGTCCAGAGGAACGTGATGGCGTCTCCATCTAGGTCGTATGAGCCCGTGCCGTCAAGGATTACGGGGGAGCGCTTCCTCGACGTGAAATCCATGCCCGCGTTCGCCACCGGACCGCTGTTAGTGGCATTGACCTGGACGGAATCGGAGTCTGTCCCGCCATTGCCATCGCTGACCGAGAGGCTGAATGTGTAGATGGCGGCGACAGATGGTGTAAATGTGGCAGTCTCCGAATTTTGGCGGGACAAGGTCACACCCGGTCCCCCGGTCTGGGTCCAGAAATATGAGAGAATGTCTCCATCAGAATCGTTCGAGCCAGTCCCGTCCAGGGTCACGGGCGTGTTCTTCCTGACGGTCATATCCGATCCCGCGCTGGCGATTGGCTCTAGATTGGTCACATTGACTTGGACAGAGTCGTTGTCAACGCCATTGTCTCCGTCATCGACCGTCAGCCGGAAAGTGCGGAGTCCGGCCGTCACAGGCATGAACGTGGGATTCGGCGTGTCCATGCCGTAGAGCGTCACGGGAGAGCCGCCAGTCTGTATCCAGTCGTATGAAAGGAAGTCGGAATCCGGGTCTGAAGAACCAAATCCGTCAAGAATCACGAGCGTCCTCTTGGCGACACTAATATCAGGTCCTGCATCAGCGGTGGGGGGCCGGTTCGTGACCGTCACATTCGTGATATCTGTGGAAATCCCGCCACGATCATCATATGCCGTCAGGAGGAATGTGTAGAACCCAGAGAGGTAGGTGACCACCAATGGGGTGGAAGTGTTGCTTCCGAACATGGGCATCGGCAGCCCGGCGGTCTGGATCCATAAGTAAGTGATCGGGTCGCCCTCGGGATCGTAAGTGGCTGAACCGTCCAGCACAACCATCGAGTTCCGGAACACACTCTGGTCATTCCCCGCATCGGCCACAGGTGGGCTGTTCGCCACGACCCTGACCGCGAGAGACGCGACGTTATTCGATTCATTGGTCTCGTCGACAGAGTTCGCTTCGTCGATCACGGCATAGATCACATGACCTCCGGCGGGCGTGGCCAGCCAGACCATGTCGGCGTTTGACGGTGCAAGTGCGCCAACTTGGACAACAGACGATCCGATGTTGGTGCCTGGGCCGATCATGTCTAGATAGAAGTCCACGCTTGCCGACACGGGCAGAGTGATCGGTAAATCGAACGTGGCGTGGTGTATCTTCTGGAGTGTGCCCTTCCCTGCATACCACATCTGATATGGCTTCCCTGACTCATGGAGAATGCGCGGCATGAGCAAGTGTCCATCATCGGTGCTACCGGGTGGTCCGAGGTCAACGACCTTCCCCAATCGCGTCCACGTCTTTCCATCGGCTGATGTTGCATAGAAAATCCTGTCTCTGGCGGCGAGTTGTCCAACATACCACAGGTGATACGTGCCTCCCTCCACCAGTATATGGGGAAACTGCACGTGTGCGCTTTCTTCCGAGCCAGGCGTCCCGAGATCTAGATTCAGTTCTCTGGTTCCCCAATTGATGCCGTCATTTGACTCGACGTACATCACGCGGTTGTTGCTGCCGTCGCCGCCGGTATACCACATCTTGTATGTGGAACCCTCTCTCAAGACGAACGGAGCAAAAACGGAGGAGTCATCCATGGCTCCGGGTGGACCGAGGTCGAGAGCCAACCCCTGCCTCGTCCACGAAAGGCCGTCGGGAGAGGTTGCATAAAAAATCCTATAATACGTGCCGTCTGAACCGCCATACCACATCTTGTAGGTCGATCCATCCAAGATCACGCCGGGGTAGTGTACGCCCTGTTCCTGCAATCCAGAAGGGCTCAGAACGGTGCCGTGCTTCGTCCATGTGACACCGTCGGTTGAGTTGGCGAACATAATGTATGAAGTTGGGGAGGAACCCGGGTCGCCAACATACCACATCTTATACTCGCCACCTGTGTACATTACGAATGGCGCTGACACCTGAGTGTCGTCTGGATCCCCCGGATTCCCCTTATCCAGCACAACGCCACGCTTCGTCCAGTTCTGCGTGCCATCAAGCTCTACGTGGGCGGTGACACGGACGAAGTCACCTTCAAGCGGATCGCGTGCCGGGGTGATCTCCAGTGCGGGCGACGAATAGTGCAAGTCAATGACACCGAGAACGGGCTCGCCCGCGACTTCCGAGTCGATCAATGAAGCGGCAGCAGTCAGCACTAGCAACAGACAGACAGGAAAAGCGGCACAGCGAATCCCATGCATACCTAATCTCCTCTCTGGAGAATCAATGCAGCTCTATTTATCCGTTGCTAGAGCGAGCTAGCGGACGGTTGACGCGGTTCGATGTCTTGATATTTCGCGTAATCGACGGGTCTGCCATTTCGTGGTTGCTCAAAGCCGTTGCATCGACAATGCCTTATCCGATGGTCATGGTCAGTGCGAAGTCTGGGGCGAGGCGCTTGTCGTGGGCGATGGTCAGCGCGAAGGAACACATCCTCAGGATGCCTTCGGACCGGACTCTCCTCGGGCAAACGCTATAAGGTCGAACTCCGGTGACGCCGCCATAATGCGGAAGCTGATACTGCCAGCCTTTAGAATCATGGAGCCTCTTTTTCTCGCTCCAGGAGTCGGGGACCTTTATCCCGTCAAGATTGCGTATCACTACCTAGTATCTCGTCTCAAGGACCCGACTGCAATCGCAGAAGTCCAGGGACACAAGATGCTCCTCGACCAGAATGATGGCATGGCTTTGTCGATTAGAGGAATATACGAACCCGTCGAAACGGGCCTCCTCAACGGGGAGATAAAGAAAGGCGATGTTGTCTTTGACATCGGAGCGAACATAGGATATCACACGCTGATTGCAGCGAGACTGGTTGGCCCAGATGGCAAGGTCATCGCCTTCGAACCAGACCCGACCAACTTCGGTCTCTTGAAGAATAACGTGGAGATGAACGGTTATCAGAACGTCATTCTCGTGCAAAAGGCGGTCGCCAACAGAACCGAGCGAATTCGACTCTTCCTCTCGGAGGATAACAAGGGAGATCACAGGATTTACGATCCTAACGACGGTCGAACTTCGATTGAGATAGAGGCCGTTAGATTGGATGATTTCCTTGCAGACTTCGGGGGGCGCGTGGACTTCATAAAGATGGACATTCAAGGGGCCGAAGGTGGAGCGGTCCAAGGAATGCCCAATCTCCTCAAGAAGAATAGGCGCCTTAAGATCGTGTCGGAGTTTTGGCCGTTCGGACTCAGGCAGTTCGGCACGGAGCCTGCGGAATACATTGACCTCTTCGTGAAGCAGGGCTTCGTTCTCCATGAAATCGACGAAAGAAGGAGGACGATACGGCCAGCAGACATCCCGGGAATCATGGAGAGATGCACTCAGGAGAACAAGAGATACACGAATCTGTTTTTCGTCCGAGAAGGCTAGTGCATGAGAGTGCTCTGCGTGCCCAGCACAAGACATGGCTATGTGATGAGGCTGAACGCTGCACTCAGGGCCCATGGCGTTGAAGTGAATGAAGCGCCGATGCCGTACCTGCGCTGGCCGAGGAACTACATCAGGTTCTGGGTGAAGACGCTTGGCGACAACGATGTCTGTCATCTCCACTGGAACGTCTTCGATTCCCTGACGATGGCCAAGCTGTTCTTCCGAAAACGGATTCCCAAGGTCTGGACGGTGCACAACATCACCCCCCATGACCCTGTGTTCAAAGATGACCTCTCGGTCACACATCTCTATCTCGACAGGACGAGTGTCGCTGTCTGGCACAGCCAGAGATCCATTTCAGACGCGAAGAGGGCTTTCGCCGCCAAGGGGTTGCCTGAGAATTGGCAGGCAGACGATGTTGTCATACCTTGCATGAATTTCAACGGGGCCTTCGAGGACACAATCTCAGAGAAGGAAGCTAGGACTCGCCTAGGAATCGGGGAAGAGGAGTTCGTCGTGGGCCACTATGCTCCGACCCACCCTTATAAGGGGACGGAGGACTTCCTGAAGCTTCTATCGATGGACACCGCTCGGAGCGTCAGATTCTGCATCTTTGGCGAATGCAGGGAACCTGAACTTGGGGCGGCAATCCGTGAAGCGGCGAATCATCGAACCGACCTCATATCGCACTTGGGCTTCATCTCAGACGCTGATTTGCAGTACTGGTTCAAGGCGTGCAACGTAGTGGTGCAGCCCTATAGGGACATCACGACCTCGGGTTCGATCTACTTCCCCATAGCCTTCAAGAAACCCGTCATCGCACCTCCGCTCGGCAACATCCCAGATGTCATCCAGAACAGGATCACCGGATGGCTCGCGCAGAGTCCCGAAGAGATATGGAGCTGCATACAAGAGGGCATGCATGACCCGCAGGCGACCAGAGAGATGGGCGTGCGAGCGTATGAGTTCGTCGAGAAGACTGCGAACTTGGACAAGATTGCGTCTCAGTACATTGAGTCCTATGAGCGAGCATTCGACAAATGAGCCTCCCCACCAGGAAACGGGAAGCTATTTCCAACGAGCTCTCATTCAGGCTGAGACATGAGCATGAAGCATAGCCGCGAGAGGTTTCAGGGGCTCTTACCGGGTTTAAGAACATCCCTCCGCGAGAAAGGAGTCCTCCATGTCATCCGCTCTGTCATCAAAGAAGTGACCTTCCGTCTCGATGGCCACATAGGCTATCGCTACCACAAACTATTCAGGTCTGGGGACAGTTTTCGTCTCGACGGGAAATCATACCACTACTTCTACCACATCTATGGCAAGACATGGAAGAACGAGAGAGCGGTTGAAGTCCCCGTCATTTGGGCGGCGGTCAGGGACCGCCTTGGGAAAACGACACTTGAAATCGGAAACGTTCTGCCAAATTACTTCTCCTTTCCTCATGATGTTGTTGACAAGTATGAAATCGCAGACGGCGTCGTCAATCGCGACGTGGTCGACTTCCAGACGACGAAAAGGTACGACCTCATTGTCAGCATATCAACGATGGAGCATGTGGGTTGGGAGGAGGAACCCCGCGAGCCCGAGAAGGTTCTAAGGGGTTTTCAGAACCTCATGAGTCTTCTGGCGCCAAGGGGGAGAATCCTCGTGACCATGCCTCTGGGACTGAATCCCGCTCTGGATGGATACATACGTGACGGCGCTTTGAAATTCGCCAAGCTGCTTTTCATGAAGAGGATGCAAACTGGTAACCAGTGGGAGGAAGCTGGTTGGGAGGATGTCAGGGATGTGCCTTATGATCACCAACGTCGAAGAGCGAATGCATTGGTCATCGGTGTCATTGAGAATGTTGTGAAGCCAACGGTCGGCTGAAACGGCGGATACCTCGCTGGCGACATATACTAATATTGACTCAGTTCTACGCGGGCCCAAGGTGGCCGAATTGGTGAAGAAAGGATTCATGGTGCAGCTGTGGCGGATACAGCAGAGCCAGGCGATAATTGGCCTCTTTTTCTGGGGGCTGACATTGGCCGGCGTCTTCTACCCGAACTACTTCCACCAGCACTTTGTAAGCCTCGGAATCGTGAGGCAAGGCGACTATTTCCTCGGGACGATGATACTCTTCCTGATCGTCATCGGAGTATTCCTGCTCATGGGGCTCATCTATGACATCGTCCTCAGACTCTGGGTCGAGCAGTCCGACGTGGCAGTGGAGCGCAATCCCTATTCGAAGGAGCGCCTGATGGCGAAGGACATCGTGTCGTGGCGGCGGGGAAACATCGCGATAATGAGACAACTCGCCCGGGCCGATCCGAGCATACAAGAAGACATAGACTTCATGGAGAAATGGATCGACAAATCGCTGGCCACCCAGAAGGGCTTGAAAGAGGACGTGGAGAGGATTGAAGCCTGGATAGCGAGCTGACGGTCTCTCGCAACGCTAGCGGTGGTGCCTTTCTTCCTTCACTCTCTCCAGGTCAGCCTCAACCATGATCTTAACGAGTTCAGGCACCTTCGTCTTCGCCTTCCAGCCGAGCACCTTCTTGGCCTTTGCAGGGTTGCCGCAAAGGGTATGCACGTCTGCGGGCCTCTTCAGCTTCTCATCGATTTTCACATATCTCTTGCAGTTGCTGATGCCGACTTCCTTGAACGCGAGCGCCAAGAAGTCCCTCACCGAATATGTCTCTCCGGTCGCGATGACGTAGTCATCAGCTCCTTTCTGCTGCATCATCCTCCACATGGCCTCCACGTATTCCGGGGCATAGCCCCAGTCCCTCTTGGCGTCAAGGTTCCCCAAGGTAAGGTGTTTTGAAAGGCCCCCGTGGATTCTCGCCACGCCATTCGTTATCCTTCTCGTTACGAACTCCATCCCTCGCCTGGGCGACTCGTGGTTGAACAGGATGCCATTCGACACATGCATCCCGTAGCTCTCCCTGTAGTTCACGCACGCCCAGTAAGCGAAGACCTTTGCAACGCCATAGGGACTTCGGGGGTAGAACGGCGTCGACTCACTCTGAGGAATCTCCATCGCTTTTCCGAAGAGTTCCGATGTGGAGGCCTGATAGATCTTTGCGTCCGGGACAACGGACCTGGCGGCGTCGAGCAGTCTGACGACCCCTAAGCCGTTTACGTCCGCGGTCAGCACCGGCTGTCTGAAAGACGTGCCGACGAAAGATTGAGCCGCGAGATTATAGATTTCATCGGGCTTGCTCTCCCTGAGAGCAGTCGTGAGCGAGGACTGGTCTGTCATGTCACCGTCCACCAGCATGATTTTGTCCATGATATGGGCGATATTCCTCGTGTTCGGAGAGCTTAGCCGTCTGATCATCCCGCAGACATCATAGCCCTTTTTCAGGAGGAATTCAGCCAAATACGATCCGTCCTGTCCTGTGACACCGGTTAAAAATGCCGTCTTTGTCATCGCTGTGGAGAACCCTTCCCTCAGTAATGAAGGTTTTCCAGTTCGGTGTATTCGAAGTCGACAGGAAGATGCAGCCGGTCTTGCCATTTCGCCCCATCGAGAGAAACGTTAGGAAACGCGAAGGATAGATACTCCTGGAAGGGCTGCGAGAAAGGTGGGTTGCGCACGCGTCTTTGGCGGCATTAGGGCACAGAGATATGGCAAGGACTGAGCTATTCTCTTTCGCGAAGAATTCATCTGCTCATGCTGGGGAAGCGCAGAGCACTGGTAAATGGAGACCACCCTGACCGCAAAAGTCTGATTATTTCTGAATCTCCTCCTCATCCTTCATGTCGCTCCCATGCTCCGGTCCTTCCTGAGATTCTTCTGGCGTCCTTATCTTTCGCTCCTTCTCAATGCTGGCAAACTCGGCTTCCTGCGCTCTCTTTTTCCACTTCTTCCATCCAGCAGCTAAGAAAATCACGATTATCACTAGTGCAGCCAAGAGCACAATCAGCCACCAAATTTCCGCAAGAAGATCGTGAGGAGGCGGCGGGGCATTCACCGTCATAATTAGCATTGCGCTACTCGTGTCCCCGTCATCGTCCGTCACGGTGAGCGCCACTGCGTAATTTCCAGGGTTTGAGTAGGAATGGTTCCTCATCTGGGCAATCCCCCACATGACATTACCTCCCCCGAAGTCGAACGAGTAGTTGACGATCGTTCCATCCAAGTCGCGCGAGAGGCTACCATCGAACATTATCGTGCTTCCTGCGATGACTGACTTGGAATCCGCTGTCAGCACTGCCAGGGGAGACAGGCTCCAGATGGTGACAACCACAGAGTCCGTGCCCATCCCGCCATCGCCGTCGTCTACATTCAGACTGAATGTGAAAGTGCCCGCAGTTGTCGCCGTGAATGTCGGAGTGGCCGTGCTGGCACCTGTCAAGATGACCGGAGCTCCTCCCGTCTGGGTCCATCCATGGGTGAGTAGATCACCATCAGGATCCGCAGAGCCCACGCCATTAAGCGTCACCAGACTCAGTTTTCGAACAGAAATGTCCTGCCCTGCATCTGCAGTCGGGTTTTGATTCGTGACCGTCACATTCACCGAGTCTGAGGCGGTTCCGCCGTCGCCATCGTCCACCGTCAATCTGAAGGTGTAAATGCCGGACACCCCGGGCATCAAAGCCGGCGATTCAGTGTCCGCGCCCTGCAACGCGACCGCGGGACCACTCACTTGAACCCAGGAGTACGCGAGCGAGTCGCCATCAGGATCGGTTGAGGCGCCCCCGTCCAACTGGACCACGCTCTTCTTCGGGACTGTCCTGTCTTGTCCGGCATAGGCTTCCGGGTCCCTATTCGCGACTATGACTGTTACGGAGTCCGAGGCCGTTTCGCCGTCACCATCACTTACTGTCAACTGGAAGGAGTATGCACCCGCCGCATGCGGCATAAATGACGGAGTAGCTGCATCCGAGGGGCTCAGGACGACAGTGGGACCACCAGTTTGGATCCAGGCGAAGCCGAGCACGTCGCCGTCAGTATCAGAGGAAAGCGTGCCATTCAGCACGACGATAGTGTGCTTCCAGGCGGCCATGTCGGTTCCTGCATCTGCAATCGGTCCTGTGTTGGTCACGTTGACTCTCACAGTGTCGCCGTCCGTTCCTCCATCGCCATCGTCCACAGTCAAGGTGAAGAAGTAGGAACCAGCAACCATCGGGACGAACGTGGGCGTCGCTGTGTCGGCTCCGTGAATAACGACAAATGGCCCGCCGGTCTGAATCCAGGAGAATGTGAGCGCGTCGTTATCAGGGTCGGATGAACCTCTGCCGTCGAGCTGCACGACATTCCTCTTCGCCACCGTCGCATCCTGCCCCGCGTCTGCCATCGGAATCAGGTTCGCAACAGTAACATTCACGGTGTCCGAGGACGTCCCACCATCGCCGTCGTCCACCGCAAGCCTGAATTCATAGGAGCCTAAAATCGATGGGATAAACGTCGGCGTTGCGGTGTCAGAGCCAAACAGCGCGACCGCGGGCCCGACGATCTGTGTCCAGGAATATGTGAGTTGATCACCGTCGGGATCGGCGGAGGCTGTCCCGTCCAGCTGCACGGAGGTCCTTTTCGCCTCTGTCCTGTCTGGTCCCGCGTCCGCTGTGGGCTGGCGGTTCGTCACGGTGAGGTTCATCGTGTCGTTCGAGAATCCTCCCCATTCGTCGTGAACTGTAAGGCGGAACTCGTAGGATCCAGAGACATATGGGATGACGGTCGGATTCGGAGTGTCACCTCCAGTCATCGGGAGCGGGATTCCGCCTGTCTGGACCCAGACGAAGGTGAGAGGGTCTCCGTCTGTGTCGCCAGAGCCGCTGCCGTCGAGTGACGTAAATTCGTTGCGGAACACTGTCTGGTCCGGCCCTGCATTGGCGGTTGGCGGGGAGTTGGTCACATCAAGCTGAATCAGGGCCGTGTTGTTACCCTCGTCGATCTCCGGAATCTGATTCGATGGGTCGATGACGGCATAAATGAAGTGGTGGCCTGGAGACAGCGCCCTCCATGTGATTGTGGCAAGCGCAGGGGATAGCGTCCCCGCGTGTGTTATGTTGAAACCTATCTCATTGGCTGGTGACACTGCATCCAGATAGAAGCCTACGCCGACGCTGATGGGGAGAGGAACACTCGTAAGGTTTGCATAGTGAATCCTGTCGACAAAACCGCTCCCTCTCCCCACATACCACATTTGACACGGTATTCCCGCCAATTGAATCACCGATGGAGCAGACACCCCAATCAGCTCGGTGGAGCCCGGCCCGGTATCGACGATCATGCCCTTCTTGTCCCAGACCGTCCCATTTGAAGAGGTCGCGTAGAATATCCTATTGGTCGAGCCGTCGCTTCCAGCGTACCAGGCGTGATACCAGCCAGCATCCTTCAGGATGGTGGCTCCGGTGATTGCCGCGTCATCCAGAGAACCTGGTGGTCCCCTGTCAATTGACATGCCATGCTTAGACCAGTTGACGCCATCGGCTGAGTCGGCCCACAGGATTCTGGGCGTGATCCCATCGAATCCAGAGTACCACATCTTGTAGCCCCCGTCGTACATCACGAACGGATCGTAAGCATATTGGCTGTCAAGAGATCCAGGTCCGCCGACATCCACCGCGATTCCCTGACGAGTCCATGTCAACCCGTCAGGCGAGGTTGCATAGAAAATCCGATAATCGCTACCATCCCATCCAGCATACCACATGTGATATGTGGTCCCATTTTTCAAGACGCTCGGAGTGATGAGCCCAAGGTCTTCCCCGGGAGGTCCAGGGCTGAGGACAACTCCGTGCTTGATCCATACGATACCGTCGGTGGAGTTGGCGTAAAGTATCCACGACTTCGGCCATGGCGCGTCAGTCCCATAATACCACATCTTGTATTCGCTGTTGTCATACATCACCGAAGGAGCATTCACACTCACGCTATCCGGATCGGCAGGTGCACCCTTGTCAAGCACAACGCCTCCCTTCATCCATTCCTGCCTTCCATTTGTGCGCAGATTGGCCACGACTTGTGCAGAGCTGCCTATGTGTAAATTCGCACCGGCGGGCAGCTCAATTCCAGGTGAACCGAAGAGCAAGTCGATGACAGAGAGAATCGGTTCCGGATCCCCTTCAACGTATGACAGACTCGGCAATGTCAAAAGCGCGAATACCAACCCCGCTTTCCACAGAATATTGCTCTTTTCCCTCAATCGAACCAACTCAGCCGCGAAAGACACGATGCGACTATTAAACCTTCCCGCAGGCCAATCGCTCAGGCGATTCGATCTGATGGCTGATGGAGCATATCTTCTTGACATCCGTCTCGATGAATATGGGTATGAGTAGATACTCGTCCTCCCACTGCTTTCAATTTCCAGATTTCTCTCCGAACTCTTAAGATAGACGAGGTCCAAACACGCCGAGGGCGAAACGGAGGAATTGGTGTGCGATACCTACTAATACCGCACAATCACAATCAGGAAAGCGCCTTGTGCAGTAAACCGAAAGCGCAATCTCTTCCTCCGCCCCGCTGGATCCAGGGGTGGGGCCCGAGGGACATAGACACCCTCGTCGCGAAGGTCCTGCTCGACTACATCCTCTGGTACGACTGTGCCTCTCACTTGGATGTCGGTGCCAACACACAGCCTTACGCGGTTATCTCCAAGACAATCGGCCTGAGAACCGCGAGGTGCGATGTCAGGGGATATACGAGCGATTGCGTGCTCGCTGCTCTCCCTCACATGCCTTTCAAAGAGAAATCGTACGATATGGTCAGCTGCCTGCAGGTCCTGGAGCATCTACCAGACACGCGAGCCTGCATCGAAGATCTCTGCAGGGTCGCCAGGAAGGTCGTGGTCATCCAAGTGCCGAATGGAGACAAGGTTGTGAGCCGCGACGATCCCACCCATATCCACTTTTTCACTCTGCAACAGCTCAGGGGATTCCAGGTGGATGGTTGGGCTCAGCACATCTTCGCGAGCAACGTCATCGCCACACGCCTCCCCATCGGCGTCAGCAAAGCGCATGACATGTTGTCGAGCATCTTCACCAAGTTCTACGCCAACAATTTCTTTCTCGTCTATGTGGCGAAAGGACTGAGACCAGCGGTGAAACAGCCCGGCCTGCTCGCCAACGTCTGAGTGAGTCAGCGATTCGGAGAAAACTGCGCAGCCAAGAACCGTCTCGCAAGGTATATATGCTAGAGTCGGGCTTCAAAACCCAAAGGTGCACCGTTGGCAGATGAGCCTAAGGTCAAGTGCCGGGTCTGCGGTGCCGATAACCCGCCCGGAATAGAATTCTGCGAATCGTGCGGCGTCAAGCTCGAGGCCGCGTCAGCCAAGGAAGAGGCGGATGTCGACAAGCTCCTCGAGGAGCTGATCGAGGCCCCCGGCGAAGCGGAGGCAGCGTCGGCGGAGGGAGGAAAGGAGTCCATCGACGTCGAGAAGGAACTGGTCGACGAGCTTCTCGATTCGCTGTTGATTGAAGAGCAGGCTGCCCCGACCGAGGAGTTCGAGTGCCCGCTCTGCGGCACACCGCTCCCAGTCCATGCCGAGGTCTGCACGCACTGCGGCGCCAGGTTCGCCAAGGTGGAGGCCGAGGAAGCCAAGGCCAAGGAGGCCGCGCCTGTCGAGGAGACTATTGCGGAGGCGGAGGAAGAGGCCGAGGCACCTGTCGCAGTCTCGGTCACGGAGGAGGACGTCTCGAAGATCAAGGTCGGCCACGGGCGCTTGATCGACGTCGACGTCGCCGGGACGGTTGTCGCCTTGCTGGCCATCTTCGCTCTGGGCAGGATGTACGATTCCGCAGCCCTGGCGGCGAATCCGATCCTCTTAGTCGTTTTCATCGTCGTGGCCATTGTCGGCATGGCAGCCGGCATGATGCTGCTCCGCATGAGCACGTCGGCCATCGTCCAGGGCGACAAGCTCGTCAAGGAAGGGAGCTATCAGGACGCCATCTACTACTATGACCGAGCGATCCGCATGGGCTCGAAGCCCGCGAGCGCTTGGGCCAGTAAAGGGGTTGCGTTCAAGCGCATGGGCAAGTTCGAGGACGCGCTCCATTGCCAGAACGTCGCGCTCAAGCTTGACCCGGAGAATGAGATCGCGTGGTGCAACAAGGGCGACATTTACTTCAAGTCGGGCGACCTGTCGAAGGCAATAGATTGCTACGACAAAGCCATCGAGCTCAAGCCCAAATATGCGATCGCCTGGAACAATAAGGGCGCGGCGCTGGCGGTATCTAAGAAGTTCAATGAGGCCAAGGAGTGCCATGACAAGGCCGTGCGGCTCAAGCCCAGGTACGTTGCCGCCTGGCTCAACCGCGGGGAGGTCCTCGCAAGGCTGGGTATGAGGGACGAGGCCCAGAAGTGCCTCGACAGAGCCAAGGCGCTCGGCGCCTAGACTCACTATTGAGCTTCAGATCCGCTGGCCTTTGAAACCTAATGCGACGACGTAGACCTCGGCGCTGCCTTTCGACGTTGCTGGGGGCGAGATTGCTTTCGTCCTCTTGAATCGAGAAGAGACGCGCGAGAGGAACGGCTCGAAATCCTCTCCCCTGAACGTCTTCGCGACAAAGTTGCCGCCATCCCTGAGGCAAGTGCACGCGACATCGAACGCAATCTCAGCCAGCTCCAATGCTCTTGCCTGATCGTAGGACTTGTTGCCTGAGAGCCGGGGAGCCATATCCGATATCACAGCATCCACAGCCCCGATGCTCGCCACGAGTTCATTGAGGAAGCGCACGTCCCTGAGGTCACCGTGGAAGAACTTGACGCCCTCGATCGGGGTCATCCCGACGATGTCCACCGCGAAGACCGCTCCCTCGTCGCCCACGATGCTCTTGGCGACCTGCGACCAGCCGCCGGGCGATGAGCCTAGGTCGAGCACCGCCCATCCTATCTCCATCACGCCGAACTTCTCCTGAATCTGGATGAGTTTGAAGGCGGATCGGCTCCTGAAGTGCTCGCGCTTCGCGGCGCGGTAGTACCTGTCTCTCTTCCTCTGCTTGATCCACGCCTTGCCCATGTGGGGTGGAAGCGTCTTCCCAGACTTGTATCCTTCGATTGGGTGCCTTCTGGCCGCGGGTCTGCGACATTATATACCGCGAACCCGATTCGCGTTTCAAAGCCCTCGAGTCACAGGAGGGGATAACATCAGAGATAATGCAATCACAGTGGAGTCTGTCGAAAGGCTATTTGGACATCGTGTGTCCACGCACTCAACGCGGAACGGGACGTTCATCCTGTTCTCGCTCGTGGTTCTCGGCGTCATCATCTCTCAGTTCGCGACGCCGGCGTTCGCCGAGACGGCGGGGCAGCTGTACGACGAGTGCCCTTGCTGGGTCAAGGCCTCGTCAGGTCCGAAACTGGCGGTATCGCTGAGGCTGGACAACAACTCGCTCGGGAGCGATTGGGCCAGCTCGGTCAACTGGCTGAACCTGACCTTCACCAATGTCACGCTCTTCAACGCATCTGTGGACCTCGCCTCCCTCACATCTGATGCTTCGAGCGGGGTCGCAATCTACAACGAGTCCGACGGGACACCCGGCTTATCCTCTGGCGACGCGGTCGTCGGGACTCCCGGGTCCTGGTTCAAGGAATCCGATACAATCTGGCGCCTGAACTTCACATTCACCAGTGGCGAGCTGGCGGTTCCCATGACCGCGAGCACCAGGGATATCTACGTTGTGATTCGGACGAGTGGGTCAATCTCGAACGGGGATCAATGGAAGGTCGGGCTGGGCGTCGCCCAACTGAACGCCACGTACGGCAATTTCCCGTCATCCGCGTTCGACTCTTCAACCGTCACAGCGGACACGGTGGCGCCGCAATCCTCGGTCGACGTGATCAGCCCCTATTGGCGCAATGCCGACCCGATCGCTGTGACCGCAACGGCGAGTGACTCCGTCAGCGGCGTGGACAATGTCACACTGTGGTACCGGTTCTCCGCGGACAACGCTTCCTGGGGTTCTTGGCTGCTCTATGGCACAGACAGCTCGGCGCCTTGGTCGTGGTCCTTCGATTGGCCCTCTGGCCAAGGGTATTACGAGTTCTACTCGGTCGCGATAGACAAGGTCGGGAACGCCGAGTCCTCGCCGCCCTCCAGAGATGCGATCGCCGGTTACGATGCGGGCTCGCCCACATCTTACACGGAGGCGCTGCCCTATTATGAGACCGTGTCCACATTCACAGTAACAGGCATCGCGGGCGACTCGCTGAGCGGAGTGTCGGAGGTAGACCTGTACTACGCGAAAGATGGCGGGAGCTGGACACTCTACGACACCGATGACAACGCTCCGTGGTCGTGGGCTTTCGAGACATCGACTGCCGGCGGGGACGGCCATTATCAGTTCTACACCCGCGCGAGGGATATGGCGGATAATTATGAGGCGGCTCCTTCCGGTAACGATACAAGCGCCATCGTGGACACCGTCGCGCCGGACACCCAGTATTCGCCCTCAGGCACCCTTGGGCAGAACGGGTGGTATACATCCGACGTGATTGTCAACCTCAGCGCCTCTGATGGCACCTCGGGAGTCGCATTCACCCTCTACAGCCTTGATGGCGGGAGTTGGACGACCTACACAGCTCCGTTCACGGTGAGCGGCGACCTGGCGCACTCGCTCTCCTATTTCAGCGAGGATGAGGCGGGGAATGCCGAGGCGCAGAGGCCTGCCTCCGTGAAGATAGATGCCACACCACCCCTCGGGACTGCCGGCGCTCAGCCGTCTTACCGGAACACACGTACCTTCGACATCACATGGAGCGCCTCCGATGTGACGTCCGGCGTGTCGCTCATCCGCCTCTATTACTCGACGAATGGGGGAATGGCCTGGAGTCATTTTGGCGCCGGGTTCACATCATCGCCGATTATCTTCACCGCCGCCTCCGACGCCACTTACCGGTTCAATATCCAGGTATACGACATCGCTGGGAACAGCGAGACGGCTCCCTCCGGCGCGGGGAGCATAGAGGCCACAACGATTGTGGACACCGCCCCGCCGTTCACCTATCACAACGTGCCGGCCGGATGGAAGACCGCGCCCGTGAACGTCGGTTTCATACCGACCGGGCTCCCTGTTTGCGCCACTTATCACAGCACAGATGGCCAGATGTGGTACAACGGCACGAGCACGCTGGTCTCCGGAGACGGCATTCACGATGTTGCTTATTACTCGGTGGATTGCGCGGGGAACATGGAAGTGCAGAAGACCATGCAGGTCATGATTGACACCGTTGCCCCCTGGGCAATTCCGGACCCGCAGCCGCAATACAGAACCGTCCAGACTTTCGAGATCGGCTGGAGTGCCATCGAGTCGGGCTCGGGGATCTGGGCGGTAGGGCTGTATTACTCGACAGACGATGGGATGACATGGCTCGGCGATGGAGCTTCCCGAACCTCCTCCCCGATCGTCTTCACCGCACCGATACAAGGCTATTACAGGTTCAATCTAATGGGAATCGACAACGCAGGAAACATCGAGGCACCCCCCGTGGATAGGGGTGACACAGAGGCAGATTCGGTTGTGGACTGGTCCGCCCCGGATACCTCGTACAGCATCTCAGGCCTTAAAGGTCTGAATGGGTGGTATCTGAGGGTGGATGGCGTGACCTTGACCGGAAGCGACCCTCCGTCTCTGGGCTCTGGAATAGAGTCAATCTGGTATCGCATCGATGGCCGCGACTGGACTGCATACTCCGGACCATTTACCCTACCCTCCGACGGAGCACATCTCGTGGCTTACTACAGCGTGGATTATGCGGGGAACGTTGAATCGGAGGAGAGTCTGGAAATCAAGCTAGACACCGTTGTTCCTTCGTCTAGCGCGACCGCTCTGCAGAGATTCACGAATATCAGGACGACCATCCTGTATTACAGTGTGAGCGATGCGACCAGCGGCGTCTATTGCACCGAGGTTTGGGTGAAAGCTCCGTCGGCGGCTTGGGCGTTGTATTGGATTTCGACATCAAGCCCGACGACATATGTCGCTTCCGCGGATGGCGTGTACCACTTCCGGACGATCGCGGTGGACGTGACCGGCAACCGCGAAGAACCATCGCCTCCATCCGCCAATGACACCTTCACGTGGGTAGACACGGTCTCACCTTTCACAAGCAGCACCTCCACCGGTACGATAGGGTCGAACGGCTGGTACCTGTCATCGGTGACCGTCACCCTGAGCGCGACAGACTCGACATCGGGGGTCGCAGCGATCTGGTGCAGCATCGATGGAGGACCGTGGAACCCCGCTACGGGGGAATGCACGGTCAGCGAGGACGGGACGCACACGGTCGCCTATCGGAGCGTGGACAGGGCGGGAAACGAGGAGCCTCAGACGGTTCTGACGTTCAAGATAGATCAGACGGCCCCCTCAGGGCATACGAATCCTCAGCCTGCGTACAGGAGCGCTCACACCTTCGATCTCACTTGGAACGGTTCGGACGCTACCTCTGGGCTCGATTATGCGAGGCTCTATTATTCCGCCGATGGCGGGAGCACGTGGAGCGAGTTTGGGAACGGATTCGCATTCTCCCCGACAACGTTCACGACGACGATGGACGGGAGCATCAGGTTCAACATCAGGGCGTTCGATGTCGCGGGGAACAGCGAACCGGCGCCATCGGGTGCGGGGAGCATCGAGGCTGGCACTTTCGTGGACACCATCCCGCCGCAAACGACGCATTCGCTCTCCGGCACCATGGGGCAGAACGGGTGGTACGTCACAGGAATCTTGGTTACCCTCACTGCCGACGATCCTTCGCCGGGCTCGGGATCTGCAACGACATGGTATCGATTGGACGACGGGATTCCAACATGGTACGCGAGCCCCATTATCATCAACATTGAGGGGTCGCACTCGGTGACCTATTATAGCTACGACAACGCAGGCAACATCGAGGTGCTGAACACTGCGACTTTCAGGATTGATGCGGGCAAACCTATCTCGGAGGCTTATCCGCTGCCTCAGTTCGTCAGTGACCGCACGATATCACTTCATTTCAACGCGACGGACGCAATAAGTGGCGTGGCGGCGGTAGACCTGTGGGTCCTTCCTCCAGGCGCCCCGAGCTGGATCCCGCGGGGAACGTTCACGACGAGTCCCGCGTACTTCACTGCCTCCGTCGACGGTTTCTATCAGTTCTCCATCATCGCGACAGATTTCGCAGGGAACCGCGAAGAGGACATACCAACGTCCGCCAAGGCGCAAACAACCCTGGACGTTGTCGCACCCGATACACAGAACGACCTATCCGGCACGCTGGGTCTGAACGGGTGGTACACTTCGGACGTGACAATCAACCTCACCGCAACGGACAGCTCTTCAGGAACTGCCATGACCTACTACAGCGTGGATGGCGGGGGTTGGACGATTTTCGGTGTCTCATTCGCCGTGGGTGGAGATGGAATCCATGACGTGATGTACTACAGCACCGACGTTGCGGGCAACGCGGAGTTGTTTAGGACCGTCAAGTTCGGGATCGACGCAACTGCGCCAGTCCCCTCGCACGTCCTCTCGGGCGTCCAGGGTATGAACGATTGGTTCAGGTCCTATGTGACGGTGGCCCTCGCCTCTGCCGATGCGACATCGGGCGTGGAGGAGATACTGTTCGGCATCGACGGCATCTGTGGAACCCCTTACTCGGCCCCCTTCACCGTCAGCGGAGACGGGTCGCACACTGTGAACTACTGCAGCAGAGACATCGCCGGCAACCAGATGCAGGGTGCCACGACGATGAAGATAGACACGGTTGCTCCAGTGACGTTGCTTGAGTTCACGGGGATTCCGGCGGTGAACGGCTGGCACGCCTCGGAGATGACGGCGAGCATCACCGCCATTGACCTGATGTCTGGCCTGGGTTCAATATTGTACAGCGTCGACGGTTCTGCATGGACGATCTGTACCGGGACTTTCCCTGTTGGCGGCGACGGGACACACATCGTGAACTACTACGGCGTGGACATGGCCGGAGGCGTCGAAGCGCAGAAATCGTCTACTATCAAGATAGACTCGACGAAACCAGTGTCCGCCGCCGCACCGCTTCAATCCACCTCGGGGAGGATCTTCGATGTCTTCTTCACGGCATATGACAACATGAGCGGCATCAGTTCCGTCGAACTGTGGTACAGGGCGGAAGGCAGTGCGGCATTCATCCGCTACGGCATCTTCACCTCCAGCCCGATCCAGTTCTCGGCAACCTCTGACGGTTCTTATGAATTCTACACGATCGCGAGAGATGTCGCCGGGAATATCGAGGACCTCAAGTTGTCTCCCGAGGCAACCACGACGGTAGACGCTCGTTCGACCCCAGTGACGACGCAGGACTTCGACAACGCCTATCAGAGTCTTCGCAGCGCTATCGACTTCGCGATGATGCTGCTGGCCATCTTGGTCATAGTCGCCGTGATCCTGGCTGCAATCGGCATTCGGACGACAGTCAAGTCCATGCGCACGCTCGCGAGGGAGCTGGAGACCGTCAGATCCCCGGCGCAGCAGATTGAACGCACTGGCGGCGAAGAAAGCAGCGGTCCGAAGGAGGATTTCGAGGAGTCAGTCGAGGACGAATTGGGGACGGACGAAACAGAGGAGTCGCAGAGCTGAAGGTCCACCTCAGGGGCTTGCCAAATCTTCAAATCGGACGAGGCGATGTCCGCCTCGATTGTCATGGTGAAGACGTACGCCGAAGCGGGAGTGGACCAGAGCAGGAAGGCCTCGCACATCGCGGCGATAGTTGAGCAGCTGACATATAGCCGGAAGGGAATGGGCAAGCCTCTGGTTGGCATCGGCCACTTCTCAGGTCTCGCAGATTTCGGCAAGTACGCCTTATCATTGTGCACGGACAGCGTCGGGACGAAACTGCTCGTCGCGACCCAGATGCGAAAATGGGACACTGTAGGGATCGACTGCGTAGCCATGAACGCCAACGACATGATCTGCATTGGAGCAGAGCCGATTGCATTCGTCGATTACTTTGCCGTGGAGAAATACAACGAGGATGTTGCGAGGCAGGTCGGCATCGGCCTCAACGAGGGGGCCCGCCAGGCCAACATATCAATCATTGGCGGCGAGGTCGCAATCCTGCCGGAGGTCGTACACGACTTCGACCTGGCGGGGACATGCCTGGGAATCGTGGCGAAGAACAAGATCGTAGCGGGAAAAGCGATCAAGTCAGGAGATGTCCTCATTGGCCTGGGCAGCACTGGCATACACTCGAATGGGCTCACGCTTGCCCGCCGCGTTTTCAAGGAGGCAGGTCTGGCGGTGCATGATCCGCTTCCTGGCGGGAACGGGAGCGTCGGCCAAGCGTTGCTCGAGCCAACCGCCATCTACGTCCGGCCGGTCATGGCGGTGCTGAGGAAGCACGAGGTGCACGGCATAGCTCATTTCACCGGCGGCGGGCTCTCCAACATAGTCCGCCTTAAGGAGAAAGTCGAGTTCGTCGTCACCGACCCGCTCGAGCCGCAGCCGATCTTCGATGCAATCCAGAAGCTGGCGGGGATAGATGATACCGAGATGTACAGGACCTTCAACATGGGGATGGGGATGTGCATTGTCGCTCCCGAAGACGAGGCGAGGGGGATAATCCGGACGCTCGGAAGGTCCGTGAAGGCGAAGGTGGTCGGCGAGGTGAGGCGAGGGTCGGGCGTATCGCTGCCTAGTGCGGGAGTCCGCTTCGCGGCTTATTGACACACATCCACTCGAGCTACGTTCTCATCTGGCAAAGCCTTCGCGGACGTCTTAAATACGGAGCACCTCTATCGCAACTCGAATGACCGAGAAGCCCTCGATGCCCTTCGAGAAGCCCGCCACGCCGGACGACAAGCTCATCCTGGACACGTTCGACCACGATGAGGAGCCCTTCATCACCGTCGACACGAAGCTCTGCAAGGATTGCAGGGGGAAACCGTGTCTGTACGTGTGCCCGGCACAGGTCTACCGCCTCGAGGGCGAGGAGCTGGTCTACAACATAGAGGGGTGCATGGAACTAGGCGCCTGCATAATCGTCTGCCGCAGCATGGGCAACAAGGCGATCGTCTGGGACTACCCGCGCGGCGGCTATGGAGTGGAATACAAGTACGGCTAGCCTGACCCCCCCGTCCTCCTCCCGAAGAAATCTCCGGCAAGCGTCAATGTAAATAAAGGGGGTCGACCTTTTCTCGGCTATTCAATGTCAGCGCAAAAACCTGAATGGCTGAGGGTGAGAGCCCCGAGCGGCGAGACCTACGTCAAGGTCAAGAACCTTCTCAGGGGGCTGCAGCTCCACACTGTGTGCGAGGAGGCCCAGTGCCCCAACTCCGCGGAGTGCTGGGGCGGCGGCACCGCCACCATCATGATACTCGGCGATGTCTGCACGCGGGGCTGCAGGTTCTGCGCGGTGAAGAGCGGCAATCCTCAGGGCAGAGTCGATCATGACGAGCCGCAGAAGGTCGCGGCGGCTTTGAGCAATCTTGACATCAAGTACGCGGTCCTCACTTCCGTTGACAGGGACGACCTGCGGGATGGCGGGGCGGGGCATTACGCGAAGACGATCTCCGCGATCAAGGAGACACTTCCGGGCATCATCATCGAGGCCCTCATCCCGGATTTCAGTGCCGATGAGAAGGCACTCAGCAAGGTGGTCGAGGCGGGCCCCGAGGTGATCGGCCACAACATCGAGACCGTGGAGAGGCTCACACCGAATGTCAGGGACAGGAGGTCGACCTACCGCCAATCACTGTCCGTCCTCAAGGCGGTCAAGCGCATGAACCCGAACATCTACACGAAGTCCTCGATCATGCTCGGGCTCGGGGAGGCCGAGGAGGAGGTCTTCAGGTCCTTCAGTGACCTTCGCGAGGCCGGCGTTGACATGCTGACAATCGGCCAGTACCTGAGGCCGAGCGAGTGGCACATACCTGTGTTGGAGTACGTGCCGCCAAAGAAGTTCGAGAGATACCGCGGGCTAGCGCAGGAGCGTGGTTTCCTGTACACGGCCTCTGGCCCGTTAGTGAGGAGTTCTTATAGAGCCGGCGAGTTCTTCATCGAGGCACTGACCCGGCGCAAGAGGGAGATGATGGCCGATGTACGATAACCTGTTCAGGATCGTCAGCAGCGACGGCAGGTTCGACGAGAGGTTCGAGCCGAAGCTCTCCGGTGACGAACTCAGGAAGATGTACAGCACCCTTGTCAAGGTGAGGATGCTGGACGACCGCATGCTCGTGCTGCAGAGGCAGGGGCGAGTCGGTTTCTACGTGCCATCGACCGGCGAGGAGGCGCTCCAGGTAGGGAGCGCGTGGGTCCTCGAGAAGGACGATTGGGTTTTCCCCGCGTACAGGGAGCCGGGCGCTGCGCTGGTCCGTGGCATGCCGTTGAAGAAGATTGTCGCCCAGATCTACGGCAACGCAATCGACACGAGCAAGGGCAGGCAGATGCCCAGCCACCTCGGCGACAGGGATGCGAACCTCGTCACCCCGAGCAGCCCCGTTGCCACCCAGATCCCGATGGCGGTGGGTGCGGCCATGGCGATGGGCATGAGGAAGGAGAGGAACGTCGCCCTGGTCTACTTCGGCGACGGCGCGACCAGCACGGGTGATTTCCACGTCGCGATGAACTTCGCCGGCGTGTTCAATGCACCCTGCATCTTCCTGTGCAAGAACAACCAGTGGGCAATCTCGCTGCCTTTCACCAGGCAGACCGCCTCGCCAAGCGTGGCGATGAAGGCCCTGGCCTACGGGTTCGAGGGCGTGAGGATCGACGGAAACGACGTCCTGGCCGTCTACACCTCGACGAAGCACGCGGTGGAGAACGCGAGGGCGGGGAAGGGGCCGACACTGATAGAGGCGGTCACCTACCGCATGGGGCCGCACTCGTCATCGGACGATCCCACGAGGTACCGCGACGCCAAAGAAGTGGAGGAGTGGAGGAAGCGCGACCCAATCACCCGCCTCAGGCTCTACCTGCGGGCGAAAGGCCTGTGGGATGAGAAGTGGGAGGCGGAGATCCGCAAGCAGATAGAGGAGGAGTTCAACGCGGCCATCAAGGAGCAGGAGGCCGCCCCGAAACCGCCAATCGAGTCGATGTTCACGGATGTCTATGCGGAAATGCCGTGGAACCTCAGGGAACAGATGGAGGAAACCAGGGCGCGCGCCGGGAAACACAAGGGAGAGGCGAGCGAGCAGTTCCCGCTGTGAGGGATATTGGCCTATTTCATCGGGGAGACAGCGCTGCTGTCAGAGGATCTCGGGATACCTCGCGTCCGCAGATGACGTCTTCACCGTCTTGAACATGTGGTTGATGCCAAACTGGGTCGCGACCTTGTGAATCTCCATCACGCGCTCCATGAGCCTATCGGCATTTGCCTGGTCGACAGTGAGGATCGAGTCCCAGAACAAAGCGTAGATCTGTCCAGGGCGGAGCGCCTGCCAGCCTTTCCTCCTGAGGGTGGTCGATAGTTCGATTGGGAGTTCGACCGGCGGTCCACTGATAATCATGAAAGTGATTAGCCTTTCAGCCTTCTTCACACACAATACAACGAAGGCGGGACATAATAAGGGAACGATACGATTATCATTCTCGATTCGGAAAGTGCGCCAGTCCCGATTCACTTCTTCAATCCGCACAGTCTCGAAATCGATTTCACGACATCATCGATGGAATCCTTGCGCTCCTTCTCCTCTGCTCTCAACATAATTCTCTTCGCAGCTTGCACCGAATCGTTGGGCTGGCTAGCAATCCTGGCGGCCGCGATGCGAGCCTCTTCCAGGAGGGCTCCGTGTGGCACGACCTTGCCTATGAGCCCAATCTCGAGCGCCTCCCAAGCGGGGATCGGTTCGCCGGTGAATATCAGTGAGCGCGATTGCGACATTCCGATTAGCCGCTCCAACCGATTAGTGCCGCCGAAGAGAGGTATCAGTCCCTGCGAGACCTCGGGGTGGCCGAGTTGTGCGTCCTCGGACGCGAGGCGCATGTCGCACGCGAGGGCGACCTCCAGCCCCGCGCCCAGGGCCTTTCCCGCCACGGCGGCGATTGTCGGCTTTGGCGCCTGCTCCAGCGACCGCATGACATCCCGCCCGAGCCGGACCAGTTCACGCTTGCCATCTTCATCGAGTGCCAGTAATGAATCGAGGTCCAACCCCTCCGAGAAGACCTTGTCGCCGCCGGTGACCACGATAACACGCACATCGGGTTCATCGACGGCTCCTGCCACCGCCTTCCCCAGCGCGGCGAGCAGCTCCCTGTTGACCAGATTGGCGGGAGGGCGATTCAGCGTGAGTACTGCCACATGCCCGTCCATGCTCGTGATGACATCTTTACGCAATCTGTCTGACCCCGGAGAGCGAGCGCTCGGTCATCGTTTAAAACTTCCTCGCTCATCTTTATCAGGGGGCGGCGGGCTACAGCCAAAGACAGAATGATGCCGGAGCGGCCGTGGTTCAAGCATTGGCCTGACGGTGTCCCTCGCAGCCTGGATTATCCGAGAACGACTCTGGACACCTTGCTCCGAGATGCCGCAAGGGCCTTCCCTGAGAGTCCGGCGACCAACTTCAACGGACGGATCATCACCTACGGGCAGCTCGATTCGATGGTCGACATCTTCGCGGCGGGACTCCAGGCGATCGATGTCGCGAAAGGCGACAAGGTATCCCCCCTGATGACGAACTGCCCTCAAGCCGTCATAACGTACCTCGGCGTTCTCAGGGCGGGCGGAGTCGTCGTTCAGGCCGACCCGATGCAGAGCCAGAGCGAGCTCGCGGCACTCTACAAAGACACGGGCACGGAGACCGTGGTGACCCTCGATTTCCTGCTGGGCAAGGTCTTGAGGATCAAGGATGACACGCGCTTGAGCGACATCGTGATGACCGATGCGGCGGAATGGTTGCCGCCGATGGAGAGGCCGCTGTTCCAGCAAAAGAAGAAAGCGCTCGGGGCGAGACTGGGAGGGGGCGCGGAGGTTGTCGTCCCGCGGGAATCGTGGATGCACAGCTTTGAGGAGATGACACTTGGCTCCCCCCACCATCCGGCGAATGTCGGCGTGACGCATGACGATGTCGCGGTGCTGCAGTTCACCGGGGGGACAACGGGCACGCCCAAGTGCGCGATGCTCACTCATGCGAACCTTATGGCGAACGCTTGCCAGACCGCCGCCTGGCTTCCGGATGCGAAGCCGGGGAAGGAGGTCTTCCTTTCCCTGGTCCCGTTCTCGCACTCATACGGCCTGACGACGGCGATGCTAGCCCCAATTCGGCTTGCGGCCACGATGGTCATGCGGTTGAACCACACGGTGAGCGTCACCACGAGTGAGCTCGCCCACGCGACAAAGGCAACGATATTCCCAGGAGTCCCCGCTCATTTCGAGGCGATTGTCAGAAATCCGGAGGCGCGATTGCATGACATCCGCTCCATCCGCGTCTGCATATCCGGTTCCGCACCGCTTCCACAGGATGTCAGGAAAAGATTCGAGGAGATCACCGGTGTACACCTGGTCGAAGGATACGGGCTCACGGAAGCCTCGCCCGTGACTCACTGCAATCCCTTCTTCGGTCTCGCCAAGGACTGCATCGGCATCCCATACCCGGACACCGATGCCAAGATCGTGGACATCGAGACCGGTCTCGCCGAGATGCCAGTCGGTGAAGTCGGAGAACTGGCCGTCAGCGGGCCGCAGGTAATGAGGGGCTACTTCAACAAGCCTGACGAGACCGCCATGGCCATGCGCGGCAATTTCCTCCTCACGGGGGACATCGCTGTCATGGACGCTGACGGGTATTTCCACATCGTCGATCGGAAGAAGGACATGCTGATCTGCGGCGGCCTGAAGGTCTATCCGCGGGAGGTTGAGCTGGTCATCTTGGAGCACCCTGCGGTGGCGGAATGTGCGGTGGTTGGCATCCTGGATGAGCTGCGCGGGACCGTTCCGATTGCCTTCGTCGTTCTGAAAAAGGGTTCAGAGGACGCTGATGACGAAGTCATCGCCTTCACCGATGGGCGAGTCGCCGTCTGGAAAAGGCCGATGGGTTACTCCTTCGTGCCGGCCCTGCCGAAGACGCCAGTCGGCAAAGTATTGAAGAGGGATCTGCGGGAGCGGGCGATCCGGAGTCGGACTACGCAAGGCGGTACTTCGCCGTCTCGTAGCACTCGTTCACCTTGATGCCTCGATCGTCGACCATGCTGACGAACTGACCGCAGTTGCTGCCTATCTTGTTCTCCTCGAGCTCGCCTATGCTGAGGATGGTCTCGAAGCCGAGGGTGTTGAGGGCCTTCGCGAGTTCAGCTCCAGCCGAAGGCTCCAGCGGGTCCAGCGCTGATGACAGACCGTTCTTCATCGCCTTGGCGGTGGGGTTTAGCGGGGTCAGCTTGACGGCAAACTTGTCCGGGTCGAAATGCGCCGCGATGACTCCTGGATCCACTGGTAGTCCCCGAGTCAGCGCGAAGTTGAGAGTGATCTTCCTGTCACCTTCATCATAGAAATCATCTCCGAATCTCGCGATCCTCCCGAGGCCCCACTTCCTGCCGGGAAGCAGCCAGTCTCTCTTTTCATCATCCGTGGTATGGATCGAGAACTGCAGCTGGAATCTCCCGCCAGGGTACAGGCTCCTCTTGACGCCCGCAAGCCTCTCGAAGAAACCGCCAGAGCCCTCGGGCGCGATCGTGGAAACGCAGGCCATGAGTCCAGGGGCATGATATCTCCCCGCAATCGCGGAGAGCGCGTCGAGCACATTCGGATTGAACGAGGGTTCACCCATCCTTGCGAACTGGATCTTGAACTTCTCGGATGGTATCGCCCCGTCCGGGAACCTCCGGAGCACCATGTGATCCACCTGAGCGAGTATCTCATCCGTCTCCAGCTTCCCGTAGTATTTCCCGCCAGCATCGCACATGAGGCAGTCCATCGGACAGCCGAAAGAGGAAGAGACGATCAGGACCCACTTCCTGTCGCGGGGGATTGGCGGCTGCAGGGATTCCACGAACTCAACCACGTGGTTCCCGCCGTCTCTCATGGAAGCCACGTACAGCTTCGCGATGTCCTCCCGCCCGAACTCACCGATTATCTTCATCCCAAGCCTCCTTCCCCAAAAGCCTCGCGATCTGCATGGCAGCGGCTATCCCGTCGCCGACTGCGATGCCGACCTGCCTGTGCAGCCCCCTCTTCACATCACCGGCAAGATGCATATTCGAAAGTCCGGGGCCATCCATCCCGGCTGCGGCCTCGGAACGAAGCTTGGGCGACAGCAGACGGAGATTGGCCTCCCTGCCGCAAGCCATCAGCAGGTAATCGCCGTTGTGAATCTCCTCGCGCCCTCCCCGCCGGCACGTCAGCTCGATCTGTCGGCGCGTTTCAATGACTGAGACAGGGACCGTTCTGAGCGATATCCTGATTGATATCCGCTTTCTTGCCCGCCGCAGCAGGAGGGGGATGCACGTGGGGCTGGAGCTTCTGATTATTAAGTCCGCAGAACCTCCTTTCTCTGCGACATTCAGAGCGTAGTCGAACGCCGCGTCCCCGCCGCCGATGATGAGGAACTCCTCTCCCTTCATATCATTGGGTGCATCGGCAATCTCGCTGAGGACTTTCTCCTTGGAAATCCTGTCGATGCCGCGCAGAGCGATGCGCGTTGGCTGCGTCCCCGTGGCCAGGATCAGGAACCGGGAGACGTACCTGCTGCCTCCGGCGGATATTTGGAAGAGACCTCTTTCCCGGGAGACTCGCTGGACGTCCGCTTTGGTGACATGGATTTTCCACTTCCTCAGTTGGGCATTGAACAAAGAGGCCAGATCCCCGCCGCAGATCCCGTCCGGGAAGCCGGGGTAGTTCTCCACCAGGTTTGCATTGACCAGAAGTCCGCCGACCTTCTTCCGTTCGATGAGGAGCGGATTGATTCCCGCCCTCTTCAGATAGATGGCGGCAGCGATGCCAGCCGGTCCCGCACCGATTACTGCGACCTTGTGCACTTCGCGGTCCATTCAATCCCTCGATCCATTCAGGATGTCGTTCGTCGCGACCGGGATCACGAATCCATCGGACAAGGCCTTCAGGCTGGACACGTGGAGATCCTCGGTCCATGTCGCTGTCGCGTCGACAACGAAAAAGACGGCGAAGTCCTTCATGAAAGCATCTCGCGCTGTACTATCGCAGCAGAGATGCGTCGTCAATCCGGCGATGACGAGACTCTCCGCGCCTTTCGACTTCAGCAATCTCTCCAAGTCAGTCCCGACGAATGCACTGTACCTTGTCTTGCGGATGATGGCATCGGAATCCTTCACGTCAAGCGATTCGATGATGGTAGACTCTGGATTGTCCTCGCGCACATTGTCGCGCCACCACCGCCCCATGATCCCGGGATCCTCGCCTGATTCGAGACTATGGCGGGTGAAAATCACCGGGCGCCCTGCGCTCCGGAAGAAACCGATCAGACTCCTTATGTTCGGGAGGATGGCGTGACCCGATGGGACATGGGCATGAGACTCCGGGTCCATGAAGTAGTTTTGCATGTCCAGCACGAGCAGCGCGGCCGAATTGACATTGAACTCGAACCGCTTTCGTCTGCTTTCATGGCGGGAGGAAACGCTGAGCCATTCCCTCGCCTTCTCCTCCGAGTTCTCCTCCGTCAGATAATTCTCGCTCATTGACCGCCCCTCTGGATCACGGATGTCAGGGCTTCCTCATACCCTCGGTCGCCGCCCCAGCATCCGCCTTGGCACCATGTGCTCTGGCCCTTTTCCTGGATTCCGTGGCTGGAAAAGGAAAAACAATGCCGACGGGGTCTTTCCCGGACCTTACGCGAGAATCGCACGCATGTCATAAATGCTTCGTCCCGAAGGGATGCGGGCCGACCGCAAACAATATTAGCATTCATCCTTTTGCCAAATCCGCCCATGACCAAGGACTTCTTCACGCTGGACGATTTCGACCTGGCAGGTAAGACGGTCCTGCTCCGAGTCGACATCAATTCTCCAGTCAACCCTGCGACCGGGGAGCTGCTGAACGACGCAAGGTTGCGGGAGCACATGGTGACCATCCGCGACCTGCACAGGTCAAGGGTCGCGATCCTCGCGCACCAGTCGAGGCCGGGGAAGGACGACTTCACCACGATGGAGCAGCACGCCATAAGGCTGTCTCAGCTGCTCGGCAAGCAGGTCAGGTACATCGACGGGCTCTTCAACAACACGGCCTTGGAGGCGATAAGGGGCCTCGCCGAGGGCGAGATCATTCTTCTGGAGAACACGAGGTTCTACGCGGAGGAGGACGCGCTGGCCGACGCGAAGATAGAGAAGATGGCGAAGTCGCACATGGTCAAGCGGCTGTCCTCTGTCGCGAAGTACTTCGTCCTCGATGCATTCGCCGCCGCACACAGAGCCCAGCCATCCCTCGTGGGCTTTGCCGACGTCATGCCTGTGATAGCCGGCAGGGTGATGGAGAAGGAGCTAGTGATGGTTGGCCGGGCGCTGACGAGCGCCGAGAGGCCGAAGATCGTGATACTCGGCGGGATAAAGGCCGACGACTCGATTGCGGTAACCAAGAACATGCTCGCAGGGAACGTCGTCGACAAGGTCCTCACGACGGGCGGCGTCGCGAACATGTTCCTCGCGGCGAAGGGCATCGAGCTGGGCAAGCCCAGCGTTGATCTCCTGAGAAAGGAGATCGAGGAATACGACGACTACGTGAAGCAATGCAAGGAACTGCTGCTGGTCCACAAGAGCCGGATCCTGATGCCCACGGACGTCGCTGTCAACGCTGACGGCTCGCGGAAGAACATCCAGGTGACTGAGCTCCCCTCACCGCACCTCATCTCGGACATCGGCCTCGACACGATAGTCGCATACAGGCAGGAGATCGCGGCGGCCAAGAACGTCATAGTGAACGGCCCGGCCGGCATCTTCGAGGAGGAAGAGTTCGCCCTCGGCACTCGCGAGCTGTTCAACGCGGTGGCCGAGTCCGAAGCGTTCAGCGTCGTGGGCGGCGGGCACACGATTGCGGCGGTGGACCAGTTCGGCATAGGCGACAGGATAGACCACGTGAGCACCGGCGGAGGCGCGCTCCTGACGATGCTGGCGGGGAAGGAATTGCCCCTGGTCGAGGCCCTGAAGCGATCGAAGAAGAAGTTCGGCGGCGGGCAGCACAAGTCCTAGGCCGCTAGCTGGGAGAGAAGCGTCCTCACCTTTTCGACGACATCGATAGCCGTCTCGCCCACGATGTAGACCATCGGTTCGATGCCGAAGGCTCCTCTGTGGTACACGACCTGCGCGTGGGACTTCCCTTTGGACATCTTGCCATCGATTTCCGCCTCCCTCCCTTGATATTCCCCTCTCACCTCCAATGGCTTCCATCCCAATGCCGTGCACGCGGCGATGATTTCCTCGGAGAACTTGATGTTGATGCCTGCGAAGATCTTCGGATCCGACCTCCTTGCGACCAGGATCAGCCCTGCCACGTGAGTCGACGCCTCAAACTCGGGTGCCGCGGGGACCTTCACGCCGCCCCTCACTTCGTATATTCTTCCAGGTACAGCGGCGAAATCCTTCAGGTCCTTCGCGTTCTTCTTGGCCATTGCTATGTTCATGCCGACGTTCGGAATGATGGAGGGGAGGCCCTTCGTGGACTCCAGCATCCTCAGGGCGGAGCGAAGGTTCGAGAGGACGTTCTCCTCCTCGAGCATGTCGCCGCCGCTCGGCGCGATGCAGAGGTTGCACCCCGTGTCGGCGATCATCGGGAACTCCCGTTCGTGCAGTCGGCACATGAGACCCCTCGTCTCATGGCTCCTGATCAATTGCATGACGATTGCGAGCACCTGCAGCTCCGACATCTTCCCGTGATGCAGGCCGTCCGCAACTTTCTGGACAGTCTTCACCGTCGCATCATCCTCCATGAAGGCCTTCTCCGTCCTCGTCGTTCCACGGCGGTACTTGCTGATCGCCGCCTGGCTCAGACCCATCATGGCTGCTATCCTGCTCTCCCGCAATCCTCTCGACGCCAGCTCCCTCGCGAGCATGCATCGGAAGGTCGGGAGGAACGAATCCACAACCGTCTCATCCGGTAGCCTCATGCTATCCCCGCGACCGGAACGCTGAACTGGGTACTTAACACTGTGTTTTACAACAAAGTCTTAATCTTGGGAGAGGAATCACGTTAATTGGTCGAAGGTGGGGTATGGGCAATCTCGGTATTCGCCGGCCTCCGGAGTGGGGGGTGGATCCGACTCCCGAGAAGGTAAGGATCCTCCGCACCTTCGATCTATTTGTTTTTTGGACTAGCCTTGCTGTGGGGCTGCTTGTCTTCGTCGCGGGCACTCTGCTCATCTTCCAATCGAAGCTCACGCTGTGGGAAGCCATGGGCGCCGCAATCCTTGGTTCGATTGTCGGCGCGGCGGTGCTCGCTGGGGCGGGGGTCTTCGGATCGAAATTCGGCGTTCCCACAATGGTAAGCCTCCGCCCGATTTTGGGGACAAAGGGCTCGTGGGTGCCCTCCGCCCTGAATATAGTCCAGCTGGTCGGCTGGACCGCCTTCGAGCTCTATATCATGGGGTACGCCGCGATGATACTCTCAGGGCGGTTCATGGGAGAATGGACGATGCTCTTCTGGATCATCATCTTCTCCCTGATAGTCATCGCCTTCGCGGTCGGCGGCCCCATCATCGTGATCAAGACCTGGCTGGAAAAGATAGCGATCTGGCTCGTCCTCATCTCGACGGTCATCATCGCCTTCCAGATCTTCTCGCACCCGGTCTCGTGGGATGCCAGGTGTGTCCTCGATGTATCTGGCGGGAGTCCCGTTGCATCTTGCGCTCCGGGCGGCAGCGGCAACTTCCTCCCCGCCATCGACTTGGTGATAGCGATGCCGATATCGTGGTGGCCCCTCATATCGGACTACAACCGGTTCGCGAGGAGCCGGAAGGATGCGGCCATAGGGACGATCCTCGGTTACACGCTCGCCAACTTCCTCTTCTTCTTCCTCGGGGCTGCCATGATCGTTTCGACGGGAGCGGGTGATGCGATAACGGCGATCGGCCTGATGGGGCTGGGCTCCATGGCTCTCCTTCTCATCCTCGTCGACGAGGCGGACAACGCCTTTGCGGACGTCTACTCAGCGGCTCTGAGCTTCCAGAACATCAGGAAGAAGACGAAGCAGTTCGTTGTGATAGTCATCGCCACGGTCATCTCCCTCGTTGCGGCATACCGCATCTCCGCGGTGGCTGCCAGCGATCCGCTGACCGGCGGCGGTTACGAGTACTTCCTCTACCTGATCGGGGCGCTCTTCGTCCCGCTGCTCGGGATAGTACTCGCCGACTTCTGGCTCGTCCGGAGAGGCAACTACGACATCAAGGAATTCTATGGCGGGGCGCCAAGCGTCAGATGGCGGGCATTCGCTGCGTGGATTCCTGGCGTCGTATTGTACTATTGGCTGACGCCGGATCTCGTGAGACTCGTGATTCCATCCTTCCAGGGCATCGGGTTCTCAATCGGGGCCAGCGTCCCGTCCTTCCTTCTTTCGGCGTTCATCTACACCGCCCTCAGGAAGATGCCATGGCCCGCGAGGTCAGGCCATAAACATCCATTCGGGAAAGGGAAGCGGAGAGTGCAACCCGAATCGAAGCCTCCGGCCTAAGACGGATTATCCTCTCTGCCCGGCTTTCCGAGGTTCGACTATCTTCCGTCATGTGACTGGAGTACAGCTGTCTCCGCTAGATCTTCGCCAGGATTGCGTCGAGGTCGTCGATTATCTGTTGCGCCTTTCCCGCCAAATCGTCGGCTTGGGCGACGGTCAGCGCCTTCCCTCTCTGCGCGTCGAGCAGATGCAGGAACGCGGTGAGCTTGTTCTGGCACGTCCCGAAGAGGTTGCTGGCGGGAGGGTCGTCGCCCATCAGGTACCTGTCCACGGCCTGATCGAACTTGTTCAGCGTGGAGTTCGCCTTGCTGTAGAGACCATCCCTCACGTCAGATGGCGGGAGGGCGAGCACGTCTGCGATGAGGTTCACTATCTCGACCCTCACGTAGACCATCATGCTCTCCGGCGTGGCGTGGACGATCAGCTGCCCGGAGACTGTGTCTGTATCCGATGTGATGGAACCCGAGACCGTGACGGTGAAGTCGTACCTGGCGTCCTCCATCCCCGCCCAGTCGGCAGGCACGGCAATAGTCAGGGTTGACGTGGTCATGCCGCAAGCCGGAGCGGATGGATCGGTCGGGCTGAACGAGACCCATGATGGCGGTATCGCGGTCGGATCCGCACGGTAGGCCGTCCCGAAGTCGAGGCCCGTGAATGACAACGAAAACGTGTCGAGGTCGTTGCCTCTGTTGGTTATGTCGACGTTGTAGGTCGCGGCCATTCCCGGGTCCACTGCCGCCACGCTGACCGGCAAGGCGACGGAAGGTTCACTGAAAGAGAGGACGCTTAATGTCGCGGTCGTCGAACTCGACACCGCGGGATCGGTCGTGCTGCTCGCGATAATGGTGACGGTTCTTGGGCCAGGTGCCGTCGTGCATGCCCTTACAGGCGTCAGCTGAACGTCGACTGAGGTGGATGCCCCGGGGGCGATGGTCACCGGGGACGGGAGGGTCGCGCTCACGTCCGGCGGCGCGGTCACCGAGATTGAAAACGTGTCGGCGACGTCTCCGGTATTCCGCAACGGGACCGTTATCGTCGTCGCAGCGCCGGGCACGGCAGAGACCGACAGGGGCCCCGAGCAGATGAGTATCCCAGGTCCCGGCACGTCCAGCCAAGCCCTCATGGTCTCGCCAGCGGGAGACACGCACCAGATCCCGGTCTTGCTGAAAGCGCCGCCGTTCCAATTGGAGTTCACGGGAGCGGAGCGGTCGTTGAGGTCGTAGTATCCGGGGTCATCGCCGTTCCAGGCAGCGGTGTCGTCACCGCCCCCGCGGCGTTCGAGGGCGACCTTGGAATAGCCGCCGGTCGTCATCCCATCCCAGGCGCGCGTCTCATCGATGTGCCAGACCAGCAGCCCCTCGTCCGGGATGCCGACGCCTTCATGGGCGGGAGGCATCGGAGGAGTCAATGGCGGTATCAGCGCCTCGCTGTTGTCGTATGAGGTCCCCCGCCATTTGTTCTCCACCAGGAAGTACTCGTCAGTGCCACGGGCGGGTTCATGGAGTATGTACGAGACCGGGTTCATCTCCGAGTTGGGTGTGTCGTAGAATCCGTCGCTCGTCACGACGGTCGGCGTCAGCCATCCGAGCTTCATCTTCGAATAGGGGTCGAGCTGCTGCGGGCCTATCGGCCCCGCCCAGCCGCCAGTCCCGCTGTACCCCATGAGGGTGAAGACGCCGATGTTCTGGGGCGTGATGCCGTAGTAGTCAGGGAGGCCAAGGGTCTGGTGGCCCAGTTCGTGCGCGAAGAGAGTTATCCACGGGGAGTCCTCGGAAATCCCGGCGTTCGCTCCGGTGACTGACTTGCCATCCAGGGTGATCGGTGGCTGTCCTCTCGTCGCTCCCCCTCGCGCTCCTGACCACTGCGAGTCCACGAGGAAGTAAGCGACCTCGGGCCCGAGGTTGATCGTGCCGTCACCGTCGATGTCGAGCGGTGCAAAGTCGTAGCCTGCTTTGTCGAGGCTGATGAGGCCCCAGGAGTGGAACGAGCCGCCTCCCCACACGGGATCGGAATGGTTGCTCCAGTACGATCTGGTGGACTCGTCGTCAGGCGTGGCGGGGTCGTCCCAGGCATCGACCCACGCGAAGTTGCCAAGGCTGCTGAAGCTGAACATCCCGTAGGAAGTCTCCAGGTAGTAGTCGTTCAGGCTCGGGCGCGGGCCGTGAACCTGTGTCTGGATGAACGACGCCGGCACGTCAGCTGGAAGGTCGCTGAACTGCAACAGCACGACGAGCAGGGGTCGCGGGCCCACCACCGGCGTCACCGGGCTGTCGAAACCGGTCGTCTTGGGCGGGTCCGGGCTGGACATCGTCGAGCCGCCAGATCCAGGCTCAGGCGTTGTGAGGTTCACGATCGCCGCGGCCGCGGTTACAGTCAAACACAGGGACACAAGGAATGCCAAAGGCTTGCCGAGGAATGCGCTCAGAGTCCCCTCTCCTTACGGCACTACATCGCATCATGGATACTTAATTGCTACGCAAAAGCCAGGACGATGCTATCAGATGTGATATCATCGAAATAGACCAACTTTGGGCGGAGAATCCTTCACACCTGGATGAAGAGCCACCGAAGGGATTCGAACCCCTGGCCTAGAGTTTACGAAACTCTCGCTCTAACCGGCTGAGCTACGGTGGCAGATGCGAGGCAACCACGGAGCACTTAGTTAAATGTTTAGCTCTGGTTCCCGGAAACCCTCACTCCTTTCCTGATCATGAAGAAGGACGTGTAAGGGCTGAAGCCGACCTTCGAATAGACGCGGACTGCGGGAGAGTTGTTCGTGAGGAGATGTATCAGTGCCTTCGAATGCCTGCTGAATATCTCCTTCACCATGTGTGAGACGATGGATGTGGCGAAGCCTTGGTTCCTGTATGCTTCATCGGTCGCGACAATCCCGAAGTTGCAGCCAATGTCGACGAACCGTGTGCTGCCAACAGCGACCACTCTACCTTCCCGCCTTATCCCGACCCAGAAGTTATCCTTGATCGAGTTCCTGACGCGCTCCGCCGTCGTATCGTCCCACCACCCAAAGTTCGCCTCTCGTACGACGCGTGCGATATCCTCCGCATCATCTTGTGCGAGCCTCTCGGGCTGATGGGTCATTTGCAGCGTCTCACGCCCTTTGTCCACGTGCATAATCATGATTTCGTATGTCGCAGGTGCAGCGTAGTACTCGGAGATGATGTCCCCGCAGTTGACGGGAGCTGTCAATTCGACATTCTGGAGGTCCAATCTTTCGACCAGAGCTTTGACCGCCTCGCGGCTCCCTCGAAACTGGACGACAGCGTCCTTGAAAACGAGCATCAGGCCCTCGATTCTCTCCTTGTCCATGGCCAGAGTGATCTTCGTGTCTGCCCTCTGGAACCGCCAGTCGAGGATGAAGAAATAATGGTTGAGCGGATCCTGATTGACATGGTTCGAGAACTTC